>Ga0210405_10005801_pt1 | contig 11170 bp, 8 predicted proteins | sample IncBWH11MmetaG_FD_155492 | JGI IMG/M metagenome (GOLD analysis project Ga0210405, IMG submission 155492) | Forest soil microbial communities from Barre Woods Harvard Forest LTER site, Petersham, Massachusetts, United States - Inc-BW-H-11-M | ecosystem: Environmental > Terrestrial > Soil >... | reverse complement strand
GCGACAAGCCGTGCAGGAAATCAATCTATTTCCGGAGTTGGCGCCGGGGACGGCACAACCAGCGCAGACCGATTTCCGCCTGTTGGATGCTTATGTCGGTCTCATGCTTTCGAACTGGGAGTTCACTTACGGGAAGCAGAGTCTTTGGTGGGGTCCGGGCAATGGTGGCCCCTTGGATTTCAGCGACAACGTCCAGCCGATCAATATGTTCCGGATCAACCGGACGACGCCGCTCAAATTGCCCAGCTTCCTCGGTTGGCTGGGGCCGATGCGTACCGAGTTCTTCCTGGGTCAGCTGAACGGCCAGATGTTTCTCTTGAACCCTGCAGGTTTTGTTGGACACTACGGACAGACGCTCAACCCGCAACCCACGATTAATGGACAGTACATCGGCTTCAAACCTACCCGCAATTTCGAGTTCGGTTTCTTCCGGACAACAATTTATGGCGGACCCGGTTATCCATTGACGTGGCACACCTTCATCCGAAGTATATTCAGCAAGGAGAACGATCTTTTGGGCTCACCAAACAAGCCGGGCAATCGAACTTCGGCTATGAGCCTCAGTTACCGTCTCCCGCGGTTTCGAAATTGGCTGACGTGGTACGCCGATGGCTACACCGATGATCAATTTTCTCCCGTCGCTTACGCCGACCGGTCAGCGTGGCAGTCGGGGCTCTATCTCTCACACGTTCCTTGGCTTAATAAAATGGATCTACGGGCGGAGGGTGTATATACCGATGTTCCGCCAGGAGGCGGGCCGATCTCGCCTGGCGACTTCTATTTCAATGGCACGTGGAGGAGCGGCTACACGAACGACGGGAATATTATTGGTAGTTGGGTTGGCAGGGGCGGGCAAGGAGCGCAGGCCTGGAGCAACTACTGGTTCAGTGCCCGCAATCGTATTCAGGTCAATTTTCGCCACCTGAAGGTCAGTCAGGTGTTCGTCCCTGGGGGAGGCACGGTGACGGACTTTGGCGTGCGTGGCGATTACGTGTGGCGTTCCAACATAAGCTTCTCCGCATCGGTGCAATATGAGCGTTGGCTGTTTCCCGTGATTCAGCCGAACGCTGAGAAGCCCGTGTCGGCGACGATCGAAATCCAGTTTCAGCCGCAAAAGTTGTTCAAGCATTCTGTTGGGAATGCTACTGACTTAGCATCCGGTGTGGGAGGTCATATGTGAGCGGCACCGTCTGCGGATGGCTCGCACCATGCGAAATCGAGCTGGAAAGAGTGCCTGCGAAACCAGAGGAGCCTTAAGCGTGTTAGCGTAGAGCAGGGTGTAAGCGAGGAGAGAATTACTAAGTGGCACAGACTGGCACAAGCCCGCAAATCGAAGAACCGCTCGAGCCGACATTAGAAGAATCGGGCGCAGAAGAATTATCTGCTGCCGAGCTTCGGATGCGGGCGGTCGGGCAACTGCGTTTGCTTTGGAGTGAACGAAGATTCCTCGGTAAGGCCATTCTCGGAGGGGTGGTGGTAGGGTGTCTGGTCGCGTTTCTGATACCCGCACGGTACGAGTCCACTGTACAACTGATGCCGCCTGACAACCAGTCGACTTCAGGAATGGCTATGCTGGCGGCGCTGACCTCGAAGGCTGGAAACTCCAATCTGGGTGGCATTGCAGGAGATCTGCTGGGGGTTAAGACGTCGGGAGCGCTGTTTGTCGGCATCCTGGGAAGCCGGACAGTTCAAGACCGGTTGGTGGAACGGTTTCAGCTCAAAAAAGTTTATTGGAAGCGACTCGATGCAGATGCGCGGAAAAAACTTGCCGAAAGGACGGCGGTTAACGAGGACCACAAGAGCGGAATCATCGCCATCAGCGTGACCGATCGAGATCCGCACCGCGCGGCAGCGATTGCGCAAGCCTATGTGGAGGAACTTAATCAGCTGGTTGCCGAGCTCTCGACTTCAGCCGCGCATCGCGAGCGGGTCTTTCTTGAGGAACGGCTTGGTGCCGTGAAGCGAGATCTCGACGATGCTGCGGTGAAATTCAGCCAGTTTGCGAGTAAGAACACCGCGATCGATATTAAGGAGCAGGGGCGTGCAATGGTTGACGCCGCAGCCAAGCTGCAAGGGGAGATGATCGCGGCGCAGTCGGAATTGAAGGGACTCGAGCAGATTTATATGCCGAATAACGTTCGCGTGCGGGCAGTGCAGGCGCGGATTTCCGAGCTTCAGAGTCAGCTCGAGAAGCTTGGCGGTAATCGAGGGGGAGACAGTGCGCAAACGACAGGATCAACCGATTCGCCGTATCCATCCATCCGCGAACTTCCGATCCTGGGAGTGGCGTGGGGAGATCTATACCGGCAAACGCGAATTCAGGAAGCCGTGTACGAAACGTTGACGCAGCAGTACGAGCTGGCGAAAGTGCAAGAAGCGAAGGAAACACCGAGCGTAAGGGTTTTGGATGCACCCCGCGTACCTGAGGAAAAGTCATTTCCGCCGCGGACGCTCATCATTTGTTTCGTAGCGGTTTCGTTCCTTGGACTCGCTGTTCTGGGAGTGTATCTGCGGGCGCAATGGCGCGGGATGGATCCGAGGGATCCGAGCAAGCTGTTTGCACAAGAAATTTTCCAGACGGTGAACGCTCATATGCCGTGGGCGGCGCCAAGTCGTTCGCGCCTACAGACGATGACGCACAAAGCCTGGGAGGGTCCGACGAATCGCGAGGATTCGAAAGGGCAGTAAGAATTTGCGATGCTTTGTCGGTAAGTAGCTGTAGATCAATAGGTTAGGTGGAATCGGTCACTGTGGCTGACGGGGCGAAGCTGTATCTTTCGGATTCGCGGAGTTGTCGGGAAGGTTATGACTATGGGGCTGAGAGGAAACGAGATTGCGCTTACGGTGCCGCGGCCGGTCAAAAATGACGCGCCGCACTGGTACGTCGTGCACACGAGCGCGAATCACGAGAAACGTGTCTCGGAACAGTTCATGTACCGAGGCGTTGAGTATTTCCTCCCGCAGTATGAATCCATGAGGCGATGGAAAGACCGGCGAATGAAATTGCAACTGCCACTCTTTCCGGGTTATGTGTTTGTTCATTTGGCGCTGTGCGACCGGCTGCAGGTATTGCAAGTACCGGGGGTGGCGTGCCTGGTGGGATTCAGCGGGCAGCCCGCACCTCTCCCGGACACGGAGATCGAGGCCATTCGAACGAGCACAGCGGCGCATGTGCGATCGGAACCACATCCGTATTTGACGGTGGGGCGGCGGGTTCGAATCGCGCGGGGAGCGCTTGAGGGAGTGGAAGGAATTTTGGTTCGCAAGAAGAGCGCGTTTCGCGTGGTCTTGTCGATTTCACTGCTAATGCGTTCCGCAGCGGTCGAGGTCGAAGCCGGCGATATAGAGTGCATCTGATTCGGTTTTATTGGTCGGTCGCACGGAACAGAATAGCGCGAAGTTACGCGCGGGCTTCGAGTCAAAGCGGTCGATCGATTGTTTTCTGCGAGGCGGAGCGGTGGTTCCAGCCAAAACGTCGATGGAAGACGCTTCAGGAGTGAAAACGGATGAGGTTGTTGACAACTCGCCTACGGTAAGCGCCCCGGCTATACCGGACGAGGGGCGGGCGGGATCCATTTTTCCATCGATACCGTCGACGTCAAAACTGTTGCCCGTGGCGTATAGTTTCGCGGATCAGGCGTTGGCCGTAGGAGGTGGGTTCCTCGTCAACATTGCACTGGCGCGCACGCAAAGCAAGGAGGAATATGGACTTTTCGCGCTTTCCTACACTGTATTCGCATTTCTCCTGGGCCTGTATTATGCGGCGATCCTGGAACCGTACACGGTATACGCTTCGGGCCGATATCGGGGGCGGTTTTCCGAATATTTGCGGCTGATGGCGCGCAGCAATGTGGTTCTTTGCGTTTTGCTGACCGGAGTACTGCTGTTGGGCTGTTTGTTGCTTCATTGGATTGCGCCGCAGTTATTGCCGCGAGCTTTCATCGGGCTGGCGCTTACCGCGGGCGTTCTTTTGTCAGGTTACTTTCTGCGGCGTATTTTTTACGTGCAAAGGCAGCCGGGGCTGGCGGCAAAAAGCTCGTTGATATTCCTGGTTACGCTGGCCGGCGGGCTGTGGCTCTTGGCGCGGACCAAGCACATCGATAGTTTCACAGTTTTTCCAGCTTTGGCTTTGGGGTGGATTGCAGCAGGCGCAGTCTTTGCAAGGAAACTGCACTTCGGAAAGCCGGAGCAGTCCTTCCTGGAGACCGAGCCTAAATATTGGCGGGAACATTGGAGCTACTCAAAATGGGTTCTGGCGACAGCGTTCGTGTTTCAGTTCACGCATCAGGGTTATTACTGGCTTGTGGGAGGATTTCTCTCCGCTAAGGAAGTGGCGAATCTGCGGGCCATGTATCTTCTGGTGGGACCTGTTGAGCAAGTCTTCATTGCCTTGTCTTATTTGATTGTCCCGGCGCTGTCGGCACACTACGCGTCGAAGAGAATGGACGATTTTTTCTCCTTATGGAAACGATACGGCTTAGCGACGCTGGGAATATCAGGACTGTACGCTGTACTCGTTCGAATCGTCGGGAGGCCGGTGGTGCACGTTTTGTACGCAGGGAAGTATGATGGCTTGGCTCCGTATTTGTTTTTATTGACCCTGGTGCCATTTGTGATGTGGATAGGAGGCACTATGGGTCACGCGCTTAACGCAGTGGAGAAGCCACACTTCGTTTTCTGGGCGTATTTGAGCAGTGGCGCAGCAACTTTTCTATTGGGGATTCCCTTGGTGATCCGGTTCGGTTTATGGGGTGCCGTTTACGGGATGCTTGTTTCCGCAGCTACGTATACAGCAGCCCTGGCCGTTAGCTTCGTATTTAGGTTCTGGGCTGACTGGCGAGGTCTGCAACCGATCGCTTTGCCAAAAGCATGAGAGCCGCATCAGACGAGGGTCGTCTCGTGCGCCTCAGAAAATGACCACGACACATTACGTCGTACTAAACCATTTGGATTCGCGAGAGTCATCGGTCGAGCGTAGATGAAAAAAGCGCTGTACTTGATTGCGCTCTTATTGCCCTGGACATTTCGCCGCTGGATTCTGGTGACGGTATTTGGTTATAAGATTCATCCCACAAGTCGCATCGGATTCGCGTGGGTGATGCCCAAGCAGTTGATTATGGAGGGCCACTCCGAGATCGGGGCCCTAACAGTGTGCCGTGGACTGGATCTGTTACATTTAAAAGCGAATGCTGCTATTGGCAAAGCAAACTGGGTGTCCGGTTGTCCCGCGGGTCACCACAAACATTTCGTTCATCAGTCGGACCGGCGCTCCGAACTCATTCTGGGTGAACACTCCGCAATCACGAATCGGCACCTTGTCGATTGCACGAACAGCGTCACGATAGGAGCTTTCAGCGTCTTTGCAGGCTTTCGATCGCAGATTCTGACCCACAGCGTCGACTTAGAGAGTTGTCGGCAATCGTCCGGTCCTATCACGATAGGGGAGTACTGCTTCACGGGCACCGATTGCGTTATTTTGGGAGGCAGTTCGTTGCCCGATCATTCGGTGTTGGGCGCGAAGTCGTTGCTCAACAAGCCATATTCCGAACCTTACTGGCTATATGCGGGAAATCCGGCCCGGGCCGTGAAGCCGCTTGCCGCTGACTTAGGGTTCTTTAAGAGGCAAGTTGGCGTCATAGATTAGTTGGGCTTGTCGTCCAACTATTTTTGGAGTTGGATAAGAGGGGGAGTGCGCCGGACATGATCGACGAAAGCTACGGGGCTAAGGAGAGGGGCGCGGTTGTTGCGAATGAAGCCTTCTTCAACGAAGAAACAACCCGGAGATATGTCGATGTTTCGCCCCACGTCAAGTACGCCTCTTTGCGCCGCCTTTACGGCCAACTAGCCGGCAACATTTTCGCCGATGCGCAAAAGCATTCGGAAGTCCCAAGCATCCTTGATCTCGGAGCCGGGGAAGGTTCCGCCACTTTGCCATTTCTAGAATTGGGCGGCCGAGTAGTCGCAGTAGACGTTTCTACGAGTCAGCTGTCGGAGCTCCAGAGGAAATGCAGTCCATACAAGGACCGCTTGGAGGTACGCCAACTCGACATCGGAGCAGCGCTGCGTTCCGATGAGTGTTTTGATGTTGTAGTTATGAGTTCATGCCTTCATCACATTCCAGATTACGTCTCTGTTATCGAGGCAGCGTCCAACAAGTTGTCGCCACGCGGGCAATTCTTCTGTTTTCAGGATCCGATTCGGTACGACACGATGAGTACCTTCTCCCGCTGGTTCAGTAAAATTGCGTATGTTTCGTGGCGCATCTTTCAAGGCGATTTTGTTGGAGGGTTGTCGCGCACGCTACGCCGGACTCGAGGAATTTACCTGGACGATTGCGCGGCGGACAACACGGAATATCACGTGGTGAGAAATGGCGTCGATCAGAACGAGATCGTCAGGGTGTTGTCCTCAATGGGATTCGAGTGCCGCGTTGTGCGGTACTTCAGCACGCAGGGAAGCTTGTTTCAGCCAATAGGCTCCGCCTTGCAGATCGAAAATACTTTTTCCATTATTGCCGGACGAAAAGCCACCGTCGCTCAGTGACGTTGGTCGGGGGCTTTCGGCGTCCCTGTCCCACACAAACCATGCGTTCGAGATCGCGCGCGAGACCTCAAACGATGCTACCTGCTGCCATTCGAAAGCTGTCATGTAACCCGGTGGTTCGCGGGGTAGCCCACCGTCTCCGCGTCACCCGTTTTGCGAGGGACCTCTACTGCCGACTGCTCGCCAGCGATGGTGAGCTACGAGTTTCCTGCCTAGGCGTGGACGCCGTCTTCAAGACCCGAAACAGCAAGCAGTTGGCGTTTGTCGATTATATCGTTACGACGGAAAGAAGCCTTATCGAGGCCACTCTCTGTGACCTCAAAGCGGGAGATACCTTTCTGGATGTAGGTTGCCACTATGGAATCTTCACGGTGCTAGCATCGAAATTAGTTGGGCCAAGGGGCCGTGTGATTGCCGTGGAGCCGCATCCGGAGTCCCTACAAGTTCTGCGGGGCAATCTTGTTGCCAACCGCTGCGAGAACGTCGATGTCCTGGAGGTGGCCCTCAGTGACACAACAGGTCCGTTGGCCCTCAGCTACGACGTGAACTTTGCCGTGATCGCCCGGGAAACGGATCCCGCGGCCGTCGTGCACCAAGCACAGGGCATGGCAGGGGATGAAGCGTTGCACAATTTTCCGGTGCCCAACGCAATAAAGATCGATGTAGAGGGTCACGAGTTTTCTGTGCTACGCGGACTGCGGCAGACTTTGCGCGATCCCACGTGTCGCCGGGTAGGTTTGGAGGTCCATCCCGGTTTGCTACCGCCGGGCGTCGATCAAGCTGATATCGTATCGCAGCTTCGGGACTCGGGTTTGTTTGTCCAAAGCGAGAGCGTCCGGTCTGCGGCCGTTCATCTTATCGCTGCGCGGCAAGTATAGATGCGGATATTACAAGTCGTGGCCACCCTGGCGTCTCGCCAAGGCGGACCGTCAGTCGCGTGCCCAGAACTCTCCCGGGAACTCGTCCGGCAAGGGCACCGCGTTTCGATCTACGCCAGCGATGTGGATGGTCTCGGACATCTAGAGGTCCCGCTGGAGACCCCCGTTATCGATGACGGCGTCGAGATTAGCTATTTTCGGGGATGGAGTGAACCGTTCGGGTACATGTTTTCGGCTGGAATGTGGTGCGCTCTTCGCGACACGGTCGCGGAGTTCGACGCCGTCCACATTTACTCCGTGTATGGATTTTCCAGTAGCGCGGCGGCCTATTGGTGCCGTAAGCGGGACGTACCTCACATGGTGCACCCCCACGGTTCCCTCGATCCATTTCTTCGGCGCCGCCATCGTCCACGAAAATGGCTGCACGCGAAACTGCTGGCAGAACGCGATTACCGGAACGCCACCGCGGTTCTGTTCAATAGTGCCGAGGAGATGCGCTTAGCATCGGACTGGACGGGCCTAAGGACGTCGAGCGGTTGGGACGCGCCCAAGAGATTCGTGGTACCAGTCGGGCTGGACTCGAGGTGGTTCTTAGAGCCAGACGCTGCGGCTGGAGAACGCCTAAGGAGCAGGTTTCCACAACTCAACGGCCGGCGGCTAGTGGTCTACTTCGGACGCATCAATTTCAAGAAGGGTCTCGACATTCTCGCGCGGGCCTTCGCCCTCTTGGCGCGGGATCGCGATGATGTTCATCTGGTTCTCGCTGGCCCGGACACCGAGGGTTATGGACGCAAAGTACGTGGATGGTTGGCGGAGGGCGGTGCCGCGGAAAAGGCCACTTTCACGGGTCTACTGCAGGGGGAAGACCGTTTTGTCGCACTACAGCAGGCGGATGTGTTTGCACTTCCTTCTTACACTGAGAACTTCGGCCAGGTTGTTGCCGAAGCAATGGCGAGCAGTGTGCCAGTCGTGATCTCCGATCAAGTTAATATTTGGCCGGAAGTCGCCAAAACGAACGCGGGATTAGTAGTGCCTTGCGATGTGAACGCCACCGCGCAGGCTCTACGCAAGGTGCTTGAGGATCCCGCGAAGGGCCGAGAGATGGGGAGCAACGGGAGGCGCTGGGCCGCCGAGCACCTTCCCTGGAGCGTGGTCGCCGCTCAGATGGCGCACGCCTACGAAGATATGGTTCGGGAACGCCGAGCGCGCCGATCGTGCCAGGCGGAAGTCGCGTTAACACCTTGAACGTTCCGAAGCGGATCTACGGGCGAGCCTAAGAACCATCAAGAGGGCTGTTGTGATTTGGAATCTGTGAGGGATCTGAAATGGATCACGAGCCCATTCGGCCAGTGGCCAAAACCGGAGGATCCAATTCGGCCAAGATTCAGATTCGGGCTCTTTGGTTCGCCTGCTCAGCATTTGCATTTCGATTGGGGCTCGCTCTCGTCACTTTTGAACAAGTGCGACCTCTCGGGTACATGCTCGCAGACTATTGTTTTTGTGTATCACTCCTTTTTCTGCCGAAGTCCCGGTTACTGAAGCTAAAGGGATCCGGCATTTTACTTGCGGGATCATTGATATTGTTGGGAGCGCTGCTATCACTGCACAGTGCAACTGGTTTGGGAGATGCTGCGGGATCCCTGGCAAAACCCATCGTTCTCTTCGGACTGATAGCGCCGTTAGCCCTGTGCCATTCAAAGGACATCCACAGGAATTTGAAGTTTCTGCTGGGTGGAATTTTTGTGAACTGTCTTGTCACACTGATCCAGGCGTGGGTTTACCCAGGGATTGTGGACCTGTTGTCAATTAATCCTCCCCAACCGGATGTCGGGTTTTCTGGTCGATTTCAAGGGTTGACGGAATTTCCGGTCACATTAGGGCTTTCAGCGGCACTAGCTGTTTTAATAGGGATCGGCCTATTTGCTCGGGAAAGAAATCCCCTTATGCGCTGGGTTTTGGCTATGGTCGTTTTGATTTGCAGCGTTGCAGCACTCCTCAGTGGGTCTCGCACTTTTTTTGCTTCGCTCATCCCGGGTTTGTTGGTTTTTGCGTTCTTACAGAAAAAGCGCCGTCGAGAGATCGTCTACGCGATGGTAACCCTGGCGATACTATGGAGCGCTCTAATCTACCTAGCACCCAAGGTGGTCGCGCAGTACTCGGATCGAATCGACACCGTGGGGTTGGTGGACTACGGCCGACTGGCCACGGCGGCGCAGATAGCATTGGAAATCTCTGAGAAGCCCATCCTGGGCTGGGGCGTCAACCACTTTGATGAGGGTGGAGTTTTAGTGCTCCCCGCGACCCCCGAGACCGAGGCCGAAGAGCTTACCAGCGCTCACAACACTTTCTTGAGGTACTGGTATGCGGCGGGCTTGCTTGGAGCTATCGGCTTCCTGGCTCTGTTTGTGATTCCGACAAAGAGGATGCTACAGGTTCTGAAACAACACGGTGCTGATAAGTCCGCAGACGCGGTGCGCCTTATCCTGGCTTGCTATGTATTCTTCTTTATTGTTTCCAATCTAGGACCGTACTTTTTCAATCGTTATTTATACGTCCCGATGTTCACATTTGCCGGTTTTGTGACGCTGTCGCTCCACCCTGTCAAGGCGAGGAAGGTTATTACTAGCCCCGTCTTGCGTTTGCCGTCGCAGAGCTTCAAGCCTGCGCAGTGAATGAGAAAAACTCGCGTGTCGCGGTCTGCGTAGCGATCCGATACAAGAAGAAAATGGCTTTTGAATGCCGTGGGGGTTGCGTGAAAGCTAAAAACGTCGTGAGAAAGGCAAGATGAAAAAGGCCCTGATTACTGGGATCACGGGACAAGATGGTGCGTATCTGGCGGAGTTCCTACTCTCAAAAGGGTACGAGGTGCATGGAATCAAAAGGCGCACCTCGCTGTTCAATACCGGGCGCATCGATCATCTCTATCAGGATCCTCATGATAACGACGTGCACTTTCGCCTTCACTACGGCGATATGACCGATGCTGGAAGTCTTATCCACGTGGCCCAGGAGGTTCAGCCGGATGAAATCTACAACCTGGCGGCGCAAAGCCACGTGGGTGTGTCGTTCGAATCGCCGGAATACACCGCCAACGTAGACGCGCTCGGGACGCTGCGGCTCCTGGATGCCATTCGAGTCCTGGGAATGAAACGCTCGGTTCGGTTTTATCAGGCGTCGACCTCCGAACTCTATGGGCGGGCTCAGGAAATACCGCAGAAAGAAACTACGCCATTCTATCCGCGGTCGCCTTACGGGGTGTCCAAGCTTTTCGCGTATTGGATCACCGTCAACTATCGGGAAGCGTATGGCATGTACGCATGTAACGGCGTCCTTTTTAACCACGAGTCACCCATACGTGGCGAGACGTTCGTGACGCGCAAGATCACTCGGGGCCTGGCGCGGATCAAGGTTGGACTGCAAGAGTGCCTTTTTCTCGGCAACTTGGATGCGAAGCGCGACTGGGGTCATGCGCGTGACTATGTCGAGATGCAGTGGCTCATGCTGCAGCAAGACGTGCCCGAGGACTACGTGATCGCGACCGGACAACACTACGCCGTGCGTGACTTCGTCAATGCGGCGGCTCAGGAAATGGGCTTCGAGCTCGACTGGCGGGGTCACGGTCCGGACGAGAAGGCTTTCGATCGCCGCGGGCGGTGTGTCGTGGCTGTTGATCCGCATTATTTTCGCCCCGCCGAAGTTGACACCCTCATTGGCGACGCGAGCAAGGCGCGAGCTAAGCTTGGGTGGAA
>Ga0210405_10005800_pt1 | contig 11173 bp, 9 predicted proteins | sample IncBWH11MmetaG_FD_155492 | JGI IMG/M metagenome (GOLD analysis project Ga0210405, IMG submission 155492) | Forest soil microbial communities from Barre Woods Harvard Forest LTER site, Petersham, Massachusetts, United States - Inc-BW-H-11-M | ecosystem: Environmental > Terrestrial > Soil >... | reverse complement strand
TATTGGGAGAAGCCTGAACTTGGACAATTTCCATCCCTTCAATACGCAGGCGTGCCTCGATCGCGGGAGTTGATTCCGCCATGGCAAATACGACATTTCCGCCGGCATCTTGCCACGCCTCAGCCAGCGCCAGGCAACGCATCACATGGCCTGTAGCTATCGCGACACTGGCGTCGGCGCGGATGATTAGGGTCCTGGCCAACATCAGGCTCCGTGCAAGGTTTTTTGGATGACGTGCGAGTTTAATTCGACAAGTTCGGGCTCGCGCTCCATGAGCTGAATGACTTCTCGCCAGCCAAAATCGTCCTTGTGACCGAATCGCGCATAGATTTCGCGTAGCAGTTCGCGGTCTTCTTTGGTGTCGAGCGTCCACCGATATTCGCTATAGTCAGTCTGCCCTTGGTGCGAAACGAGTCGGAATAATTCTGGATGCTCGTACAAGTATGGCGTCACGTGTTCTCGTTCGTAGGGCTCGTAAGCATCGCGCCAAGCCTGTTCAAGGGCGTTCATGGTGAAAACTTCCGTATCCAGACCACGTGGATAAGTGCGTGGAAATGAGTTACTGCAGTAGTCTCCGCATTGCAACTGAAACGCGCGAATAGTTTCGTTCACCAGATCAGGATCGACCACAGGACAGTCCGACGTAACGCGCACTACGACTTCCGCCGCGAACATTCGTGCGGCCTGGTAGTAACGGTCCAGAAGATCGTCCTCGGAGCCGCGGAAACATGAGACTTCGAGTCGCTGGCACTCACGAATAATCGCATCATCGGCCGCAGAATCGGTGGTGGCGACCACAATTTCGTCGATCATAATGGCTCGCCGCAATCGCGCAATGACCCGGGCGAGAACGGTTTCGCCGCCCAGATCCATCAGGACTTTGCCGGGCAAACGAGTGCTGCCCATTCGGGCCTGGATGATTGCAACGATCTTCATCGGAACCTTGCCTGCGCTGTCGAGCTCGAGCACCTAACTAGTTGCGTGCAACTCGACGCAGCATAAACATCGAGTCAACATTCTGATTCCCTATGTACGGAAGCCGCTGCTCCAACGTCAGTTCCAAATCGTCGAAACGCGCCAGATATTCCCTCGCATAGTCCATCTTCCAGAGCAGATCCCTGTGGCCCCGGTAGTTGATTTCGGTTGCCACTGGCGCGTAATACTCGGATCCCCAGATGTAGCTCTTTGCACATCGATGGATTTCTTTCATGGCAGCCGGAATATTGTTCGGCGAGATATGTATCAGGACCCCCGAGGTGAACACGAGGTCGAAGTACTTGTCTTCGTAAGGCAGCGCAAACGAAGAGGCCTGGACAAGGTTCACATTCTTCGTTCTGGATCTCGCCATTTCCAGCGCGTGGCTTTGGATGTCCACCCCGTGCAGATTGGAATAACCCAACTGCTGGAGGAGCAATAACTGGTTGCCCATGTTGCATCCAATTTCCATGATTCGCGCGTTGGCCGGAATCCCGGCAAGGAAGCGGCTGTTTAGCTTAGTCCTGGTGATGCCATAGTTTTTCACCCAAAGCGCGTCCACTTGTTGAGGAGTAAGACGATTTCGAATCGTGTATTCGCGGCCAAATTCTCCACGCCATTCTCCAAGCTGCGGTGTCTCTTGCGCTGTTGACATCAAGCCCTCCCGGTTTCTGGAAGCCTAGTTTGCATAGTGCATGACGACTTTGCGAACTGCGCCGACCACGTCTTCGACATCGTTATCGCTCATGCCATGAAACATCGGCAAACTAATCAGGCGCTCATAGGCAGCTTCGGCCACGGGAAACTCCCCGCCCTTGTATCCAAAGCGATCGCGGTAGTACGGATGACGATGAACGGGGATGTAGTGTACGTTCACGCCAATATTCTCCGCGCGTAGCGCCTGAAAGAGTTCGCCCCGGCCAGCCGATAGCTTGGTCAAGTCCAGACGTATCGGATAGAGATGCCAAGCGGGATTCACATCCGGGCGAACGACGGGGGCGACCACGCCAGTCATGCTGCGGAACTCGCTGGTGTACTGGGCCGCGATTTGCCTGCGTCGCGCCAGATTTGCCTCCAGCTTTTTCATTTGCTGAAGGCCGAGAGCGCAAGCGATGTCGGTCAGGCGGTAGTTGAAGCCCAACAGAACCATTTCGTAGTGCCATTGACCCGCGCGCTGCCGCTGCCTCGCATCGCTGGAGATCCCGTGATTCCGAAAGCGGCGAAGAGTCTCGGCGAAGACAGGATTGTCGGTCGTGACTATGCCACCCTCACCGGTCGTCAGATGTTTCACGGGATGAAAACTGAAGACGGTCATATGCGCGACACTGCCCACACGCCGTCCGCGGTAGTCCGCGCCCAAGGCGTGACAGGCGTCCTCGATAACAATCAGCCCGTGGCGGTCAGCTAATTGAAGAATGGAATCTAAGTCAGCAGGATGGCCGCCGTAATCGACGGGAAGAATTGCTTTTGTTCGCGCCGTAATCCGGGCGGCAACCTGTTCAGGATCCAGATTCAACGTACCTTCTAGAACATCGGCGAAGACTGGTATGGCTCCCTGATAAAGCACACAGTTCGCCGTGGCAGCAAAAGTCAGCGGAGAAGTAATCGCCTCATCCCCTGCTTGCAGCCCGCAGGTGAAAGCTGCCGCGTGCAAGGCGGCGGTGCCAGAACTGAAGGTGACCGCATACTTTGCGCCTACCCAGGCAGCAATCGCTTCTTCGAACTCGGCGACCCTGGGACCTGTCGTCAGCCAATCGGAGCGCAGCGTTTCCACCACGGCCTGAATGTCGCTCTCATCGATCGATTGTCGTCCGTACGGCAACAAAGTTTCTCGGACGGGCAATCCGCCGAGGATCGCGGGCACTTCACTGCTTACTGCAGCCACCGTCATGAGTTTCCCTTTAGGCTGGAGCCCGCAGCCTTCCTTCCTGTGGCCAGGCGACGACCAGCGGAGAAGTCTCTTCGACGAGTTCATACAACGCCTCGGCACTCAGCCATTGTGGATTGTTATCGCTGGTATATCGGAATCCGTCGGGAAGCGGCCGCGCCTGCTTCCAGTTTTCCTTTCGCCACCAGGGATGAGCCGGCTGGATCACGTACATGTCATCCATTTCGAGCGCGTGGCGAGCTTCGTCTTCCGATAGCAGCACCTCGTGCAGTTTTTCGCCTGGGCGTATCCCGATCGCTTCTACATCGCAGCCCGGTGCGATTGCCTCGGCCATTTCCGCCAGCTTCATACTCGGAATCTTGGGAACAAAAATCTCGCCGCCATGCATCTGCTCGATGCAGCGAACCACGAGCCTGACTCCCTGCTCGATCGTGATCCAGAAGCGAGTCATGCGGGAATCGGTGACCGTAATCCTGCCCCGCTTGCGCTGCTCCTGGAAAACCGGAATCACGCTGCCACGGCTGCCCAGCACATTCCCGTAGCGCGCACAACTGAATCGAGTGTTCTGCCCGCCGGAATAGGCGTTCGCTTGCACGAACATTTTCTCGGCGCAGAGTTTAGTCGCGCCGTACAGATTAATGGGATTTACTGCCTTGTCGGTGCTCAGTGCCAGAATGCGGCGCACACCGCGGTTGATCGCGGCGTCGATGACATTGCGGCCACCCATAATGTTGGTCTGGATGGCTTCGAAGGGATTGTATTCGCAGGCCGGAACCTGCTTGAGCGCGGCGGCATGAACCACGACCGTGACTCCGGAAAACGCGCGTTCCAAACGCTGGGGATCACGAACATCACCGATGAAATAGCGCAAGCTCGGATGATCAAACCCCGAAGCCCTCATGTCATGCTGCTTAAGTTCGTCCCGGCTGAAGATGATCAGCTTTTGCGGGCGGTATTCGCGCAGCATGAGCTCGACGAACTTCTTGCCAAAAGAACCCGTCCCGCCGGTAACCAATACAACCTGTTCGGACCAGTTCACGATGTGATCCCTCGACGTGAGTGCATCTTTCCAAACAACCTACACGCGTAGCTCGTGTGGCTTACGGTCGAAATCAAATTTCAGCGCCAGTATAGCGGAGATAAGCCTGAGTCAAACCTGGGGAACCCCCGTTAACACTAAGGAACCCGCCTAATTAGGAGGGATCGGTGTTCACCTTACGATGCTAGACTGGGCCGAATACCAGCAACCGGAGGCAGCGACGGGGAGTCAGATGGATTCAGGACCGCTATTACCGCTGAATGGCCAGATCCTGCGCGAACTCCAGCCTATTGACCTCAACCGCAATGCCGCGCCGGGCCCCTATTCTGGCATTCCCACGCAAGATTCTCTGCTGCGGGAATACGCGCGGGTTCTGATCAAGAGCAAGTGGATCGTGATTGCGAATGTGTTATTGGTCGTGGGCGTTGTCGCGATTTCCACGCTGCGCAGCACACCGATCTACGAAGCGGTCGGCAGCATCGCCATTAACAAAGTAGACCCGGTCACCTTCAATTTGAAGGATTCGTCGGGCAGCCTCGATTATTACGATCCGACTGACCTGGATACCGAGGTGCGAATTCTGAAGAGTGATCTGTTGGCTCTGCAGGTTATCAGGCAGCTGAATCTGGACAAGCAGCCGGAGCTGGAGGCTAAGAATAAACCCTCGCCTTCCTCGCTGGATCTGACAACGGATACGATGCAGCCGGATTCTGCAAAGACTTCGGCTGCTCTAGCCAACTTCAAGGGCAACCTTGCGGTCTCTCTCGTTCCGAATACGAGAATCATCGAACTTCGTTACCGCAGCCCGGACAAGAATCTTGCGGCGCACGTAGTAAACACGCTCGCCAATACATATGTGGAGCAAAACTTTAAGACGCGATTCGAGTCCACTATGCAGGCGTCGGACTGGCTTTCCAAACAGTTGGTCGACCTCCAAATAAAAGTGGAGACCTCACAGGAGAAACTGGTCAAGTACCAGAAGGAACACGAAATCCTGGGGATCGACGAAAAGCAGAACATCACCACCGCCAAACTGGATGAGTTGAACCGGGAATTGACCTCGGCCGAATCTGTCCGGATGGAAAAAGAGTCGATTTACCACCTGGTGCAGTCCGGTGATTCTGACTCAATCGCTGCCGCTGCGGCCGCCAACGTCGACGGCGCTGCGAAAGGTTCCAACGCCAATTCAGCGCTGCTCGAAAAGCTGCGTGAACAGCAAGCCGATCTCAAGATCCAAGTGGCGCAACTGAACACGCAATTTGGGCCTTCCTATCCGAAATTGGCTCAGCTGAATAGTCAACTCAAAGAAGTTGACGAAGAGATTCAGACGGAAATGCGCAAGGTGGCCGCCCGTCTGCGCGGCGACTATCTTGCTGCCGTGCAGCGCGAGAGCATGCTACGCAACGCGCTAGAGCAGCAAAAGCAGGAGGCTAACAAGCTTAACGAGAGTGCTATCGAATACACTCTGCTCAAGCGCGACGTCGATGCGAACCGCACACTCTCAGAAGGCTTGCTGGAGAGATTGAAGGAAGCCGGCGTTACGGCAGGTTTGAGGTCGAATAACTTCCGTATCGTAGATGTGGCTCGGGTTCCCACCTCCCCCTCAGGACCAAACCTTCCGAGAAATCTTGCCTTCGCACTGGCGCTGGGTCTTTCCACCGGCATTGGGCTCGCTTTCCTTCTGGAAAGCATGGACAATACCGTGCGTACACCAGAACAAGCACAAACCATCTCAGCGCTTCCGTCCCTGGGCATGATTCCTCTCGGGTCCAGAAGCACCAGGGAATTGGGCGGTCGAGATAAGCTGGCACTCGCCTCGTCTAAAGAAGCCGTAGAACTAGTAACAAAATCGCGTCCCCGGTCGCAGATGGCGGAGTCCTACCGCGCGCTGCGTACGTCGTTGCTCCTCACATTTGCGGGAGGACCCCCAAACGTCATTCTTATCACCAGCGCTCTTCCTGAGGAAGGCAAGACCACGACCAGTGTAAACTCCGCGATCGTGCTAGCCCAGAAGGGCACGCGAGTATTGTTAATTGATGCGGACCTCCGCCGGCCGAGCATTCACAAAACGCTTGGCATGGGTCCGAAGATCGGGCTTAGCAATGTCTTGACTGGTGCCGCGACTCTGCAAGAAGCAATTATTCCCTCGACGATTCTGCCTGACCTCTTCATGCTCCCAGCCGGAACGCCGCCACCGAACCCGGCTGAACTTCTAGCCTCCAAAAAGATGAAAAATATTCTTGCGGAGCTGCGAAAACAATATGACCACATTGTCATAGACTCTCCACCGACGCTGTCAGTTACTGATGCGGTAGTAATGTCGACCGACGCGGATGCAGTGGTCCTCGTCATTCGGTCGGGACACACCACAAAACCAGCTCTCCGGCGAGCGCGGGACATTCTCCTGCAAGTGAATGCTCGAGTGTGCGGCGTGTTAGTGAACGCTGTCGATCTCAATTCGCCCGATTATTATTATCACTACGAATATCAGGGAAAGTATGGCCACGGCTACTACCAAGAGGATCCGCTGAAAACGGAGGAAGTCGCTTCCGAAGCCGCCTCCGGCGGAGCGTAGTGTGGGGCCGCATCAGGGTAGAGTTCATCCGCACGAAAACAGCGGGTTGCAGATTTTGCTTCAAAGCCCAGCCCGTAGAATTATTTTCTTAACCGCATGCTTGGCCCTCACTGGGATTTACATCGGGTTCGTAGCCAGCGAATTCCTGGCCGATTATTTCTCCAAAAAGCTTGACCTCGCGAGCCTCCAAAAAGCCGCACACCTAAGGCCGGGGAATGCAGAGTACCAATACCGGATTGGGCATTATTTTCTTGAGAGCCAGCAGGAACCAGCAACTGCTGCACAATTCTTCAAATCGGCTACTGCGCTGAACCCGCACCACGCCGGCTATTGGCTTGCACTCTCCAGAACTTATCGGAGGCTCGCCGACGGCGACCGTCAAAAGGATGCGTTGCAACGCGCCATCTCCGCTGATCCCTCCACTCCCGATGTTGCTTGGGAGGCGGCTAATTTCTACTGGACCATCGGCGAAACGGATAAGGCACTCCGAGAATTCCGCGTGGTTCTGGAGAATGATCCTTATTTGCCACCCGAGGCTTTGGATCGCTGCTGGCGGATCAAACCGGACATCGAAGCTCTCGTGCGGGAGGTTGTTCCGCGCAATGCCGACGTTTACTCGTCATTCTTGGATTTCTTGATTTCCAGGAACGAGCCGGTCGCAGCGGCAAGAGTGTGGTCCGAGATGGTGAAGTTCCAACATCCAGTGGAGACTCAGCATGTTTTCAATTATGTCCGATATCTCGTCGACCGGCGGGACGTGGCGCATGCTCATCAAGCTTGGCAACAGGCGGCGAGCTTATCCGATCTCTCTGGATATCAGGCCTCGCCGGAGAATCTCGTGGTTAACGGCGATTTCAGCTTGCCCGTGCTGAACGGCGGATTCGATTGGCTGTATGAGAAATCATCCGATGTCTCACTGGCGCTGGACGCGACCGAGTTGCACTCCGGCCAACGTTCTCTTTCCATTGTCTTTGACAGTCGTGGAATCGACGACGTCGGTATCCGGCAACTTATTCCCGTCGAGCCGAACACAAGGTACGAGTTCTCGGCCTATTTTAAGTCGCAAGGCTTAGTGGGTGCGGGTGGGCCACGCTTCTTGCTCGCGGACCGGTTTACTGGAGCAACTTACTTTGCCAGCGACGAGCTCAAAGACGCAGATTTGTGGAAGCAGGTTTCGGGAACGTTTGACACTGGCCCGGATACGAAACTGCTGGTTCTGCGGATACAGCGTATGCCAGCCGGAAATGCGATTCGGGGCAAGCTTTGGATTGGCGGCGTCCATTTGGCGCAGCGACACCTCGTCCCGGAACAAACCACCGTAGGTGGCCAGTGACCTCACCACTGCCACTCGTGCTGACTGCTGAACCGAGTTCAAATCGGCGGCCCTTCCGTTCGGCGCTCGATCGAACGCTTTTTTACGGCACATTTGGCCTTCTGTTGTTTGGGCCGCTAGCGTTTGGTGCGGTTGAAGTGTGGTCAATTTCGATTCTCGAAGTAGGGGCGGGTTTGCTCTTCGTGCTCTGGGCCACGCGGCAACTGGCAGCAGGAGAATTAGAAATCGTGGGCAACCCGCTATTTTCCCCAATGTTGCTTTTCGCCGGCCTGACTCTAGCACAGTTGGTGACGGGACGAACCGCCTATCAGGCGCACACTTCTTCCGCTGCCTTGCTGTACTGCACGTATGGCCTTTTATCTTTCCTGATAGTCCAGTGTCTTCGCAGGACATCGCAAGTTAAGGTGCTCGCGTGGATGTTCTCCGGATACGGTTTCACCGTCGCGATGTTTGCCTTGATACAGGACATCGCCCCGAACGGGAAACTGTATTGGCTCAGGACATTGGAATCCGGTGGTTGGATTTATGGTCCCTATGTAAACCACAACCACTATGCGGGTCTGATGGAAATGCTGACGCCGATTCCTCTCGTTATTTCTTTTGCCGACGGCGTTCGGGCGTCGCGCCGGGTGCTGGCTGCTTTGGCGGCTGCCCTCATGGCCAGCACAATTTTTCTGTCAGGATCGCGAGGCGGCATGGCTGCTTTCACAGCGCAGATAGTTTTGCTTGCGGGCTTCCTGATCACACGACGGAAAAACTGGAAGGCAGCCCTTGCGTTTGCTGCCTTCATGGTGGTTGTCTTGGGATTGTTGGTTTGGCTCGGGGGCGGCGAGTTAGTGGAGCGTATCGCCAGCATTCATAGCGGAACCTGGACGGAGCTGTCCGGAGGCACGCGCTTAACCATCGATCAAGACTCGCTAAGAATATTTGCGCAGAAGCCAGTCTTGGGTTGGGGTTTGGGTGTATTCCCTGACATCTACCCCCAGTTCAGCACGCTCGGGACGAATCTCCAAGTGGGCATGGCGCATAACGATTACTTGCAATTGCTGGTGGAAATGGGAGTGCTTGGATTTGGTACGGCTCTCTGGTTCTTGCTGACGCTGTTTCGGTCTGCCCTAAGAAAGTTGAAATCTTGGCCGCCGGGTACGAATAGTGCTGTGACTTTAGCCGCGATGTTGGGCGTGATGGGAATTCTGGTTCACAGTTTCATGGATTTTAATTTGCAGATTCCTGCCAATGCGGCGCTCTTTTACATGCTATGCGTGCTGGCTGCCATGGAGCCACGATTTGGCCGACATCTCCGTAGAGAACGTGCCAACGGTTCACGCGAAGGCACGATTCTGCCCCCGGCGAACGCTTTCCCTTCTGAGTTCGCTACAAAGAAACATTAAGCTGAAAGCGATCAAGTCGGGGAGATTTAGAACTATGGCTTCCACTGGCTGAGATAGGGTTTGGACGTGTCACACAGCAGCAAGCAAACTATCAAGCCTCCGCCTACCACTGCTCCGCCCAAGACATAGGGATTTGTCAATATGCTTCCATTTCCTGGCACAGGCGCCCCGGCGCCCTTCCGCTTCTTCTTGCAGTTCCCGGAATCGTCAGGAGCAGCCTGCTCGCCCTCGGACAGGTTGGCTGTGCTCTTTCCGCAATTGACATTCACATTGCCCTTGCTGGCAACGATCTGAACTGTTCCGCCGGTGTCCGCTACTTCGAATTCTGTCCAAGCGTTCGAAGCCGGAGTTACGGTGACTGCTTTCGCGAGCGCAACCATACCTTTAGAGGTCGCCACGCTGACGCCTCCATGCTGGAGCGACACCGCATTGCCTTCAAACTTCACCATGGAGTCCTGCAAGACAATGACGCCGGAGCCGGACGCATCCAGGGTTGCGACGGACTCTGCCTGGGTTTGAATTAAGTCACCCGGGAAAACCGCCGAGGAACGGGGCAACGGTTTGCCATTGAGCCAGACCGTGCCCGCGCCCTTGCCATAGAGCATGGCTGCACCCGAATCAGCATCGGCCGCAATCAGGGATGCGGGAGTAAGGGCGATCAAGATCCAGCAAATAGAGCTTCGCAGCATAGAATACGGAGTGCACAAACTCTTCGAGACGATGCTAGCCTGCGGACTCACCACCGTCAATTGCCTAATCTGGTGACCAACGCACAATCGGCACGCGTCGAATCCCTAGCGCCAGCGGTCGACCAGTTCCCACCACACGAGCTTCAACCATTCGTCAAAGTTCACCTTCGCCCACTCGCGATGTCGCCACCATTGCGCGCCAAATTCGCTAGCATCGAAGGCCGCCGCGACGCTGTAGTCTGCGGGCGAAACCCGCTCAAAAATACTGAGTGTGCGCCGGGTGTGGTAATCGGACGTGACCAGGAGAATGCTGCGGGCACTGCTGCCTCGCAGGCAGAGGGACACATCTTGAGCTTCATCCCGGGTGGAGTGTCCGTAAATCGGACAGACGGTAATTGCGCCAGCCCGCGGCAACCCTTCAACATACTTCCGCGCAATCTCCAACTGATTCCACTGGTAGATTCTGGCTTCGGCTGGAACATCCAGAATTAATCGTGGTGCGTAACCTTGATCGAGCAGTTCCAGCCCTCGTGCCGGACGCCGGTCCGTCTCCCCGGCCAGAACAACCATCACATCGGACTTGCGAGGTTGATTCACAACCAGGAATCCCCCGGAAGTGACAACCAAGGCAGCCAAGAGCACTCCTCCTAGAATGAGCACGAGTCGGAACTTTTCCATGGATTCGTTTCCTGCGTTTTGGGTCACACACCGAAAATGCTGTTGTCGGTCTGTTTGGACAATCCAGACTACGCGAAATCTCGATTCGTGACAGCCAAACCTGCAAGTTACTTCGGAGAGCGTACGTGCGCCCGTTCATCACGTGTCGAAGTCAACATGTTAAAATCCAGACTGACTCACACTTTCGACGATTAACGGATCAATGCCTGCCGCTTTGTTTTCGGAACTGAAGAGCAAGATTGAGCAGAAACAGGCTCGTGTTGCCGTCATCGGGCTTGGCTATGTAGGTCTGCCTCTGGCTCTGCTGTACACGGAGCACGACTTCCCGGTTACGGGGTTCGATATTGACGCTCGCAAAATCTCCACGCTGGATCAGGGAGGCTCCTACATTTTTCGCATTCCCGCGACGGAGATTCAGGCAGCGAAAAATCGCGGATTCAGCGCTACGGCCGAATATTCCCGGCTGACTGAGATGGACGCGATCATTATTTGCGTTCCCACCCCGCTGAACGAATATCACGAGCCTGATTTGAGTTTCATCACTGACACGGCCAAGTCCATAGCTCCCTATTTGCGCGCCGGACATCTTGTGGTCTTGGAGAGCA
>Ga0210405_10005798_pt1 | contig 11173 bp, 11 predicted proteins | sample IncBWH11MmetaG_FD_155492 | JGI IMG/M metagenome (GOLD analysis project Ga0210405, IMG submission 155492) | Forest soil microbial communities from Barre Woods Harvard Forest LTER site, Petersham, Massachusetts, United States - Inc-BW-H-11-M | ecosystem: Environmental > Terrestrial > Soil >... | reverse complement strand
GGTCATATCAACTCTCACGTACTCGACAACACCACAGGGGGTGACACTACGCATGGCGGCTTAAAATTTACCTAAGCGACCCGCACAATTGGCCGCAAATTGCCGGCGATCGCCGCGCCGCGGGCGTTGTTCCGCCGTTCCGGCGTTTAAAGATGTTGTTAAGACGGCGCATCGATCCGCGGCCTGGCAGGCGCGGCCTGCGATCGTCAGTGCAGCAACTGCGCCAGACCGTTGCTGCCGCTGTTGATCGATTGGATCGCGCTGATCGGGTAGTTCTGTCCGCCGACGGTGACCAGCGGCGGGTTCTGGCTGACATTGACCGAGCTGATGGTGCCTTGTACCTGGGTGGAAACGGTGACCGGCTGGCCGTTGGCGCCGACGGCATTGATCGACAGGGTGTAGTTGCCGTCCGGCCAGGTGACGCCATTATTGCCCTGGCCGTTCCAGGTATAACTCTGGCTGCCGGCAGTGAGCGATATGGTTCCGGTGAGAGCGACCTGTCCGGTCGCGCTGGTGATGGTGACGGCGCCGGTGGCCGGCGAGGGCGAGGAGAAGCCCCACGTCGCCGGGCTGCCGGTCGCTTTGGAGAGCGTCGCGGTATTGCTGTTGATGGTGACGTTGGCGCCGACCAGTTGCAGCGCCTGCAACGACGCCGAAGTCTGCTGCATCGAGATCAGCGTTTGCAGGTTCGTGTTCATGTTGACTTGCTGCTCGACGGAGGCGAACTCGACCAGCTGCTGGGTGAACTGATTGGTATCGAGCGGACTGAGCGGGTCCTGGTTCTGCAGCTGCGTGGTCAGGAGTTTCAGGAAGGTATTGAAGTTGCCGGCCAGCTGTTGCGATCCGACGGCGCCGGCGGCCTGGGCGGTGCTGGTATTCGACGTCGGTGTCGTCGGCGTTGCGTTGGTCGTTGTCATGGTTCGTCCCCAAAAAAACCGTTGCTGTTCACACGCGAATATCGACGCCGCTGCCGAGGCCGGCGCGGGAATAGATCTGCGTAGCCTGGATGACCGGCGCCTCGGCGTCGGGAATGACGAGCTGCGCCGCACTCGGCTGCGCGCCGCTGCCGCTGCCGCCGTTCTGGCCGGCGAAGGATTGGTCGCGCAGCGTGAATTGCAGGCCGTTATCGGCGGTTTTCAGCCCGGCCTGTTCCAGCGCGCGTTCGAGCTGCGGCTGCTGGTTTTGTAAGAGTTGCAGCGTATCGGCGCGGTCCACGGTGATGTGAGACGTCACCTGGCCGTCGCGGTTGACGTCGAGGCGGACGTCGATGCGGCCGAGCTCGGGCGGATCGAGGCGGATGTCGAACTGGCTGGAGCCGGCCTGCGCCCGCGAGGCGATGGCGACGGCAAGGCCGGCAATGGGAACGGTCGCCGCCGCGGCGGTGCCGGGCGCTGTCAAGGATGCGGCGGGCGCGGCCTGGTTTGCGACAATGCCGAAATTCGGCAGGCCTTCGGTGGCCGCCTTTGCCGCGTTCCATCCGGTCTGCGTGGCCGGCGATGCGCCGGTTTCGGATGCCGGCGTTGCCACAAGCGCGTCAATGCGCGTCGTGGCGCTCCTGCCGCCTTGCGCCGGCGCAATGGTGTCGCCGTCGGCGCGCGCCTGCCCCTGCGGCGCTGCGTTGCCGGCTTGGCCGTCTGTCGCATCGGCCGGCGAGCCTGCGTCGGCGTTATCGGCATTTGCAGCCGGCGCGCTGCTGCCAGTCGACGACGACGGTTTGCCTGACGCGGTCGCTTTGGCGCCTTGCGCCGCCGTGGCGATCTTGACCGTTGGTGTCGTGACCTTGGCGTCTTGCGCCGCGACGGCGATCTTGGCGTCTTGTGCCGGTGCGGCCGCTTTGGTGTCTTGCCCCGCGGCAGAAATTTTGACGTCTTGCGCCGCCGATATGGTGTTGATGTCCGATGCAGCCGAAGCATTGCCGGCGTCCGGTGTCGCCGAAGAGTCGCCGGCATTCTGGCTCGAAGTGACAGTATTAACGTCGGCGATCGGCAGCGCCGATTTCGCGCTGCCTGTAGCCAAACCGCCGATTGCGATGCTTGGTGCGGCCGCAGCGGTCGTGGCCGGCGGCGTAGTGATGACCGTATTGGCGATAACGGCCGCTGCTACGGGCTGTGCCTGGACGTTGGTCGCAGCTACCGCGGCGACGACGGCGCCGGCGTCGGTCTCACTGCCGCTGTCGTTCTGGTTGCCCGTTGAGGTTTTTGTCGTCGCATCCGGCGCAGCGGTATTGGCCGCTGCGTCAGTGACAATGGCCGTGGCTGCCCCGGCAAAAACGTCGCGTGCCGTGCCGGCACCGGCAATATCGGTCGGTGTGGCGGTGCCGGCCTGATTGGCCGTCGCGTTCGGGGTCGCGCTTGGATCGACGGTTGCGTTTGAGCTTGCGACCGGTGTTGCCGTCGCGTTCGCGTTATTCGTGGCGCCGGCAGGTGCCTGCTTGTCGGGCGCGCTCTGGGCTGCGCCGGCCGTGCCACTATTGCGATGGGTAGCGAATTTCGCTGTGAGCGGATTGGCCGCGGCCGTTGACGTGCGCGGGGCGGTCGGTTGCGGCTGCGTATTCGCGGTGTCTGGCGTGGTTGCGGCGGCGTCGAGCAGGGCCGCAAAAGGGCCGCCACCATGGTCTTGGGTATTGTCTTGGGTCGCCGCCGCCGTTTGCGGCCATGGCGAAGACGCGACTGCGGGCGTGGCACTGACGTTCGACGCTGTACTCGACACTGCGGGACCTCTGCGATCTTAAGCGCAGTGACCTGCTTGCAACCCTCGGGCCAGCCCGGTTCATTTTAAAGAGCATGCAAAATCAATGACTTAAGGAGAGGCAACGGCAGCCGGCTCCGGCAGCCCTTGCGCCCGCTCGGCAAATTTTGCCGCTTCCCCGTCGCTCGCGGCCGCAGCCCGCGAAAACGCCCGTGCCATGGCGGAGCCGCAGCGTGGCGCTTATAGTAATGACTGGAAAAGGAGCGCGGCCCGATCGCCATGCACAACAGTCTCGACATCGAGGGGCGGCCGGCCGACACGCGCGTTGTCGTCGCCATGTCGGGCGGCGTCGATTCCTCGGTCACGGCGGCGCTATTGGCGGAAGCAGGCTTCGACGTGGTCGGCATCACGCTGCAACTCTACGATCATGGCGCCGCGACCCACCGCAAGGGCGCCTGCTGCGCCGGCCGCGACATCCATGATGCCCGCGCGGTGGCCGCGCGGCTAGGCATCCCGCATTACGTGCTCGACTACGAGGGCCGCTTCAAGGAAGCGGTGATCGACCGCTTCGCTGAGAGCTATGTGGCCGGCGAGACGCCGGTGCCGTGCGTGGAGTGCAATCAGTCGATTAAATTCCGCGACCTGCTCGAGACCGCGCGCGAGCTCGGCGCCAAGGTTTTAGCCACCGGCCATTACGTTGCCTCCCGCGCGCTGCCCGGCGGCGGTCGCGCGCTTTATCGCGCCCGCGAAGCCGAGCGCGACCAGAGCTATTTTCTGTTCGCCACCACGCAGGCGCAGCTCGACCACTTACGCTTTCCGCTCGGCGACCGCACCAAGGCGGAGACGCGCGAACTGGCGCGGCGTTTTGGCTTGTCGGTTGCCGACAAGCAGGACAGCCAAGACATCTGCTTCGTGCCGACCGGGCATTACGCGGAAGTGATCGAGCGCCTGCGGCCGGGCGCCGCCGGGCCCGGCGACATCGTCGATCTCGACGGCCGCGTGCTCGGCCATCACGACGGCATCATCCATTTCACCGTCGGCCAGCGCCGCGGGCTTGGTGTCGCCGCGGGCTCGCCGCTTTACGTGGTGCGGCTCGACGCCGGCGCGCGCCGCGTCGTGGTCGGCCCGCGTGAGGCGCTGCGCACCAGCCGCATCCGCCTGCGCGACATCAATTGGCTCGGCGATGGCGGCATCGAGCAGGCGCTGGAGCGCCAGGTGTTTGTCAAAGTGCGTTCGACGCGGGTGCCGCAGCCGGCCTGGCTGCGCGCCGGCCCGGGCGGCGGCATCGAGGTCGAGCTGGTCGGCAGCGAAGACGGCGTGTCGCCCGGCCAGGCTTGCGCATTCTACGACGCAGCCGAGGGCCAGGCCCGCGTGCTCGGTGGCGGCATGATCGCCAGCACCGTCGCCGCCGCGAAGGCACCAAGCGCCGCTGTCGCCATGGCCGCCGCGCGTTAATGGCGGCTGAGCTCGACAGGGCCACGGTCGCCAAAGCCTATGCGCGCTGGGCGCCGGTCTACGATCTGGTGTTCGGTTCGGTGTTCGACCGCGGCCGCAAGGCCTCGATCGCCGCGGCCGAGCGCATCGGCGGCCGCATCCTCGAAGTCGGCGTCGGCACCGGGCTGTCGCTGCCCGAATATGCCTGGACCAACCGGCTCATCGGCGTCGATTTTTCGGCGCCGATGCTGCGCAAGGCTTTAGAACGCGTCGCCGAGCACCGGCTCACCAATGTCGACGGGCTCGCCGTCATGGACGCGCAGCATCTCGGTTTTCAGGACGGCGCCTTCGACGTGGTCGTGGCGCAATATGTCATCACCGCGGTCTCGCACCCGGAGGCGGTGCTCGACGAGTTCGTCCGCGTGCTCAAGCCCGGCGGCGAGATCGTGCTGGTCAACCACCTCGGCGCCGAGGCCGGCCCGCGCGCCGTCTTCGAGCAATGCTTCGCGCCGCTGGCGCGCCGGCTCGGCTGGCGGCCGGAATTCCGCTGGGAGCGCTTGGCGCAATGGGCCGCGCGCCACGGCGGCGTCCAGGTCATCGAGCGCCGGCCGATGCCGCCGCTCGGCCATTTCTCGCTGATCCGCTTCGGCCGGCTCGGCGGCGATTTCGCCGCGGCCGGCGCGGCGCAGTGAGCATATATAGTGATGCGGTTGCGGCGAGCGTGCGGGCGAAATTAGCCCCTTGGAAAGGGCGCTGAACTACCCTAAATCTCGCCCGGCCGGCGGCGGTTTTGCCCCATGCCGGCACGATGTCCGGCCGGTTTCATGGGTTGGTTTGCGGGCCGGACGTCTTGGCGATGGCGGAGTAGCTCAGTTGGTTAGAGCAGCGGAATCATAATCCGTGTGTCGGCGGTTCAAATCCGTCCTCCGCTACCAGCAAATCAGGCACCTAAGTATTCTGCCTTTTGGTTTTGACTCCCATTTGGCTCCCATTGACTAGAGCTGGAATTGATCGTGAGGGAATCGTGCGAAGAAGCAGCGAAGACAAGAAGAAACCCTGTAAAAATTGCGAAGGGAAAGGCACTCTGAAGAAGGGTGATAAAATCGTCAGATGCCAGAGGTGCGGCGGCACTGGAATCAAGCCGTCATAACTCATCCAAATTCGTCGGCACCTCGCCGAACGATTTTAAAATCGTAGCTTCGCTAAAATTTCCCATATTCGGATCGCCGCTCCGCTTGAACGCGAGCGCGCCGGCATTCGCAGCATCCCGCGACATGGCCTCGGCCCGCCGGATCGCGGCCGCTTCGTTCGGCATCTCTTGCGCCGCTCCCGGCGCAACACCGTCTTCCGTCCTCATAAATGGCAACGCGACGTAATACGTGACGGACATTGCTGCCTCCTGTGCGGCCTCTCCTATCCGCTGCGCTTCGTCGGCGGATGAGGCGTGCGCGAAGCCGATGCGACTCGCATAGAAAATTGCACTTTCATCGTAGTCATATGCCCATTGTAACCCACTTTTATTCATGCAGCCTGCAAGTGGTAATAAGCGCTACTTTCCCACTCCGAGAAAAAGAGCGATCAGCGCGGCAGCGGTGAGGATAGCTGTCGCGATAACAGCAATGTCGGCTGCGAGTTTCAATTTGTATCGGGCAACGGCCGACCGTTGCCATGCATTGTTCTGCATAGCCATTCCTTTCAAATGTCCCCGTGCTTGGCCTACCCAGAGGGGGAGGGGGTCTTCCAAATTGGCAACGGTGTTAAATAAGATTGGTGGCGTCACGTTTTCGTGATTAAAGAAATGCCTGCAACAGTAAGCGAAGTACGATTACAGCCCGCACATCTGGTAGCCCAATCCCATTGCGTCTAACGCAGCTTCTTCAAAAGCGCCGTGCCCTCTTTAAAGGATAGCGCGTGGCCAATCATCTTTTTAGGCACCTTTTTGGCGATCTTGGCGTCCAGCTTGTGGCCTTCCTGAAATTCACTTTCAATGCCGGCCAGCAATGCCCTCATGCGGGTGGTAATGATGCCGCCCGCTGGTTGGATGACGACGGACAGGTCGCAGCCACGTTTGAAGACGAGCCAGCAAAGGTTATTTACTCCGAAGCTCCGCAATTCTCCTCAATTTGGTTGACGCAATACGCGCCAGTCAGTGAACAAAAATATAGGTAATAGGGAATGCCGTTCGCCCGCGCCACAAAGCGGCGAATAACATCATTATAGGCTTCTGCATTGAGTGTTTGCAGTTTCCTATTTGCAATGTCCATTTGGTCTTTCTGTAATTGAAAAATGATGATTTCCTGATTGGGAGCGATTACCTCTCCTGGAGTTATGGTCCGCGTATATAGTTTGGGGGACTGCGGTGGTTCCCACACCGACGAGGGCTCGAAGAGCTGAGCAAGCGGGTCGGCAAAATAATCATCGATTGGCTTCAAGACACTATCGAACACTTTACCCATGGTCTTCGACGCGGTGTCATCGGGCTGCTTTTGGCGGTTGAAAAGTATGGTGCATCTGGGACCACTGAATTTCAGCGCAATATTTTTAACCTGGGCCGGTCCGAGCCCGGTATTCAAAAATCCAACGTGAAAGTCGACGGTCTCTACGTCCAAATGGAGGAACGGCCTGATAGCCAACTCTTTATATTCCCGCTCTAGATTGGCGTAGTAGATCGTTAGAAAGAGAGCGCACAGGGCTATAAATACCGATGCGATAGAGGTGAAAAACGGCCCATGTTGCCAGAAAAAATCCCTCCAGGTCGTCGGGCGGCGCACGTCAAACACTCCTATACGAGGGACTGTCCGTTGCAGAGTTTTTTATATCAACAAAAATCACCGCACCCGCTAATCTACTAAGTATATCTCATGGCAAGAGTCTGTCCACGACTTGAGATATTGCGCGCGGGGATAGCCAAGATGTCAAGGCCTTATGACTCAAAGAAAGGAATATTGGAATGCATGGGGATGTGCCTTCTGTGCGTGCAATGGGCTGAACGAGCACTGGAGATGGCACTAAGCACTGTGTTTGAGAAACAGGCGGCCGCTGAAAAAGCAATGCTGGAAATAGTAGAAGGGCAAAAGCCAACGCTTGGATATTTTCTCAAGCAGTTGCGGAAGCGAGTCAAGCTCGAACGGGCATTTAGAGAGAAACTGTATCGCTTCCTTGAATACAGAAATATGTTTATTCACGATTTGAAGGAAGTGCCCGGTGGCTGGGATTTGGATACGACTGAAGGTAGGAAACGGGCATATGTGTTCTTAGCGGAGTTAGGGATCATGGCGTTTGCTGTGCAAGCAGTGTTTTTGTCGGCAGTTACTATATCTGCACGAGAAGAATTGGGCGGAGACATTACGGACGAGAGCGAACTTGTAGCGATGATAGAAAAACACTTTGGGTCGTCAGCGCGGAAGATGCTCGCGGCGCGGATTTGACAACGCATTCATCCCTTCAAAGGCAACCAAGCCGCGCTGCTCTATCAATTCCTGAGAAATTCCCCGACCAGCCCCGCCACGCCCTGCGCCTGCTCGAAATGCGGCATGTGCCCCGCGCCATCCAACATCGCAACGCGCGCATGGGCGATGCGCCGGGCAAACTCGTCCGCATAAGCCGGCGCAATAATGCCGTCGGCCTTGCCCCAGACGATCAAGGTCGGCGCGGCGATGCGGTGGATGTGTTTTTTCAAACCTTTGTCGGGAAGCGGCCAGACGAATTTGCCGGTGCAGGCTTGCGACCAGATGAAGCCGACTTGGGCGTCGATGCGCTCGGCGGTCTCGCCCGGCATTTGGAAGAATTTTTCGGCGTGCTCGCCTTTGGGGTCGGCGAACAAGGCGGCGCGCAGGTCGGCCGGCGACAATAGCATCCAGTTCTTGACCGGCATGTCTTCGCGCCACAGGCCGACCGGGTCGATCAGGATGAGCTTGCTCACACGTTCGGGCATGGCGGCGGCGATTTCGCAGGCGACCAGGCCGCCGAATGAATGGCCGACGAATACGGGGCTTTTGAGCTCGAGCCGGTCCAACAATTCGCCGTGATAGACGATCAGGTCCCACCAGTCGTCGATCTGGTGCACGGCTTCGCAATCGCCTTCGCTGGTTCCGGGATGCTTTGGCGCATAGACCGTGTGCGTGCGCGCCAACAATTCGAGGAATTCCTGGTCGTTGCGCAGGCCCCATGAGCCGTGCAGGAAGACGAGCGGCGGGCCGTCGCCGAAGATCGCGACTTCGGTCTCGATCTTATCCTGCCAGAGTCGCAAGCTACGCATCGGCATTGCCGCCATGGTGAGCTTTCCTTGTTTTGGTTTTCAGGATGCGGCGGCGGCCGCGGCCGTGGCGACGGGACGCTTTTGCCGCAAACTTTCCGGCCACCAGCGGTCTTCCCATTCGTCGTCCCACAGATCCTGCAAATGCGGCAGCACGTCGCGGGTGAAGAGCGTGATGTTCTTCATGCACAAGTCGTGCGGCATCGAGCCGAAATGCAATAGCGTCAGCAGGTGGCCGATGCGCAGCCGCTTGACGCCGTCGACCAACCGGTCGCGCACCGTCGCCGCGCTGCCGGTGATGACGAAGCCGCGATCGACGAAGTCCTTGTATTTGAGATCGCGCACGTCGAAGCGCTCGCGCAGCGGCGACTTCATCGCATGCACCAGGCTGGCATGGTCCATGTAGCCGGGAATGTCGCGATACTGCGGCGCGGTGCGCAAGAGCTTGTGAAAGAAATACTCGGCGTGGGGCGCGTATTCTTCCGCCGCTTGGTCGCTCTCCGACACGCCGATCAGCTGCAAAAAGCCGAGCCGATAGGGATTCGCATCGCGGCCGCGCTTGGTCACCCGGTCCCAGTAGAAATCGCCGAGGCTGTGGGCATTCTGCGCGCCGTAATAGCTCAGGTGACAAAAGCTGTCGTCGCGGTCGACGACGAAATCGACCGTGGTGGCGCTGCCGGAGCCGGGAATCCAGATCGGTGGATGCGGCTGCTGCAGCGGCCGCGGCCACAGGTTCACCATCGGCAGCTGATAGTGCTTGCCGTTCCAGGCAAAGACTTCCTTGGCGCTCCAGGCTTTCTGCACCAGCTCAAGCGCCTCGCGGTAGCGCTCGCGCTGCTCGACCGGAACGACGCCGTTGGAGATCGTGGCGTCGGTCGGTAATCCGGCCGGAAAGCCCGCGACCAGGCGGCCGCCGCTGATGCAATCGATCATGGCGTATTCTTCGGCGATGCGCGTCGGCGGACTGGTCGAGGGCAAGGTCGAGCCGAGCTGCACGATCGCGACGTTCATGCCGTCGGTGGCGCGGGCGAGCACCGAGCCCATCAGGCTCGGATTGGCCATGAAACCATAGACGTTCTGGTGGTGCTGGTTGGTGCAAACGCCATTCATGCCCGAGCGCGCCGCGTGGATGAATTCGTCGAGCGTCCAGTTGTAGTACTGGCCCACCTTCTTCGGATCGGCGACGTCGAACCAGACCGGATCGATGTAGGCGGACTTGTAATGCTTGTCGAAATCCGGCGGCAGATCGCGGTACGGCATCAGGTGGAACATGCAGACTTTCACGGCGGCTCCTTGGGATTTATGCGGCAGACCGTAGTGGCAAATCGTAGACCGTAGGATAAGTAGAGCGAAGCGAAACCCATCAAACAGCCTCTCCGTCGCGTGATGGGTTTCATTTCGTTAAACCCATCCTACTTGACGACGCAATCGCGTAAAATTTCCGGCTTGAACGCCAGCCCGTGCCCAGGCCGTTCCGGCGCGGTGATCATGCCCTTTACCACCGGCACCGGATCGACGAACAAATCCTCGGCAAGGCCCATGTCCTCGATCCAAATCCCGTTCGGGATCGAGGCCAGGAGCTGCACGTTCAGTTCCGGGAACAGATGCGGCGCCATCGTCATGCCCCAGGTGTCGGCCACGGTCGCGATCTTGCGCAATTCGGTCATGCCGCCGCGCATCGGGTCTGGTTGCAAAATCGGCAGCCGCGGATTTTCGAAGAACGGCTTGAGGTCGAAGCGGGTAAAATGGGTCTCGCCGCCGACGATGCGCAGGTCGAGCGCTTGCGCGATGCGCAGGTAGCCGGCGAAATCGTCCGGCACCACCGGCTCCTCCAGCCAGTACACGTCGTAGTCCTGGAATTTGCGGCCCATCTGGATGGCGATGTCAGGGGTCCAGCCCATATTGACGTCGATCATGATGTCGATGTCGGGCCCGACCGCTTCACGCATGCGTTTGACGTTGTCGAGATCGGTGCGCAGGTCGGCGGTGTGGGCGACCTGCATCTTGATCGCCTTGTAGCCGCGCTCCTTGTAGTGCAGCGCCTTGGCGATCATGCCGTCGCCGCCCGAGCCGCGGAAGCAGCCGCTGCCGTAAGCCGGCAACTGCGCGCGAAAGTGGCCCCATAGCCGGTGCAGTGGCAGCTTGGCCGCTTTGCCGAGCGCGTCCCACAGCGCGATGTCGAGCGCCGACATCGCCATGGTGGCGATGCCGCCGCGGCCGAACGTGATGGTGGTCTTCCACAAATCCTGCCAGATCGCCTCGATGGCGCTGGCATCCTTGCCGATGACGCGCGGGATGATCACTTCGTCGAGGCAGGCGATGATGGATCGGATACCCGGCCGGAACAGGAACAGATAGCCCATGCCGGCGATGCCGCCTTTGGTCTCGACATCGACCACCAGGAAGTTGCGGGCGTCGCCGAAGGCGTGGCCTTTGAGCCACGGCGTCTGCGGCCACGGCACGCGCAGCATGGTGGTGCGGACGGCTGTGATGGTCATGTCGCTCATCGGCGCATTTCCCTCCCTGTTGCGGCGGATGCTGCGGAAATCGCCGCGCGGCGTCAACCGCGTCGCATGCGGGTCATCTTGTGCGGCCCGCACGCAGCGGTTCTACTGCACAGGCAGAATTGCTAGGAACCGGGGGAGCCCATGCCGAAGACCCAAATCACCTCGCCAAAACTCCGTCAGCCGAGCGGGCACTTTTCCCACGCCACCATGGTCGCCGCGCGCGGCCGCCTCGTCTTCATCTCCGGCATGACCGCGCGCCGCGCCGACGGCAGCATCGCCGGCGTCGGCG
>Ga0210405_10005796_pt1 | contig 11175 bp, 6 predicted proteins | sample IncBWH11MmetaG_FD_155492 | JGI IMG/M metagenome (GOLD analysis project Ga0210405, IMG submission 155492) | Forest soil microbial communities from Barre Woods Harvard Forest LTER site, Petersham, Massachusetts, United States - Inc-BW-H-11-M | ecosystem: Environmental > Terrestrial > Soil >... | reverse complement strand
CGTGGACACCAACATCGCGCGGACCATGCAGACCAACGCCGACGGCTATTTCACCGTTACCAACCTGCCGCCCGGTTCCTACGAGCTCATCGCGGAAAAGCCCGGCTTCCGAACCTATCGCGAGACCGGCATTTTATTGGAAGTGGGCCAGACCCTGCGCACCGATGTCCAACTCAGCGTCGGCTCGACTAGCGACTCGATCCGCGTCACCGCCGAGATTGCCCCGCTCAACACCGAGAACGGCGCCGTCAAAGGCGACGTGATTCTCCTGGCGGAGATGCAAGACATTCCCTTGAACGGCCGCGACTTCACCGACCTGGCGCTTCTGGTTCCCGGCGTCGCCCCCAACGCGCAGGGCGGCGCCGGCGGGTTTGGAACAGTCAACGGGGCCCGCGGCGACAACAATAATTTCGTCGTGGACGGTTTCAACAATCGCGATCCCCGCGGCGGAGGCGCGGCTGTGCGACCCAATCTCGACGCGATGCAGGAATTCAAGATGGAAGTGTCCGGCTATTCCGCCGAGTATGGCAAGACAGCGGGCGCCGTCTTGAACATGGTGCTGCGCTCCGGAACCAATCAATATCACGGATCCGCGTTCGAATACTTGCGCAACGATGTCTTTGACGCCCGCGCGTTCTTCGACACGAGCAAGCTCCCTTTACACCAAAACCAATTTGGCGCGACCATTCTCGGTCCACTCAATATCCCGAAAATTTACAATGGCCATGACCGGACATTCTTCCTTATCAGTTGGGAAAGCTACCGCCAGGTATTTGGCGAGACCAAGCTCGGCAACGTGCCTACGGCTCTCGAGCGCTCCGGCAATTTCACAAAGTCGGTGGATAGCGGAGGCAAGCGCATTCAGGTCAAGAACCCCTATGCCGCGAGCGCTCTGTTTCCCGGTAACGTGATTCCCGCCAGTTTGTTCAGCCCTATAGGCGTGAGCCTGATGCAGTATTATCCGCTGCCGAATCGCCTCAACCAGCAGAACAATTTCCTGGCTACGGGGAATAACGTGTCCAACTGGGACAGCTTGCTCGGCAAGGTGGACCATCGGTTCTCCACCAGCGATAGCATGGCATTCATTTATCAGATCCGGCTAAATCGCTCGATAGCGCCGTGGGCTGGAAGCGACCTCGGAACCTTTGGAAACGCGACATCCAGCCATGTGTCGCTGGGCGGCCTCGATTACACGCACATGTTTTCTCCCACCCTTCTCTCGGAGGCGCACTTCGGCTTCAGCAGGAGTTGGGACAACGAGCACAACCTGGGCGCGGGAGTGGACACTGCCTCGCAGTTGGGCATCCAAGGCTCGACGAAAGTTCCCCTGCTGGAAGGTCTTCCGCTCTTCACCGTGCTGAATTTCCTGCCCATCGGGTATGCCGCCAATGAGCCTGTTCAGTTCGCTGTAACCAATATCCAGGGAGGCGACAAGTTCACGTGGGTTAAGGGCAGCCACATTCTGAAATGGGGTGTCGATCTGGAACGAATGCGCTTCAATCAGCCCTTCTACAACAACTCGCGCGGGACCATCGCCACTACTAACGCGTGGACCGGCGATTCCATCGGCGATCTGCTGCTCGGACTCCCCGCCAGCTCGACCATCACCGCGCAGACCACGCGTAACTACCTCCGGTCCACGGATTTCGGTTCCTTCTTCAATGACGACTGGAAGCTCACCCGCTCGCTCACGTTGAATCTGGGTGTGCGCTATGAGATCGACACGCCGCCTTATGACCGCTACGGGCGTACCGACAACTTCATACCGGGGATCGATAAGATTATTGTCGCCAGCGACCAGACTCTCCCGAATTTGAACCAGATGGTGGCGCAAGCGAACCTGACTGGCCTGGTGGGGCTGGCGAAAGATTACGGCTTGCCGAAGGCGTTGGTATATACCAACTACAAGAACTTCGCTCCCCGCGTGGGCGTGGCATGGCGGCCTTTCAATAGCAGCCGGATGGTGGTCCGCAGCGGCTATGGCATCTTTTACTCCGGAAGTTTGTTGAACGACATTCGTCTCGGCCTGGGGACGGCTTTTCCATTTTCGTTGAATGAGCAGTTTGCGCGCGTAGCCGCCAATACCAATGCATTGACGCTGGCCAATCCGTTCCCGCCGGCGCTGGCCAAACTGGGTGGTACCCTGACCGCGACCGGTATCCAACTACACGCTCCTACCGGATACCTGCAGAGCTACCATTTTTCGATCGAGCAGGAGATAGCCAGAGGCGGCGTCCTCGAAGTGGGATACGCCGGATCGAAGGGCACGCACCTGGGCCGCCAGTACAATCTCAATATGCCCTACCGATCGATCGCCAACTACGAGGCGACCGGCACGTTCCCGTTACCTGTTCCCGAGCTCAGCACGATCAACTACTGGGACTTCGGCTCCAACTCCAACTACAATGCCGGCCAGATATCGTACCGCAAACGGGCGGCTGGCGGTTTCTTCTATCGCTTGAACTACAGCTTCAGCAAATCCATAGACGACGCTTCTCAGCTCACCGGAGCGTCCACGGGCGGTTTTGCCCAGGCGCTGGATTCCCGAAATCTGCGGCTCGATCGCGGCCGGTCGGATTGGGACCGCACCCATATCTTTACCGCGGTTTTTTCGTGGCCTCTGCCAGTTGGTAAAAACAAGCGGTTCATCGGCGGATGGCAGCTTTCCGGCACCAGCGTGATCGAGAGCGGGCAGCCCTTGACGGTGGAGGCATCCACCGCTCTTATCAACCAGGCTTTGGGCGAGTCGATCCGGCCAAATCGAATCGGCTCCGGTACCGATGTCAGCGGTACGGGCAGGCGTGGAGTGGACTATCCGTGGTTCAACACCGCCGATTTTATCAACGTGCCCAATTGCGCCAGCCGCAAGGATTGCTCACCCGATCAGTATGGCTTTCTCCCTTTTGTCCCAGGCAATTCCGGCCGCAACATTCTGAACGGCCCGGATTTGATTTACACCAACCTGAGCCTGATCAAGAACTGGCCGCTGGGCGAGCGGAAGCGAATCCAGTTCCGGTATGAGGTATTCAACATCTTCAACCACCCGAACTTTCTGCTGCCGAATCGCTTCTTTAACGAAACCAACGCCGGCATTATCAGCGGAGTGCAAGCCAGCGGAGGCGGCGGTCCGAGAGTAATGCAATTCGCACTGCGCTACGAATTCTAGCCGATGCGCAAAGCAACAGAGCCGCGCGCGTCAGCAAGCGGTTTGACAAGTCATCACGCCAGCGCGTCCTTACAGAACTGAAGGCACTTCGACATCTCGGCCATAGTAGACGACCCTTCCGGTATTCGGTACTCCAGCTCGATGCCGGCCGGGAACTTGTATTTCTCCTTCTTCATCATTACCAGGATTTCTTTGAGCGGCGTGTCCCCCTGGCCCCAAGGAACGTTTTGACCGCCATTGGTACCGAACTTCCGATCCTTGAGATGCAGACACGAAATCCGGTCATGATGTTTTTCGATGAAGGGAATCGGCGACTGGCTGACCGCCGCGGCAAAGTGGCCGACATCGAAGTTAATCCCGTTGTACTTCGATTGCGACAACGCCGTGTCCCAACTATTGAAGTTGACCTGGGTGTGGTTGTGGTAGCCCATCATGATCTTGCGCTTCGCGGCATAGTCCCCGATTCGCTGCGTCAATTGCGTGTCAGTGGGAAGTTCGAGAGTGATTTGGTTGGCGCCGAGCGCCTGGGCCGTATTGAAAAAGTAGGCGAGCTCATCATCCGACATATCGTTAGTGAGCCTGGCCAGCCTGAAGGCGTAAATCTCGACACCGGCATCGGCGTACAGCCGATGAAGCGCCTTGTACTTGTCCATGGGAGCCGAGAGGCGCCACTGCTTGATCTCTTCGGCAGCCTTGCGTCGAGCGTCCTGCTGCTCCGGAGTCAAGGGCTGGCGGCCTCCTGTACCCGGATAAGAGGCGCGCGCGGCGATTGGCGCTCCGGCATACGTCTCCACTCGCACATCCTGCATTTCGATTGCATTGATGCCGAGTTCAACCAGGTTCTTGAGGACCTCACCCGCGCCGAGCGGCATGTCGCGGAAGGTGGTCGGTGAAATAATGATGCCGATCTGTACTCCATTGAACTTGGAGTTTGGCTTGGCGAGTAACTTCCCCGCGGGAAGCACAGCCAGAGCGATCTTACCGAGGTCACGTCGTGTGTAAGTCATTCTTCACCACCTGAACTTGATCCCTAATTGCGTCTCCCGCGACGGCGCGGCGGCGGTAACAACTCCAAAAGCGGCCGTGCCGAAGCCGGTCCCGAACGCGGAAAATTGGGTATGATTGAACGCGTTGTACAGGTCCCCCTGCAGTTCGAGAGACTTCTTTTCGGTTATGTTGATTCGCCGCATCAGCGAGAAGTTGAAATTGTTCACCCCTGGCAGCCGGAGGGAGCGCGCCGAAGTGGTGGCGACCGTGCCGCGCGCCGGCGCGACGAAGCAGCTTGTATCGAAATAACGCGCCGGCGTGCGCTGATTGCCTGGCAGATTCGGATTGCAGGTAATCTGCGGCCGCTGGTTCGTGGTGCCGAGTCCGGCAGCGTCTTGCGCCATGCTGAGGTCACTCGGCCGTCCACTCTGGAGCGCATAGATGCCGCTTGTCTGCCAGTTTCCAAGCACCTTCCTCATCAAGCCTGGCTGATTCTTGAACAACGGCAACTGGTATGCGATCGTGGCGAAGAAGTTATGTGTCACGTCAAAGTCGGCGGGAGCATACTCCAGCCGCCGGTCCGGCGCGTAGATGGACGTGTCGGCGTCGCTCAGCACCTTGGAGAACGTGTAGGAGACCTGGAGCGTGAGTCCATGATAGAAGCTCTGGCTCAGGCTCGACTGCAGTCCGTGATAAATGGATCGGCCCGTTAAATCGGCATAGGTGATCGCCCCGTAACCCTGGTACGGCCGTGCAGTATCCACGTTGACTGCTCCGCTGGCGACGCCCACGCTGGGCGCCGGCAAGTTGAGATTGTCGATGCGGGCAAGGTGGCTCCCCTTGTTCCCTACGTAGCTCACATCCAACACCGCGCTGCCAAACAACGAGCGCTGAACCCCGAGGTTCCATTGCTGGTAATACTGCGGGAGCACATCCAGATTGACGGTCGAAAGGCTGGGAGGATGGGGGAGGATTGTACCACCTCCCGGATTGCTCAACAGCGTTTGGTTCACGGTCACGATCTGGGCAAACGGCGGATTCGAAGCCATCTGGCGGAAGCCCATCGCGTCAAAGCTCTCGCGATTGTAGAACTGGCCGTAGCCTCCGCGCACCACAAATTTCGATTTGCCTGAAGGGTCCCAGGCAAAGCCGATCCGGGGCGCCAGGCCCTTCTGATGGTCGTGCTGATAGGCAGTGGGATCGGCCAGGCCATTCAGCAGGTTGCCCGTTCCCGCTGCCAAAGTACCGGCGGCGAGAACGGTCGGCGCTTGCGCAGCGTTATAAAGCGAGGGGACAAAAGCGCGGAAACCACCGTTCTCTTCGGTGGGCAGGCCGAAGTACGTGAATCGGACTCCCACGTCCAGGGAGAAACGAGGAGTCACTTTCCAATGGTCGTCGACATAAGATTCGATGGTGTGCCGAATTATGTTCGGCATCTGCACCTTATCGACCTCGGAGAAGCTGAACGCGCGGCCGAGCAGCATGTCCGCGAACCCATCGCCTGTGTAAGAACCGTTAAAGCTGAAGGAGCCCATGATGTTGTAGCTGGCCGCTTGGGTCTTCCATTCGCGGTGTACCAGGAAGCCCACCTTCAGCAGGTGCTTCCCAAGCGCTTTGGACATGTTGTCCTTCCACTGCCAGACGCTCAGTGGGGAATTGGTGTCATCGGGAAATGGAATGCCAGTGTAGCCGTTGGCGGTGATGCTAGGGGGGTGCGTCCGGATTCCGCTCACGTCGAGAACGCCCGACGGGTAGTCCGCGGGATTGTTAGTGAACAACAGCGGGATGTTGATCCCCAGTTGCTGCGGATTGTAAGTTTGGGACGCTCCGGTGGGCAGAGTCCCGTAGGTCTTGCCGAAAAGAAACTCGTTCGTCAGCGTCGGGCTGAAGGTCGTGTTCAAGCTGACTCCGAATGTGTATAGCGTGGAATGGCGGAATGTATCGTACCCCAGAGCGTTGCCCGGCTGGATATAGACGTAGTAGTTTTCGTCCCCGCGAAACGTAAACAGGTTTTTCGCGGTCAATTGGTGATCCACCCGGATCAACTCCTGTCGCAGATTGCTGGTGGTCCAGGGATTGTCGACGAAATTTACGCCGGTCCCCGGCCGGTTGGGCAGCGGATAAAGCGCCGCGTAAGCCGCCGCATTGGGGTCGATGCGGGAGGCCGGAATGAGGTTGCCGGGGAAAGGCGCGCCAGTGTTGGGATCCTTGATGACCTTCGTCAGACCGCTGTAATTGCCCACCCGCATCTCGGGCGTCGGGATGGTGGCAGTGGAGGTCGATCCCCGGCTGCTCCGCTGCCACTCCATCGCTCCGAAGAAGAAGGTCTTGTTCCGTTGCTGGTTGTAAACTTTGGGAATGTAGGCCGGACCGCCCACCGTAAAGCCGGGACTGTTGAACCGAAGCGGCGGTACCGATGGGCTGAAAAAGTTGCGTGTGTCCATCTTGTCATTGCGGAAAAACTCTTCGAGGTGGCCATGGAACTGGTTAGTGCCGGACTTGGTGACCACATCCACTTGCGCCCCGCCGGCAACGCCATACTGGGCGTCATAATTACTCCGGACAACGCGAAATTCCGCCACCGTCTCCATGGGAACGGCGTCGTTAAAGTTCCCGCCGGCGCCAATGTCCATGTTGTAGATGCCGTCTTGAGACCAGTTGTTGTGGGCCGGGTTGGTGCCGCTCATCGATGCGCCGGCGCGGTTGAAAGCCAGCGGATTCGGCTCGGTCGGGATATTACTCACCGTGCCCGGCAGAAGGCCCAGCAACTCATTGAAGTTCCGGCCGTTCACCGGAATGGCTTGCATATCGCGAGCGCCCAGCATCGCGCTCATGGTGGCCTCTTCGGTGTTCAAGCGCGAGTAGCCGGCCGAAACCTCCACGCTTTCGGTTACCGCGCCCAGTTCCAGCGTGAAGGTCACTCTGAGGTTATCGGCGAGGTGTAGGATAACATTCGACTGCACACCGCGTTTGAAGCCGGTGACTTCGGCTACCAATTCGTACGTCCCGATCGGAAGCAGCGACAACGCATAGTTACCGGTCTCGTCGCAGGTTGTGGTATGAACCCGCCCCGTGCCGTTTTCGGTCGCGGTCACCCTGGCATGCGGGATCGGCGCGCCGCTGGGATCGTGGATACTGCCCAGAAACGTACCAGTGGTTTCTTGGCCGGACACAACGCCGCCGACTAATAGAGCCGCTATCGCGAGCGAACACCGCTTCATCGACATGGATCCCCCCTTGATTGCCCAGACACTACAGCTTCAATTCCCAACCCTTGCGGAACGCAGGCTTGAGATACTGATTGGCTTCCGCATTATTCGTGAAACGATGCGCTTTGGCGTCAAACTCGAGCTTGCCATCGAAGCGATACGCGATCGCGCCCAGCGTCACCCATTCGGTGTACGGTCCGGCGACGCTGAAATTCGAGCACGCGGGCTCGCCGCCCTTGCAGGCTCGGAACCAATCGCGATAGTGGCCCGGAGAACGCGGCAGAACCGGCGCCGGAAGCTTGTACTCCGCCCACTTCGCGGCGGGCAGCAACTGCACGCCCTCCCCGCGGCCGACGGTTGCCATATAACCTTTGTCACCCACGAAAATAGCGCCGTCGCGAAGAAGCACGCCCGTACTGGAGCCGCCAGGTGCGCCGCCTAGCGGTGATGCGGTAGAACTCACAGCGCCACGTCCCCGTACACCGCCAAAGCTACCAGAACCCAGATCGGGCCGACCCCGCGCCGCCAGGTTATTCGGGGCCGGCAAGAGCGCTTCGTTTTCGAGGCCCTTCGGGTGGTAATAGTTTGCGGGATTGCCGTTACGCGCGCCGTCGTACCAATAGACCGATACGGGCGGCATGTTGCCGCGTGCCGCAGCGTCGCGCGCAACGGGTAGGCGAATTTGCTCCGTTGTTCGGCCCGGATACACTCGACGGCAATCGGCATCGTCAACTGAAGCGCCTGGTTCGCCGGACCCAAGGCGTGTATCGCCGCATCGCCCAAGGCGCCGGTTCCGAAATCATAGAAGCCGCGCCAATCGTGCGGCACATAAAAGCCGTAATTGCTGCCGTTATACGGGCCTGTGTTGCCATCCGGAATGTGGTCTTTGTCCCAGCCGCCTGAAGTGTAGGGGCGCATGGATGCGCAGCCCAACCAGAGGTCCCAATCGAGCCCTGGAGGCACAGGCTCCTCGGCCGGAATCGTCTGCATTCCCTGTGGCCAGTTGGGGGAACTGGTGCAGGCATGCACTTCAGTGATGTTGCCGATCTCGCCCGACCAGATAATTTCGCAGGCTGTTCGATGCCCTTCGTGCGAATATCCCTGGTTGCCCATCTGCGTCGCCACCTTGTATTTGACCGCCGCGTCGGCGAGGAGGCGCGCTTCCCACGGCGTGCGAGTCAACGGCTTCTCAACGTAGACATGCTTGCCGTGCTGCATGCACCAGAGAGCCACGGTGGCGTGCATGTGGTCGGCCGTCGAGATCACCACGGCGTCGATGTTTTTGCCCTCCTTGTCCAGCATCTTGCGGAAATCGGCGTACTGCGCCGCCTTTTCATACCGCTTGAAAGTGGGGCCGCCCTGCCGTGAGTCCACGTCGCACAGCGCAACGATGTTCTCGGACGTGCACCCGCCCAGGTTCTGAGCGCCTCTGCCCCCGATTCCGACAGCCGCAAGGTTCAGCTTCTCATTAAGGGGCTTGTAACCGAGCGCCTTGAGGGAAGCTACGCTGCCGAAGCCCGCGGCCGGAATGGCCCCGGCAAGGAGCGAACCGAAGAAAAAGTGTCTGCGCGAAACTTGAAAATCCGGCATCGTGCCTCCTAACCAATCCAGCTCTCAAATGCTGATTTTGAGCTATAAGATATCACATATTGCAACGCTGTCAATAGGAGCATAGGGCCGCACAGTTCGTCGCAGCGTGCAAGACTTTTATCTGCGACCGATTTTGTGGAACATGCTTTAGCTTGTTCTTTAACAAACAACAGAGGCAGGAACGGACTTGGCAGGCTATCAGCCTGCCCCACATACTTTAGCTTGTGGCGCGCCGGACCTCGATCAAGCGCCGGCGCCTGTCCCCTTCGGCGAGAACTGAGCGTTGTTTTGCGCATCCTCCAGCGCCTGCCGCGTCTGCTCCAGAGAAGCGATCTGCGCATCCAGCCTCCCCCTTTCCGATGTGCTCACGCTCTGATCGTGCTCCCGCTGAAGCTCTGCGATTTGCGCGTTGATTTCTGCAATTCGTTCGGCGTTCGTCATTTAGTCCCTCCTGCCGGGCACTTTCGATCTTTTTGAAGTTGGAGTAAGGATTTGCTGTCGGCCGCGGTCTTGAGCTTCGTCGCGATATCATCGCAGATCAACTTATCGAAATCGGTTTTGGTCTCGCTTACGGCCTGCGTCACCGCGCTCATTTCAGCGGCCAGGCTGAGTTTCCTAGAAAGCGCCTCCAGCAGCTTTCCCAGGGCCTGAACCCGGTCCTTGTCTGCCTGCAGCAATTGCAGTTTCGCCAGATACTGCCCTGTCGCGTCCACCTGTCCGGTGTAAGCAGCGCTCCGCCTGGCGTACTCCGACTGCGCATAGTCCCGCAAATAGCTGCGAGTCCGCAGTGGCGATTTGCTCCCTGCGGTGAGCTCTATCGCCAGCTCCGACCGAAGCTCGCTGCGGTCCGCCTTCACGCTGTTTTGAAGGTTCTCGTGCTGATGTTTCACTTCGAGCACCGCGTCGCGCTGGTAGTACTGCGCTTCGGTCTGGATCTGACGATCGATGCGGGCCGCATAATCGTCCAGTATTGTCTTTGCGTTCTTTGCGAAATCCCGCGCCTTCTGATCGCAGGACGCAACAATCAGAGTCAGCGGAAGCAGGATAATGGTCGCTTTTCTCATTTATATTTCCAATCCTTCAAAAGGCAATCGCCGGAAGCGATGCGATGCCCGACAAGTAGTACAGGAATTGAGCGATTTGGCTGGACTTTAGCCCCGTCGCGTAATAGGCCGAGATCCGCTGGCCTGCTATCTGCAGCGCCTGCTCGTAGGCGCCGTTGTAGAGGGCGTTCCGCCGGAGCTCGAACCGCCGCCAGGCGATGCTATCGCGGATCACCGCCAAAGCCGCCGGCGTCTGATTCTGGGCCGCCACCGCCGCCGCCTGGTAGAGCGGCGTAAGCAAGTCCTCCTTACGCTGGATGTCGCCTTCCGCCAGACTGGCCGACACCAGCCGGTCGCTCTGCGCCAGCTTGTGTGCGTTGCAAGGTTGAACGCAGTCGTCGATGTTTTCCAGCAGGAACCTGGTGTTCTCAACCAGCGCCAATACGTCGCCCGTATCGAGCTCGGCCCGGGCCCGGATGGCGATCCGTTCCTTTAAGGAATCCGTCTCCGCCGCCAGCACCGACAACATCAGTTCATCCTGCGAAGGCATCAGGCTGTGCGGATCCACGCTCACGTCCTTGGCCGCTGTGATCGCCGCGGCAGCGGACTTCAGCAGATCGTCCAGTTCTCTGAGGCCGCCTTCCACCTCGTTTATCGCCTTTGACCCCGCGATGTTCTTCAAACCCGGAATCTGTTGCGCCAGTCCCAACAGATCGTTCACGTCTCCGATATACGCGATCATCTGGTCCACAAAGTCCGTCGTGGCCAGCCCGCTTTTCGCTTCCGTTTTCCGATTGCCCTTCACCGCTTGCTTGAGCCCTGCCGCGCTGGTATTAATGTCCGTTTGCCGCCGGCTCAATTCCGCTGTCAGAGGAATCGCGTCTTTAAGCGTCTTAACCGCGATCGTTACGTCGCCCATAGCGAGGTACACATTCGACCACCGGTCGAAGCTCTGGATCGCGAGCCGCATCGTGTTCAATGACGCGCCGAGCGCCGTATCGAGCTGTTGCTTTTCGATGATCGCCAAGTCAGCGATCTCCTGAGCCATCACCGAATCGCTCGATATCGCCTTTGCCGCCGCCGCCGTATCCTGACCTTTTTTGTCCAGATCCGGGTTATAGAGGACTCTTTGTCCGCAAAGCACCGATCCGAAGTATAAAAATACGCACAGAAGTCGCAT
>Ga0210405_10005795_pt1 | contig 11175 bp, 14 predicted proteins | sample IncBWH11MmetaG_FD_155492 | JGI IMG/M metagenome (GOLD analysis project Ga0210405, IMG submission 155492) | Forest soil microbial communities from Barre Woods Harvard Forest LTER site, Petersham, Massachusetts, United States - Inc-BW-H-11-M | ecosystem: Environmental > Terrestrial > Soil >... | reverse complement strand
TCTAAGTCCTGCATTGGCTGCCTAATCTCTTCCGATCGGCGATCGCAATGTATCGGTGATCTGCCTGACAATCGGCGTGGCATCGACGCGCATGCCAGGATTGTTCAAGTTCCCATTTTCTCCAATCCATGCGCCAGCATTGGTGGATCTTGCCGCTTTCAGGTTCTGCAAATCCTGCGCGTTGCCGCCGAATCGATTCGTGATGTTCTGAATTTGCGCCTGCGTACGCTGAATATCTGAATCGCCGAGTATATCGCGCACGTCGGCATCGGCACGCAAAGCCTTCTCCAGGCTTGCGATCTTGCCGCCTACAAGATTTCCAGTCGTGGGAGGAAGTGAGCCAGGAGTTGCCGCTTGCGCTGACCTTAGACGCGAGGAAAGCTCATCAGGGGCCATCCCGGAGTCGTTTACGAGAATCTTGGCAGCATTGCTGATAGTGCCGGTGATCGCGGTGCTTCCTGTTGGCGTAGCAGAAACTCCCGAAAACGGAGCCGGAACGCTAAGGCGCGGCGGAGGCGCTTCATTGGCCGCTGCGGTCTTTAGTACATCACCGAACTGCCCAGCGGTAGATGCGCGGGCCTCCGGGAGCGAAAGAGCGCTGGCGGATGGCAGCATCGCAATTTCCGGCAGCGGTACGGCAAGCTTGGAGGAATCGATCGCATTGCCAATGGCGTCCACGATGATGCCGGCGGCATGCGTAGTCGGGTGATAGGTAAATAAATCTCGCGTTTGCGCGAATTGCTGGGGAAGATTAGCTGGCTCTCCGGTTACCGCATTGCGAGCAAGCGTGGCGCCCGCTCTTATTGCTGCAGGAACATTGGCGGCAATGCTGGTGCCGATCTGTAGCGCCGCTTCTCCAGGTCCGACCAGATTTCTCTGCCACCAGTTTTCTTTCGGCTCTTCTGTATCGCTAGCAGACGGCCGTGGTGGAGCTCCTGGAATGTCGTATTTATCCGGAATGTGCTCTTCGCCGCTCTGCGCCGCCGCCAGAGCTGCCGAAAGTGTTCCGCTTGGCGCCTGCGAGCTTCCAGGACCGGCCGCCTCGAGCGCAGCGTCCAGCGTGCCCATCTACTGCGCCCCATTCGTTTCCAGCGAATGCAGCGCCTGCATGCGCCCCACGAAGGCATTCCACGACGGAGTGCCCTTGCCGTACTGCTTCTCGATCCTGACTTTCTCGGTCGTATCGCCGTCTCGGATCGCGTTGGCATAGCGGTAGACGACCGGATCGAAGTTCTGCGCCCATTGGTTCTGGAACGTCCGCGCGGCTCCGATCCCACCGGATGAAATGGACTTCTCCAGGCCGGTATTGAATACCTTTACCCCCGTTGTCAGGGCATCGTTGGCCTTGACCGCCGATTGCAGTGCAGGCCCGGTCATCTGGATTCCGCCAGAGGCCAGGCCCGACACTTCCCGGCCTGCATCGGTCGATACGCCCATCGCCTTCTCATTGGCTTGCTGCTGTAGCGCTAAGAAGTGAGATATCCGATCCAGATTGGTGGCTTCATCGTTCGTCCATTGCAGGCCGATGCTGCCCATCCATTTCTTGACGAATGGCGCATTCGATCCGGTTGCGGTCGAGCCTCCTTTCATCAGATCCAGGATCTGCTTGTTGTTCGATGCTACTTCTCCGGCTTGGCGCGCGGCCAGATTCGATGCGGTGCGCATCTGCTGAAGCTGACCCATCGTTTGTACAGTCTCTCCTGGAGGCACCGCCGTGAATCCTCCTGTGCTCGGCTGGCCCGAGGCAGCAGGAGCGCCTCCACTACCACCGGCAAGACCTGATGCTGGCCGAGCTGAAATGATCGACCCATTCGCCCCGCGTCGCACGATGACCGCTTGCTGGCTGACCGGATCCTGTTCGATGCGCTCGACCTCTCCAGGTCCAAGCGTCATCGGAATGGGGGCGCCGGCCGCAGACATTAGGCCGCGGCCGCTCAGTTTCGATGCTGTTACTACAGGATTTGCTGTACCGCCGGCTCCTACAATGCTAACTCCTGCAGTTGTAGCATCAATTTGTGCTGCTAACGCATTAGCTCTCAAGGCTGCATTACGCGTAAATTCTCCAACGGCATTGTCATTATCGGAACCCATGTTCTTTAGTCGAGACAGGACCGTATCTCCCGTGCGTTTCGCGCTCGGGCTATTGATTGTAGTGACCCAATCATCTATCGCCTTAGTAACATCTGATGCTTTTGCAGAAAAGCTGCCATCGCTATTAGTCTTGACTAATGGTTGAAGATATTGACCAAGACTTTTTAGATTTTCGCTGCCAAGCGACTGCATATCCTGATTGGTTTTAATCGCAGATTGATTGCTGGTTCCAATATTCTGCAAATATTGGTTATAGGTCTGTGGCGCTAACTGCTGAAGTTTAGCCGTGGCGCGATTCTGATCTACCATGCCAAATTCATCTGGCATCAAATCAGGATCTTTATTTTGATACGCATTAATGACATCCTTGCGTTCTTGATTGGCCTGTTGTTCTGACTGAAGATTTATACCAAGTCGCTTCTGCTGGATTGCGCCCGTTTGCAGATTCTGAAAACCTTGCGCTGCATTTACTATATTTCCCATCATGCCAAGCGTGTTGGGCTGCTGCACTTGCAGTGGAATGCTGTAATCGGTAGCCATCAGGCGCCGACTCCTTGATTCAACAGATTCCCCAGGAAAGAAAGACTGGCAAAATTGTTAGCACCTCCACTCAATGCATTGGCGACGCCAACCTGTCCTGCCGCATTGGCTTGGCCGAGCCCCTGGATGGTTTGCGAGATGCCGGAAGCGAACAGCGGAGCCCCACTAGCGCCTCCAGTACTAGCCTGCTCTCCGAGCTGAGCAAGATTGCCAAGCCGGCCATAGATATTCTGCTGGTTGGTCGTGTAGTTCTGGAATGCCTGTTGATAGGCATTGCCTGCATAGTTCTGTGCGAAGCTCTGCGCTCCAGTCACGGCATTACCGCTCATGCCTGTCGCCGCCGCTTCGTTATTGACGGCTCCCAGGCCCTGGCCTAGTTGGAAATTGTAATTCGGCGCCAGATTTGCGGACAGGTCCTGTGCGCCAAACGGATGCATGAGCCATCCATACGCTCCAGGCGTTCCTCCGCTTGCCGTGCCAGCACCGATAGCGGGGTTGGCCGGATTCAGGCCAGGACCGCCAGGACCTGTACTCCTGGCTGTAGGACCGGCACCGGCCGCATTGGCCGCGCCTACTGTGGCATACGGGCTTCCTATGCCGAGACCGTAATTCAGAGCTCCTAGGGCTCCGGTGCCTTCGGCCATGTAAGGCGATAGATTGCCCATGACCTGATTGAACATGCCGACCTGAGAATTAGTCGCATTCTGCGCAGACTGAGCTTGAGAACCGGCTGCATTGGAAGATGTGACGGCGCCTAGGATGCTGGAGCCGACTATCGAAGCGACTATCCCGAAAGGCATGATTTGCCTCCCTTGTCGATGCGGATGCAGACAGTCAAAACGATATGGTCATCGTCTCCCTTGTTGATGACCTCGTGCTCGACGTTGTTGACGAAGTAGTAAACATCGCCGCTCTTAGCGCGAATTTCTTCGCCGGTGGCGTAACAGAATGCCGTCTTCGCATCGGCTTGCAGATAGATATTGAACTTGTCGTAGTAATCGACATGCCAGCCGGTATCGGTGTGCGGATGGATCTTTCTGCCAGGAGGAATCTTGTACAGCAGCACGCCACCTAAACGCTCCCCCTGCACCGCGGCCATTAGATTGAAAATGAGCGGCTTGGCTGTTTGCAAGGCGTAGTAAGCCGGATACCAGACGCCATCATGCGGGTCGCTAAAGTTGGAATAGTCACCTTTTTTCTTGTTCTCGGTCTCATCCTTGTAGCGCAGCCAGATATCGTGCGTCTCGTGATGCGGCCCATTCTTTGTAAGCCGCGCCGAATTGCGATCCCATAGCTCCGGCTGCCGCTGCAGTTCTAGCAGCAGCGGGGCTGTCTGGACACCAGTGGCGATCTGCAGGAAGTTCTTCATTTGCCAGCGATCAGGATCATTTCAGACTTGTTCGATAGCGGTGAGATGACCGAGGCATCGGCCTTGGCCGGCTCGACTTCTCCCGTGGCATGTACGCATAGCCAGACGCAATCGGTGACCGCTTCGACCTTGTGGTACTTGTTCGCCAGGATAGTCAACACTCGCGGAGCTTCAATTTCCGCGAACTGGTTCTCCACCGACACCTTGGCGCGGCCGCTGACTAGCACCGACAGATGGTCGTAAACGTGCTTGTGCTGCACGGCTACGCAGCCGGCTGGAATGTGTGTCTCCTTCACATAGACGCCGCCGCCAAAATGATGGAAGACTTCCGCTTCGATTTCGTTCATTGCGGGAACCATGTCACAGTTGGAAGGCCGGAATATGTGATGGTCAGGATATCGCCAACCGACATCGGAAAAAAACCAGATGTAGGGCCTGGCGTATACATATTCTTGCGGGTGATCGTAATTGACGAAACTGTGCCGCCGGTCACAAGCATCTGTCCGCGCGCGCTGGCCGTGTAGGCCGTAGGAGATGCCCCTACGACCACGGCAGATTCGGTCTGGGCCTTGCCCGCCAGCGCATTGAAGAAACGCCACCAGGCCTGTTCTACGGCCCCGCTCTGGGGCTTGGCAATGGGAGCCTCTGGCTTCGGGATGCCGACGAAGTCTCCGGTGTTGCCAGTAGTCAGATAGGAGCTGGTAGCCATCAGGCAGAATCCGACAAGAGCCAATGCGGCTCATCATCAATCCAGATATCGACTGGCTTCCCGATGCGCGCCATGTGCGCCACTTTACTTTTGCGCCCTGTGTAAATTGCCGGAATCGTGAGATTTGGCAACGGCTCCGTTTCATGCCGCATCGTCACAATCACGACCTCGTGGCCCTGGTCGAGAGCATCTCCGATGAATCGATCCCATAGCAGCGGATCGCGTGTATAGGTTCCGTCGAAGTCGAGGGCGATTCTCATCAGTGCGCCGATGGTTGGGCCCGCAGGTTAGCGGACACTATCACGAATTTTACCGGATCGGAAACCTCAACTTGGAAGATTCTATCGCGCGCCATGCCAAGCCGCTGCCAGCGCGCCCGGTTCTTGTATTGGCCGATCGCTCCCACCGAGGTCCAGTGCTGGTTACTCCAGGTAGAGCCGCCGTCGTCCGAGTATGTGAGCATGGCTTGTGGATTGCTGCCCTGGCCAGTTACGAGGCCCACGCCAGGCTCGAATTGAAGCTGCAGCTCCATATAGGCCACGCGCTTTAGATCGGCCGTCAGATGAGGCGCCCGGCGCATGCGATAGATCGGGACACCGCCAGCATCGGTGTAGACGCTCAGATCGAGCGAATACAAGTTCCCGTTCTGCCAGTCTCCGACGACGACTTTATTGGCGAAGACGGCCGCGCAATTGCCTCTGTCGCGGTGCAGCACGTTAAGCGCATCGCGGTAAGCGCGCTTGTGCCACAGATTATTGGTGCTGTCGTAGACCCATGTAACATCAGCACTCGGGAAGGTCAGGACGAAAAACTCATGTCCTCCCTGCTGGTAGGAATAGGCTCTGGCGTCGGATAAGACGAGGTAGGCAGAGGTCGCGGTTTCTACCGCGTAGGTCGAGATGCGCTCAGGCGTATACCCGCGCATGCGCCAGACAACACCCTGCCCACGGTCATCCTTGCCGAGCCACGCGAAGCTCTCGCCGACTCGCGCAATAGAATACTGGGCAGCGCATCCGTGCTGGCTTGATGTTCCCGGCAGCCTGACAAATGGGAATGGGAATGATCCCTGATCCACCCAGACCTCGGCCGAACGCTCGCCGAGCAGGAATATCTCCCGGTTGTTGATGATCAGCGTAACCAGGAAATCGGCCGATCCGTCCTTCAGGCCAAACGACAGCGGCTGGCTGGCAGGAGAGTTAAGATTGCTAGCCCCCCACTGATTGCTGTTCGGGTTGGCGTAGACGAAAAATCCATCAATCTCGCCAACCTGTGAACCGCCCATGAACGCGCCATCTACCGTAGTCATGGCTTCCGGGCCGAGCGTATTGGTCAGGCTGATTGTGTAGGTACCCGTCAAGCCAGTCCCAGTACCGAAAGCCGTGATCTGCGTGCCAGGCGTAATGCCGGCTCCGCTAACGGTCTGGAACAGGCCCAGGAAGCCGCTCGTCATAGAATTCACGGTCAGTGTGAATCCGGCCATCGTCCCGTTGAACGAGGCACCCGTACCGAGCGAGGAAAAATAGCCGGTCCCAGGGATATATACATAGCGGCTATTGCCATCGACGATCATGACGTGGGTGCCGTTGTCCTTGATCGACACGGGCCCAGCGCTCGTTGCAAGGCTTCCGACGAATGTCGCGACAAAGCCGGTCGAGACGCTGTACACGCTCGATCCGCACACGGCTACCATGATCGAAGAGCCGCTGAAGACGCCCAAGCCACGCACTTCGGCCAGGTCGGCGAAAGTCAGCAGCGTGGTCTTGCCAGGTACCGGATACAGATTGACCTGGCCGCGTCCGTCAGGACGCTTTACCTCCAAGACCTCCGGGTACCAGTTGATGCATTCCTCGTCGTTCGCATAGATGGAGCGCGCGACGTAGGTTGGTCCGCAGAAGTCGAAATCCGGCATTTAGGGCTTGAATCCTATTTTGATTGATTCCCATACAGCAATCGCACCAAGGCCCGCCCCGCCGTAACGTAGAACGACTCCAACGACAGAACGACCGACTGCCGCGTAGAAGTCCTTCCTGACAATCTCTGCCGCGCGTTTTGCGATGGCCTCGAATTGCTCATCTGTAAGTCTGATTTCGCGTCGTTCTTCCACATCAGGCAAAGCCTCCGTGAAGTATCCATCCGGCATCCTTTCGAATTTTCTGCTGCAGCACGTCATCGAACGCAGCCGGCATCTGCGGATTCATGTTGGTGCGTCTCACCAGCGCTCGACCGGCTGCGGCAAACTTGGTGATCATCTGCACCTGCGTCGGCTCCAGCTTGCCGTATTCCGGCATCAGCAGCTCTGCCAGCCCCCAGTGCAGCGCTCCCTGGTAGCCCTGCGGTAGAACTATGTTGTCGTTGACGGTGGAAAAGTTGTTAAGGATCGTGTCAACGAACAGGTGAATCTCGCCCTGGCTTGGATTGGGGAAGAAATACAGACTTGCCAGCGGCTCAGTGGAGAGCATGGCGACGATCTTCGGCCACGGTCCTGGCAGCGTCTTGATGCCGATCTGCTGATACTTCTCGTACGGCCACACATCCACGTCGTAGTCGAGCGTGCCGGTGATGCTGTTCACGACCCGCACGAAGCACGTATTGATCCGCAGAGGCCTTGGCTGGTAAGACGTGATCGTGATGGAGCCGGTCGCCGGGGACGAAAGACTCAGATTGTAGGTGCCGATGGCGTTGTTGCCATTGCCGCCAGCAGCCGTGCCGAGACTCGTGATGGCTGTACCGGCAGTAATGCCGGCACCAGAAATAACCTGTCCCGTCGAGATAGCCCCTGATGCGAGAGCAGTGACAGTAAGCACTGTTCCGCTAACGGATCCGGTAACCGACGAACCCACAGATCCGCCCTGGCCAATGGTGTAAATATATGTACCACCAACGAGCTCCAGGATGACTTCCTGGACCGAGAATACCAGCAAATGGTCATTAGACCATTGGTCCAGCATCTCGTTAAGCAGATAGAAGGCGTCGTTTGTTTCAGCCGTGCCGATCGTGTCGCCAGACCCGAAAGCGCCAATCGACCTGAACGCGGACGAGATGATATTGAGAGGCTGCGCCATCAGACATTACGGAACACGAAAGCAATATTGGCGGCCGACAGATTACCGCCTGTCGCGTTGATGTCGGATATCGCGTAGGTAGCGCTCGCAGCGTTCTGGACTACGGAATGCACGCCCATGCCGGCATACAAGCCGCCGGATGTTGCCGTGGCATTCGTGAACTCGATGGCGAAATTGGACGCCGACTGAAGCTGATTTCCGCCGTACATCGATAGCGTCTGACCCAAAGCGGTCGTCGCGGCGCCCACCGAGCTCGTATTAGTGGACATGACGAACGCAACGAAATACTCGCCAGGATTGAACGAGACATTCAGCGGAACGCTGATAGCGCGCACCGCTGCCTGATTCAACTGCGTCTGCCCAGCCGTGTTGCTGGCAACGCTGTAGCTTGTCGTGGCCGAAGCCGTTGACATGGAACTGAGTGTCGAGACATTCCTGCTATAGATACCGGCGATCGCCGTAATCACGAGCCCGTAGGTCACGGCGCTGGCGGTAGATATAACCGACATGCCGACGAGCACATCCATGCGGGTCGCGGTGAAAGCACCGACCACCGGCATGTACTGAAAGCTCATGCTGCCCTGGCCCGGGGCAGTAACAGCCGTCAGGTTGCCTTCAGGAAAGATCGTGCGGGCAGGAAACGCTAGCGCCCCGCTTCCTGTCGTGGCTCCGCCAGCAGGAATAAGGGTGGACGGTGCGTGCAGGGCCACTCATACCCCTTCGCCGGGGGTCATGTAGACATCGGCAGTAGAGCCTCCGGCTTCGCACCAGATCGAGAACCACGCATTGGTCGGAAATCCCAATACTTCTATCTCGGATCCTAGAAATGTCATGAGCCCAGCCTGATTGCCGCCAGGCGTCTGGCCCGCAGCAGGAGCACCGCCGGCGCCAGCTATATTGCTGGCGATTGTCGCGGTCTGCCCCCATGCGATATGCACGATGACAGTGGAGGCGCTCGCGTCTGTAATGATGATGCGAATCTGCTGATTCGGGCTGATCACGTTGCCGGCAAGCTGAAAAGGAGTGCAGGGCGTCGACGTAGCTTCCGTAAGGAACTGGCCGGCAACAGCTTGAAATGCGAAGCAGGTAGCCACGCTAGGCCTTTTTGATCATCGTGCAATGAGTGTCCATGCAGGCCTCTTTGTAGTTCTGCATCGCAAATTGCTGGTATTCGGAATTGCGCGTCAGTAGGTCAGGCCGCATGCCGTAGCCCCACGTGCACTCGAAGTCGCACGAATATCCATTAGGATTCCAACGCACGTCCGTGTGCGGCGCATCCGTCTCGCGCCACTTCTTAGACAGGTAGTAGAACATCATCTCTGCCACAGGAGGCCACTGATGCGTGAAGTCTCCATAGGCTCGATTGCTGGCCCAGTGCGGCGTGATGATGACGGCTTTGCATCCTGGCTTGAGCACACGATACATTTCATTGAAAAACCGGACGCGTTCTTCTCCGGTTAGATGCTCGATAAAGTGCGAGCTATAAACCTCATCCACCGAATCATCGTCATAGGGCCAGCGCTCACGCACGTCCATGACGACATCGACGCCATCCATCTTGTACTGGTCGATGCCGATAAAACCTTCCTTCTTGTTCTTTCCGCAGCCTACATCCAAACGCGTCTCTACTGGCACGACAGAGAGCTTGGCATTACTTTTCTTGGCCATCAGTACATCATGTCCGGTTGCCCGAACGCTCCCATTAGATCGTAATGCCCAACCCGCACGCTGCAATCGATCGCGCACCGGTAACCATGCTTGCGAAAATCAGACCAGGCATACAAATCCTGCGTCATCAGGCCGTCTTTAACCTGCGTATGGAACCACGGCTTGCGCAGTTTAGGATCCTTGAACATTTTCAGCCGCCACAGGTTGAACCCCATTCCTGTGCCGCAGCATTCGACCAGGCCGCCGGCTGGATCGGGTAGCTGAGGGCGGAAGTTCAGGACTGGATCCTTTGGATCGCCCCATATTTGCGCGCAGCCTTCCGGGCCCTTGGTGTAGTACAGGCCACCAATACAGGAGAGCTCCGGATGCTCTTCCATGCGTTCCAGGAGCTTTATCACACCATCGGGTGGCGGGGCGTTATCGTGTTCTATCGTCAGCAGGTATTCCCACTTGCTCAGTTCTGGATGGGCTAGGACCTGCTCGACAACGGTCGAATAGGCGTGCCCGACTTCCATCCCCTGGGCGAGGATGCGGACGACGCCGTTATTCGGGGGAAACGCCAGGTTCCAGTGGCTAAGAGCTACCTTCGCCGGAATGGTGTCGGCGGCGGGGATGGCTACTACAATTCTCTGGCGCTTCCATGATCCAGTCTTGGTCAGACGGTCCTTTGAAGCTTCCAGATCCTTGTTGTGTATTCCCCCGAAATCCTGGATCACCAATTCCGGCTTCATTTGGCCCTTTACGCATTGCGAAACACTAGCGCGATGTTAGCAGCAGAAAGATTCGCACCGGTGGCATTGATGTCGGAGATGGCATACGTAGCCAGCGGTGCCGACTGCGTTACCGAGTGCACGCCCATGCCGGCGAACAGACCCCCTGACGTAGCCGTGGCGGCCGTGAATTCCACTGCGTAGTTCTGGCCGGTCTGCAGTTGGTTGCCGCCATAGACCGACATGGTTTGGCCGAGCGCCGTGGTCGATAGACCAACCGAACTGGTGTTGGTGGAGATGGCAAAGCCCACGATGTACTCGCCCGCGTAGACGCTGGCAAAGCCTAACGGTACCGAGATGTTCCGCAGGGCGCTCTGGTTAAGCTGCGTCACGCCAGCGCTATTGCTGGCCACGCTATAGCTGACCGTCGTCGAGCCGGTCGAAAGCGCCGTCAGCCCCGCGGTCGTAGCCGTGCCAGATCCCAAGTTGGTATTGGTATAGATCCCGGCAAAGGCCGTGATGGCCAAGCCGTACGTATTGGTCGTCGCGCTCGAGGCGACCGAGAAGGCGAACAGGGCATCGACCCGGCTCGCGGTGAACGCCTGCGGAACGTTCACGTACTGGAAGCTCAGCGAGCCCATGCCCGGTGCTGTCACGGCCGTGAGCTGATCCTGCGGGTATATATAGCGCGCCGGCTGGCTGACCGTGATCAGCTCCGCCATCGAGTTGGATACTACGTTCGTTGCGGGTCCGGGATTCGGCATGATCTTTCCTCGCTAAGCTTGCGGTTCGCAGAAAATCTGTATCAGACCCACACCACTGGTTAACGTGCCGGCGAACAGAAGGGCAATGCAGTCGCCGGTATTAAGCGCCAGATTCACGCCGTTGCTACCTGGAATCAGCGCCGGCGTGAACGTCGTATCGGCCGCCGGTACCGCGCTCAAATCCAAAGCTGCCGTGATAGCCGTACCGTTGGCTGGCGCCACCCCCGCCGCACACTTGACCACCGTAACGGTCCCCGAACTG
>Ga0210405_10005794_pt1 | contig 11177 bp, 13 predicted proteins | sample IncBWH11MmetaG_FD_155492 | JGI IMG/M metagenome (GOLD analysis project Ga0210405, IMG submission 155492) | Forest soil microbial communities from Barre Woods Harvard Forest LTER site, Petersham, Massachusetts, United States - Inc-BW-H-11-M | ecosystem: Environmental > Terrestrial > Soil >... | reverse complement strand
TTGCCCCCTGTTTTGCAAAAAAGAGGCTGGAAGGTGTTGATAAGAAAGGATTGGGGATGGAAAATGCGAAAAAAAGAGGCTGTATGTGGTTGAAAACATTGCGGTCGTTTTCGCAGCAGAGTGGCAGAGATAACGGGCTGGCCGTGGACAGCTGACGCCTGATCCAGGCCGCTGCAGGATGGTCTTGGCCGGGGGATGCCGGAGGCGTAGGAGGAACGGAACTCAGGGAGGAATGTACTGAGAGAATTGCTGCGTCGATCATAGAGCATTTTACTAGTTAGATAGCTTAACTACAAGGGATATTCATGCAGACAATTAAACTTTCCTTAAACGGTTACGCATCTATTCGAATATCTCCGGGGCCCCTAGTAAAACTTGCAAGCGAAGACGCACCCTTTGAAAACCCACAAAGAGTGCGGCACCCCCTGTTAGGGCTTAATGGTGCGCCTCCCGCCACCCAAATTCGGTTTCAATGACCAATACTGTCCGATTATTCCCCACAGACCGCTCACCACCACCTTCGTGGGGTTCTTGGTCTCGCTTAACGGGGCACGTGTTATCAGCGGATAGGGGCGGCGACTCAACTTACGGATGAAGATAACGTTGAGAAGATTATTCCCAAACCTGTTAGCGGGGTTGCAGGATGCAAATTGGATTGATCGAGGCGATGAAAGGAATTGGAAAAACCCCCACCCTTTGCAAAAACCGCAAAGGATGGGCCACCCGCCCAATAACCAGTTACGCTTGGCTTTCATGACGGGAGATGCGAGGTTGCCGCATTTCTGGCAGCCACGGTTTCACGATTTCAACGTATATAGCAGGTACAAGCTGCGGGAAAAGCTGGAGTACATGCACGCAAATCCAGTCAAACGCGGATTGGTGAAGAATCCTGGGGAGTGGTTATGGAGTAGTTTCTGGTTCTACGAAAAAGGGGAGAGTGGTTTGGTGAAGATTGATCCGGTTTAGATCAGCGGCAAACGCGAAGTCAAAGACCCCACCGTGCAAAACGGCACGTGGGGCACCCAAATACGGTTTCAATCACCAGTATCTGGGCCACGCGCCTCATGAGCGGGAAAAACGATATGCGAAGGCGTGAATTTGTGGTGGGGCCATTGGCGTTGTAAGGTGCGGCGGCGTTACGTGGAGACGCGATGACGGCGGAAAATAATGGGATTGAGACGGGCAATAGGATGGGGGTGAAGGCGCTGGCGTTTGATGTGTTTGGGACGGCGGTGGATTGGCGCGGGTCGATTGCGCAGGAGGGCGAGGAGTGGGGGCGTGCGAAGGGATTGCGGGTGGACTGGGGCAAGTTCGCGGATCGGTGGCGTGAAGGGTATATGCCGATGATGGACAAGGTGCGAAAAGGGACGCTGCCGTGGATGAAACTGGATGCGCTGCACCGGATGATTCTGGATGAGTTGCTGGTGGAGTTTCAGATTGAGGGATTGAGCGAAGAGGAGAAGGAGCATTTGAATCACGTTTGGCATCGGTTGAAGCCGTGGCCGGATGCGGTGCGCGGGCTCGAAAGAATGAAAAAGAATTATGTGTTGGCGACACTGTCGAATGGCAATATGTCGCTGCTGGTGGAGATGGCCAAGAATGCGGGATTGCCGTGGGATGCGGTGCTGTCGGCGGAGTTGTTTCATCACTTCAAGCCGGACCGGGATGTTTATCTTGGCGCGGTTGAATTGCTGGGCTGTAAGCCTGCGGAGGTGATGATGGTGGCGGCGCATCCGGGGGATTTGCGGGCGGCTCAGACTTGTGAGCTACGAACTGCGTTTGTGGCGCGGCCGCTGGAGAATGGTCCGGGGAAAGAGGTGGGGCACCCTGCGGACTTCCCTGCCGATGTGAGTGCACGGGATTTTTTGGAGTTGGCGGAGAAGTTGGGTTAGGGTCGGCGCGAAGGCGAGAGAAATTTAAGGTGAGAAAGCTAAAGCAGTCCGTGACCGACACAGAACGATGAATAGCAAAATAACTAGGAAACGTTCGTTTGTTCTCGTCTTAGTGAGCAGGGATTGATTCGGATTGACGAGCTGAATCCGAGAGCCAGAGTAGTACAAAAGCCGCACCCTTGAAAAGAAGCTGTGAAGAAACTGAGGGCATAGTGAGGCCAAGCCAGGATTCTCCCTACAGAATCGATGGGGTGCGTTAAGGAAGCTCGTCCTTCTTTTTCGCGAGCAGTTCATGCGGCAATCAGTTGGCGCAAGCGAATCCACTGCTGGAGATTGTAAGTGAGGCAGGCCCATAGCGCTTCGGCTCGCGCTTTTATCCTGCTGCGCACGTGAAATTGTCGCAGCCCCAACTTGCATTTAATCCACGCGTGGCAAAACTCTACAATCCGGCCCCGACGCCGATATTGTTGTTGCGCTTCCTCGCTAGCCATCTTTTGTCGGAAGGCCATCATCATCACGCTTTCTTCCAGACGCATGACCGAACGTCCGCGTCGTTGATTGCCTGGACAGCACTCCGGTTTCCGCCGACAGGACAGACAATCTTCGGCTCTTGCCTCGTAGCGGTGATAGATCGCTCCCGGCCCTTTGTTCCGCCGCCCCTGCGACAGCAGCAGCTTGCCTTCGGGGCAACGCAATCGCTTGGTTTCCGGGTCATACAGGAAGGCCCTCGGGGGAAGCTGATGCGGTGCAGTTATGCCGCTGCCCGTGAGGTCGCGTCCCAGGTTCCCCAGAAAATCGACCCGGCGTTCCGCCATCTGTTGAATGGCCGCGCATGTGGTGTAACCGCCGTCGGCAACGATTTGCTGTGGTTTCTGTTTTAGCCGTTGTTCTATGCGCTCCAACGCGGGAAGCAGTTGCGCGCTGTCGCTGGCCTCGGGCGTAACCTCTACCCCCACGATAATTCCTTGCGTCGCGTCTGCAGAAATCTGCACGTTATAGCTCGGTGCTAAGCCACCATCCGATTGCTTCATGAAACGCGCTTCAGGATCACTGATGCTCACTTTGTGAGCTTTATTGCCGGAACTGGGCTTCTGTTGCCCTAGTTTCTGAACTTCTTCCAAAGCCCGCTCCAGGCGTTGTTGTTGTTCTTCCCGGGCGCGCTGCCGGGCTGCCCTGGTCTTGGGGCGCACTTCTTGCTCTCGCGGATCGCCCATTTCCTTAACACGCTGTCGAGCGCTTTCCAGATGCTGGCGAATGCTCCCTTCCTGCTGAAAGCTTTGGCCACTGGCCTGCGCCCGGATCTTCGTTCCGTCCTGCATCACTTGCTTTAACGTGATCAGTCCTTCCTTGCTGAGGCTGGCCAGAACTTGCGTGAACAGTTCATCTAGTTCTTGCTGCTTGGCGACGCGGAAGTCTGCTAGCGTGTGATAGTTCACCTCTAACAATCCTGTGAGCCATTGGAAGGCAGGATCGTATTCGCAACGTCGTGCCACTTCGCGCGCCGAGCCGATACCCTGGCTGTAGGCGTACACCCATAAGCTGATCAATAACTGTGGATCGAATGCCGGCCGGCCGCCTTCAGCCGCGCTGCTCTCGATGCCCGCGTAGAAGGACGACAAATCCAGCCGGCCGATCAACACCCAAATGGCGCGCGCGGGGTGCTCCTCCTCAATCAGGCGCTCCACATCCACGGCTCGCCAACTCATCTGCTGACGATTCACATACCGGATCAGTGGATTGTTGCTCGCATTTTCTTGGCTCATGCGGCGAGCTTACGGCAGGCTTCTTATTTTGCAAGGCGAAATTTAGAGGGTTTCTTCACAGCTTCGTTTTTAAGGGTGCGGGTTTTTCATTTCTCCGGCTCTCGAATTTACCGCGTCGATCCGCACTACAGACCCTGCTCCTCTGTGCAGTGTCCAGATGAACTACGGACTGACGCAGTGTCCGCATATTGACGGATTTGTTCCCTCGGGCTTTGCATCCGTGCAGAAAAAGCGCGACTTAAGACATCTTGCTACGCTGTACGGCCTTTGGAACAGAACCTGCATTATTTTGGGATGGAGATATAAATATGCCGGTAACAACCAGATCCACGACAGAAGCAATCTCGATCTCAGGTGTAAGCATTCCCGACAGCAAACTTGCGCGCGAAGCAACCGAGCTGGTGCGTGACACCGAGTCTCCTTTGCTGTTCAACCACTCGACTCGCGTGTATTACTTTGCCTCGCTTGCAGGAAAAAGGCGCGGGCTACAGTTCGACGCCGCGCTGCTTTACATTGCCGCGATGTTTCATGACATGGGATTGACTCGGTTGTTTAGCAGCAAATCGGAGCGCTTCGAAGTGGATGGTGCGAACGCCGCGCGAGCGCTTCTGCGCCAGCACAATATCCCACAGCAAGAGATTGAGACGGTGTGGACAGCCATCGCACTGCACACCACGCCGGGAATTCCGCAGTACCTGCATCCGGTAGTTGCGCTATTGACCAACGGTGTTGAGATGGATGTACTCGGAATCGCCTACTCGGAATTCTTCGACGCGGATCGCGAAGCAATTGTCGCCGCCTATCCCCGCACGGACCGCTTTAAAGAAGACATCATCCAGGCCTTTTACGATGGCATCAAGCGCAAGCCGCAAACAACCTTCGGCAATGTGAAGGCGGATGTGCTCGCGGATAAGGATCCAAGCTTCAAGCGCCTGAACTTCTGCAGTGTCATCCGCGGTTCGCAGTGGAAGGGATGAGTGAGTTCAATGCCACTTCTCAGAATCGATCTAATTGAGGGACGCAGCGAAGATGAGCTGAAAAAATTGCTCGATGCCATCCACTCCGCGATGCTTGCCGCATTCAAAGCGCCTCAGCGAGACCGCTATCAGATTGTCCATGAACACCCTGCGACGAAAATGAAAGTCGAGGACACCGGACTGGGCATACCGCGTACAGAAGGGGTTGTCATGATACAAGTGACCACCCGTCCGCGAACTCGCCTCGAAAAACAAACTTTCTACGAGTTGCTCTGCCAGGAATTAAATCGCTGCTGCGAGGTCAAGCCTTCAGATGTCGTTGTTTCAATAACGCAGAATGCTGACGAAGACTGGTCTTTCGGATACGGTCGAGCCCAGTTCCTCACCGGCGAACTGTGACCGTGAAGGCGGCTTTGAAATTAACATGCACTCTTCCTTATTTTTCACGAAACGGTCTCATTATGAGCGTTCAGAACTATAAGAACGTAGTCATTGGAAGCGGCGAAGGCGGAAAATACCTTGCCTGGCATTTGGCCCAATCCGGACAACCAACGGTGGTCGTCGAGCGGCGCTGGGTTGGAGGTTCCTGTCCGAATGTGAATTGTCTTCCCAGCAAGAACGAAATCTGGAGCGCTAAAGTTGCCGACCTCATGCATCACGCAGCCAGATTTGGAATTACACCCAGCAGCGCTTCATCTGACATGGCGGCAGTTCGAAAACGAAAGCGCGAGATGGTCGAGGGTCTGATCGCCGTGCACTTAGATCGCTACAAGGCAAGCGGTGCCGACCTCGTCATGGGCGAAGCGAAGTTCATAGGTCCTAAGACGATAGACGTACGACTAAATGACGGTGGCACCCGAACGATAACCGGCGAACGAATATTCCTGAACCTTGGAACCCACGCATCAATTCCATCGGTGCCCGGTTTGGCAGAGTCACAGCCGCTAACGAATATCGAGCTTCTCGAACTAGATCGGCTACCCGAACACCTCATCGTGATCGGAGGTGGTTATGTCGGCCTCGAATTCGCTCAGGCCTATCGTCGTTTTGGAAGTCGGGTGACGATTCTTGTGCAGGGCCCGCGGCTTCTTGCTAATCAGGACCCCGACATTGTCGACGCTCTACTTCAGATATTCGCAAGCGAGGGAATTGACGTCATCGCGCCGGTCGAGATTCTCAGCGTGCATGGTCGCTCCGGTACTGATGTCACTCTCACCGTGCAATCGTCTTCCGGCGAAAAGACCATTGCAGGCAGCGATATCCTGGTTGCCACCGGACGCACCCCCAATACCGCTGGAATTGGACTGGAAGTCGCTGGCGTCGAATTGGATCAAAGAGGCTACGTGAAGGTGAACGACCGGCTCCAGACCACCGCTCCCAATATTTGGGCCATTGGTGAATGCGCCGGCAGTCCGCAATTCACTCATATCTCTCTCGACGATTTTCGAGTTATACGCGACAACCTTGCCGGCATTGATCGCACCACCCGGGGTCGCATGATCCCGTCATGTTTGTTCACCGATCCCCAAGTCGCACATGTTGGCCACAGTGAAACCGAAGCGCACCAGCAAGGCATTGCCGTTCGGGTCATCAAATTACCCATGGCCGCAGTCCTGAGAACGCGAACGATCGACGAAACCCGCGGATTCATGAAGGCGCTCATCGAAGCGGACGGCGATCGCATTCTGGGCTTCACGATGGTCGGGCCCGAGGCCGGTGAAGTCATGGCCGTCGTACAGATGGCAATGCTTGCTGGACTTCCCTACTCGGCATTGCGCGATGCCATTCTCACTCACCCAACCATGGCTGAAGGCCTCAATTCACTTTTTTCCAACGTCAAGCCTGCAAACGCCGGTGCCGCGAGTTCGGTCCGCGCGAGTTGACCGCCATTATCGGAAAGTGATCTAGGCGCACCTCTAAAGCAAAACGCCGAGTCCAGTTCCCCGGACTCGGCGCGTTCTCTGCTTGTTACCGAGTCAATTCTTTCTGTAGCGCCTTGCCCTTCGCAAACCACGGCCGTGCCTCCCTCCGCATGTATCTCGGCAGCGTTTTTTTCTTCCTCGCTAATTGTCCCACCCACTCCAGCGCCTCTTCCCTTCTCCCGGCTAGTTTCAAATAGTTCGCATAGTTATACAGCGTTTCTGGAGTTGTCGAATACTGAGCGGCAGGTGCTAAATAAATCGCTGCTTTATCCAAATCTCCGGTCCGGGCATAGGCGTCGCCTAGCAATCCTGTTGCGCGGTGATAGTCAAACTTCGGATCTTTTGCTACTACATATTCCAAGTCGGGTAGAGCTTCCGCGTACTTGCCCATCGCCAACAAAGATTTTGCTCTCAGATAAAACGCGTGGGGCGAATCGGTGCGCAACGATATTGCCCGATTCAGCGCCTCTAACGCTTTCCTGTAATTCTGTTGCTCGAAATTCAATTCCGCTAATTCTTCCAGATTTCCCGCCGAAGGATTATCCAGTATCTGTATTTCCAGCGCTCGGATTCTCGATCGTTTTCCGAATCCCTGAAGCGTCCCACGTAACAATCCGAGGTCAGGCATCACTTCGACGATCATGTACACTCCGGCGCCGAGCACCCCACCGAAGATGATGACGAAGAGCCAATAGTTCTCCGGCCGCCGCTTGACGAAGTGCCAAATGGCAATTCCTTGAATAATGAATCCCCACGGATAGATAAGGAAACCCAAGCCCCCCATACCGGCGACCTCGAAAGCGCCATTGTGCGAGGGCATTATACAAACTCAGGCTCGAAACCGAGCACCCCGTTTGGAAGAGGTTTTTCGTCATGATCCAGGCGCTCCACTAAAGCAAAACGCCGAGCCCAGTTCACCCGGCCTCGGCGCTTTTTCATTTCCCTTGATTTCCCGCTTGGCTGAATTATCGACCCGATGCGGCAGCTTTCACATTGTCGGCGTGCACCACCGGCACATCCACAAGATGCTCCGCGAGAAACCACACTTGCAGCTCGTTCGAGCGGATCACATTGCTGACTAGCAGGTCGTTTGTCCCATCGTCTCCAGCTTCATCCGCCTGTGCGGCCATCGTGCGGGCCTCTTTAAGTATCATTTCGTGAGCCTCCAGCAGACGGGATAATTGAACAGGCACTTCTTCCCGCCCGCGCGGCGGACGAGGAATGATGGTCGTTTCAGCGATGTCCGCTGCCATTGCCAGACTGATGGCGCCCAGCAGTTGAATTCGCTCAGCGAGCATGTCCACCAACTCGTCCTGTTCATCATGATGCTTATCAAACAGCAGATGAAGCTGGTAAAAGGTATGTCCCGCAACCTGCCAATGATGCTTCTTGTAGAGGTCGCGAAGCGTCATGGTATCCGCCAGAACCTGATTCAAATTCTCGGCGCTGGCCGCACACACCTTTTCATCCAACGCAATCGGCAACTTCGCGATTTTTCCGTAAGGCTGAATTTCCCGAGCATTCTGATGCAGAATCGGCCTTGCCCGTTCTGTGCCGCTCTCAATCTGACCGTAACTCGCACTGCGTTTGTCGGCTTTACTAGCCATATTCGTGCCCTCCAAAATTTTGACTGCCTCTCGACTCCCTCTAGTTATCCCAACGACAGACGACGGACTCTACCGTGCTCAGGTACACCCGTGAAATTGATTAGAATCCTCTTCCTCCTTAACGTCAAGATACGCGGTTAATCGCCGCTTAGCCAACGGTGAACTATTTTCGTAAACTCTATTCATGACCTTTACCAAACGACTTCGCGAGCGAATCCGTCGCGGAGAAATCACCTGCAGCGTCCGAATCTGGATACGCCCCCACGTCAGAGTAGGCGCGCGATACCGTATAGATGAAGGCGAGATTCAGGTCGATTCAATTGAACCGATAGGTTTTCCGGATATTACTCCGGAGCTAGCGCGAGAGTCTGGATTCCTCGGCGTTTTGGACCTGCTCAAAGTCGCGAAACACGGTCGAGGCAATAATATTTATTTAATCCGCTTTCACTACGTACGACCGCGTGCCAAGCCAATAAGCCAGCGAAAGCCAAACGCAAAAGCACTTGTGCGGTAGCGCGGCTTGGCAGGCACCTGTCGGCGTGTTCACATCAGCCTCGCCGCGCGGCCTCGATGGCGGCAATGTCGATCTTCTTCATCGGCATCATCGCCTCGAAGGCCCGCTTTGCCTCACCGCCACCAGCCGCAAGCGCATCGGTTAGCGCGCGCGGGGTGATCTGCCAGGAGAGGCCCCAGCGGTCCTTGCACCAACCGCACTGGCTTTCCGTTCCGCCATTGCCGATGATCGCGTTCCAGTAGCGGTCCGTCTCTTCCTGATTCTCCGTCGCGATCTGGAAGGAAAAGGCCTCGGTGTGCCTAAACTGCGGGCCGCCGTTGAGACCAAGACACGGAATGCCCAAGACGGTGAACTCCACCGTCAGCACATCGCCCTTCTTACCGCTCGGATAATCACCGGGAGCCTGGTGAACCGCGGTTACTTTACTATCCGGAAAGGTGGCGGCGTAGAAGCGCGCCGCCTCATGCGCGTCTTTGTCGAACCATAGGCAGATCGTGTTCTTCGGCTTCATGTTCGTGTGCTCCTTGTCGATTTGGATTTTCAAGTTTCCAATTATGCGACGACCAATTCGGCCAGCTCTTCAGAACCAGGTGCGTGATTTATATTGCTGATACTCGGCACCAAATTTTGTCTCCAGCACTTTTTCTTCCAGACGTGCTCGATAAATCTGTAATGGAATGATCGCCACGAGCAGCCACAGCGCCCGTGGCTTCTGGATGTACAGAAGCAGCCCCACAACCACCAAAGCTCCGAAAAAATAGATGGGATTGCGAATTCTCGAATACAGACCGTGCGTTACCAGGTTTTGCGCTTTTGCGGTGATGGCGAAGGAGCTACCTAATTCGATTCGCGCCAGCACCAGAAGCGCCAACGACGGCAGACCAATCACAACCCCCGCAATTCGATGGGAGTCCATGGCAGCCCGCTGTAACGGATTCCCATCAGGATAAATCCCAACAGAGCCAGAACGAGCGTGATGATATTCGTTTTCATCTTCCCCAGTCGTTCGCGAAATCCAATCGCTAGGATGATAACCCGTGTAGTCCCTTCTCAGGACAACTCACTTCCCTGCTTTTCGCATTACTAGCGGCCAGCCCCATTGGGCGTTGACGCCAAAGCACGGCAGGCATATATTTTGCGCCAGGCCAAACTCCAGATCATGAATTCCAGCTCAAAGGAGCATCGTATGCACTCCTTCCGGGCCACCGTAATCCTTCTACTTTATGGTCTTCTCACCGGCCTGCTGACACCTGGACAAGTCGGCCAAACGAAAACCCCAGCAAACGCGGAGTCCAGACGGATTCAAAACATTGCGCCAGAGGAAATGTGGACCCGGGTTACGCAGTGTACTTTTCCTCGCTATCCCGCACTTGCCGTCGTAGCTCACATAACCGGCACCGTAGATATTGGCGTGGGCGTTTCGCCAGAGGGCGATGTAGGCAGGAATTCCCGATTGCTGGTTGGTCACCCCTTACTCGCGCAGCCGGCGCTGGAGGCGTTGCGTCAGTGGAAATTCCAGCCAAATGTCGTGCAAGGCGAGCCGACTTGGTCTCGGGTACGCGCGTTGGTCCGTTTCAATTCGGATGGCACGACTGCCGTTGACTTGGCCCCCGCAATCTTAGCTGACAGTTTTGGCGACCCGGGCACGCCGAAGTCAGCCGCGGCATCGGTTCCCAGGCCCGTGACTTCACCCGCGTGCACACCCGCGATTGAACGTACCCAAGCTCCAACGCTCGAACACGACGCTTACACAGTAGGTATCGACGGCATCGGCTTCCCTAAGTGCGCCGAATGTCCCGATCCGTCGTATTCTGACCAGGCACGCTCCGCGAAAATCTCGGGAGTTGTTGTCCTTCACCTGATCGTTACAGCAGACGGCCATACCTCGAATATCCAGGTAAAACGTTCCCTAGGTTACGGCCTGGACGAAAAAGCAGTTGAGGCTGTAGCAAATTGGCAGTTCGAGCCAGCCATCGGCCCACAAGACAAGCCTGTCCCCGTTTGGACCGACGTCGAGGTTAATTTCCGAATTAAATAACCTCTCGCAAAAGCCTTCATTCGCGACCAGCAGCACAGAAGTGCCACCGCAATTACGGTCCGAGCCACACGACGAATGTCAATTTGTCTCCAAGGTAATTCCCTGTGACTTCCCAACAACCGAGCTTGGAAAATTAACTCCGGCGTGCTACCGATCGCACTAGTTTGGATACGTCGCTGCAAGTGGGACTATTTCTTCGCTGCTCGAGCTGCCATTTGAGCGCGGAAGTCTTTTTCCTTCTGGATTTCTTCGTCGTTGAAGGCGGATGCAAAGTCTTCGGGCTCAAAGATCTGGCGGATCTCTATGTCGGCTTCGCCTTCGTCGGGGTTGGGGCATCGCTTGACCCACTCGATGGCCTCTTCGAGAGACTTGACCTGCCAGAACCAGAAGCCGGCGATGAGTTCCTTGCTTTCGGCGAAGGGGCCGTCAATGACAGTGCGTTTCTTGCCGGAGAAGTGGACGCG
>Ga0210405_10005792_pt1 | contig 11180 bp, 8 predicted proteins | sample IncBWH11MmetaG_FD_155492 | JGI IMG/M metagenome (GOLD analysis project Ga0210405, IMG submission 155492) | Forest soil microbial communities from Barre Woods Harvard Forest LTER site, Petersham, Massachusetts, United States - Inc-BW-H-11-M | ecosystem: Environmental > Terrestrial > Soil >... | reverse complement strand
GTTGAAGCGGCAAGGGACTCGCGCGCGCGTTGTGAGCATGCCTTCCTGGGAGCTGTTTGAAAGACAGAGTGAAGAGTACCGGCGAACCGTGTTGCCCCCATCTGTCAAGGCTCGCGTGGCGGTCGAACAGGCATCCACGTTCGGATGGTGCCGCTACGTGGGCATTGACGGAGCGATTCTCGGAATGAAGACATTCGGAGCTTCGGCGCCGTTGAAGGTGCTGCAAAAGGAATTTGGATTTACGACGGATCACGTCGTGGAAGCTGCGAAAGCGCAGCTCGCACAGGTGAAATGACCATGCATATTGCCATTGCTTCGGACCACGCCGGTTTTTCGCTGAAGGGGAGCGTTCTCGAATATCTCCGCGGCTTAGGGCACACCGTGGAAGACCTGGGTACCTGCGACACAACGCCGGTCGATTATCCGGACTTTGCGGAAGCGGTTGCTGCGGCGATTCTCAGCGAGCGAGTCGAGCGCGCCGTGCTGATCTGCGGAAGCGGGGTTGGCGCCTCCGTGGCCGCGAACAAATTTCGGCGTATTCGGGCCGGCCTGTGCCACGACACGTACTCGGCGCACCAGGGCGTGGAGCACGATCACATGAATGTGCTGGTTTTAGGTGGACGCGTGATTGGGGAAGCGCTGGCGCATGAGCTAGTGGGCGCGTTCGTTGGCGCCAAGCAGTCGCAGGAAGGGCGCCACCTGAGAAGGCTTGCGAAGATTGATGCCATTGAAGAGAGAGGCGTCCCGGAATTCTTGCACGACGGCACGACACGCTGCTGATTTTGGAATTTAGTAGATAAAGAAAGGTAAAAAGCACAATGACAACCGCAGCACTGAGCATTCCCAAAGAAGCAAATCCACTAAGAGGACTCTCTGCGTTTGGACAGTCCGTCTGGCTGGATTACATTCGCCGGAGTTTGATTACCAGCGGAGAACTAAAACGATTGGTCGTGGAGGACGGGCTGCGCGGGGTCACATCGAACCCGGCCATTTTCGAAAAAGCAATCGTAGGCAGCACGGACTATGAAGCGGTGATCAGCAGCAGTGAGTCGGCAGCCCTGGACGCCAAAGGACTTTACGAAAAAATCGCCGTGAAGGACGTGCAGGATGCGGCGGACATTCTGCGGCCAGTCTACGAGGAAAGCAAACAGCAGGACGGCTATGTGAGCATGGAAGTCTCCCCGTTGCTCGCGCATGACACGGCAGGAACCTTAGAAGAGGCACGGCGGCTCTGGAAGACGGTGAACCGGTCGAATCTCATGGTGAAAGTCCCGGCAACGGCGGAAGGAATTCCGGCGATTCGGCAATTGATCAGCGAAGGGATCAACGTCAATGTGACGCTGCTTTTTTCGCGTGGCGTCTACGAGCAGGTTGCAAAGGCCTACATTGAAGGCCTGACCGCGCGCGCGGCCTCGGGCGGAGACATCAGCCGGATTGCGAGCGTTGCTAGCTTCTTCGTCAGCAGAATCGACTCCAAAATTGACGCTGAAATCACGAATCAACTGAAAACGGCGAATGATCCCGCGCAGCGTGCACGGCTAAGCGGTCTGCTCGGCAAGGTTGCGATTGCCAATGCGAAGCTCGCTTATCACAGCTTTAGTGAATTGTATTCGGGAGAAGCCTGGAAGGCCTTGGCCGGCAAGGGTGCGCAGCCCCAGCGATTGCTCTGGGCGAGCACGAGCACGAAAAATCCCAGCTATAGAGACGTGATCTACGTGGAGGAGCTCATCGGCCCTTCGACCGTGAACACCATTCCGCCCGCGACTTTCAACGCGTTCCGGGAGCACGGCAGGCTTCGCGCGAGCTTGACAGAAGACGTGGAGAACGCCGCCGACACTATGGATGCCCTCGAGAGGGCTGGCATCTCGATGAAAACCGTGACAGACACCCTCTTGGAAGAAGGCCTGCGCCAATTCGTTGACGCCTTCGCCCAGCTGCTGAAAGCGACGGGGTCGAGGAAGAGCGGGGAATCCATGGCGAAGATCAATTCCATTACCTACACCCTGCCGCAAAAGCTCGGGGCTGCAGTAGACAGCGCGCTCGCGGATTGGCAGAAAAATGACAAAGTGCGCCGCCTTTGGCGAGGGGATGCCTCTCTCTGGACGGGAGCCGATGAAAATCACTGGCTCGGCTGGCTGGGAGTCACCGACGACCAGATCTCCCATATCGAGCATCTGACTTCACTCGCGGCCGAAGTCAAGCAGGCGGGATTCAAGCACGCTCTTCTCCTCGGGATGGGAGGGTCGAGCCTTTGCCCGGAAGTCCTGCGGCTCACGTTCGGGAAGATTGAAGGATTCCCCGAGTTGCATGTCCTCGATTCCACCGATCCCGCGCAGATCAAGGCCATCGAGGCAAAAATTGACCTGAAGAATACGCTGTTCATCGTCTCCAGCAAATCAGGAGGGACTCTCGAACCCAATATCTACAAACAATATTTCTTTGCGCGTGTGAAGGAAGCCGTCGGTGAGAAGGAAGCGGGAAACCGGTTCATTGCCGTCACCGATCCGGGCTCAAAGATGCAGCACGTGGCTGAGAACGATAAATTCCGGCACATCTTCTTCGGTGTCCCCAGTATCGGAGGACGATATTCCGCATTATCGAATTTCGGCATGGTGCCGGCGGCGGTGATGGGAATTGATGTGCCGAAGTTCTTGAGCCGCACCGAGGAAATGGTTCACGCCTGCGGAGCGACGGTTCCCGCAGTGGAGAATCCCGGCGTGGTATTGGGAGCGATCCTCGGAACCGCGGCAAATCAAGGGCGCGACAAAGTAACGATCATTTCTTCTCCGGGCATTTCGGATCTTGGCGCCTGGCTCGAGCAGCTTCTCGCGGAATCGACGGGAAAAATAGGGAAGGGAATCGTTCCCGTGGACCGGGAGCGGTTGGCGAAGCCTGAGAGCTACGGGAGTGACCGGGTATTTGCCTATCTGCGCCTGGAATCCGCGCCCGATCGCGCGCAGGACGCGGCGGTCGAAGCTTTGGAGAAAGCAGGCCAGCCAGTCGTGCACATTGCGGTCCAAGAGCCGTATGCGATTGGTGAAGAGTTCTTCCGCTGGGAAATTGCGACCGCCGTGGCTGGATCGATCATCGGCATCAATGCCTTCAACCAGCCGGACGTGGAAGCGAGCAAGATAGAAACGCGGAAACTCACAAGCGAGTATGAAGCGAAGGGCAAGTTACCCGACGAGAAGTCTTTCTTCGAAGGCAACGGCGTGAAGCTCTACGCGGATGCGAGGAACGCTGATGCTCTCAAAGGAGGAAAGACGCTTGCGGAGATCTTGAAGACTCATCTGTCACGCGCCGGCGCAGGGGATTATTTCGCTGTGCTCGGCTACATCACGATGAACGCTGAGAATGAAGCCGCTCTGCAGGGCATCCGCCATACGGTCAGAGACACCAAGAAGTTGGCGACTGTTCTCGGATTTGGTCCGCGGTTTCTGCACTCGACAGGCCAAGCCTATAAAGGCGGACCCAACAGCGGTGTCTTCCTGCAATTCACTTGTGACGATGCCAACGATCTTCCGGTCCCTGAACAGAAATATACGTTTGGAGTGGTCAAGGCTGCCCAGGCGCGTGGCGATTTCGCGGTACTTGCGGAGCGCGGGAGAAGGGCGCTTCGCGTTCACCTCGGTAAAGACGTAAGTGCTGGACTCGCGAAACTGCAGGCGGCAATCGAGCAAGCATTGGCGTAGTGCAACGGTGAACTAAGAAAGACACGAGTGAACAGGAGCGATAGCGATGCAACTTGGAATGATCGGGCTGGGAAGAATGGGCGCCAACATGGTGCGTCGGCTACAAAGAGCCGGACATCAATGCGTGGCCTTTGACCGAAGTGCGGAGTCAGTGAAGCAAGTCGCGAGCGAAGGCGCTATTGCCGCCACTTCACTGGATGATCTGGTGAAAAAGCTGCAAAGGCCGCGAGCCGTGTGGCTAATGGTTCCGGCGGCGGTGGTGGACGCCACGCTGCAAGAACTGGCTGGAAAGCTCGACGCCGGCGACATCGTGATCGATGGCGGAAACTCGTATTACATCGATGACATTCGCCGTGCGAAAGAACTTGCGACCAAGGATTTGCATTACGTGGATGTTGGCACGAGCGGCGGGGTATGGGGCTTGGAGCGCGGCTACTGCCAGATGATTGGTGGTGAAAAGCAGATCGTCGGGCACCTCGATCCGATTTTCAAATCGCTCGCGCCTGGACGCGGCGACATTTCGCGGACGCCGGGACGCGAGAAAGTGCCGGGAACGGCCGAAGAAGGGTACCTGCACTGCGGCCCATCGGGGGCAGGGCACTTCGTGAAGATGGTGCACAACGGAATCGAGTATGCATTGATGGCCGCCTACGCCGAGGGACTCAACATCCTCAAGCACGCCAACGCGGGCAGCGGAACTCGCGAAGTGGATGCCGAGACCACCCCGCTGCGCAATCCGGAAAATTACCGCTACGACTTCTCTCTAGCCGATGTGGCCGAAGTCTGGAGGCGAGGCAGCGTGGTGGCCAGTTGGCTTCTCGACTTGACAGCGATTTCCTTGCTGGAGCAGCCATCCCTCGAGAGATTTTCCGGAAGAGTATCGGATTCCGGTGAGGGACGCTGGACGATCCTTGCGGCCATCGAATCGACTGCGCCAGCACCGGTTCTCACGGCATCGCTGTTTCAGCGTTTTGTTTCGCGTGGGGAAGATGAATTTGCGGCCAAGCTCCTTTCCGCCATGAGATTTCAGTTTGGCGGCCACATGGAGAAGGCGGCGAGCGCCAAGTAAATGCACCGGGATTGGAAATCGAATGCCAGATAGGACGAATATGACTGAAAGTCTCAACGGGCACGGACACCAAGCGAGCCCCTGCGTGATGGTGATTTTTGGGGCAAGCGGAGATTTGACCAAGCGCAAGCTGATTCCGGCGTTATGCAATTTGGCGAAAGACAAACTGCTCTCGCCGCAATTCGCCGTAATCGGATTTTCCTACGATGCAATGACCACCGAGGCCTTTCGAGCGCAACTCACCAAGGACATCAAAGAGTTCGCACCCGAGCCGATCGATAGCCGTCTCTGGGACTGGTTTCTCGAGCGAACGTACTACGTGCAGGGAGATTTCCAGGATTCAGCGGCGTACGGAAGACTCCAGGCACAAATTGCAGCGGCTGAAAAAACCCACTCCACACAAGGGAACCGCTTCTTCTACCTGGCAGTGTCTCCGAAATTTTTCGCTCCCGTGGTGAAGCAACTGGGCCAGGCTGGACTCACGCGGGAAGAGGACGGCAAATGGGCTCGCGTCATCGTGGAAAAACCTTTCGGAAGAGATTTGGCGTCAGCGAAACAGTTGAACCGCGACGTCAAGCAGATTCTCGATGAACAACAGATCTACCGCATCGATCACTATCTGGGCAAGGAGACCGTGCAGAACCTCATGGTCTTCCGTTTCGCAAATAGCATCGCGGAACCTTTGTGGAACCGAAACTTCATCGATAGCGTGCAGATTACGGCTGCCGAGACAGTCGGAGTCGAGCAGCGTGGCGGCTATTACGAGACGTCCGGGGCCCTGCGCGACATGGTTCCCAATCATCTCTTCCAATTGCTTTCGCTGACGGCCATGGAGCCGCCCATTTCGTTTGACGCAGACGCCGTGCGCGACAAGCAAGCGGAGATCCTCCATGCCGTTCAAGTTCCTAAACCGGAAGACGTGATGAGCATGGCTGTTCGCGGACAATACGGCCAAGGAATGGCAGGAGCGGAACCGCTGCCCGCCTATCGCACCGAGCCCATGGTTTCCGCCGCTTCGAATACCGAAACCTATGCCGCGTTGCGGCTCGAAATCGATAACTGGCGATGGGCCGGAGTGCCGTTCTATCTCCGCACCGGGAAGCGCCTCTCGCGCCGCACCACGGAAATCGCCATTCAGTTTCGCCGTTCTCCCTTCGTGTTGTTTCGAAATACGAAGATCGCGGATCTACAGACGAACCGGTTGGTCATTCACATTCAACCCGACGAAGGAATCTCACTGCGATTCGGAGCCAAGGTTCCAGGCCCGGTGATGCAGCTCGGCCTCGTGAATATGGAGTTTGACTACGCCCGTGACTTCGGGCGCTCGCACAGCACTGGCTACGAGCGACTCTTGTACGACTGCATGATCGGCGACGCCACCCTGTTCCAGCGCGCGGACATGGTGGAGGCCGGCTGGAGAGTGATTCAACCCGTTCTGGACGCATGGTCCTCCACTCCGGCCAAGCGTTTTCCGAACTATGCGGCGGGAAGTTGGGGGCCGGCCGAATCTGACGAATTGCTTGCGCGCGGTGGACGTGCGTGGCGAACGATCGGGGAAGACCATCCGTCGTCTGAGCCGAGTGAGGCTCCGGCGGCGCTGGGGCGGGCGACTGCAGGAGTGCACTGAGACTATGACGACTGAGACTGCAACGACAAATCGTGAGATTAGAATTTTGGCGGATGCCAACAGCATTGCCCAAACAGCCGCAGCGGAATTCCTCGAAGCAGCCAAGGAGGCGGTTCGAGAAAAGGGTTCCTTCAGCTTCGCGCTCTCAGGTGGTTCCACGCCGAAAGCGCTATACGGGCTGCTCATAAGCAACCCGGTCCTGCAGGCAATGGTGCCTTGGAGCAAGACACAGTTCTTTTTCGGCGATGAACGGCATGTACCCCTGGATGACACAGAAAGTAACTTTCGGATGGCCACAGAAGCGATGCTCGCCAAAGCCCCAGTGGATGCAAAGCAAGTCCATCGTATCAAGGGTGAAAAACGAAATGCCGCGCAAGCCGCTGAGGAGTACGAGGAGGATTTGCGAGCCAGTTTCAGGCTGGCTGCAGGGCAGCTGCCTCGCTTCGACTTGGTGCTGCTCGGTATGGGGCCGGAAGGGCATACGGCTTCTTTATTTCCGGGCACAAAAGCCTTGAAGGAAGAACGCCGCCTGGTCGTCAGCAATTGGGTGGGCAAACTTTATACGGATCGCATCACGCTGACGCCTCCGGTTTTGAACAATGCCGCCCGCGTACTTTTCATGGTGCATGGTGCGGAAAAGGCGCCTGCACTAAAGGCCGTGCTCGAGGGGCCGTACGAGCCGGACCAACTTCCTGCGCAGATCATCAAGCCAAAAGAGGGAAAAGTTCTGTGGCTCGTGGATCCCTCTGCAGCCGCCATGCTTGCTCGGCAAGCGAAGAGAGCATTTTAGGAGAAAACGATGGCTACAAGTCCGCGTACGACAATTCAATCCCTTCTTGGAGCGAAAGCGGAATCCTTACTGGGATTCCACTCACCAAAGATTGCCAAGGAGCGCCTCCATCTTCCCGGCCCCGATTTCATAGATCGCGTTTGGGCTGGGTCCGATAGAAACATTCGCGTTCTAACTAATTTGCAGAGGATTTACGAACATGGCCGCCTCGGAAAGACTGGGTATCTCTCGATACTTCCCGTCGACCAGGGTATTGAGCACTCCGCAGGGGCAAGCTTCGCGAAAAACCCTGATTACTTCGACGCGGAAAACATTGTAAAGCTGGCTGTCGAAGGTGGATGCAACGCAGTGGCTTCGACGTGTGGCGTCCTGGGTGCAGTCGCGCGCAAGTACGCACCCAAAATCCCCTTCATCATGAAGTTGAATCACAACGAATTGCTGACCTACCCAAACAAGTTCGACCAAGTGTTTTTCTCGACGGTGAAGGTAGCGCATGACATGGGCGCAGCGGCCGTAGGGGCAACGATCTACTTCGGCTCCGAGCAGAGCGACCGGCAGATCGTGGAGGTGAGCAAGGCTTTCGCACACGCGCACGAACTAGGGATGGGCACGGTTTTGTGGTGCTACCTGCGCAACAACGCCTTCAAGAAAGACAAGGACTACCACCTCTCTGCGGATTTGACCGGACAGGCCAATCATCTGGGAGTGACCATCGAGGCCGACATCATCAAGCAAAAGCTTCCGGAGAACAACGGTGGCTACCAGGCGCTCAACATGGGCGATTCGAGCTACGGCAAGTTCGACAAGCGCATTTATTCCGATCTTGCAAGCGACCATCCGATTGATCTGTGCCGCTACCAGGTAGCGAATTGTTTCATGGGGCGAGCGGGCTTGATCAACAGCGGAGGTGCGTCCGGCGCGAATGATTTCGAGGAGGCCGTAGCTACGGCGGTGATCAACAAGAGGGCAGGAGGAACCGGGCTGATCTCGGGCCGCAAAGCATTTCAAAGGCCACTTGCAGAAGGGATTCAATTGCTGAACACAATTCAGGACGTCTATTTGAGTCCCGAAGTCACCGTGGCCTGAGGATCCAAGAAGCTAAAACGAATTTGCACTGGGTTCTTTTTCGAGACAAGGAGAACCGCGAGGAGGAGTGTTGTCAAATCGGCTGACAGGCAAAGTAGCCGCCGTAACGGGCGGCGACCAGGGAATTGGACGGGCGATTGCGGAACGATTGGCGCAAGAGGGGGCCGACGTTGCCATCTGCTATCGCAAGAACAAGGAGGGGGCGGACGAAGTAGTGGGCCGAATTACAGCTGCGAAGCGGCGAGCTGCTGCGTTTCAAGCTGATGTCGGAAAGGTTTCTGACGGACAGCGATTCATTAAAGAGACCGTCGCGGCTCTTGGGAAGGTCGACATTCTTATAAACAACGCGGGTTTGGAGAAACGAGCGGACTTCTGGGACGTGACGGAAGAAGACTTCGACGCCGTCTTGAACGTCAACCTGAAGGGAATGTTTTTTATCACGCAAGCGGTGGTGCGCCATCTCCAGCAGACAGGGCGCCCAGGAAAAATCATCAACATTAGCTCGGTACATGAAGAATTGCCGTTCCCGCATTTTGCTTCCTACTGCGCGAGCAAAGGGGGAATCAAGATGCTGACGCGAAACCTGGCGATTGAACTTGCCCCCAGCAGGATCACGATCAACTCGATCGCGCCTGGCGCTATCGAGACGCCCATCAACACCAAACTTTTGAATGACCCGGTCAAGCTCAAAGAGCTGCTCGGAAATATTCCGCTTGGAAGGCTTGGAAAACCGGAAGACGTTGCCGGGCTGGCTAGTTTCCTGGCATCGGAGGAATCCGATTACGTCACAGGAACAACCTTCTTCGTGGACGGCGGTTTGCTGTGGAACTACCAGGAGCAGTAGCTATTCCTGGTTCGCCTGGAAAACCAAGAAAGAGGTTCGAGATGGCATCGAGAAATAGAAATTCAGCAAAGCCCATCCGCATGGTGATTGCGGACGTTGATGGAACGCTGGTCACGCAGGAGAAGGTGTTGACGAAGCGAGCCGCCGACGCCGTTTTGCGGCTGCACGAGGCGGGAATTCAATTCAGCGTCACGAGTGGACGGCCTCCCCGCGGGATGGCCATGCTAATCGATCCACTAAAGCTTACGCAGCCTTTGGCGGCATTCAACGGCGGCGTGCTGATTCAGCCCGATCTTACGACGGTTGTTGACCAGAGGTTTTTACCAGCGGCTGTGCCGGAAAAAGTCATCGAGGCAATCGAGAAACATGGTCTCGATGTGTGGGTATACACAGACACCGGATGGTTTGTGCGCGACCCCAACGCAGCTCACGTCGCACGCGAGCAGTGGACCGTGAAGTTTCCTCCAACGGTGGTCAAGACGTTTGCGGGACTGCTTGGCCGCGTAGCGAAGATTGTCGGTGTCAGCGACGACTACGAGCGCGTTGCGAAATGCGAGAAGGATGTTCAGCAAGCTGGCGGGACGCACATTTCCGCGGCGCGCTCGCAGCCTTACTACCTCGATGTGACACATGCGCAGGCCAACAAGGGTGGGGTGGTGCTGGCAATGTCAAAACTGCTGAACATTCCGGGGGAAGAGATCGCGACCATCGGAGACATGCCCAATGACGTTCTGATGTTTGAGAAGAGCGGGGTAAGCATTGCGATGGGAAACGCGAGCGCCGAAGTGCAGGCATCGGCTACCTATGTCACTTCCACAAACGAAGAAGAAGGATTTGCTAGGGCCATCGAGGAAGTGGTCCTGAACGGGCGTGCCGCCAGCGCTTGAGAGCATGAGGAAACCAGGCATGCTCCGTGCGAGTGAAATGAAAATGTGGAACTCACTCCAGCTTAAGCGCGTGCCGCGGATTGTCGCGCTGATTGCTGCGAGTGCCCTGCCATCTCTGGCGCAGCAACCTCCTACGCCAAAGCCTGATGATTTGCAGAAGCAGCTGGAGCAACTCAAGCAGCAGTACGACGCGACCACTCATGACCTTGAACAACGAATCGCTGCCCTGGAGCAGCAAATCCAAAAACAGAAAGAGGCCAGCGAAAAAACAAAGGAAGGGACCGTCTCTGCAGTAGAGCTGGCCGCCCAGCAAGCGGCGGAAAAGGCCGTCCTAGGACAGTCCGATCAGGTCGGAGCAAAGTATCAAGGCCAACTGCCTTCGGAACCGACGTATGACCTCCTGAGAGAGGCAGATCAAAAGATTGCGGATCTCCAGCAGCAGGTGCAGAGCTTCGAGTTTCACGGCTATTTTCGGTCGGGTTACGGTCTTAATAGCGAAGGCGGACAACAAGTTGCTTTCCAAGCGCCTGGAGCAGATGCGAAATATCGCCTGGGAAATGAAGCAGAAACATACGGGGAATTCATTTTTGTAAACAACTGGCTGAACCCTGAACATAACGGTGATAAGGCGTGGCTGAAAACGGAAGTCATGATCGAGGCGAACACCACGAATTCGGGAAGCTACGCAAACTTTCCCGGCAGCACTGGGAATGACCAGTTCCGCCTACGGGAAGCCTTTGTCCGGGCCGGCAACATTCTGGATTTCCAGCCGAATGCGAAATTCTGGGCCGGTGAGCGCTATTACCGCCGCCAGCACATTGAGATTAATGACTTCTATCCTCTGGACATGAGCGGTTACGGTGCCGGTGTGGAGGATTGGAATCTTCGCATCGGCAAGATGTCGGTGGCATATTTGGCGAGTGCGAGGCCCGATATTGTTACGCAGAACGGGAACTACGCGAAGAGCAATATTGACGTCCGTATCTACGATCTCAAAGGACCCTTCGGGCTGTGGGGTGCTTGGTTTGATTTTGCGACTGCCAAAGGCGGCACTACGCAAACCGGGGCGGTCATCCCCACCGCGAATGGCTACGCGTTCGGATTGCGCCTCCAGCGCCTCGAGTGGCATGGAGGCTACCACACCTTTTCTATCCAGTACGGCAAGGGCGCCGCCAGCAATTTCAG
>Ga0210405_10005791_pt1 | contig 11182 bp, 9 predicted proteins | sample IncBWH11MmetaG_FD_155492 | JGI IMG/M metagenome (GOLD analysis project Ga0210405, IMG submission 155492) | Forest soil microbial communities from Barre Woods Harvard Forest LTER site, Petersham, Massachusetts, United States - Inc-BW-H-11-M | ecosystem: Environmental > Terrestrial > Soil >... | reverse complement strand
TGGCTCTGCCGGTGCCCCAGGCAGGGTGCGTTTTCCGCCTCAGGGTGATTGACTGGCTCGCAAAGAGGGGGGACACTAGTAAATCAGGGGCGGTCTTGGACCGCGACCGGCTGCGTTTTCCGCTGGTATTGCGCAACTGGCGTTTTGGGGACAAGCTGCAACCAACCGGGCACCAGAAAGCGCACAAGCTGAAGCGGCTTCTGAACGAGAAGCGCATCAGCCGATGGGAGCGGGACGGCTGGCCGGTTTTGACAAGCGGCGGCGTTCTCGTTTGGGCACGCGGCTTTCCAGTGGCCGCCAGATTTGCAGCAAATGAGGAGACCCAAAAAGGGATTTTGATCGCCGAGGAAAAGTCTTGATGCGTGACCGCCCAGCGGTCAAGTCGAGTGCGCCAAGCCGTGCGGCTTATTCCGCCGCGCGAATCGGCGCGAGGGTCGCGGCGCTTGGTAAAGAAATCACGCGGGCGTACAAGGGACGGCGCGTGGATGTGGTTGTAACGCTGGACCGCGGTTTCGTTTTTGCCGCCGATCTGATTCGCGAGATTGACACCGCGGTCGTTTGCCACTTCGTGCGCGAGGATGTGCGCGACGTGAACGACGGTGGCAACGAGCGGCGCGAAGTTTATTTCGGTGCGCGGCCGGAATTGAAGGGCCGCGATGTTCTGCTGCTCGATGCAGTGCTGGAGAGCGGCGTGACGCAAGAGTTTCTTCTGCGGCGGCTCGGCGAAAGCCAGCCCAGGTCGCTGCGATTGGCAGTACTGCTGGACAAGACTGCGCGGCGACGCGTGGGCCTGGAGCCCGATTACTTTGGGTTCCGGACGGCATCTAATGAAGTATGGGTCGGGTACGGCCTGGCTGCGGCCAATGGAACTGGGCGGAATCATCGGGCTCTCTCCAACGGACCAGCGCAGGTGAAGCGACCGCAAGGACGTACGAAATAAGGTCGAAAGATTCGCGCGTCGCTTCCTCGCGGGAAGAATTTCCGCGAGGCTAGGACAAAGGTGAGGACAACGTGAACTCGAGTTCTACGGCAAAAACAATTCTCTTCTGGATCTCCATCGTCTTTCTCGGCGTAATGCTGTGGAAGCTGGTGTCCGCGAATGGAAGCCAGGCGCGGGAGCAGCAGCCAAGCTACAGCGAGTTCATGGCCAAGGTGGAAGAGGGAGACATCAAAGAAGTGACGTTGTACCTCTCGCCAAACAGCTACGAAGTTCAGGGAGAATACCGGAACCCGCCCAACACGAAATTTGTGGTAACGGTTTTCAAGGAAGCGGCCCCAGATCTGGTGAAGCAACTTAAAGACAAGGGAGCGATGATCAAGGGGATGAAGGAGGTGCGCAGCGGCGATTGGATTTTGATTCTGTTGAACGCGGCGCCTTTGATTTTGCTCGTGGGTTTTTGTTTGTTTTTGATGCGGCAGATGCAGGCCGGCGGAAACAAGGCGCTGAGCTTCGGCAAGTCGCGCGCGCGGCTTCTATCGGCGCAGCAGAAAAAAGCGACGTTTAAGGATGTTGCGGGAACGGACGAAGCGAAAGAAGAGTTGCAGGAAATTATCGAGTTCTTGAAAGATCCGCAGAAATTCCAGAAGCTGGGCGGACGCATTCCCAAGGGTGTGCTGCTGGTCGGGCCTCCTGGAACGGGCAAGACTTTGCTGGCGAGAGCGATCGCAGGCGAAGCCAATGTTCCGTTCTTCTCAATTTCGGGTTCAGATTTCGTGGAAATGTTTGTCGGCGTTGGCGCGAGCCGCGTACGCGATCTATTTGAGCAGGGGAAGAAGAACGCGCCTTGCATCATCTTCATAGATGAAATCGATGCGGTCGGCCGCCACCGCGGGGCAGGCCTTGGCGGTGGGCATGACGAGCGCGAGCAGACTTTGAATGCTTTGCTCGTCGAGATGGACGGATTCGAATCCAACGAAGGGGTGATTTTGATTGCAGCGACGAACCGGCCCGATGTACTTGATCCGGCGCTGCTGCGTCCTGGCCGATTCGATAGACGAGTGGTCGTTGCGCGGCCGGACGTGAAAGGCCGCGAGGAAATACTTCGCGTGCATACGCGCAAAGTGCCTCTGTCCGATGACGTCGAGCTATCGATCATTGCGCGGGGCACGCCGGGCTTTTCCGGCGCGGACCTTGCGAACCTGGTGAATGAAGCGGCGCTATGGGCCGCGCGGCAAAACCGGAAGTTCGTGATGATGGTCGACTTCGAGATGTCCAAAGACAAGGTAATGATGGGCGTCGAGCGGAGGTCGATGATTCTCTCGGATGAAGAGAAGAAAAACACGGCGTATCACGAGGCGGGCCACGCCTTAGTCGCGGCGATGACGCCGGGAGCCGATCCGGTTCATAAAGTGACGATCATTCCGCGAGGAATGGCGCTCGGACTGACGATGCAGCTGCCTGAAGACGACAAGCACACCTACACGCGGGAATATCTCGAAGCGATGCTTGCCGTGCTCATGGGCGGACGCTCCGCGGAAGAAATTTTCCTGGGACACATCACCACCGGCGCCGGCAACGACATCGAACGCGCGACCGAAATCGCCCGCAACATGGTTTGCGAATGGGGCATGAGCGAACTCGGGCCGCTGGCCTATGGGAAGAAAGATGAAGCGATCTTCCTGGGCCGCGAGATCGCTCAGCATCGTGACTACTCGGAAGATACGGCGATCCAGATCGACAAGGAAGTGAAGCGAATCGTTAACGGCGGCTATGAGAATGCCAAGAGACTTCTTTCTGGTAATCGCGACACGCTCGAGCGAATCGCGCAAGCATTGCTCGAACGCGAAGTGATTGACGCCAACGAAGTGAAGATGCTGATGGAAGGCAAGCCGCTGCCGGATAAGCCGCGGACACCGCCCCCACAAGCTCCACCAGCGCCGAGCACGGATCCCAAGGTTGTGAGGCCGGAGTTGCGCCCAGCCCCGGGATTTACGCGCGGAGAAAATCCGGCAAAAGCATAAAAGCAAATTAGACGAGCATTGGGTAGGGGCACGATACATCGTGCCCCTGTTCTTTTGTACGGCAGAACACTGACTGATGTCGCCGTGTGGATGACCGACACGGTCAAAAAGGCGTAGAATGCGGGTATGGGAAAGAAGGAACCTGACAATTTGCATGTGACGTGCCCATGCTGCCAGGCGAAGCTGGTGGTGGATGCGGTGTTTGGGGCCGTCCTTTCGCACGAGGCGCCGGTAAAGGCGGGGCCGAACGTCGACTTGGAAAACGCGCAGGGGATTCTTGCGGAACAGAATCGACAGCGCGAGGACAAGTTTGCCGATTCCTGGTTCCAGGAAACAAATAAGGAAGATATTTTGACCAAGAAGTTTGAAGAGGCCATGAAGAAGGCCAAAGACGCTCCCGCCGGCAAGCCGATTCGCGACTTTGATTTGGATTAGTGGGACAGGCATTCCTGTCTGTCTCTATCTTTTATGCAACCTAGAAAAAGTGACAGACAAGAATGCCTGTCCCACTGAGTTAAACTCCAATCCATTCATCCGATGACATCACACAAGAAATTCCGGCTGAAGCTGCGTTCGCGGACGCTCACTCTTGGGGATAGCACGCTCATCATGGGCGTGCTGAATGTTACGCCGGACAGCTTCTCTGATGGCGGCAAATACGATCAACCTGAGATCGCCATTGAACATGCCCTTGCGCTGGAGTTGGCCGGGGCTGAGCTGCTTGACATCGGGGGCGAATCCACACGCCCGGGTTCAAAAGAAACTTCGGCTTCGCAGGAGTTGGATCGCATACTTCCCGTTCTGGAGGGGTTGCGAGGTCGCCTGAGAATTCCAGTATCAGTGGATACTCGCCGTTCCTCCGTTGCCGAGCTTGCTATCCGCGCCGATGCAGAGATCATCAACGATGTTTCGGGCTTGAGAAGCGACGCGCGTATTGCAGAAGTGGCGGCGAAATATGGCACACCGCTCATATTGATGCACATGCGCGGCGAGCCCCTCACGATGCAGCGCGGGCCGTTTGCGCGAGACGTGATGAACGACGTCGTGAGAGGCCTGCGAGATTCCGTTGCGAAGGCGCACAAAGCTGGCGTTGCAAAGTCGCAGATTATTTTGGATCCGGGGATTGGCTTCGGGAAAAGCCATGCACAGAACTACGAACTATTGCAGAAATTGCCGCAACTCGCCGCGCTCGGGTACCCGCTGCTCGTGGGCACTTCGCGCAAAGGATTTCTTGGGACGACGCTGGCGCGCGGCGGGAAACCTGTTCCACCGGAGGAGCGAATCTGGGGAACGGCGGCGACAGTCACGGCGAGCATCTTGGGCGGTGCGCACATCGTTCGCGTACACGACGTTGCGGAAATGGTGCAGGTCGCCCGTGTTGCCGATTGCGTGGCACATCCTGAGTTGCGCATTGGTTAGCTCTCGGCCTGCGCTGCACTTTTTCGGCCTACGGTTTGAGCTCCAGCACGTCCGTTGTCTCGCGGTCGACGGCCTGTCTTGTATAGCGCAGCGGAAAATATCGGCCGTGAGCCCAAAGAGGGAGCAGATCGTCGTAATGCGGGCTGCTGGGTTGGCCGCTCTGCCCCGGAACGCTGATTCCCAGGCCGTTGTCCCAATCGCCTAAATCAAAAATCTCGCGATAGCTTGCGCCGGCCAATTGGTCAAACGAACCTCCGCCAAAATACGTGGCGTTCACGGTGCTGCCATCGCCGGGGCGAGGGATGGGCCCGCGATCGAAAAGAGCCCTGGCCGAAGGTGCGACGCCACCAAGCGGATGGACAAACGAAACGCGATGCAATTGTCCCCAGGTCCAGTTCTTGGGATCTGGACCGAGCTTGGCAGACAGCTTTTGTTCTGCCGCTTGGAACGTCTGCAGAAGCAGAACATCGCGGGCGGCTTCGGGGTTTTGGCCGAAGACTGCGGCGCGAGGGCGCGAGAGTTCTCGGATGGTTTTCGGCAGCGACAGTTTTCCTGCGATCTTTTGCGCTTCCGCTGGAATGAATAGTTTGCTGACTGCATCGTGAAGCTCAGCGACCCAGAATTCGTAGAGAGTCGCGGCTGTCGAATCCGTAGTGACTGCGCAATCCCAATCGAGCAAGAGCTTGGCCATGGTGGTCGGCGAGTTTCCCGCAGCATGCTTCAACAAATCCTGCAGCTCCCGCGCAGGTAACGACACGACGTCATTCTGCAAGTTCTCCATGTCATCGAGAGTGAGTTTGTGCGCGCTCTTCGTGGCCTCGCTGAGGACTTCCGAGATGCGCAAGAATCTCTCCGGCGAAGCCCATTGAAATCCCACTGCATAACCGTATTTCTCCGGAATCATTTTGTGGTTGGCTGTGGCGACAAAACCCGTGGCTGGATTGTAGGTATGCGGGAGGTCACCGTTCGGTACAAAGCCGCTCCATTCGTAGCCGCCGCTCTCCGGCATAGGCAAAAGGCCCGTCCAGTTTTTGCGCAGGGGCGCGAGGCCAGTGGAATGCTCGCCGATGTTGCCATCGCGATCGGCGTAGACGATATTTTCCGAGGGGACTTTCCAGCGAGGTATGGCCTGCTCAAATTCTTGCCAGTTCTCTGCACGATCGAGAGCCAGCGACCCGAGGTACCCGGCTGTGCCCGGCTCCGCGCCGACCCAATGCAGCGCCAGCGCACGTTTTCCGTCTTCCCAGAGTACGGGGCCGTGCCGCGTGAATTTCAGCTTCACTGAGACCGGAGCTCCGCCGCAGACGCCGATGGTTTCTGTTTTCACCTCCATGCGTTCCCATCCGCGTTCGGTTTTGTATTGTTCCGGATCGTCGGGGTTCAACTGCGCGAGGTAGAGGTCCTGCTGATCGAGCCCAAAAATGGTAAAGCCCCAGGCGATTCTTTCGTTGTGGCCCACGGCGACTCCCGGCAGACCGGGCTCGCCAGCGCCGATGACGTTCCATCCGGGCGCAACCAAGTGAACGATGTAACGAAGCGAAGGCTCGGCGATGACGCGATGCGGATCGTTTGCCAGGAAGGGTTTGCCGGCGGCCGTCATCGAACCGGAAACAGTCCAGTTGTTGCTTCCCTGCGTAGGCGTCTCAGGGAAATAGAGTGGCACGTCGCTGCCCACGAGATTTTCGAGCAGCGCTGGCGACAATCCGGAAAGATCAATGCCGGGAGCCGGGTCGAGTTTCACGGGCGGATCGAGGTCGAGGAGTTCCGCGGCTTTTTCTCCTCCGAGTAGCGCGACCAACTGCGCGTTGTGCAGTTCGCTGGCGCCGTTGCCCGTCACCGAGTACGCCGCCAGCCGATTCAGGCAGTCCTCAGGCTTCCACGGCTCGGGCTTGAATCCGGCAAGCTGAAACTCAAGCGGGAGGCCGATGCCGCCGGGCTTTTGGATTTCTGCGATATAGGCGTTGATGCCACTGGTGAAGGCTTCCAGGATTTCTTTCGTGTCCAGGGAGTAGCTTTTGTACTCGGCGTCCATATCGCCGCGATAGCGCAGGAGTCGGGCATTCGTGTCGCGCTTCACATAAGAAGGGCCGAGGATTTCGGCGAGCCTGCCCTGGCCGGAGCGTTTCCAAAGTTCCATTTGGAAGAGGCGGTCTTGCGCGACAACGAAGCCTTGCGCGAAGAAGAGGTCGTGCTGATTTTGCGCGTAGATGTGGGCGACGCCCCAACGGTCGCGCTGAACTCGCACGCTTTGCTGAAGGCCGTGCACGCTAATCGTTCCGCGAATTACCGCTAAGGCTGCTTTTGCGCGCGCTTCGAGGTTTGAAGGACCATTTTTGGCGGGGGTTTGCGCGGAAGCCGCGATCGCAAATGCCAAAGTAAGGGTGATTCCGGAAACGAATCTTTTCATCGCAGAATCTCTCGACTGTAGTTTGTACGGACTAGTTTCTCGCGAAAGCGCCGCGAGCTTATACTACTCCGCGCCAAGATGAGCCTGCCGCTGGAAGTAAGGTGCTGTAGCACCAATTGATCGCGGAGATGGAAACGATGCGACATATCATGACTTTCCTTGCTTCACTACTTCTTTACTTCGTCGCGTCCATCCCCAGTTCGGCGCAACTGCCTCCCGCGAAGGACTCTCTAAGTCCGGCGCAATCCGGCCAAAGTTCCGCGGCTTGTTCCGCAACGGATGCTTCGAGTTGCGCGCAAGCCGCCGCGAAAATCTTGCCCCAGGTGCTGGGACCATCCCCCATGGAAGAAAATCTCCGCCGCCTCACTGATGAAATCGGTGGCCGCGTGACCGGATCGCCCGAAATGGCCAAAGCGGTCGACTGGGCCGTCGCCGCATTTCGCGCGGAGGGCGTCGAGGTCCACACAGAGAAATACACGCTGCCTACGACCTGGCGCGAAGGCTCTACGATGCTCGTGGTTACGCAGCCGGCACCGGACCGCCCCTCGCACGACACTCTTACCGACCAGTTGCTCGCGAACATGGTTGACCTCTACAACTTTCGTGCTCTTTCGGAGGCTTGGGGGCCGGCGACTCCGCCAGATGGGCTTGAGGGGGCCGTCGCAGATCTCGGTTACGGTACGGCCGACGATTTCTCGCGCGCAAGATCGTCACTCAAGGGCACTCTTCTCCTCATCCACACCGATGTCGGCTCTACCTGGGCCGATATCTTCAATGAATACCTTCGCCCTCCAGAGATCATCCATCGCGCGCTCGAGGCCGGCGCCTCCGCCATTCTTTGGATGGGTGCCCGCGAACGCTTGCTTAGGTACCGCCACGCCAACTCTCTCACCGGCGAGATCGACAAAATTCCCCAAGCCATTGTCCTCCGTGAAGATGCTATGCGGCTCGCGCGCATGGCTAGCGCCTATCCTGGCAAACTCCGCGTGCTGCTCAAGATGCCCAACAAAATTGGCGGGCCGATCGAGCAGCAAAATGTCGTCGGCGAAATTCGCGGGTATGAGAAGCCGGACGAGTCGGTGATTCTCGGCGCGCATCTCGATTCCTGGGAACTCGGCACCGGCGCGCTCGACAACGGCTGCAACGCCGCGCTAGTCATCGAAGCGGCTCGCGCCATCAAGGCCACCGGATTGTTGCCGCGGCGTACGATTCGGTTCGTGCTGTTCAGCGGCGAAGAACAAGGCACTATCGGCTCGTATGCATACGTGAAGGCGCACCGCGCTGAGTTGGACAAAATTCGCGCGATGATTACTTTCGACGCCGGCATCGGGCGCGTCACCGGCTATTCGCTAGGCGGGCGGCGCGACATCGAAGCCGGTGTGCGTGAAGTTTTGAAGCCGCTGGAATCGTGGGGCGCCAACAATCACGCCTACGACGCTTCCTTCGGAACCGACAATTTCGATTTCCTGCTCGAAGGCGTGCCAACGCTCGTAGCCAATCAAGAAGAAGCAAACTATCTGCCGAATTACCACGCCGCCTCGGACACCTTCGACAAAGTGGATATCCGCGAGCTGAAACTGAACACCGCGCTAGCCGCGCTGACCGCCTGGGGCATCGCCGACCGCACCGAACCTCTAGGCAAACGCCTTTCGCGCGCCAAACTCGACCTCCTCGTCAAAGAAACCGGCCTCGACCAGCAAATGAAAGCCCTCGGCTACTGGGACGCCTGGCAAACCGGCGCCCGCGGCCGCAAACCTTAAGCCTCCTTTTTCATCCAATCCTGGAGGTGCTTTGTGCTCTAGGAGATAGTCCACTCTTAGGCAGCATCGCGCCTCTGGCGAATTGCTTCCCGGTATACTAGAAGTATGCGTGAGGGCTCTCTCGACATGGACGTAAGCAATTCCAAACAGGCACGCATCCTGGCGCTGGATTACGGGCGCGCGAGAATCGGTCTGGCGATTGCCGGTGTGGATGCAGCACTAGCCCAGCCGCTGGGAACCCTGGATCGCATCAACCGCAACGAAGACATGCGGCGGCTGCGCGAACTGGTGCGCGAGCACGGTGTACGGCAAATTGTCGTGGGACTGCCGCTGCGGCTCGACGGAACGCGCGGGGATATGGCTGAGGAAGCGGCGCGGTTCGGGCAACGCGTGCACAAGCAGCTTGGTTTGCCGGTCGAGATGGTAGACGAGCGGCTGACGAGTTGGGAGGCAGAGCGGTTGCTCGAGGAACACCAGGGGAGGACGATTCACGCTGCTCCGAGCAAAAAGCGAAAGAAAGAAAACGCCAAGCCGGGTGTGGATGCCATGGCTGCAGCTTTGATTTTGAGGGAATATCTGGACCGGCGGCAGTCGGTGCAAACGGTGCAAGAAACGAAATGAAATACGCGCACGAGAAGTTCGCGAGGTTGATTTGAAGAAGATTTTGCTACTGATTTTTGTGCTGATCCTGGCCGCGGCGGGAGCCGGGGCCTGGGGATGGTATTGCATCACGAAACCGTATCAGGAGTTCGCAAGTGGAGGTGTGTTCGTCACTGTGCCGCACGGCGCATCGAGCCGGGGCGTGGCGCGAATTCTGGAGAATAGCGGCGTAGTGCGTAGCGCCCTTGCGTTTGAAATCTATGCGCGGCGCCATCCGCGGCGGTCGCTCGAAGCCGGAGAGTATCTCTTCGATCGCCCGGTAACCGGCCGCGACGTTTTCTGGAAGCTTGCCAAGGGCGACGTCTACCAAATTCCCTTCACCGTCCGCGAGGGCGAGACGCTCTACGACATCGCGCATGACCTCGAGGTCGGCCACTTCCTTTCCGCCGATGATTTCGTGAAAGCCGCCAGCGATCCGATGCTGGTTCGCGAAATTGACCCTCACGCCCGCACGCTCGAAGGTTATCTCTTCCCTGCTACTTATCAACTTCCGCGCCATCCGATCGCGGTGGAGTTGACAGCGGCCATGGTCAAGAAATTCAAAGAACAGTGGTCGCGAATGTCGCCGCCGAAAGCAGCAGACGATAAAACGCGGCTGGCATCCGGCTATCCGATTTCTTCCATCGTGACGCTCGCCTCGCTTGTCGAGCGCGAGACACCCAAAAAAGATGAGCGGCCTCTCGTCGCGGGCGTCTTTGAAAACCGCCTGCGCAAAGACATGATGCTGCAATGCGACCCAACGGTAATCTATGCCTTGGAGCAGGAGGGCCGCTACAACGGCACGCTGACCGGCGCCGACCTCCACGTTCATTCGCCGTACAACACCTATGAACACACGGGCTTGCCGCCTGGACCGATCGGCAACCCGGGAGAAGCCTCGCTGCGTGCTGCGTTACAGCCGGCCGAGACGGACTATCTCTATTTTGTGGCCAACACGCAGGGCGGACATTTTTTTGGCGCGACACTGGCCGAACACAACAAGAATGTGACAAAGTACCGCCGTCTGCTCGCGGGACTTCCGGCCGATCCTCCGCCGCCCCCGCCGGAAAAACCAAAGCCGAAGCAGACCCAAACGCCGGCGCACAGTAAAAAGAAGGCGCACGCCAAACCGCATAAGGGCACAGCTTGATGACCGATTCGGAAAAATCGAAAAAGGATCTAATCCTGGAGACGGCGAGAGAGATTGGCGCTTCGAAATGGACGCTCGCGGAAATCGATCAGTTGCGCCGGCGCCTCCAAGCGGAACACGGCGAAGCGGGGAAGACCAGTTCGGATTATATCGGGGACGTTCTGAAATCCGCGGGCTGGAAAGTGCTGCTCACCTTGCAGGAAGAAGCGGAAGAGCAGTACGAAGAGGAATTCGAAGACCTGCTGCACTTCAAAACGCTGGAAGACGCGGAAGTCAGCATCATGCGGCTGGACGAGCTGATGCGGAAGTTTCAGGCGCACGGCGAGCATGCCGCGGTCGAGCGCGTCCTGGGAGTGGCGCGGTTAGGCAAACGGCGCGCCGAGATGATTTCGCGGAATCATAAGGTGGAACCCCACAAGCGTGAGGAAAAAGTAGAGATCGCCAACTGGTTCCGCATCTGGCTCGAGACGCCGGATGCGTTTTTCGATTGGCTCGATGTTCGCAAGCAATCTCCTGATTTTCGGGCCAGATTCCCGCAAGCGGAGACTTTGGAATGAGTCTTCCCCCCGGCGCGCCGCCTGGTGCGCTAGAACTGCCTCCCTTTTCGCTTGACGTGGAAGCGCTGGACCTCGGCCCGGGTGTGAAAGCGGTCGGCCTCGAACTGATCGAAACGGAAAACCGTGAGCCTGTCCGTGGCAAACAAGCAGCCGAAATTTGGTCCGCGATCTTCCCTGCCCTGGCGCACGAAGAATTTTATGTGGTGGATTTCTTCAGCCACATTGATCGCGTTCAAGAGTTTTGCAAAGCGCGAAAAATCGATTATCGCGAAGCCGGGGGCCGCTGCGT
>Ga0210405_10005787_pt1 | contig 11185 bp, 13 predicted proteins | sample IncBWH11MmetaG_FD_155492 | JGI IMG/M metagenome (GOLD analysis project Ga0210405, IMG submission 155492) | Forest soil microbial communities from Barre Woods Harvard Forest LTER site, Petersham, Massachusetts, United States - Inc-BW-H-11-M | ecosystem: Environmental > Terrestrial > Soil >... | reverse complement strand
GGATTCCCCTGGCTATTAAACTGCGAGCCGGTTGGGATGAAAATTCAGTTGTGGCGGTGGAAGTCGCCAAGATGGCGGAGTCTGTGGGGGTGGAGGGCGTCGCCGTCCATCCGCGAACGCGGGCGCAAGGCTACAGTGGCCGCGCGGATTGGAACCTGATCGCGCGGGTGAAGCAGGCGGTGAAAATTCCAGTGATTGGGAATGGCGATGTGAACACGCCCGAAGACGCGGCACGCATCGTGGAAGAAACTGGTTGCGATGCAGTGATGATCGGGCGCGCGGCGGCGACGAATCCATGGATTTTTTCTCAGATGCAGCAGTATGCGGAGACAGGCCACTACGATCTCCCTAGCGATCACGAGCGTCATCAGTTACTTTCTGGATACTACCGACAGATTACCTCTGCCAATTTGCCGGACGCGGTGGGCAAAATGAAGCAGTTCGCTTGCTGGTTCACACACGGTGTGGGGAACGGCAGCGAGCTTCGTCGCATGGTACATGCGGCGCGAACGCCCCGCGAAGTGCTGGACAGTGTGGAAGGGTTCTTCGCGGACCGGTCGAAATCAGCGGGGGAGGACCCAGTCCATGCTCCAGCTCAGTACGTCCATTTCGGAGCAGCGCACGAATCGTAGACTCGCGGTACGCTTACCGCTCACGGTGAGCGGGCGGGACAGCCGTGGAGTGATTTTTCAGGAAGAAACTTCCAGCGAAAATCTTTGTCGGAGTGGCGCAGCATTTGTTACGCGCTTTGATCTGGCGATCGGCTGCGATGTAGAAATCCACATCCCCATTGCGCAAAGTTCTATTCGACGCAAGGAAGCGGAATCCGATTTCACCACGCGCGGCCGGGTGGTTCATGTGAACAGTGGTGAAGCCCGGGGAGAGAAAATTATTGGTGTGCAGTTTATTGGGCCGCACTTCCGGCGGATGTTCCTCTCGGAATCAGCCGCTTAGCGCGGACGATTCATTCATAGCATTTTATTCCACTTCAGTTTTGCCCAGAGCTTCCAGCAGTTGCCCGTAAGCTGCTCTGCGGGTCAAACCTCGTTCTTTAGCTGCGAGTTTCAAGGCGTCCTTGCGATCCAGCTTGGCCTGGCGAATCAATTCGTCCACGCGCTCCGATAAACTTTGGGTTGAATCGAGATTCGCGCGTGCCTCGCTAGGATCTTCCGGTCCGATCAACAAGGTAATCTCGCCACGTGCTGGGCGAATCTCCAAAGAAGCAGTGAGTTCGGAAAGTTTTCCGCGCCTGAATTCTTCGTGAAGTTTTGTTACTTCGCGGGCCAGACATGCGGGCCGATCGCCGAGAATTTCGCGTGCGTCCGCGATGCATTCCTCCACGCGATGCGGAGCTTCGTAGAAAATGATGGTGCGATTTTCGATGCGTAGGCGTTCGAGAGCGCGGCGACGTTCTCCGCTGCGAGAGGGTAAAAACCCCACAAACAGGAATTCTTCGTTGGGCAAGCCCGACGCCGAAAGCGCCGCCAACAACGCTGATGGCCCCGGAATAGGCACTACCTGGATGTGATGACGCAAACACATGGCTACGAGCCGATGGCCCGGATCGGAGACCAGCGGCATCCCTGCATCAGATACCAGGGCGATCCTGGCGCCTTGCTCGAGGGCAACAACCAGTTCTGGCGCGCGGGTCATCTCGTTGTGTTCGTGGTAGCTCACCAGCGGCTTATCGATCAGGTAGTGGTTTAATAGTTTTGAGGTGTGACGTGTATCTTCACAGGCGATCTGATCCACTTCTTTTAAAATTCGCAAAGCGCGGAAGGTCAGATCCTCAAGATTGCCGATGGGCGTGCCCACGAGGTAAAGACAACCGGCGGCACTTGTACGTGCGGCGAGACTTTCGCCGTCTACCGGCACTTCGGGAGACACTTCATTTTTAGGGGATCGAACAAATTTCTTGCCACTCATGGCTTCGAGTCTATCATGCGCTCCGGAAGCGTACTGCCACGCATGTTATAATTTGATTTCTAATTCAGTAAGGAGACTTCTGTGCCGTTGTACGAATACGCTTGCCGGAAGTGTGGCCGCCACACCGACAAAATCGAGCCGGTCGCCGGTCCGCATATGAAGAAATGTCCACATTGCGGCGGCAAAGTGGAATCGGTGATCACCGCGCCGGCCATTAAATTCAAAGGCTCAGGCTGGTACGTGAATGATTACGCGGCTAAGTCGAATTCAGGTGAGGGGAAAAAATCCGAAGGCGCGGCGGGCAGCTCGAGCGAGTCGAAAGAATCGTCGTCGAAGGATTCTGGCTCTAAAGATTCCGGTTCGAAGGAATCATCGTCAAAAGAATCCTCTGGTAAGGACAGCGGCTCCAAGGAATCGTCTTCTTCAAAGGACTCCAAAGAGAAAAAGTCTTCGACCGCGAAAAAAGACTGACTTTAGTAATTTTAGTTTAGCTTCAGTGACTTCAAATAGGCTTTAAACCCGGCGCCTAATTCTTCGTTCTGAAGAGCCAACTCCACGGTAGCGATCAGAAACCCCAGTTTATCGCCGGCATCGTAAGAAACGCCTTCATAGATGTAGGCCCACAGACCCTGCTTCTGCGCCAATATACGCAATCCGTCGGTCAATTGAATTTCTCCACCGGAGCCCGGCTTGGTTTGCGCCAAGTATTCGAAAACCTCCGGCGGCAGAACATAGCGACCAGTGATGGCCAGGTTCGACGGGGCATTTTCCGGCTTGGGTTTTTCGACGAGGTCTTTTATGCGCAGCAAGCGAGCTCCAAAAGGTGGCTGCGGCGCGGGCTCGGCGTCCACGATACCGTAGAGATGAGTTCGATTCTTGGGAACTTCTTCGACGGCGATTGCGCCTACGCCGGTGGCTTGGTATACATCGATTAATTGTTTGGTGGCGGGATTTTTGCCGGGAATGAGGACATCGCCTAAAAGTACAGCGAAAGGTTCATCTCCTACGAGGTCACGAGCGACGAGGACGGCATGGCCGAGTCCGAGCGGCTCTTTCTGACGGGTGTAACTGATTTGAACCATGTCACCGATACTGCGGACTAGCTCGGCCTGGTCGGTCTTGCCCTTGTCTTCCAAAAATTTTTCCAGCAGCGGCGAAGCATCGAAGTGGTCTTCAATGGAGCTTTTTCCTCTGCCGGTGACGATAATGATGTGCTCGATGCCTGCGGCTACGCATTCTTCGACGACATATTGAATTTGAGGCTTGTCCACGACGGTGAGCATTTCTTTGGGTTGGGCTTTGGTGGCGGGTAGAAAGCGCGTGCCAAGGCCGGCGGCAGGTAAAACTGCCTTGCGGACTTTTTGACGTTTCTGTCGGATTTGTTCTGTAAACTTTATTGCGGTAGAAGAATTATCGATGGTCATAAGGATTCATGAAAGTATCTGCAGGGGTCTGGATTTGTCAATCCAACCGAGACTGTAGAACAATGAATTAGCATCATCAGAGAACAAGTTATGAACACGCGGATTCTGGGAATTGAATCGTCTTGCGACGAAACGGCGGCCGCTGTGGTTGCGGACGGGCTCGAAGTGTTATCGAACGTGGTCGCGTCGCAGATCGAGATTCATAAAAAATATGGCGGGGTAGTGCCGGAGTTGGCGTCTCGCGAACACTTGCGGCAGATCGTGCCGGTCGTGCGCGAGGCGCTCGCGCAGGCGAACATGCCGCTCGCGGAACTGGATGCCATCGCGGTGACACAAGGACCGGGGTTGGTGGGAGCTTTGCTGGTGGGGATCACGTATGGGAAAACGCTGGCGGCTGCGCTCCATAAACCTTTGATACCGGTGAATCACCTGGAAGGGCATGTGCACGCCGTTTTTCTGGACGCGCACCGGGCGGGTCGCACGGTGAAATTCCCTGCGGCGTGCTTGATTGTCTCGGGGGGCCACACGGTTCTTTACGAAGTGACTGAGACGCAGAGACAGAAGCCGGAGGATTTCAAAGCTCTGAGCTACCGCAAAATTGGGCAGACTCGCGATGATGCAGCTGGCGAAGCTTACGATAAGGTCGCGAAGCTTCTGGCGCTGGGCTATCCTGGCGGGCCGATTCTCGATCGCCTGGCCAATGCCGGAAACGGTGTGAGTAACGGTGCTGCGCCGCCAGTAAGATTCGGGCCGACAAAAATGAGGGGCAATGCGCTGGATTTCAGTTTCAGCGGCTTGAAAACTGCTGTGCTTTATCATTTGCGTGAGCATCCCGAATATTCCGAAGCCATCGGCGTTCGGCAAGCCGCTCTGGAACGCGGCGAGAATAGCTTTGAAAAATTGCGGCCGTTATGCGACGCGCAGACCTTGGCGTTGATCCACGAATTTCAGAGATCGGTGGTGCGGACGCTGGTGGAACAAACCATGGCAGCGGCGCAGACTATTGCGGCGGAGTCCATACTGGTATCCGGCGGGGTGGCCGCTAACAGCGAACTGCGCTCCGCTTTTGAAAAACGCGCAAGCTCATCTGGTATAGAAGTATTTTTCCCGAGCCGGGCGCTGTCTACAGACAACGCCGCGATGATTGCTGCGGCGGCGTATTCACGTTTCCGTGCCGGTACCTTGGCCGACACTTCCCTGAACCCCGATCCGGCGCTGATCCTCAAATAAACATCGTGTCTCAGGTGTTTGGTGAAGTGCGTTTAGCTGGGGAAGGATGCTACGCTTTCCGGCGATGAGCACACCTCCAGGAGCGCCGGGAGCGCCACCAAGTGCGTCGCGTAAGGGGCGGAGTCCGCGCGCTACGACGGGACAATTGTTCCCGGTACAGACGTCGGCAGCGGTGCTTACCAGCCGTGATAATCGATGGCTGAAACAATTTCGCATGGCACTGCGCGGAGGAATTCCGACGGAGTCGGGATTCGTGGGCGTGGAAGGTGTACGACTGGTCGAAGAAGCGTTGCGTTCGGGCTGCCAAATCGACGCTGTGCTGTTTAGCGAGACCGGCGGGCGGTATCGAGAGCGGCTGGCGCCGTTTATCGGGCGGCCAGAAATTGCATTTCCGGTGTTGCAGACGACGGACCGGCTTTTTGAAGGGCTGGCGGACACGGAACACCCGCAGGGAGTGGCGGCGCTCGTCGAACCGCGGGTTACGAAGTTTGACGATTTGGTGCGCGCACCGGAGGGAGTTTGTTCTCCGCTGCTGGTCGTACTCGCAGGCGTGCAAGATCCAGGCAACGTTGGGACTATTTTGCGCACGGCGGCGGCGTTTGGCGCGACTGGAGCGGCGATTTCCGCCTCGGGACAAAGTGGGACGGCGAGTCCGTTTTCTCCTAAAGCGTTGCGCGCATCGGCGGGCGCGGCGCTACACCTAGCGGTTTTGTCGGGAACTCCGCTGCCAATTTTGATGACGCAATTGAAGGTGGCGGGATTTCGAATGCTGGCGTCGAGCGTGCACGAGCCGGAGACAGGTGAACAGCCGCTGCTGGCTCCGTGGGAAGTGGATTGGTGCGAAGCTTCGGCGTTGCTGGTGGGCAATGAAGGATCCGGACTTCCGGTAGAAGTGGAGCGCAGCGCGGATGCGCGCATACGTATTCCGATGGCTAGCGGCGTCGAATCGCTGAACGCGGCGGCGGCGGCGGCGGTGTTGTTTTATGAAGCGGCACGGCAGCGCAACTCCCTGCGTACGCGGAACATCCAACAGCCGTGAGCTTATTCAACAAAATACCGTTGGGGCCGGCCGGAAACTCGCTGGAGTCGGACGTCCCCGCGGCGCACCAGCCGTTGGCGGAGCGCATGCGCCCGCGTACGCTGGACGAATTTATTGGGCAAGAGAAATTGCTGGGACCGGGAAAACCGCTTCGCACGCAAATTGAAAATGACGATATTGGGTCGATGCTGCTGTGGGGTCCGCCGGGATGCGGGAAGACTACGCTGGCGCGATTGATTGCGCGGCTGACGCGCTCGGAATTTGTGTCGTTCAGCGCGGTGCTGGCGGGGATAAAAGAGATTAAGGAAGTGATGGCGGTGGCGGAGCGGAAATCGCGGTCGGGGCACCGTACGATTGTATTTGTGGATGAAGTGCACCGATTTAACAAAGCGCAGCAGGACGCGTTTTTGCCGTACGTGGAAGCCGGACACATTACGTTTATCGGCGCGACGACGGAAAATCCTTCGTTTGAGGTGATTTCGCCGCTGTTGTCGCGGACCAAGGTGTACATTCTGGCGGCGTTGCCGACGCCTTTGATCGCTGAGCTATTGCGGCGCGCGCTGCTGGACAAAGAGCACGGACTGGGCAACGAACAGTTTGAGGCGAGCGATGATGTGCTGATGCGCATCGCATCGTTCGCGAATGGCGACGCGCGGTCGGCATACAACACACTGGAGTTGGCGGCACGTAGCGCGATACGTGACAGGAATGGAGTGCTGTCGATTACGCCGCTGCTGCTGGAAGATATTTTGCAGCGGAAATTGTTGCGGTACGACAAGTCCGGCGAAGAACATTTTAATTTAATTTCGGCGCTGCATAAGTCGGTGCGCAATTCCGACCCAGACGCTGCGTTATATTGGCTGACGCGCATGCTGGAATCGGGCGAGGATGCGTTGTATTTGGCGCGGCGGTTGGTGCGCATGGCGAGTGAGGATATTGGATTGGCGGAGCCGGGAGCGCTGGCGGTGACGTTGGCGGCTAAAGATGCCTTTGATTTTCTTGGTGCGCCGGAAGGCCACTTGGCGCTGGCGCAGGCGGCGGTTTATTTGTCGTTGGCGCCGAAGTCAAATGCGCTGTACACGGCGCATGGCGAGGCCTTGGAGGATGTAGCGAAGACGGAAGCTGATCCGGTGCCGTTGCATTTGCGAAACGCGGTTACTGGACTGATGAAAAATGTTGGATATGGGGCGGGATACAAGTATGCGCATAACTTCGAGGAGAAGGTGACGGACATGACGTGTCTGCCGGATAATCTGGCGGGGCGGGCTTATTACAAGCCCACGGATCAAGGATTTGAGGCGCGACTGCGGCAGAGGTTAGAGGAGATTCGGAAGTTGAAGGTGCGTGGGGCGGCGGCGAAGGAATGAGGTAGTGGTCAGTGTGGAGTGGGAGTGGATGACTTGGCTGCGCGAGAGATCGAAGAGAGTTTCCTCGACTGCGCAGACCGACGCCTTCGTAGGAGCGAAGGCGGAAGAAACCGTCGGTGTGCTCCGCTCGGAATGACTGTTTTGAGCGGGGACTGAAAGATGGTGCAGAGTTTGAAAGATGGAGCGGGGTTTGAAAAGCGCGTTGCCCCGGGCGAACACCTTTTTCCAGGCTTTTTTTCAAGTGCCGGAGTTAGCGACAAGTTTACGAGAACGAGAGTGACTGAATCGAATTTGATGGTGAGCATATTCAAATCGTAGTGAACTCCAGAGAAAATCGATGATTTGTCCGTGTTCGCGCAGCCGGTTGAGTTGGCTTCGCGGATTATGCGCGTTGGTGTGTGCGGTGTTTGGATGTTGCAAGGTTCCGGAAGCCCGGTCGCAGGTCGTAGATTTCGAGAAACCGCTGCAGAGCATTGATGAAGACATCAGCGCGTTTGCATTTGGAACGGATGGACGCATTGTTTATTCCGTGCGACACAATGTGAAGACAAAATTGTATGACCTGGAGCATGACGATATCTGGCTGCTGGAGACGAATGGGAAGAAGCGGCGGTTGCTGCAGGGGGACAAATTCAAATATGGGAGCACACCGTTCAGCTACGCGGTGGATTCGTTTCGGTGGTCAGCGAATGGACGGTTCATACTGGCGCGGCTCTTCGTGACTTCGGTGATTGACGACAGTGGAAAAACGCAGGATTCGTTCATGACGGTAGTGCTGGACGAAAACGGTAAGGAAGTGCGCATCAATGGCGGCGATAACGTGATACGGGATTCGGCGAATGCTTTCTGGCTGAAGGATAACGCTACGATCGTTTATATGACGGAGGCAGTGAAGCCGCGGGCGCTGTATTCGTTTCAATACACAAATGTGGCGACGGGGCCTGCGGGCGCGGCGTTTGAGGGGCGGACTTTTCTGGATGCGGACGCGATTAACGCGACTAACGTGGCGATTGCGGTGGAACAGGATCGGGCGCAAACGGGGCCGCCGCGATTACTGCGGCTGGATTTGCTGGCGCAGGATGACAAGGAGTTGGCTACGCTTCAGGATTTTGCGGGCGGGCTTTCTGTTTCACCGAGCGGAAAGAAGGTTGCGTACTACCTTGATAAGGAAGTGCTGGAGATTCGGGAGGTGAGTTCTCCGCACCGGGTGGCGCGGGTGCGTGCGGGACTGGGTGTATTTCACTGGGCGCCGGATGAGCGGCGGGTGTTGTTGAAGCGGGCGGTGGAGAAGAAGACCGGGGAGTTGGTGTGGATCGATTTGCCGGAACTTACTGAGATGACGGACGGGAAGGAGATTGCGGTGGCGGAGCCTGGGCCGCGGCCGATTTTGCGGGAGATTGGGTTTCGGGATTTTTCGATTTCGGGGGATGGGAAACTACTTGGAGTTATCGGAGTGGGAAAACATAGTTTGTCGGTGTTTCCTTTGTCGGTGCAGTAGGAAAAGACAAACGGGAATTGGTTCAGCATCGTGGTTAGTTGACACAACCCACCCCAAGACCCAGGCTGAAAATCGAGCCTGGAGCACCCTCCGCGCTTTTCTACGGTTTTATTTTTTTCAACTAACTTTGCCTTCTCAACTCACCCTAACGGCGGAGGCGGTGTTCGATGAGGATGCAGGCGTCTTCGATTACGAAGAGGCCGGCGGCGCGGGCTTTGGCGGCAGCGTTTTGGTGTTCGATTCCCTGCTGCATCCAGATTACTTTTGTGCCGATGGTGATGGCGCCGTCGACGACAGGTGGGATGTTTTCGGAGCGGCGAAAAATATCGACAATTTCGATGTGTTGAGATTTTGGGACGTCTTCGAGGCGTGGGTAGGATTTTTCGCCGAGGACTTCGGTTTCGTTGGGATTTACGGGGATGATGCGGTAGCCGACGGACTGTATGTATTGAGCTACACCGAAACTGGGCCGCCGGGGATTGGATGAGAGGCCCACTACCGCGATGTTTTTATAGTTTTTGAGGATGTCGGCGATTAGGTCCGCACTGTGCGGCCAGTTATCAGGAACAGATGTTTTCATAGCGATGTCGTCTAAAGCCCGCGATATGGTTATTGCGGCCTCAGGTGGAGATTCGGGCGAAATGGTTTCCGAGGATTTTTTCCTTTATACGAATTTGTTGGACGGCCAGGGCTTGAGGGGCGATGTGACGTTGAATCTTTGCTTCTCGGACCATCGTACTGCGGAGGGCGATTCTGGTTCCATTTTGTGGGGCGACCAGGAGACGCAGGGCGATGGGGACCTGAGCCCTCAGTTCTGGATCCAGTGCGCTGCGGAGGGCGATTCTGATTCCATTTTGTGGGGCGACCGGGACTGGACGGACGATGCGGGCCGGAGCCTGGTGTTCTGGGACCAGTGTGTTGCGATGGGCGATTCTGGTTCCATTTTGTGGGGCGACCGGGACTGGACGGACGACCAGAGCCTGAGCGATGCGAGGGGCGCGGCTCACTTCGATTTTCCTGGCTGCGAGAACCGTGATTTTGCCCCCACTTTGGACCTCGATCAGTGGGCGGGCGATCTGAAGCCGATTCCTGATTCGGATATCCCTCGCGATCCTGAGTTGAGGGTGGGCGGCTCGGTCTTGGGCCGTGCTTTCGGTGGACGGGACGATTCGCAGCGGCGGAGCGATATTTATTTTCCGGGCGGCGCTTTTCAAAATATTTATTTGCGGGAGTTTGCGGTGCGGCGTGAATGACGGTTGCGTCGTTTTGCCTAACCGATTCCTGGGGCGGTACGTAGGACACGCGCGGCTTTGGTGGAATTTTTACCGAGCGGCGGAGTTCGTCGACTTCTTTGTCGATCAGCAGGCGGTAGCGACCTTGCGGCAAGCCTTCCAGCGTGAGCGGGCCTAGCCCGATGCGTTTCAGTTTTTCGACGGGATGCTTTTCGGCAAAGAGGACGCGGCGGAGAATGTCTTTCTTGGAATCCTGCAAGGCGACTTCATACCAGAAATTTTCGGCGTGGCCGCGGGTGGCATCGGGTTGGCGAACGGTGCGGATGGTAGCGGCGGCATTGCGGCCGAGGCGCTCAAGATCTCCCATCATTAAACGGCCTTTAATTTTTACGTGGTAATGCTGCTGAAGGTTGGCCCAATCTTTCAGCATTTCGGCGGCGAGAACGCCGTCGTTGGTTAGAAAAACCAAACCGCTGGCGTCATAGTCCAGACGGCCGACGGGGTACACGCGCTCAGGCAAACCTTTGAGGCAATTTCGTAGCGTTTTGCGGCCTTCAGGGTCGGCCATCGTGGAGACTACGTCTGGAGGCTTGTTCAAGATGATGTAGACGCGGCGTTCGTTGGCTTGGACGAGCTTGCCCGCAACTTCGATGCGATCTTCTTTGGCGTCGGCTTTGGAACCGAGTTCGGTGATGACCTGGCCGTTAACGCGGACTTGTCCGCTAAGGATGAGTTGTTCGGCGTGGCGGCGAGAGGCGATGCCGGCGCGGGCGATTATCTTTTGTAGGCGTTCGAGCATTTTTGAGATGTGTCGGGTATTGTGCGCTAGCTATTGTGAACGGATTTGGTGGAAACCGCACTGTTAAAGAGCGGCCGGGAAGAAGGCTCACGCACGAGGTTTGGTGATGCTCCGGAGAGATCGAAGAGAGACTTTTCCACTACGCGGTCCGACTCGTTCGCAGGAGCGAATGAGGAGAAACAGCGTCGGACCGCTCCGGTCGAAATGACAGGTTTGCGCGGGGCGGTTGTGCCCCTGGCGCTTGCGCCTCGGCGTTTGGGCTTGGGGCGTTTATTTTGCGGGTCGAATGAGAACAAAAGCGTGGGACCGCTTCGGACGAAATGACAGGTTTGCGCGGGGGGCGCAATTCTTGTTGGAGGGCGGCGATGCGGACTTGCCTGGACGGAATTTACTCGCCAGCTGCGGCTCCCTTTGATCCGCTGGGTTCAGTGCTTTCCCCTGTAGGGGAGAGATTCTTGGGGTGATTTTCTTCGTCGAAGGTGTTGGGGGACTGTACGAGTTCGGGATCTTGGGGGGCCTCATCGATTTCGCCTGCAGGCATTCCCTCGCCGGTGGCATTAACTTCAGCGGCTATTTCTTCGTTTTCGTCCGACTGATTAGCGGGAATGTATTTGGTGCCCATGTTTCCTCCCTTCAAGTTGGATGCGAAGATGTCGCCGGAGGGGTCTAG
>Ga0210405_10005786_pt1 | contig 11188 bp, 7 predicted proteins | sample IncBWH11MmetaG_FD_155492 | JGI IMG/M metagenome (GOLD analysis project Ga0210405, IMG submission 155492) | Forest soil microbial communities from Barre Woods Harvard Forest LTER site, Petersham, Massachusetts, United States - Inc-BW-H-11-M | ecosystem: Environmental > Terrestrial > Soil >... | reverse complement strand
CCTTCGATCAGGACGGAAATCTCTTCGTGGTTGCCTCGTTCGGTGGCCGCCGCGGCGTCGTCCGCATTTCCCCACAGGGCCACGCCGAACACTTTCTGAGCGGCTCGGCGCTGGTAGGCCTGGCGCTGCTGCCGAGCGGCCGCGGCATTCTCGCAGCCAACAGTTCCCTCTTCACGATTGACTGGAACGTCCGCGGTTTGCCGCTCCACGGTTAAAAAGTCATCCGGTTTTCAGGGGGTCGGAGCTTTAGCTCCGACATTTGAGCCCCTAAAAAGCCGGGCTTCAGCCCCTGAGGACACTCTTCCCGCAACCGGACTCGATTTATGGGAGGAGTTCCAGCCGCCAATCCCGAATCGCGTTTCGCCCGGCCGCTCCGCCGGGTAAGCTACAATAATCTCCATGAAAGCTGAAATCATCGCCGTTGGATCGGAACTCCTCACTCCAGACCGGGTGGACACCAACTCGCTCTTTGTCACCGAAGAATTAAACAAGCTGGGCATCGAGGTTTTGCGGAAGACGATCGTAGGCGACAACCGCGAGTTGCTCGCGGAAGCGTTTCGCGATGCGTTGAATCGAGTGCCGGTCGTGATTGCAAGTGGCGGCCTGGGCCCCACGGAAGACGACCTGACCCGCGAAACGGTCGCCGAGCTTCTCGGCCGCCGTCTGCAGCGAAATGATGACGTCGTCCGCGCGATAGAGGCAAGATTTCGCAGTTTCAAGCGCGACATGCCGGCCGTGAATCTGCGCCAGGCCATGGTGCCGGAAGGCGCCGAAGTCCTGGAAAATCCGCGCGGCACCGCCCCCGGCTTGTGGATTGAAGACAAAGGCCGCATGGTGGCGCTGCTGCCCGGCCCGCCGCGCGAGTTGAAACCACTATTTCTCGAACAGGTTCTGCCGCGCCTGCGCCGCCGCGTTTCGGGCGTGCGCATGTTCCACCGTGAGCTACGCGTCACCGGCCTTGGCGAATCGCACGTCGAAGAGCGTATCCGCCCGATTTACACGCGGTTTCCGGAGGTGAACACAACCATTCTCGCGGCCCCCGGCGAAATCCAGATCCACCTGCGCCTCTGGACCGAAGACGCGACCCAGGCCGAAACCACCCTGGAAGAAATCGTCCGCAGCTTCGAACTCGCTCTAGGCGATCGTATTTTCGCCCACAAAGCTGTGACTCTCGAGGATGTCGTCGCGGAACTCCTGACCACCAACCGCGCCACGATCTCGACCGCGGAAAGCTGCACCGGAGGCCTGCTCGCCGAACGCCTCACGCGCATCCCGGGCAGTTCCACTTATTTTCTAGGCGGCGTAGTCTCCTACAGCAACGAACGCAAAACGGTTTGGACGGAAGTGCCGGCGGAACTCATCGCTTCCAAAGGCGCAGTAAGCGCCGAAGTGGCCATCGCCCTGGCCGAGGGAATTCGCCGCAGCGTCGGCAGCACATTCGGAGTCGGCATCACCGGCATCGCCGGCCCGGGCGGCGGCAGCGAAGAAAAACCCGTCGGCACAGTGCATATCGCATTGGCCACGCCAACGGGAACGAAGGAGCGGCTGGTGCACCTCCCCGGCGACCGCGAAATGATCCGCTTCTACGCTTCGCAACTCGCCCTCGACATGGTGCGCGTGCACTACCTATTCGACGGCAAGCCCCAGCCGCGCCGCGTCAATCCATCTACCTGAAGCGGGCTGCCTGCGTGCGACTTTTCATCGCCATCGAAATTCCCGAAGACATTCGAACCGGCTTCGCGTCTCTCCTGAAGGAATTTCGCTCCGTCGCCCCGCAGGTGAAGTGGGTTCGCGCCGAAAATCTGCACGTCACGCTGAAATTTCTCGGCGAAACGGAACCCGCGAAGTTAGGCGCGCTGCGAAACGTGCTCTCCGCCGTTCGTTCCGCGGAGCCTGTGAGTCTCGAATTTCGCGGCCTCGGCTTTTTCCCCAACGACAAACGCCCCCGCGTCTTCTGGGCGGGAATGGAAGCCTCCGCGAATCTGAAGTCGCTCGCAGCGGATGTCGATCAGGCTACACACCGTCTCGGTTTCCCGTTGGAAGAACGCCCGTTCACGCCGCACCTGACATTGGCCAGGTTTCCACTACCCGGCGTCCTGCCAAAATTGCTGCAGGCGATTCAGGAAAAGCGCGCGCAGGCATTCGGTTCCTTGCGCGCGGGAGAGTTTCATCTCATCGAAAGCAAGCTGAAACCCACCGGAGCGGAGTACACTACCGTGCAAACGTTTCGTTTCGCCACGGAGGCTTAGGCCTGCATGTCGTTCTTCACGCCGACCACTTCCCTTCTTCTGGCCGCCGCCTATTTTCTCGGCTCGATCCCGTTCGGCTTGATCCTCGCGAAGCTATTTGCCGGAAGCGACATCCGGAAATCCGGCAGCGGAAATATCGGCGCCACCAATGTCGCGCGTGTCGCAGGTCCCGCCGCGGGAATCCTCACGCTCATCCTCGATGTAGCCAAAGGTGCCGCAGCCGTATGGCTGGCCGGGCGATTCACCGAACAGAGCTCGACAGCATTGACGCTCGCCGGCGTCGCCGCGCTTCTCGGCCATTGTTTTCCCATCTGGCTGAAATTCAAGGGCGGCAAGGGCGTCGCTCCCGCGCTGGGTGTTTTCTTGATGCTCGCCCCCCTGGCAGGCCTTGGCGCCCTGTTGGTATTTATTGTCGTGAGCGTGGCCTGGCGCTACGTTTCCCTCGGTTCCATCTCCGCCGCAGCGGCGATGCCATTGCTGATGTATTTCTTGTGGGCGCCCGGACACGCGCCGCCACTGGTGGTCGACTTCGGCACCCTGTTTGCCGCCGCGCTGGTCATTTTCAAGCACGACGCCAACCTGCAGCGCCTCGTGGACGGCACCGAACCCAAATTCTCCTTCGGCAGTTCCAAAGGTGACGCAGCGTGAGCCGCATCGCGATTCTTGGCGGCGGAAGCTGGGGCACCGGACTTGCCGTGGTGCTGTCCGCCAGCCGCAGGAAACATGAAATCCGCCTTTGGGTCCGCGATTCTACCCTCGCCGCGTCCATCGAGCGGGACCGCGAGAACAAGAAATACTTGCCCGGCATCTCCGCCCCGGACTGTGTGAAAGCCTCCGCGAAACTTGAAGAAGTCCTGCACGAAGCGCAAATCGTAGTTGGCGCGGTCCCTTCCGCGCACACGCGCGGAATTTTCGCACTGGCGCTTCCCCATCTTTCGCGCGACGCGGCCTTCGTCAGCGCCACGAAAGGGCTGGAGCCGGCAACCCACCTCCGGATGAGCGAAGTCATCTCCCAAGTCATCAACGCGCGATTCGTGCCCAGCGTCGCCGTGCTTTCCGGCCCATCCTTCGCTGCCGAAGCCGCTCAAGGCCAGCCAACCGCGGTCGTGCTGGCATCGCAAGACGCGGCCCTCAGCGCCTTCTTGCAGGAAGAGTTTTCCGGCCCGACGTTCCGCCTCTACACCAACGATGATGTCCTGGGCGTGGAACTGGCCGGAGCCATGAAAAACGTAATGGCCATTGCCGCAGGCGCGTGCCAGGGGCTGGGTCTCGGCGCAAACTCGCTCGCCGCGCTGATCACTCGCGGACTGGCAGAAATGACGCGCCTCGCCATGGCTCTGGGCGGAAAGCCGGAAACCCTAAGCGGCCTCGCTGGCATGGGCGACCTGATCCTCACCTGCTACGGCGCCCAGAGCCGCAACCGCCGCGTGGGATTCGAATTGGGCCAAGGCCGCTCGCTCGCCGAAATCCTGGCCGGCATGACCATGGTCGCCGAAGGCGTTGGCACCGCGGCCGCCCTATTGGCCCTGGCAAAGGAAAACCGTATCGAGCTCCCCATCACACAACAGGTGCACAGCATTCTGCACCTCGGAAACTCTCCCCGCGAAGCCATCCGCGCCATCATGGAAAGGCCCCTGAAGCGCGAGTAGACGGCCTGGAACCAACCCTCTAGTACCTCCAGCCCAGTTGCACTTCCGCTCCCCCTGTCCTTTAGGCCAGCCGCTTTGCAAGGCTCTCCCCCTCTAAAATCAATGTGTTGCGATGGCGGAGATAGTTCCATCGATTTTGACGCGCCTCCGTTCCGGCCGGGTGCGCATCCTATGGCTTGTGCTCGGTGCGCTCCTGCTTGTGAGCGCGCTCCCCATCGGCTTGTACCATCGCCAGGTTCTCGAGCTCAGCCAGGAAAAACTCGTGGATACCGAGCGCGTACAGCAGACGGAGCTGACCCGCTCGCTCGCGCAGGAAGTTCAGTTTTTCGAATCCAACCTGACGCAACAGCTGATCAGCCAGCGCCAGATTCTCACCTTGACGGGGCTGATCGACAATGTTACCGATCCCGTCGCCGAGCCCAAGGTCACCCGGCTCCTCGAAAATTTCGTCGATTCCAACCGCGAGTCATTCATCTATCTGACCGCCGTTGGCCGCGACGGCAAGGGGACCACCGCTTCGCAGGGAAATTTCCGCGCGGAGCAGGATCCCTTCGTTGCCAAGGCCCTGCAGCGCGCGTTCGTCAGCTGCGTTCAGTCCGTGAAATTCCGCAGTGATCCTCTGGCCCTGGCGCCGGATAATCGTCCTGCCTTCGTGATGGCGGTGCCGCTGAAGGACTCTCAGGACAACTTCACCGGCATGCTCGCCGCGGTGGTTTCGCTGGAACCAATTCTTCACCGTTTGCAGGATGCCAGCGTACGCGGGCGGGCGGTGTTTATCGTCGACCACTACGGCCACATTGTGGCCCATCCGGACACCAAGCATTTTGTCCCCGGCGAGGATTTAAGCGACAAGTCGCACATGGTCGCGCAGATTAAGGCCCTCCCCAAGGATTTGCGCAACACCGAAACCATCCACTTCACCGAAAAAGAAAATAACCGCCAGGTGGAAATGGTCGGCACCTACAGCACCTTGCCGGAAGTCAACTGGGCCGTGATCTCCGAGCGCAGCGTGGATGAAGCGCGCGCCGACGCCGGCGTCACGGAACTCAACCAGCAGGCGCTGGCGTTCGTCAGCGTCGTGGTTCTGGTGGCCATACTGTTCGGTTATTTCTTTGCGGTCGGCATCAGCACCCCGATCCGCTCGCTCGCCGCTTCAACGCGCGCCATCAGCCGCGGCGAGTTTCACCAGCGCACCCCGGTGCGCGGCGCCGCGGAAATCAGCGAACTGGCCGAAAATTTCAACCTCATGGCCAGCGACATCGAAGAGTATATCGAGCGGCTGAAGGAAGCCGCCGAAGCAAACCGCGAGCTGTTCATCGGCTCGATCCGCATGCTGGCTGCCGCGATCGACGAAAAGGACCCGTACACGCGAGGCCATTCGGGCCGCGTGGCGAAGTATTCGACCATCATCGCGCAGGAGATGAACCTCTCGCCCGAGGCGCTCGACAAACTGAAAATCGCGGCGCTCCTGCACGACGTCGGCAAAATCGGCGTGGACGACCGCGTCCTCAAAAAGCCCGGCTCTCTGACTCCCGAAGAGTTCGAAATCATGAAGACCCACACGACCAAGGGCGCAAACATCATGCGTCCGGTTTCGCAACTCAAAGATATGCTGCCCGGCATCGAGTTGCACCACGAGCACATGGACGGCCGCGGCTATCCCTACGGCCTGACCGGCCCGCAAATTCCTCAAATGGCGCGAATCATTGGCGTTGCCGATACCCTGGATGCAATGACCACCAATCGTCCCTATCAAAACGCAATGGATCTGGACTACGCGCTCGGCCGAATCAAGGCCCTGGCCGGTTCCAAGTTCGACGAAGTCGTCGTAGTGGCCCTCGAATCCGCCGTAAAAGCCGGCAAACTCCGCCTCACAGCCGTCGAAGTCCAAGTCTAACTTTTGAGTGCGACAGCGAAGCTGCCGCTTTCAAGGTTTCTACCTTAACCACCCAAATCACCCGCCTTTGTAGCGGCCGCCTTCCGCTTGCCCTGACGCAGGAAGGGAGGCGGGCGCTTTTTGCCCGTCCCGGATGATTCTGTGGGAAGGGCGCTTTTCTCCCTCCTCATCAGCCGCTCCACCCAATCTGTTACACTTTTCTTTCCCGCATTTTACCCAGTGCGGGCCACTCTTATGATCACCCTCTTCGGAAAACCCGAACCCACGCTCCTCGAGCGTCTGAAAGAGTCCGTCGGCAAAACCAAGGAAGCCCTCGCCGACACCCTCGATACCATCACCCAGGGTGGCCGCCAGATCGATCCCTCCGTCCTCAAAGAAGTGGAAACCGCGCTGCTTTCTGCCGACCTCGGCGTTAAAACCACCAAAGAAATCCTGGACTCCGTAAAAGAACAGCTTTCCCGCAACGCCCTCAACAACGGCGAGCAACTAAAACGCGAAATCAAGAAGCACGTATTTCGTGCCCTCAATGTATACGGGAACACGCCGCACTTGGTTGGAGCGGCAAATGGTAACGACCCCCGGGTAATCTTTATCGTCGGCGTGAACGGCGCCGGAAAAACTACCAGCATCGGCAAGCTGGCCAATCGCTTGCGCCAGGATGGCCGCAGCGTGGTGCTCTGCGCGGCGGATACGTTTCGCGCCGCCGCCATCGAGCAACTCGAAATCTGGGCTCAGCGCAACGGCGTCGAAGTAATCAAGCAAAAGTCCGGCTCCGACCCCGCCGCGGTAGTCTTCGACGCGATGGCCGCCGCAAAGGCCCGCGGCGCGGACGCAGTGATTGTGGATACTGCCGGCCGCCTCCACACTAAATCCAACCTGATGCTCGAACTCGAAAAGATGAAACGCACCGCCGCAAAAGTAATTCCCGGCGCCCCGCACGACGTCCTGCTGGTAATGGACGCCACCACCGGCCAAAACGGCCTCGCGCAAGCCCGCGAGTTCACTTCCTCCGTAGGCGTAACCGGCATTATCCTGACCAAACTCGATGGCACCGCCAAGGGCGGCATCGTCGTCGCCATCTCGCGCGAACTGGGCCTGCCGATCCGCTTCGTCGGCACCGGCGAACAAATCAACGACCTCGTCCCCTTCGACGCCCAAACCTACGCCGATTCGCTTTTCAACTGACACCGTGAACTCCCACGACACTCATTTCATGGAGCACGCGCTGGACTTGGCGCGCAAAGGCATCGGCCTGAGCAGCCCGAACCCAACTGTGGGCTGCGTGATCGTGAAAGACGGCGCAATTTTCGGTGAAGGCTTCCACCAATACGAATGGAAAGACCACGCGGAAATTGTGGCCCTCAAGCAAGCCGGCGATCGCGCCCGTGGCGCGACTCTTTACGTGACTCTCGAACCGTGTAATCACACCGGCCGCACCGGACCGTGCACGGAAGCGATAATCGCCGCGAGAATTTCGCGCGTAGTGGCGGCGATGGAGGACCCGAATCCGAAAACGAGTGGGACGGGATTCGGCCGGTTGCGCGCGGCTGGCATCGAGGTGGATAGCGGACTGCTCGAAGTGGAAGCGCAAAGTCTCAACGAAGCGTTTGCGCACTGGATCATCTCCCGCAAACCCTTCGTGACTCTGAAATCGGCGCTAACGCTCGATGGTCAGCTTGACCTGCCAAAATCACGCAAAAACAAAAATCGCGAATGGATCACCAGCGAAGAATCGCGCGCGGAGGTGCACCGCCTGCGCCACACTTCCGACGCCCTGCTCACCGGCATCGGCACCATCCTCGCCGACAATCCCTTGCTCACCGATCGCAGCGGCCGCCCGCGCCGCCGCCGTTTGCTCCGCGTAATCCTCGACACCCGCCTCCGCCTCTCCCCCAAATCGCGCATCGTGCAAACCTCCGACGACGATCTCCTCGTCTACACCTCTGCCGTGCTCAAAAGTCCGAAAGCCCGCAAACTGCAAAATGCCGGCGTCGAATTAATCGAAGTAAAGCGCAGCCGCAGCGGCCTCGATCTTGGCGCAGTCTTCAAGGATCTCGGCCGCCGCGACATCCTAAGCGTCCTCCTCGAAGCAGGTCCTCACCTGAACGCCGCCGCCTTATCCGCCAACCTGGTCAACAAACTCGTCCTCTTCTACGCTCCCAAAATTGTCGGCGATTCACGCGTGCCGCTGGCCCACCGACTGCAATCCGTAATGCCAACCCTCCTGATCCGCTCCGTCCAGCAATTTGGAGCCGACGTCTCGCTTATTGCTTACCCGCGAGCCTCATCTCGCAAAACGCCTTTGTAGGGAGGGGCTTGCTTGCCCTGAGTCTGTTCGAAGGGCCCCTCCCACTTGGGCTCCTCCCGCCTGTGTAGCGGCCGCTTTCTGAAGCGGGCGCCTTTTGCCCGTCCCGGACGAATCTGCGGGGCGGGCGCCTTTCTGCACGTGCAACCGCGAACCAAATGTCGTGGTGTGGCAGCACAAAAAGCGCCCGCCGCAGACGGCGGCCGCTACAACTGCGACGTCGCTTAATCCGCTTTGCACACCCACGCCAAAAAATTCCCTATCCAAATCATCCCCATGTTTGCGACCATTTCCCTCGAAACAACCTGCACCCATCGCCTGACGGAGGCCCTTCCGCGTGTCCGAACCACCGCGTTCCTGGCGTCTCGGCTTCTGGAGCCTCATCGCCACGCAGTTTCAGGGCGCCTTCAACGACAACGCCCTGAAATACCTGGTGATCTTCCTGATCATCGGCACCAATCTCTCCTCTGATGAAGAAGAAGCCAAAGTCCTCCTCGTCGGCTCCCTCTTCGCCCTCCCCTTCATTCTCTTTTCCATGACCGGCGGCTATTTCGCCGACCGCTTCAGCAAGCGTTCCGTCACCATCTGGACCAAAGTTTTCGAAATCGCGGTTATGCTCTTCGCCATCGCGGGCTTTGCGGCCCACAGCATGGCCATGTCGATGGCCGCCGTTTTCCTTGCCAGCACGCAGGGTGCTCTCTTCGGCCCATCAAAATATGGCCTGCTTCCCGAAATCCTCCCGGAAAAGCGCCTCTCCTGGGGCAACGGCGTAATCGAACTGGGCACGTTTCTCGCCGCCATCACCGGCACGGTCGTGGGCGCAAGGCTCTCGGAAGTCTTCACCGGCCGCGAATACTATTCCGGAATTTTCTTCCTCGCGTGCTCAATCATCGGCCTCACGACAAGTTTCGGAATTTCAAGAGTTCCCGCTGCCGATCCAGCGAAACAATTCCGCATCAATTTCCTCGGTGATCTCTGGTCGCAAAGCAAACTCATCGGCCAGGATCGCGTGCTGTGGCTCGCCGTCCTTGGGAACACATATTTCTTCTTCCTCGGCGCGCTCCTCCAGTTCGACATCGTCTTTTACGCCCGCGACGTCCTCCACGTCACCGCAACCCACGGCAGCCTTCTGCAAGCCGCCATCGCCATCGGCATCGGCTTGGGCAGCCTAGCCGCCGGATACCTCTCCGGTGGCAAAATCGAATACGGCCTGATTCCCCTCGGCGCCGCAGGCATCACGATTTTCGGTTTTCTTCTCTCCGCTCCCGGCCTTTCGTTTAACGCGGTAATCATTCTCCTCGCCGCGCTCGGATTCGCCGGCGGCTTCTTCATTGTGCCCATCAGCGCGCTGCTCCAGCACCGCCCGGAAGAGCAGCACCGCGGCGGCGTGCTTGCCGCGGCAAATCTCTATTCGTTCATCGGCATCCTCGCCGCATCCGGCGCGTTCTATTTTCTCAAGCACTACCTGCGTCTCGGCCCGGCGGGAATTTTCTTCTGGGCCTCGATTCTGACGCTGGCGGCCCTCGCGTATCTCCTGTGGCTTTTGCCGGATTCCCTCCTCCGGCTGCTGCTCTGGATCGCGACCCATACGATTTATCGGCTCGACCTGAAGGGCCCGGAAAACATCCCCGCGCGCGGCGGAGCGCTCCTCACGCCGAATCATTCATCCTGGATCGACGCGGTGCTCCTTACCACCGTCACCGACCGGCCAATCCGCTTCCTCATGTTCAAGGGCGTTTACGATCTTCCCTTCATCAAACCGTTTGCCAAAATTCTAAAAATTATTCCCATCGCTTCCGACCAGGGCCCGCGCGAAATGATCCACTCGTTGCGCGAAGCCTCCGACGCCCTGCGCAACGGCGAAGTGGTCTGCATTTTCCCCGAAGGCGAAATCACCCGCATCGGCCAGATGCTTCCCTTCCGCCGCGGCTTCGAACGCATCGTAAAAGGCATCGACGTCCCCATCATCCCCGTGAACATCGACGGCCTCTGGGGCTCGATTTTCAGCTTTTCCGGCGGCCGCTTTTTGTGGAAGCTCCCTCGCCAAATCCCCTATCCCGTCCGCGTCTCGTTTGGAAATCCGTTGCCCTCCACGGCCAGCACAAGCGACGTGCGCACCGCCGTGCAGGAATTAAGTGTGGATGCCTTCAATCGCCGCCGCCGCTACATGAAGCCGCTGACCCGCTCATTCATCAAGATGGCGCGGCGTCATTCCAGGCGGTTCGCCATGGCGGACGGCCGCACGCCAAAGGTCAGCTTCGGCGAAGCCCTGACCAAAACAGTTTTCCTCGCACGGCGCCTGCGCCCACTGTGGGCAGGCCAGCAGATGGTCGGCGTCCTCTTGCCGCCCTCGATTCCAGGCGCGCTCGTAAATTGGGCCGCCATGCTCCAAGGCAAAGTGCCCATCAATCTGAACTACACCACCTCAAACGAATCCCTGGCCTCCTGTGCACGTCAGTGCGAGTTGCAGACCGTAGTGACTTCAAAACTCTTCCTCGAAAAAGTGCACATCGAGCCACCGGGAAAAGTCATCTACGTGGAAGACCTCGCCGAGACGCCGCGACTCTCCGAAAAGCTTATTGCGCTGCTATCCGCGAAATTGCTTCCCGCCCGCTTGCTGGAACGCTCCCTCGGCTTCATCCGCAAGCCATCACTCGACGACACCGCCACGATCATTTTTTCCAGCGGCTCCACTGGCGAACCCAAAGGCGTTTTGCTCTCGCACTTCAACCTCGCCTCCAACGTCGAGCAGATCGAACAGGTTTTCCATCTCCACAAGGGCGATTCCATCCTCGGCATTCTTCCCTTTTTCCACTCCTTCGGCTTCACCGGCACCCTCTGCCTGCCCGCCATGGCCGGAATCGGCGCCGTCTTCCATCCCAGCCCGCTCGATGCCCAAGCCATCGCCGCACTCGTCAGCAAATATTCCGTAACCATGATGCTTTCCACCCCGACGTTCCTGAACTCCTACACCCGCCGCTGCCCTCCCGAATCCTTCGGCAGCCTCCGCATCGTCATGGCCGGCGCCGAAAAATTGCCGGAGCGCGTAGCACAGGCCTTCGAAGATCACTTCGGTATTCGCCCGCTT
>Ga0210405_10005785_pt1 | contig 11190 bp, 9 predicted proteins | sample IncBWH11MmetaG_FD_155492 | JGI IMG/M metagenome (GOLD analysis project Ga0210405, IMG submission 155492) | Forest soil microbial communities from Barre Woods Harvard Forest LTER site, Petersham, Massachusetts, United States - Inc-BW-H-11-M | ecosystem: Environmental > Terrestrial > Soil >... | reverse complement strand
CCAGCAATTTGGGATCGACCGTAATCTGCTTGTGCACCTTCAGCGGCGGGCGCGGTGGCAGCTTGTCGTAGGGCGTGTATCCTTCCCACTCGATTGGCGTGTACGGGTTCTTGAGCAAAGTCTCCAGCAGATCCTTGAACATCCCCTCGCCGTTGGCGCTGTTGGTCATGATCAGGATGCCCGTCTTCGGCTGGTCGAAACAGACGGTGTAGTTTCGCCAGCCCACGTCGTGACCTTCCTTGAAAAAGGCCTTGCCGTAGGGAGTCCAATAGAGGCCCCATCCCAGCCCGTAGCTCAGGCGAATGGCCTTATTTTCGTCGGTGGCGATGTTCTCCATGGTCGGAAACTGATGTTTGGCGAAAATCTGGATTTGCGGGCTGAGCATGAGCTCGCGAGTTTTCGGTTGCAGGCCTTTGCCGTTCATCACGGCGAGCACGAACTGGGCAAAATCGTGAAGGGTGGTCTGCATGGAGCCAGCAGCATCAGCTTTGGGGCGACGCTCGGGCCCAATGGACCGTCCATATTCGTCGTAGCCGTTGGCGTAGTCGCTCTCGAATCGCTCCTCCCAAATCATGCTGGTGCGGGCCATGCCAAGAGGCTGAAAGACCTGCGCCTGCATGAGTTCTTGCAGCGGCTTGTTAGTGATCGTTTCCACCACGAACTGCAGCAGTTCGATGGCCTCGCCGGAATACGCATATCGGGAGCCAGGTTCGAAATTGATGTTGAGCTTCTTGTCGTCATTGATCCAGCGAAAATTGGGGAATCCGCTGGTGTGACTGAGCAGCATTCTCGCAGTGATCTTTTTGTAGCGCGGGTCAGCGGCCAAGTCCTTATATGTTGGATACTCCGGCAGCGGCTTGGGAAAATACTGGTAGACCGGTTTGTCCAGATCCAGCTTGCCTGCTTCGACCAACTGCATCGCCAGATACGCGAACGCCACCTTGCTGAAAGAGGCAGCAGTCATCACGGAATCGACCGTTAAGGGTAGATTGTTCTCTTTGTCGCGGAATCCGTAGGCCTTCAGGTATGCGACCTTGCCGTCGTTGAAAATGGCGGCCCCAGCTCCGGTAACTTCTGCCGCTTTCATTAAACGGGTAACCGCGGCGTCGACTTCCGGGGGAGAGATGGTGCTGCCGTCGAGGCGTTTGATGGCGGATTGCGCCACTGCCGGCAGTACAGCCATGGCCAGGACGACCAGGCGCACGAGAAGCTTCACTCCCATCGGGTTCCCCAGATCCTTAGACGAAGTTCGACACGGATTGTACGCAAGGAATGCAGCCTTTGTTCCCTGCCGATCACCGTTGCAGACTGGCAATCGGCATGCCCCTAATCTCCACCGGTCGTTTCTTCCCTGGTTTGCGCACTCACGCTCCGCTGATATACCGTAAATAATTCTAGGCTTTCCCTTCATGGCAGATCGTACAGAAACCAGCGCTGTCCAGAATTCCCCCGTTCTCGAAACCCGTATTGATCCTACTTCGCCGCGCTTTGAAGCCAACATGCGATTCCTGGCGGACATGGTCTCGCAAGTTCGCAACGAAGAAGAAACGATTCGCGAGGGCGGCGGTCCGAAAGCCATCGAAAACCAGCATGGGAAAGGCCGTCTGACGGCACGCGAGCGCATCAACCTGCTGGTGGATCCAGGAACGTTCTTCGAACTCGGATCGTTCGCAGCCTACGGCATGTATGAGGAATGGGGTGGAGCGCCGGCGGCGGGCGTGGTCACCGGTTTGGGCCGAATTCACACCCGGCTTGTAATGATCATTGCCAACGATGCCACGGTGAAAGCCGGTGCTTTTTTCCCCATGACTTCGAAGAAAGTTATCCGGGCGCAGAACATGGCCATCGAGAACCGGATTCCGACGGTCTATCTGGTGGACTCCGCAGGCGTATTTCTTCCTTTGCAGGAAGACGTGTTTCCCGACAACGACGACTTCGGCCGCGTCTTCCGCAATAACGCTGTGATGTCGGCCATGGGGATCGCCCAGATCGCCGCGATTATGGGCATGTGCGTTGCCGGTGGTGGCTATCTCCCAGTGATGTGCGATCACGTGCTCATGACCGAGGGCAGCGGACTTTTTCTTGCCGGGCCGGCACTGGTGCAGGCCGCGATTGGACAGAAAGTCTCCGCTGAGGAATTGGGTGGAGCGGCGATGCATTCCGCCATCAGCGGGACCGTCGACTTTCGCGAACCGAATGACGAAGCCTGCATTACGCGGGTTCGCTCCATCATCGAAAAGTGGGGATACCGGCGGCAATCTCCCTGGGACCGCAAGAAACCACAAGACCCGGCGCTGGCCGCGGAAGAGATTTACGGCATCTACGACTCCTCGCCGGCACGCCCGTACGACACCAAGGAAATCATTGCGCGTGTCATCGACGGAAGCCGCTTCGATGAGTACAAGGCGGAATATGGCAAAACGCTGATCTGCGGCTATGCCCGCATCGGTGGCTTTGCCGTGGGGATCGTAGCCAACCAAAAATTGCACGCGCAGGCCACCGACCATGAAGGACACAAACGAATGGAGTTCGGAGGCGTCATCTACACAGAATCTGCCGAGAAAGCCGCGCGTTTCATCATGGATTGCAACCAGAACTTGATCCCGTTGGTCTTCTTTCATGATGTGAACGGATTCATGGTGGGCCGCGATGCCGAGTGGACGGGAATCATCAAGGCCGGAGCCAAGATGGTGAATGCGGTGGCGAATTCCGTAGTGCCCAAGATTACAGTGATCGTAGGCGGGTCGTTCGGCGCCGGACACTATGCCATGTGTGGGAAAGCCTACGATCCGCGCTTCGTGTTTGCCTGGCCAACCGCCCGCTATGCTGTAATGAGCGGCGATGCGGCGGCGGGAACCCTGGTCGAAATCAAAATTCGGCAACTCGAACGGGGCGGCAAGAAGCTGAGCGAAGAAGAAAAAAAGGAATTGTACGATTCGGTGAAGCGCTCCTACGATGAACAAACTGATCCGCGTTACGGTGCGGCACGACTGTGGATTGACAAGATCATCGATCCCAGCGAGACACGGGAAGCAATCACACAGGCGCTCGAAGCGGCATCGCTCAATCCGGACGTGGCGGAGTTCAAGGTGGGCGTGCTGCAAACCTGATTGGGCCACGGATTCGCTCGGGTCAACACGGATATAAGTCAAGCAACCCGCCCGATCCGTGAGAATCCGTTCAAATCCGTGGCGAAGTTATCTTTATGTCTGAAACCGTAAAGCTTATCGAATGCCCGCGCGATGCCTGGCAAGGATTGCAAGGACAGATTCCCACGCATCTGAAGGTTGACTACCTGAAAGCCGTGATCAGCGCTGGATTCAAGCATATTGACGCAGTGTCCTTCGTATCTCCGAAAGCCGTGCCGCAGATGGCCGATTCGGAAGAAGTCTTGAAGGAGCTTGATCCACCGGATGATGTCGAAGTCATCGGCATCGTGGTGAACGAAAAAGGCGCCCAGAGGGCGATCAATACGAATGCCGTGAACACGCTCGGCTTTCCCTATTCCATATCGCCGACTTTTCTGCGCAACAATCAGCACCAAACTCTGGAGGAGGCCATCGACGAACTGGATAAAATCCAGAACAAGAGCGAAGACGCTGGGCTGGAGATCGTAGTCTACATTTCGATGGCTTTCGGCAATCCCTATGGTGATGAGTGGAGCGTCGCCGAGGTGATTAACGCGGTCGACGTTCTCGAGTCTTCTGGGATTCGCATGATCTCCCTGGCCGACACGGTCGGAGTCGCCGGCCCCGAGCAGATACAGGAACTCGTGCATGCCGTGATGGCGAAATTTGGATACCTTGAAATTGGAGTGCACCTTCACAGCCGCCCTGACCAGGCTGCAAAGAAAGTGATTGCGGCCTACGACGCAGGCTGCCGTCGTTTCGACTCCGCCCTGGGCGGGTTGGGAGGATGTCCGTTCGCCCAGGATGCATTGGTAGGTAATATTCCGACCGAGAAAGTAGTTGAGGCGCTAGCTACCCGCGGAGCAGTTCTTCCCTCTTTAAAGCCGCTGGATGTGCTGCTGCGGGCCACGGCGGAACTCGGAGCCCGGTACACAACCTCTTCGCCTTAGCCACCCAGTTAAGCGCGAATCGTTGGTAATATGATCGGTGCTCATTGGTGACGTCTTCGCGCATGACATACACCACCATCCAACTCGCGATTGACTCAGGCGTGGCGACGATCACGCTGAATCGGCCGGACAAACGTAACGCCATCAGCTACGACTTGATAGAAGACCTGCTGGGGGCGCTGAATGCAATCGTCAAGTCGTCGGCCCTGATATTGATCCTTACGGGCGCGGGTAAGGCGTTTTGCTCCGGCATGGATCTGGACAATCTGAAAGCGCTGAGCGGGCGTTCCCCGGAACAGAGTGTGGAGGATTCCGAAACCATGGCGAGGTTGTTTCGCTCGCTGTACGACTTCCCTAAACCGACGATAGCGGCGGTTAACGGAGCCGCGGTTGCTGGAGGCTGCGGATTAGCCACGTTGTGTGACTTCACTCTAGCCGTACCGGAAGCGAAGTTTGGCTACACCGAAGTGCGAATTGGGTTTGTGCCCGCAATCGTCTCCACGTTCCTGTTGCGTCAAATCGGAGAGAAGCATGCGCGTGATTTGTTGTTGACGGGCAGAATCATCGATGCGGAAGAAGCGCACCGCATGGGATTGGTCAACGAAGTAGTCGCCGCAGATAGACTGATGCCTCGCGCGCAGGAGCTGGCCGCACAATTGATGGAGAACAGCCCAGCTTCGCTGACCAGCACCAAGCGCCTGCTGAGCGATTACGCCCGGCAAGAACTCGACGCACAGATCCGGGCAGCAGTGCGCGAGAATGCCGGCATCCGCTCGACCCACGATTTCCGGGAGGGCGTCTCGTCGTTTCTGGAAAAGCGCAAACCCCAGTGGAGCGGCAAGTGAAGGCCGTCGGAAAGAACTCCATTCCGGTGGTAAACGAAGTTCGCCTGCGAGTGCGGTACGCCGAAACCGACCAGATGGGTGTGGCTTACCATTCCAACCATTTCATCTGGTTTGAAGTGGGGCGCGTGGAACTGCTGCGGCAGCTCGGTTTTTCCTACAAGGAAATGGAGCAGACCGACAATTGCCACATGCCGGTGGTAGACGCTCATTGCCGCTACCGGGTTCCTGCGGTTTACGATGAGGAAGTCGTGGTGCGTACTTCGTTGAAGAACGTCCGCGAGTCGGTCGCGCACTTTGTCTACGAGTTGCGCCGCGGCAGCGACGGAATGCTGCTGGCCACGGGCGAAACCAAGCACTTGGCAATCGACTCGGATAAAAAGATTACTTCGTTTCCGGAAAAGTACATGAAGGCGCTGCGAGCCGCAGCTGGAAAGTGACGCACTTGAACGCTCTGCACATCAACGGCAACGATTTGACGCTGGAAGCCGTTCGCGAGGTTGCGGCCGGACGCCGACCCGTGTTGCTCGCTGCCGACGCCCGCGCAGCCGTGCAGCGGGCGCGCGCCGTGGTCGATACTTTGATCGCCAACAACAAAGTTTCCTACGCCATTACGACCGGCGTGGGGAAGCTCAGCGACGTACGCATCGCCGGCGAGCAGATTCGTGAGATGCAGGTCAATCTGATTCGCTCGCACGCCGCAGGGGTCGGAGAACCGCTGGCCCCGGCGGAAGTCCGCGCCATGATGCTGTTGCGGGCGAATTCTCTTTCTAAGGGCTATTCCGGCGTACGCACTGAGACCATCGACACACTCTGCGAGATGCTGAACCGGGGAGTCACACCTTTCGTCCCATCGCAAGGCAGCGTCGGCGCGAGTGGCGACCTCGCGCCCTTGGCCCATCTGGCGCTGGCATTGATCGGCGAGGGCGAATGTCTGGACGATAAGGGCATGCGCGTTCCCACCGCCGAAGCTTTGCGCCGCGCTCAGGTCAAACCGCTGGTCTTGGAGGCGAAGGAAGCGGTTTCTCTGATCAATGGCACGCAGGGCATGCTGGCGGTTGGCATCCTGGCGCTGCTGACAGCCGAGACTCTGATGGATTCCGCCGATGTGATTGGTTCGCTCACTCTGGACGCGCTTCAGGGAACTGATGTGGCCTTCGACGAACGTATCCACCGTGCGCGGCCTCACCCAGGTCAGTTGAAAACGGCGGAGAATCTGCGGCGCATGCTCGAGGGCAGTCAGATTCGCGAGTCGCATCGTGATTGCGATCGGGTACAGGACGCTTACTCTTTGCGCTGCATGCCGCAGGTCCACGGCGCAGTCCGAGATACCCTCAACTACTGCCGCAAGGTGATGGACATCGAGGTGAACTCGGCGGTGGATAATCCGCTGGTATTTGTGAAGAACTTGAAACAGGCCGACGGCCAGGGAGATGTAATCTCTGGCGGAAATTTCCATGGCGAGCCGATGGCCTTCGCCCTGGATTTCCTCGGAATTGCTCTGAGCGCGCTGGCGGGGATTTCCGAGCGCAGACTGGAGCGGCTGGTGAATCCAGCACTTAGCGAAGGCCTGCCTCCGTTTCTGGCAGCGGGCGCTGGGTTGAATTCCGGCTTCATGATGCCACAGGTTACAGCCGCGGCGCTGGTCAGCGAAAACAAGATCTTCGCGCATCCCGCCTCGGTGGATTCGATCACCACCTCGGGCAATAAAGAAGACTTCGTTTCCATGGGGATGACCGCGTCGCTGAAGCTGAAGCGAATCGTGGCCAACACCAACAACGTCCTCGCAATCGAAGCGATGGCAGCAGCGCAGGCGCTCGACTTCCTCGCGCCCCTCAAACCCAGCAAGCGCGGACAGGCAGCCCATGCGGCGATTCGGTCAGTGTGTCTCACCATGGACAAAGACCGTGTGATGTATCAGGATTTCGCGCGGATTGCGGAATTGATTGCCAGCGGGAAGGTGGCAGTGGCGCTAGGATGAGCACGTAGATGGTACCAGGCGAAGGCATGCGCATGGCAATCTTGCGGAGCGTTCTTCTATTCACAGTTTGTCTGGCTCTATCCGGCGCGGGATGGGCTCAGGACATCGATACCTGTCTGTTGCCCCATGTCATCGTCAACGTGGTGGGCCAACAGGGGAAGACTATCTGGGGTCTGCCACCGGAATCTTTTCAGGTGAGGGCCGGGAACCAGCCGACGGTGGTCAGGTCTGTACAGCCCGGCGCAGGCCATAGAGTTGTTTTGCTGGTGGACGTCAGCGGGAGCATTAACAAAAAGACTTGGGAAATTGCACGGGCCGCAGCCGGAAACATCCTGGTGGCCGCACCTTCAACGTTTCGTGTCGCGCTAGTCCTTTTTTCTGATCGCATCATCGACACCATCGGGTTCGACCGCCCGGCGACTGATATCGTCGAAAGGCTGACGAGGCTCGAGAACGGCAAGGGCGGTACCGCAATCCTGGATTCTGTCGCCTATTCGATCGAACTGTTGCAGCCTTCCGGGCTGGGAGACGCGATCTATGTCATTTCAGACGGCGGGGAAAATGCCAGCAAGACGCACCGGACGGACGTTGAAAAAAAGCTACTGGCGGGGCGCATACGTTTGTTCACGTTTATCCTGCGACCTAAAACTCAGTTTGCGACTCCGGAAGAAGCAGCCAGACTAAATCTGCTTGAGGAACTAACGCAGGTGAGCGGAGGAGCAGCCGTTGACGAAGACTCCACGGCGTCCTTCGACGCGCGACAGAGGCTAAGCGTTGCATTGCAGCACGGCTACGATCGAATAGCACATTTCTACGATCTCCAATTGTCGATCCCGGAGCGATTGGCAAAGAAAGAACGCCTGCGGCTCGAAATCGTCGACCAGGACGGAAAGAAACGAAAAGACTTGAGCGTGTCCTATCCGCAGTATCTTCTTCCCTGCCCCCCTTGAAGCCGCACGGGCGAGGACGCCCGCGGCTACATCACGAGGCTTTCACCCCACTCCCGTCCAACCCCAACTTCTCCGCGATCCCCTTCATTGCCTCGATGCAAAAAGCGATGTGATCTTCTAACTCCACACCCAGATCAGCCGCGCCGTTGACGATATCGTCTCGATTCACGCTACGGGCGAAGGCCTTGTCTTTCATCTTCTTTCGCACTGACTTGGCCTCGACCTCAGCCAGAGACTTCCCCGGTTTCACCAACGCCGAGGCCGTAATGAATCCCGCCAGCTCATCGCAAGCGAATAGTGCCTTCTCCATCGCCGACTCGCGTTTCACGCCGGTGTACTCAGCGTGCGACATAATCGCGCGGCGGATCTCGTCAGACCATCCCCGCTCCTTCAGAATCTCATTGCCCTTGTAAGGATGCTCTTCGCGGCTGGGATATTTCTCGTAATCGAAGTCGTGCAGCAGGCCGACCAAGCCCCAGAGTTCCTGATCTCCACCTAGTTTTTGCGCGTAGGCACGCATGCAGGCCTCGACCGCCAGAGCGTGTTTGCGCAGACTCTCCGATTGAGTGAACTCAGTTAGTAAACACCAGGCTTTTTCTCTGCCCTTCATATTTTTCTCGCTTGTCTTCTCAGGAATCCCTCAACCTGTACAAGCCAGCTGAAACGCCCGATCCTGTGCGCCTTTCAGCAATCGAGCAAAAGTCGCGGCCTTTCGCATGAGCTGCCCAAACTATTTTCCTGCAATCTCCCTATGTTCGCCGGACTTTCGCCTGCCACGCTCGGCATCGGCCCCGGCATCTCTCAGCTGAATGCTGATTTTACTTGACATCCACAGTGCTGCTGCCTCAGATTACGCTGCAGGTCTGGAACCAAGTACCTAGTTTGGTTCGTTTTTCGGTTCCTTCGGGAAGCCCGCTCTGGCCCCTCCCAAACCTAATGGCTACCATGCTTGCCCCGGTTGATTCCAGGGAGGTGGTTCGCTGTGATCGTTGCCTGCTGGTCCAGTTTCGCACCACCAACAATTTGTGCCGCCGTTGCCACGGGTCTTTAGACGAGGATGAGCCGGAAATCGTTTCGGCTCCGCCCCCGCCACAAGTGATCCCAACGAATGGTCACAGTCACGGCCATTTGCACCTTGCGACCGCGATCCGGTCGATTCGTCTGGGCAGCGGACTCAGCCAGCGGCAACTGGCCCTGCGCATGTCAGTGCCGCGGACCTACGTCTCCAAGATAGAAAACGAAAAGGCCACGCCTACCCTCTCTTCGCTGGAGCGGCTGGCCAGGGCGTTGGAGGTCACTGTGCCCGATCTGCTCAGCGGTGGCGAGCGTAACCGGCAACAGGAGGTCCGCGAACTGATGCAGGATCCGTTCATCGCGGAGATGCTGCCCTTCGTGACCCAACTGAACGGGATGCAGATGTCGAGCATCCTGACCCAGGTGCGCGATCTGACCATACGGCCAAGAAGAACCGCGTAGCCCGCAAGGGACGAGGGCTACCAACAAGTTTGTCTTTATCCGGGCAACCAGCCAACTAGCAGCCGGGATCATCAGATCCCGGCTTTTTTGCTGTCTTCAGGCCGCAAACGGTTCGCCGGGAGGAACAGGCAGCGGCTGCGGCAACCGGTCTGTGACTTCGGCCATGGCCGCCAGCTTCGCCGCAAAGGCTGGAGTCAGCGCTCCCGGCTGGAAGCGCCAGCGATAGTTTCCTGTCTTCACGCTGGGAACGTTCAGGCGCGCCTCGCTGCCCAGCCCCAGCACGTCCTGCAAGGGCGCGACGGAAAGACTGGCCGGGGAGCCCTGCGCGGCGCGAATCATCGCCCAATTGATACCGTCGTCGGAAGATCCCAGATAAGCGTGCGCCGAGCGCCGCTCGGGCTCGCTGGCACCGCCATTCCACCAGCCCAGGGTCGTGTCGTTGTCGTGGGTACCGGTGTAAACCACGCGCTCGGGCGTGAGGCGGTGCGGCAAATACTGGTGCGCGCCGGGATCGCCGAATCCGAACTGGAGCACGGCCATCCCCGGAATCCTATGGTTCTCTCGCAACGCATGAACATCGGGCGTGATGTAGCCAAGGTCCTCGGCGAAAAAGGGCAGGCTGCCCAATTCCTCGCGCAGCTTGTTGAAAAACTCGTCTCGGGGACCATCCACCCAGCGGCCGTTTATCGCGGTATCATCGGCGGCAGGAATCTCCCAGAACTGAGCAAACCCGCGGAAATGATCGAGGCGAATGTAGTCACAGGTTTGCGTAGCCCAGCGCAGCCGCTCCACCCACCATTTGTAGCCCCGCTCCCGCATTGTTCCCCAGTCGTAAAGTGGATTGCCCCAGCGCTGGCCGGTAGCACTGTAGGCGTCCGGGGGAACGCCAGCCACAACTTCGGGGTCGAGCTTGTCATTCAAACGAAAGAGTTCGCGGTTGGCCCACACATCGGCGCTTTCGTAGTCCACGAAGATAGCGATATCGCCCACGACGCGGACGGCCTTCTGGGCGCAATAGCGTCGCAAAGAACGCCACTGCTCGTAGAAGAAGAATTGCAGCACACGGCGCATGGCCAACCCGGAAGCGAGTTCCGCCCGGGCAACCACCAGCGCTGCGGGCAGGCGACGAGTCAGGTCTTCTGGCCAATCCCTCCACAATTTCGCCTGGTGGCGAGCCTGCAAGGCATCGTAGAGAACGAAATCTTCCAACCACCAGGAATTGTCGACACAGAATCGGTCAAAGCGGGAGCGTTGCTCGCCATTAGCAGAAGCCAGGAACTTGCCGCAGGCTTCGTTGAGCAGCGGCAGCTTGTTGCGGCGAACCTCTTCATAGTCGATAGGCCCGACTTGGTCAGGGAGATCCTGCAGCCTCGAGGCCGGAATCCAGCCGCGTTCTGCTAATCGTTCCAGGCTGATGAGCAGAGGATTGCCGGCGAACGCTGACGTCGTGGAGTAGGGAGAATCCCCGTTCGCGGGCGGCCCTAGCGGCAAGACCTGCCACAGACTTTGTCGCGCGGAGGCCAGAAAATCGATGAACTCGTAGGCGGTTGGGCCGAAATCTCCGATCCCGCCACGCGACGGCAGCGAAATCGGGTGGAGCAGGATTCCGGTGGCGCGAGCAAATGGCATGTTTATCTATGAGTCCATCTTCAATTTTTTGGGCTGTGCAAGCAAGAAGATTGCGTCCTACTCACTCGATATTTCGATGAGGTTCGGCGCGAAACGAAACCACTGCCAAGGTCGGGACTGATTTAGTCCAGTCCAAGCCGGTTCATTAGGGCACTATTCGCCTTGGTCTTCGCTGCCCTGGCGCTTGCTCAGGGACTTCAGTTCCTGCTCGTTGATTTTTATCTTGCCAGATTT
>Ga0210405_10005784_pt1 | contig 11190 bp, 11 predicted proteins | sample IncBWH11MmetaG_FD_155492 | JGI IMG/M metagenome (GOLD analysis project Ga0210405, IMG submission 155492) | Forest soil microbial communities from Barre Woods Harvard Forest LTER site, Petersham, Massachusetts, United States - Inc-BW-H-11-M | ecosystem: Environmental > Terrestrial > Soil >... | reverse complement strand
TGGCGGCGGAAATGCTGGCGACGACGCTGAACGTGGAATTTGATCCGGACCTTTCGTGGGACGAGAAGAAAGAGGTTTACCGGATTTCGAACAAGATTGTGCGGACGATGAATATCACGCAGTCGGCGGTGGGTGATAAGAGAGGATTGTGGACCACGGTGCTGACGGCGGCGTTTTTGATTGGGGATGATGATTGAGGGGAGAAATTAGAGCCGACAGTCTACAGCCGACAGTTTACAGCTAAGAGCAAGAGAAGAGGACGGCAGGAGGCTGGCTTAAAAGAGCAGCGCTACATGGAAAATGAAGAGAGAAGATTAAAGGTGGCCCGCTGGAATGGCGGGCCGTTTGTTTTTGGGAGAGTTTTTTGGAGGTGTGCGATGACGAAGAGCGTTTTGCGGTTAGTGGCCGGACTGGCTTTGTTGGTTTTTGGTTGCGGACGATTGGCTGCGACGGATCGGGTGACGATTTTGTACGACGCGTTCGGGGATTCGAAGGAGTTGACGAAGGATTGGGGCTTTTCGGCGCTGGTGGAGCACGATGGGAAGCGAATTTTGTTCGACAGCGGGAACAATGCGGAGATTTTCGAGCGCAACGTGAAGGCGTTGGGCGTGGATTTGACGAAGATTGATTTCGCGGTGATTTCGCACCGGCATGCGGATCATGCGACTGGCGTGAAATATCTGTTGAAAGTGAATCCTACAGTGACGATATATGTGCCGGCCGACGGGGCGAACGGGTTTGGCGGGAACCAGGTGCCGCCGGCGTTTTTCCGGCCGGAGGCGGAGTTGCCGGCGAAGATGCGGTATTTCGGGGGGACGCCGCCGGAGAGTTTGAATTCCGGGAAATTGTATGACACGGGGAATTTTGTGCTGGTGAAGGCCACGACCGAGGTGGCGCCGGGAATTTTTGTGGTGCGTACGGTGTCGGAGAAGAAAGGGACGCTGGAGATGCCGGAGTTGACGCTGGCGATCAAACGGCCGAATGGATTGCTGCTGGTGGACGGATGCTCACATGCAGGGATTGAAGCGATTCTTGAGGCCGCGAGCGCGATTGATCCGAGAACAGATATTGTGTTTGGCGGATTGCACCTCGTGACGACGCCGGTGGAAGAGATCGATGCACTGGTGACCAATCTGCAGACGAAGTGGCAGGTGCAACGAATTGCCCCGGGACATTGCACAGGCGAGCCGGCGTTTGCGCGATTGCAGAAGGCGTATGGGGATAAGTATCTGTATGCAGGATTGGGGACGAGCATAGTGATGAAGTGAGGGGGTTGCAGATTAGAGGTAACACAGAGTTCGCAGAGAGAGGAACACAGAGAGCACAGAGAGGATGGGGCGCGCCGTTGGTGCGCCTTTTTTATTTGGTATCGGAGAGGCCCTTACGTTGTCAGGGCAAGGTGTAGGTGAAGTCGTAGGAGTGTTTGGCGTCTTTGATGATGATTTCCATGGAGCCGTGGAGGCCGGTTAGTTGGGCGGTGCCGGAGTCGGGGACTACGATTACGTTGAGATGGTAGACGCCGTTTTGCATGGTGCCGTTGTGTTGGAGGATGAAGGTACCGGTGCGGCCGTCGAGAGTGCCGGAGACGCGTTCGATAGCTACATAGCCGCCTGAGCCTTTCACTGTGCCCATGCCGCTTAGCATTTCGCCTTTGCTGGTGGCTTCGAGGGCGCCATGGAATTGTTTGTCGATCGAGTAGCGGCCGATGGAGTTGTCTTCGGCTTTGAAGGCGGGGTCGAGGGGAATGAGTTTTACTTCGAAGGGGCCGGCGGCGTGATGGGGCATTGGGGTTTCCTTTTGGGCGGCGCGAAGGGCGAGTACGGAGATTGGAAGAAGGAGGAGGAACGCGGCGCGGAGTTTTTTATTCATGATGCTCTCGGGTGGTTTGGAATTGGGAGGGGAAATATAGCATGAATAGGATAAGAGAAAGAAAAGGATAACGCAGAGGCGCGGAGGGCGCTGAGACTCGCAGAGAAGAGAAAGGATTTAACACAGAGGACACGGAGGTCGGAGCACAGAGTTCACAGAAAAGGCATCTTGGAGAATCGTTGGTTGCCCCGGTCCCTCCACTGCGCGGCCCGACGCACCATTAAAACGGCGTGGAAGAAAAAATCGGGCCGCTCCGGTCGGGATGACAGAGTAATGTAAGAGTAATGCAAGAGTAATCCAAGAGGGCCGGACCGGTACCTCTTATATTTTGTTCTCCCAGGGTTTTGGTTTGCGAGGCCGGACGATGGACTCCTGGATCGCAAAACCAACCGCGAAAAGCAAAAATGCGGAAAGTTCCATCCAGGTGATGTTCCGGTCTTGGCTGATCGTCAGATAGTGGACGCTTCCGTGGTTATTGAGGGGAATCACATGGCCACTGGCGTAGTCCGGATTAACAGGGCCAGAATCGAAATAGGAAAACCAAAAGTAAAAATGGCCCAACCAAACTGTCAGTGCACAAAAACCGAGTACACGGCTTAGGGTATCCCAAAGCTTCGTGTGAGATCTCATCTATTCTTTGTTGAAATATTTCAGGCGTTCGAGGACGGCGCCTACTACGAGGGGGAGGGCTACCGTGGCGTCTTCGAGGACTTCGGCGAGTTGGCCGCCTTCTTCGCGGGGGACGAATTTGCCCCAGCTTACGGCTTCGGTGTAGGTGCTGCCGCTGAGGCCGCCCCAGTGGACGGGTTCGGGGCAGATGCGGACGCCGTAGGAATAACGCTTGAGAGGAAGTTGTTTGTAGCCGCGGCGGGCCATCAGTTCGGCGTAGACGCCGAATTGCTGGGACCAGTTGCGCGGGACGCCGCCGCCTACGGTGAAGATGCCCATTTTTTTGGTGGCCATCATGGTGTTGGCGAATTTTTCGAAGTCTTCGAACGGATCGAAGTGGAGGAGCGGGCGGTGGTCGCGCTGGCGGCCGTATTTGTTGAGGGCGAAATCGAGGCCAAGTTCGGAATCGGAGAAGGCGGGGACGAAGACGGGGACGTTGTGTTCGTAGGCCGAGCGGAGAATGCCACGGCCGGTGGTGTGCTTGGTGAGATATTCGCCGATGCGGCGGTGGAGTTTCCAACTGCAGACTACTTCCTTGGGATCCCAGCTCTCGAAGATGGCGTCGACTACTTCTTCGACGTGATCGAGATTGGTTTCTGGTTCGAGAGAATCGTAGACGCGGTTGTAGCCGGCGAGGAAAAGTTCGTTGTCGTCCATTTTGGAGGGATCGTAGCGGAAGTGGGAGAGGCCGGTGGCTTCGACGAGGCCGTGAGCCATAAGCGCGCCGGTGGAGACGACGGCTTTGACGATGCCGGATTCGATCAGGTCGCAGAAGACGAGGCCCATTTTGCCGACGGTGAGAGCGCCGGAGAGGGTCATAACAACGAAGCAGTCTTTGTCGCGGGCCATGGCTTCGAGGACGTCGGCGGCGTCGCCAACCTGGCGGGCGGTGTAAGCGGTGTTGCCCATGGCGCGGACGAGATCGTCGATAGTTTTAATTTTGGAGAGGTCGAGGGGAAAGATGGGGCGAAGTTTGTCTTTGACGGGGTCGTGAAGGACGCGCCCGGTGACAGTTTTTTTTGGCTTTTTGGCCATCGACTCTCCTGACGGAACGTGAAAGATTGCAATGATTTTGAGCGAATAAAATTTGTATGAGTAGTGTACTAGAAGTGGAGAGGGAAAATGCAAGGAGAGAGGAGTTTGGAGAAAAGAAAGAGGGCTCACCACAGAGGACACGGAGGGCACGGAGTAAGAGAGAACGAAGGGAAAAATGTTCGTGATAGGATTGAAAGCATGAGCGACAAATTTGCGGTGGGACTTGTGCAGATGCGGTGCACGACGAATAAGGAAGAGAATCTTGCGCGGGCGACGGAGAAGATTCGCGAGGCGGCGGTGCGCGGGGCGCAGGTGATTTGCCTGCATGAATTGTTTGCGGGGGAATATTTTTGCCGGACGGAGGATCCGGAGCGTTTTTATTTGGCGGAGGCGGTGCCGGGGCCGACTACGGAGCGGTTGGCGGCGGTGGCTAAGGAGAAGAAGGTTGCGCTGGTGGTGTCGGTTTTTGAGCGGCGGGCGGCGGGGGTTTATCACAATACTTGCGCGGTGGTGGATGCGGATGGGGCATACCTGGGGAAATACCGGAAGATGCATATTCCGGATGATCCGCTGTATTACGAGAAATTTTATTTTACGCCGGGGGATTTGGGATTTTTGAATTTTGATACGAAGTATGCGCGGATCGGGGTGCAGATCTGCTGGGACCAGTGGTATCCGGAGGGTTCGCGGCTGACGGCGATGCAGGGGGCGCAACTGATTTTTTATCCGACTAGCATCGGATGGCATCCGCACGAGAAAGGCGCGGTGGGGGCGGCGCAACTGGATTCGTGGAAGACGATTCAGAGGGCGCATGCGATTGCGAATGGGTGTTTTGTGGCGGTGGTGAACCGCGTGGGGTATGAGGGACGGCCGGAGAAGGGCGATCCGGGGATTGAGTTTTGGGGGAATTCGTTTGTGGCGGATCCGGCGGGGCAGTTGCTGGCGGAGGGGTCGAACGATAAGGAAGAGATATTGGTGGCGGAGATTGATCCGAAGAAGAGCGAGGAGCAGCGGAGGAATTGGCCGTTTTTCAGAGACCGGAGGATTGATGCGTTTGGAGGGTTGACGAGTCGATGGCTGGGAGAGAAGTGACTGGTGATTAGTGAATGGTGAAAGGCGAATAGAAGAGTTTAACGCAGAGTGCGCTGAGAGCGCAGAGTACGCTGAGAAGAAAAACTAGGATTGAAGAGAAGCGATTGGGTGAAGTTCGATCGTAAGAGCCCACCCTTTGCATAAGGCGCAAAGGGTGGGGCACCCTCAAGTTCAATTGAGAGGCGGCGTTCGTTGACAAAACCGAAGACGGAGGAGAAGACGCCGGGGGAGATGGGGTTTCGGATGCCGGCGGAGTGGGAGAGGCATGAGGGGACCTGGCTGGGGTGGCCGCATGAGTTGACGGATTGGCCGGGGAAGTTTGCGCCCATACCGTGGGCGTTTGCGGAGATGGTGCGGTTGCTTTCGCAAGTGGAGAAGGTTTTTTTGCTGGTGCAGGACCGCGCGGCGGAGAAGCGGGTGCGGGGGATTTTGCGGAAGGCCGGGGCGAAGCTGGAGTCGGTGGAATTTTTTCTGGTGCCCACGGACCGCGGATGGATGCGGGATTCCGGACCGATTTGCGTGAAGAATGCGGCGGGCGAGGTTGCTTATAACAATTTTGTTTTTAATGGATGGGCGAAGTATCCGAATCATAAGAAGGATGCGGCGGTGGTGCGGAAAGCGAATGTGCGGAGGAAGCGGCGGATATTTTTTCCGGAGCACAAGGGGCGCCGGGTGGTGCTGGAGGGCGGGTCGATTGATGTGAATGGGCGGGGGACGCTGCTGACTACGGAAGAGTGTTTGCAGAGCAAGGTGCAGGAGAGAAATCCAGGATTTACTAAGGAAGATTATGCGGAAGTGTTCCGGAAATATTTGGGCGTGACGAATATGCTTTGGCTGGGGAATGGGATTGCGGGGGACGATACGCATGGGCATGTGGACGATCTGACTCGGTTTGTGAATGAGACTACCGTGGTGACGATTGCGGAGGAGGATCCGGCGGAGGCGAATTACTCGGCTTTGCAGGAGAATTTGCGGCGGCTGCGTGGGATGAAGGATCAGGATGGGCGGGCGCTGCAGGTGGAGACCTTGCCGATGCCAGCGCCGGTTTATTTTGATGGGCAGAGGCTGCCGGCGAGTTATGCGAATTTTTATATTGCGAATGGGATTGTGATTGTGCCGACGTTTAATGATGCGAAGGATCGGGTGGCGCTCGATACGTTGGGGAGATTGTTTCCTGGGCGGGAGGTGGTGGGGATTCATTGCCGCGATCTGGTGCTTGGTTTAGGGACTTTGCATTGTATGACGCAGCAGGAGCCGACGAGTGGTTATTAGAAAATAGAAATTGGAAAATGGAAAATGCGAAGAAGGAGGAAGGATAACGCAGAGACGCTGAGGGCGCGGAGGGTTCGCAGAGAAGAGAGGTGCAAGAGGCTGGCTTGAAAGACCAGCGCTACATTGAAGAACGAAGAGAAAGGAGGCCCGCCACGGTCGGCGGCCCTAAACGGGCAAGACAAATCAGGAGGGTGGAGATGAATGCTTTGCTTGGGATGATTGCGTTGCAGCAACACGTGGTGATTGTGGAGTGGCAGCGGGGATTGATTGGGTGGCTAATGATTGGGTTGCTGGCGGGATGGCTGGCGGGAAAGATGGCGCGGGGGCGGGGATTTGGGTGTATTGGAGATATTTTGATTGGGTTGATTGGGTCGGTGATTGGGGGATGGATTTTCACGCAGCTGGGAATTTTCCATGCGAATACGTTTTTGTATTCGCTGGCGGCGGCTACGATAGGGGCGGCGCTGTTGGTGTCGATTGCGCATTTGTTTTTTGGGGGGAAGAGTTAAGAGGAAAGTGGCCAGTGGCCGGCGACCAGTGACCAGTGAAGAACGGAAGAAGATAACGCAGAGTTCGCTGAGAGCGCAGAGGGCGCAGAGAACAGAAAAACGAGACCCCAGGTGCAAAACCGGCACCTGGGGCACCCGATGAAGAGATAAGAAAGAGGGCGGCGTTGAGCCGCCCCTACATTTTAGGATTTGGGGTAGTTGGGGTCGGCTTTTACTTCTTTGATTTGGTTGGTGTGGCGTTCACTGTGGGCGGCGATTAAGAGGATGAATTCGTAGGCGTCCCACTTCTGGCCGTTGGGGCTGTCGGCGGCGTGGTCGCGGAGGCCGGTTGTGGTCTTGAGGAAATTTTCGGTTGTGGCGCGACTATCGACGAAGTGGTCGATGGCGGCTTGCGGAGAGCCGAAACGGTTGGTGGGCTTGATGGCTTCGGGTGCCTGGAGTTTGGTTTTGCGTTCGGGAACATTGGCGATGATGCCGGCATCAATGGCGGCAACATCGCGGCCGGGGACGGCGGGGGCTTTCATGACGCCGCTTTCGACCGCACCGCGGATGTAGTCTTCGGCGGCGGCGATGTGTTCCATGCATTCGGCGATGGACCAGCGGTCGGGAGCGGATTTGAAATTCCACTGGGCGGGGGAGAGATTTTTGGTGGCGTCGAGGACGTCTCTTTTGGTGGATTCGAGATAGGCGAGAGCTTTGTCTTTTTCGGCCGGGGTAACTTCCTGGGCGCGCGCGGTGAGTGCGAAGAGGAGTGCACAGAGTAGCGCGAGAGTGACGCTGAATTTTCTGGTCATCGTTTCGTTCCCTTCCCTTTTTAAACTTTGAGGACGCGGCGGAGTGCCTCTGGTAGGAGTACGTACGGGTGAGTAGGAATATAGCAGGGATTCCGGAGATTGAGGAGGGGGACAGAGGACACGGAGGAAAGAAAACCCAAGAACACAGGCTGAAGCCTGTGCTACAGGGCGGCAGCGGGCTACGGTACGGTGTGGTACGATTCAGAGTTCGGTTGTGGAGAGAAAACCTACTTGAGCAAGAGCAAACAATCACTCACAGTAATTCCCCTTGGGGGGCTTGGCGAATTCGGAATGAACATGATGGCGTTCCGGTTCGGCGACGATATTTTGGTGGTGGACGCGGGAATGATGTTCCCGGAGTCGGAATTGCTGGGCGTGGACCTGGTGATTCCGGACATCACGTATCTGAAACAGAACCGGCAGCACGTGCGGGCGATTGTGCTGACGCACGGGCACGAGGATCACATCGGGGCGCTGCCTTATATTTTGCGCGACCTGAATGTGCCGATTTATGGGACGCGGTTCACGCTGGCGCTGGTGAAGAAGCGGCTGGCGGAGGCGGGACTGCTGGATTCGGCGAAGCTGTTTGAAGCGGTGCCGGGGCGGCTGGTGGAGATCGGGCCGTTTGAAGTGGAATTTATTCCGGTGACGCACAGCACGATTGATTGCGTGGCGCTGGCGATCCGGACTCCCGTGGGAGTGGTGATTCATTCGGGGGATTTCAAGATCGATCAGACTCCCGTGGACCATTACCAGTTTGATCTGCACGCATTCGCACGGTACGGGAATGAGGGCGTGCTGGCGCTGTTCAGCGATTCAACGAACGTGGAGCGGCCGGGATTTACGCCGTCGGAGCGGGTGGTGGCGCCGCGGATTGAGGAGTTGACGCGGTCGGCGCCGAAGCGCGTGGTACTGACGTGTTTTGCGTCGTCGGTGCATCGGATCCAGCAGGTGATCGATATTGCGGACAGGGTTGGGCGGAAGGTCGCGTTTGTCGGGCGCAGCATGGTGGACAACGTCGAGATCGCGCACGATTTGGGATATTTGCGGATTCCGGACGGGATGGTGGTGCGGCCGCAGGATATCCGGAGTTTTGAGCCGCGGAAGCTGATTATCATTGCGAGCGGATCGCAGGCGGAGCCGATGTCGTCGATGTCGCGGATTGCGGTGGACAATCACCGGTTTGTAACGATCGACGAGAACGACACGGTGATTTTGTCAGCGAGGATTATTCCAGGGAATGAGAAGGCGATTTTCCGGATGCTGGATCATATGTTCCGGCGGCGGGCGCTGGTGTATTACGACAATTCTGCAGGGCCGATTCACGTTTCGGGGCATGCGAGCCAGGAAGAGCAGAAACTGCTGCTGCAACTGGTGAAGCCGAAATATTTTATTCCGGTGCATGGAGAGTACCGGCATTTGTTCCGGCACGCGGCTTTGGCGCATCAACTGGGCGTGGTGAGCGGCGAGATTATGCTGCTGGAGGATGGGAAGTGCGTGGAGTTTACGGAGGATGGAGCGTTCCGGAGGGATCCGGTGACCGCGGGGCGGGTGCTGGTGGATTCGGGTTCGCTGGAAGAGATTGAAGAGATTGTGGTGCGCGACCGGAAGCATTTGTCAGAAGAGGGCGTGGTGATTCCGATTATCGCGATCGACAAGCATACGGGGCGGGTGGAATCGGCGCCGGAGATTGTGACACGCGGGTTGATGAGCGAGAACGGGAACGAGATGCTGGCGGGGGCGCGGGAATGTGTGGCGCGGACGGTGGAGAACTCGAACCTAGAGGAGCGGGCGGACTGGTCTGTGATCAAGGAAAAGATCCGGGTGGATTTGAAGAGATATATTAACAAGCAGACGTCGAAGCGGCCGCTGATTTTGCCGGTGATTTTGGAGGTGTAGGAAGGGGTGGCCAGGGACCCTTGGTCAGTGAAGAGGGGATCAAAGATAACGCAGAGACGCTGAGAGCGCAGAGGGTTCGCGGAGTAGAGAAAGGCAAGAACCCAGGTGCAAAACCGGCACCTGGGGCACCCGGCCGATATTGGCGGTGATTTGAGAAGTGTGATCGCCCCGATGTTTCCGGGTTGCACTGAAGCACGACGCTAGCTTATCAGAGCGGTAAATAAACCACTCTATTGTGCCACTCCTCCGCGTCAGAAGCCGCCCGCATGAGGTGGAGATCTTCCGCCACAAACTTCACGCGCATTCTCTGAGGAATGACAATAATACCTGGAGAGTTCTGCTCGATGATAAACCGGCGAAGATGGCCGGGCATCGTGTTGCGGTCGTGAGTTACCAGAAGCCTGCCTGATTCGGCGGCGATGCGAAGAACTTCAGGATCGGTTTTGCGGTCTAGGCCAGCTATCCTTTGAGTTTGAAAATCGATCGAAGCCTCAAGTCGTAGAACTGCCTCCACGATGGCCGCGGAAAGGTTCACATCCGCGAGAAATCTAATTTTCATTTCAGCTTTTGAGCGTTGAGTTCGCGCCTGGCTTGTTCCAGCCTGCGGTAGAGCAACGGATTTTCCGCGCGGGAGATTTCGCGCATCTTTTCCGCTTCGCGTTCGCCTTTGGCGAGGTAGGCGTCGATTTCCACACGGTTGGCTAGATAGAAAGCTAGGGAGCTGTGGACTTGTTCCAAGGTAAGAGTCGGATAGGATTCGAGGATGCCCTCGGGCGAATTGCCATCGAGGAAACCGTAAACAATGGAATCCAGGGAGACACGGCTGCCGATAACGTAGTAGCCGGTTTCGCGTTTTTCGATGTAGTCCTTGGCCATAATCGTTCCTTGCCGATAGTTTATCAGAGATGAGGGGGTTCTACTGCAAGTAGGCTAGAATCGGACACTTATGGAGAAGATGGGGACGAGCGTGGTGAATGGCGGCGCGGCGGGTCCGGAGAATCAGGTGGCGGCGTCGCGGGCTACGTTTGTATTTATTATTGTTACGGTGACGCTGGATTTTCTGGCGTTCGGAATTATTGCGCCGGTTTTGCCGAACCTGATTATTGCGTTTGAGGGCGGGAACATGGCGCGGGCCTCGGATATTACGGGATATTTCGGGTTCGCGTGGAACCTGATGCAATTTCTGTTTTTGCCGGTGCTGGGTGCGTGGAGCGACCGGTTCGGACGGCGGCCCGTGATCCTGATTTCGTGTCTGGGATTGGGGCTGGATTATATTTTCATGGCCATGGCTCCGACGTTGCGATGGTTGTTTGTCGGACGGCTGATTTCCGGGATTACGGCGTCGAATGTGTCGACGGCGTTCGCCTATATAACGGACATTACGGCGCCGGCGGAGCGGGCGAAAAAGTTTGGGCTCCTGGGGGCGGCATTCGGCGTGGGATTTGTGGTGGGGCCGGCGGTGGGCGGGCTGTTGGGTCAATACAACCTGCGCGCACCGTTCTGGGCTGCCGCCGTGCTGAGCCTGGCGAACTTTTTGTATGGATTGTTTGTGCTGCCCGAATCGTTGCCAAAAGAACAGCGGGCGAAATCGGCGTGGCACATGGCGAATCCGATGGGATCGCTGACATTGCTGCGGTCGCATCCGGAGCTGGCGGGGTTGTCGATCGTGGTGTTCCTGTATTACCTGGCGCACCAGGCGCTGCAAAACGTGTTCGTGCTGTACACCGAGTTTCGATACGGATGGAATACGAGAAGCGTGGGAATCTCGCTGGCGCTGGTGGGTGTGTGCGCGGTGATTGTGTCGGGCGGGATGGTGGGGCCGTACGTGAAAAAGGTAGGAGAGAGAATGGGATTGATGTCGGGACTGTTGTGGGGCGTAATGGGATTTGCGGGATTTGCGCTGGCATGGAAAGGCTGGCAAATGCTGGCGGCGATTCCGTTCATTGCGTTGTGGGGAGTGGCGGGACCGTCGGTGCAGTCGCTGATGTCGCAGCGGGTGGATCCAACGTCGCAGGGGAAACTGCAAGGGGCGATCAATTCGTTGCGAGCGT
>Ga0210405_10005783_pt1 | contig 11191 bp, 17 predicted proteins | sample IncBWH11MmetaG_FD_155492 | JGI IMG/M metagenome (GOLD analysis project Ga0210405, IMG submission 155492) | Forest soil microbial communities from Barre Woods Harvard Forest LTER site, Petersham, Massachusetts, United States - Inc-BW-H-11-M | ecosystem: Environmental > Terrestrial > Soil >... | reverse complement strand
CGGAGGCACCTGCAAAAGAGCCGCCACCTGCCCCACAGTCATGATGACTGGCGTTTGCGGCGACTGTGTCTCGAGTGGCACTAGTTATCGCCTGGGTTTGATTGGTTACGCGTCGTGTTCTTCGTATCATTTCTGAATCCTTTGTTCTCGTTCGGCCACGTTCACATGATGCTTGACAGGCGCGTGCTGGTCAATATACAATCATAACGTGAATTATTAACTGTCTAGCAGCACGGAGAAACAAGCGATGGCACTGCCGAAAAGTTTCAGCGAGGGGCTCACGTTGGCCGACAAACTCGCGGAGTTTGCAAACTTACAGCCGGAAGGTGTTGCGGAGTTTCGCAAGAATTATGACTTCGCGCCGAGCGGATGGTGGGACCAGCGGGGAATAACTTCGGACGAAGACGGAGTGGATTTTATTTGGAAGGACATGCAGAAGAAAGTCAGAGCCGCATGGGAGACACGATTTTCACCGGATGATTGCCTTGAGCTAATTGTTGCGGGAGCGAAGCGTGCTGAGTTGCAGGACATGATTAAGGCCGATGAAGAGCAGCTCAACGTAGAACTGAAAGATGAGGCCGACGCAGCCGAATGGTTTCGAAAACGCTTCCATCGTCGCAAGCCGCATGTTTTCGAATATCAACAAGCACTTATGTTTCTACACGTTCAGCCCTGGCGCGCAGCTAAGTGCCCTGGCGCGATGGATCAGCCTTGCGGCAAGTTCTTCGTGAAGCAAGCAAAGCGCAGCATCTATTGTTCTGATAGATGTTTCAACGCGAACCGTTCAGCGGACAAACGAAAGTGGTGGATCGATGTCGGCACGAAACAACGGGCTCTGAAAATGAAGGCAAAGAAGAAGCGTACGAAGGGAGGTAAGTAGCCATGCAAAAAGGCAAGGTCTACAAACGCGGCGGTTGGTGGATGTTCCGGTACAAGGTGCCCGAGATGGTGGGCAACAAAAAGGTGTGGCGTGATCGGTACGAAAGGCTAGCCCCCGTGGAGCAATACGCTTCCGCGAAAGCCGTCGAGACTGACGGGCTTATCTCAAAATTCCGTGACACGCTCGACACGTCGAAAATGACGCCTAGCACCATGCAACTGCTGACTGATTTTGTCGAAAAAGTGTACTTCCCTTCCAAGAAGGCCAGCGGTGCGCTCAAGGCCAGCACGCTTGTGGGCTATGACAACCTGTACGAGCGTCACTTCAAGCCGCGCATCACTGGACGGCGCATGTGCGATTTCACGCCGCGCATCGCACAAAAGTTCGTTGATGACCTTGCCACCGAGCGTGTTGCGGCCTGCACCCACTTTCATCGGGCACGCTGAGGCACGTCAAATGGTTTGGTGCCGGTGTCTTCGAGCACGCCAACCTCTGGGGTCGTTAATTAATCTCCTTCTCGGTTGATTTAGTGTTCCAAATGTGTTACATCTGACGCATGCGCCTGAGAGAGCACGTTGTGCTGCGGATTGACTCGAAGAGTCGCAAGGCACTCGGAAGAATCGCCAAGCGGGAAGATGATTCCGTAGCTCGCATCATTCGACGCGCTATCTCTGAGTTTCTGAAGCGGCAAAAGAAATCATGAAACAACCTGCTCGCAACGTCTGGGCAGCAAACGCCAGTGGTTACAGTCTTGAGCGTGCTGCGAAATTGGCTGGAATTGGTGAAGGTTTGCTGATCCTGTGGATCGAGACAGGACGGTTCAAGCCGATGGAATTGACGCCCCCCGATGTTTTTGAAGAGTTCGATCCTGTTCCGTTTCAATATCGGCACTTCCTCGTGACCAACGCCAATCTGCGCGATCTTCGACGGTTGGTCGAGAACAGTGCTCCCGTGCGCGAGAAAGCAAAATTCGAACATGTGAAGGGCACCAACTGGACACTCAAAGAGCTGGCTGATAAGTGGGGGCTGAGCACCGATACGATCCGCGACACATTCAAGAACGAATCAGGCATCTTGAAATTTGAACGGCCAGCGGTTAAAGGGAAGCGGCCTAAACGCGCCTATACGACGTTTACGATCCCTGAAGATGTTGTCGAGCGTGTCGAGAAAAGGCGTCGAGCATGAGCCTAGAACTTTATCGCTTCCACAACAAAGCCCGTTGTGATTCCAACGATACGATGCGGTGTTTCAAAAAACCAAAAACCAACATCTCTCTTCGTAAGCCCTGCCCTGTGTGGATTCGCGGTACGAAACCTGATGGTGCCTATGTGCGCGAGTCCACGGGCAAGAGGGATTGGAACGAAGCGGAGAAATATAAATCCACAATAGAGACAACCGGCGAACCACCGAAGGCGGCACCGAAAAAGGATACGGTTGAGCAACTCTGTGATCGCTTCATCAAGAATATGCAAACGGAGAGCAAGGATATCGAGACTATCCGAAAGTATCGACATCTTTTCAAGAAACTGAAAGAGTTCGCCACGCGCAAAGGTATTCAATTCGTCGCGGAGTTCGACATCACCCTGCTTGAAGAGTTCCGTTCGGAGTGGCCTGATGGCGACATATCCCGTCAGAAGAAACAGGAGCGTTTGCGAGCACTGTTCCGATACGCTCGCTCCCGAAAGATGATCGAGGATAACCCCGCGCTTAATCTGGGCAAGATCGTGGTAAAACACAAGCAGAAGGTTCCGTTTACTGACGAAGAACTGATTGCCATCGAGAAGGCGGCTGTGGATCGCATCGAGGATACGACGCGCAGTGAAGCCGAACAGGAGCGCAGCCGCCGCGCCTACGCTCTGATCCTGCTCATGCGTTATACCGGCCTTCGGATCAGTGACGCCACTTTGTTGGCTCGCGACAGTCTCAAAGGCAATCACATCGAGTTGGTCACGGAAAAAACAAGCACGCTTGTTTCCGTGTTCGTTGGTGAGCCTGTTATCGAAGCACTGCAGGGCTTTACGCCGGAGACGAAGACTCACTATTTTTGGGATGGCAAGTTGTCCGTGAAATCTTTGACCAATCTCTACCGCGATTATTATCTTGGCTCTGTTTTCGATGCCGCAGGGTTGACAGGTAAAACGCCGCATCAATTCCGCCACACATTTGCGACGAAGCTGCTGACAAAGAACGTGTCTGTGGAGAACGTTGCCGTCCTGTTGGGAAACTCACCAAAGAGGGTTTGGGAGAGCTATGCGGCGTGGGTTCCAGCCCGGCAGGCTGCGCTCGATGATGATGTGAAGCGAGCGAACGGCTGGCACAATATCGAAGCAGAGAAGCCTGTGAAGAGGCCCTCAAAGCGCAAGGTGTCCAAAAGTCGTGTATAAATTTCGTATAAATTGCGCCGAAACCTAAAAAACCATCGTTTTTAAAGGGAATCTTATGGCGGAGGGGGTGGGATTCGAACCCACGAGACCCTTTCGGGCCTAACGGTTTTCAAGACCGCCGGAGTCAACCGCTTTCCTACCCCTCCGGGTTTGATTGTAGCGTACTTACTGGATTCTGACCGCGTTCGGAGTTGCCCAATCGTTGCCCAATTCCCTTTCCAGACGCTCCATTGCAGCAACGGCATCCGCACCAGAAGTATTGACGTAGAAGGCGAGGGTGGTGCTGACGTTCGAGTGCCTGAGAATCGCCTGAATCGTCCGGGCAGGTACCCCGATACGATGCAGGTTCGTTGCAAGCCCGCGCCGGAACGCGTGCCAACCATGCCAGCCCACTCCGCTGCCTTTCAGCGCAGGCCGTATGATTTTGGTACCCATCGTGGCCAAGTCCCTCGGGCGACCGCTCGGCCCGGCGAAGACAAACCCGTTCTCCCGATTTCGCTTGGCGTGTTCCGCGAGCATCCGGGCAAGTAACGGAAGCACCGGAACCGGTGCAGTTCTCGCCCTTGTCTTTGTTTCGCCGACGTCACGATGCCACACCGTCCGGCTGACCCGGATTTCGTCGCCTACCCAATCCTCCCAACGCAACCCGCGAAGTTCCGATAAGCCCAAGCCCGTGAAGGCCGCGACCGCGACAGCCGTGCGGGCCGGCTCCGGCAGCAGGCGAATCATCGTTTGGATTTCTTCGAGGGAGTAGGCATAAGTTTCGTTGCCGGGCGCTCCCCTCGGCACGCTCACATCCCTCATCGGGTTGGTACGGTCTAATGCGCCAATCCTCTTGGCGTAGGTGAAGACGCCGCTCAAGAAACTCTTGATGTGGAGCAGAGAACGATGGGACAGGCCTGTGTTCTGGGAGATGAGGGATAGCAGGCGCTCCCCGTCAGGCGTGCGGAAATCGCGGAGCAGAATCCCGGCCACGCGGAACTTTAGGTGGTCTTCGAAAATGTCCTTGTAGCCCTTTTGCGTCGAGGGGCGCTTGTGCTCCCGAATATAGGGTAGGTACGCGGCCTCGATGAACTCGCTGACGCTTTGGGCGGTCTCTGGCCGCAGTCGCCCGCAGTTCAGGGGAGAAAGAATCTCCTCCGCAAGAGGCCGTACGGACCTCAGAGTACGGTAAGTGTCGCAGAACGGAGCAAGTTTCTGACATATCCGCCGACGAACGACCCGCCCGTCTCTAACCTCGTCGCGGTAGAATCTGAGATACCAATTTCCGCCCTTCTTAAAGATGTTTCCGCGTTGCATTTTGTCTCCGTGTGGTGGCCAGCCATCCCACGACGGCTGTCCAGTCGAATCGAATATAACGCCCAATCCGAAAACACGGGAGCGGATTCTGACACCGCGTTCGGCTCTTCTCGTACACCCAAGTCTTCGGCACCTTCAGGCGTGCCGCCAGCTCATCTGGGGTGAGGATGTCGTTCGGGTTCAACATTCAGATTATCTCTATCTCGAAATCGCTGTACGTTAGCGAAAAGAAAACACCCCAGTTTGTGCGCTCTGATTTGCCCGATTCATCCGCTGAATCCGGTCGGTGCGGACGGCTCACGCTAATTCTGGTCGCCTGATTCTGAGATTTCGATTTCGCAGCCCGTAATGTGCTGCATCGCTTCGATTTGGATGACTGTGGCTAGGCCTTTCAGGAAGCCTTCCGCTGACGCTCTCTCCGCCTCTGCGAGGACGCGATATTGAGGATTGATTGTCACGCCGACATTCCCGAGCAGCCGAGCACCGCGAGCAATAAGCAAATCGAGCTTGGTTTGCCGATGCGCGTCGTTGCTCCAAACCAAATCAATTTGTTCCAATTCGAATACGAGCGCCGCAACAGTGAAAGCCGCAGCGTACATGTCCAGCTCCTGAAGCAATTCTGTGTCGCTCTTCATTTATGAATCCTCTCCTCCCCGAGTGGTTAGTGCATTCTTTCAGCGCTCTCGCGTTCGTCGCCCGATGCCGTTTTGATGCCAACCTGGCTACTCTTCGTCGTCGTCTTCATCTGGCGTCTCCCGGTCCTCATTTCTCGTAACGGAAGTAGGTGCGTTAGGGGGGATAAACGCGTTCAGGACTAACCACACCGTCTACCAGCTCCCCACTGGGACTTACTTCATCGCCTCAGATATCCCGCTGCAGGAAGTGCTAAATAGAGCAGTAGCGGCTGCGAGCACGACTCTCAAATCCAGTGCTGTTGTAGTTGCTGAATGGAGAGAAGCGATGTGGCAAGGACTAACCGTTGTACAGTAGCTGCTCAAACGCACTGAATGGAGGCGCTATGTGGATGAAGGGCATCGTCATTGGGTTTCTGCTGTACGCAGCGTTTGTTTTGATTATCGTGACGGCAACAATAAGGGGCCTTTTCAGACCAGCGGGGCCGAATTCGGAGGCGGTGGGCATTGACCTCGTGACTCTGTATCACAACACTTTTGAACACAATCCTTGGTTTGTTATCGCGCTCGTGGGGTGCATTCTGGTTGGCGTATCACTCGTCGCGGCTTGGCCGAGATTCACTCCCGTATCGTAAAACGGCAGCGAAGCAGCTCACTGCAGCTTGGCGTACTCGGATTTCGCAGCGATGAGTATGGGAATATCGGCGTCCGCATCTTTCCAGAGCGTGAGGAAATCCTGATACGCGGCGCGGGCTTTTGGCGGTGTCGCCCTGTATTGCGTTGGCGACTGCGCGATTTCTAGTTACTTCCGCTCCTAAAATATGCTATAACTGCTAGCGTGATGACCTGCTCTACCAAGGAGGCCGCAAAGAGAGTCGGCATCCATTGGGTCACTCTCCTTCGTTGGTTGGCAGCGAAGAAGATACGACCGAGCGTTGCCGTCCCGATTGACCGTGGCAGAACTCTCTGGCGATGGACAGAAAAGGATATAGCGAAGCTGGAGAAGCTGAAGCAAGCGACTTATAGGAAAGGGCGGGGACGAAAGCCTAAACGAAAGAAGAGGAATTGAAAGTGAAGTAAAGAGCAGTAGTTTAGGAATCCATGTTCAGACCATGGGGAATCGTCACACTTTTGGTCGCTTGCTCTCTCGCATGCTTTCTTTTTTACCTGTTCCTCATGGGAAAGCTTCTGGATGTTGTTGTTCCTGTCGTGGAAGCCGTCGCCAGACTTGGAAGGAAGTAAGCAATCAGAGGCGTCAGAAGAAATCACTCCTTGCGATATCTTCAACCGACCAGTGCTTGAATCATCGCATTCCTGGGGAAAGTGGGGCGAATCGAATTATCGTTCATTGATTTGGGTCCCTGAACTCAACGAGCTGGCTAAACAGCGCGGATTGGGGGTTGCTCTCGGCGCTCGTCAAAGCATAAACCGTTCAGATTCAATCAGTCTCCGCTTTATCCGACCTTCACCAACAAATGAGGCTCCCTGCATTGAAGCAAACGCTGAAGAGGAATAAAACTGCGCCCACAACGAGGGAACAACGATGGAGTCGCAATCAAAGACGGCAGAGAAAAGGAGACGAAAGTGAAAATTACGACAGTGGTGAAGGGTTCGATTTTTGCAGCAGCGCTGGGGCTAGCGTGCTTGCTGCCGGCAACAACGCATGCGCAGGCCGAGGTCTCACCTGAAGTCTATGACGTGGTGAGCACTGAGACGATTGCGGCGGAGCAACAGTTGATAGCGGCGTCCAATACCGCGAAGCCAGCTGATTTTCAGGGACGTTTCGCTTTGCCGTATGAGGTGCACTGTAAGGGGAAGAACTTGAAGTCCGGTCAGTACTCGCTGTCGGTGAAGTCGGAAGGAACAACTCGTGTTGTCACAATCGCTCGCAACGGTGAAACGATGGATATCCGGGCGCAGGAGCTTGCAGGAAATCCCGCAGCGAGCCACAGCTCAGTGTTGGTGCGGAAGTCGCACGAAGGGCGGATGCTCGAAGCTGTTTACGTGCGGCAGTTAAACCTGCTGCTTTTTTTGGATGGGGATGTAGCTGCGCAGTCGGGACAGATGGAGCGGCTGCCGATTACGTAACCAGTTTTGCGCGGACACGGAACGCCTCGCCACAGCCCTGGGCGAGGCGTTTTGTGTTTTAAGAAACGAGTAATCGCGTTCTGCAAAGGCTATCGGAAGTAAATACAGTAAAGATTGTAGCCCGCCCATTGTCCTCAGCTCTGCGCGTGGTCGCTCATTAGCGATTGCGCTGGCAAGCGAGCGGTGGGCGGTTTCTCGGCTGCTGGGTGCTAATCATCGGGACCCTTCCGACTCGCGTGGTCTTTGTGGCGTCGTCCTTGGAAGAAATGGCAGGCTGCTAGGAGTCCCAGCAAGACTACAAGTGCTAGCAGGGCCGCTGCTGGACCGACGGGCATCCCAAATCGTGTAGCCGGAGACTCGCGCCCACCATCGGGTGTTCAGCCGATGTTCAAAACGGTCTTGCTGTACGCCTAACTCTTAACAGATGCATTCATCCGTGGAGTTTATAAATCCCTGACGCGATGAGTCCCACAGCGCATGGCAGAAATGCCTTGCATTCGCTCCGTACGCTGCGTTGCAATCAAACTAATCGGCGGTCTCGCACTAGAGCTGTGCCAGCGCTGGTCAAGACCTACTGACGGCTGGTGAAAAATGTAGCAAAAGTAGCCAGTCGTGTTGGTGGAGGAATTCTGATGCTAATTACAGAGATAAAGTCGGAAGAATGCCGAGAGATTCTGGCGAGAACTGGCTTTGGTCATCTCGCGTGCAGTCACAACAATGAACCGTACGTGGTGCCCATGTACTTCGCCTACGAAACCGAGTATCTGTACGGATTTTCTATCTTCGGACGAAAAATTGAATGGATGCGCGCAAACCCGAAAGTCTGCATAGAGGTGGACGAGGTTGTTAGTCACTCCAGCTGGGCGAGTGTAATTATCAATGGCCTGTATCAAGAACTACCCAACACCGGTGAGCACCATTCTGAACGCCAGCACGCGTACAGCGTGCTCGAAAAGCGGGCGCTCTGGTGGCAGGCCGCTGAAGCAGCGAAGGAGCTACGAACGACGCAACATTTCCCTCCTATCTTCTATCGCATTCACATCGACGCTATGACTGGCCATCGTGCGGCACCCGATGACCACTCAGCCGATTATTCGAAGGACATCTACGGTTAGTGCCGGACAGAAACAGTCTGGAACAGGCGTGAACGGCGGGTACTGGAGAATTCGTACTATTGGCGTCAGTAGCCAATCTCGATAGGGTTGCGGAGTAGGACTGGGCTTGGGGTGGCTCCTCTGGGAAGCGGGGCCGCCCCCTTTTGTTTGCCGCTCAAACCCGGTGTGCCCAGATAAGCTTCCGCCATGCTTTGCGATGGATTTTTGTCCAACTGAAGCGCGCCGAATCGGAACAGGTTTTCAAACGTGTCCCCGACTTGGTCCGGTTTGCAGCGATTAACTCGTCACCCATATCCCGAAAGTACCGTAATTCCCAATGCAGGCGTTCAATCATGTATGCCTACACATGCTGTCGTTGTTCGAATTGCGCCGCTCAGGTTGTATTGGAAGAGCAGGGCGGGTCGAACACTTTATTTTGTAGACCTGCAAGGCCACGCGCCGGGCGTGAGGCTTGTCCGTACTGTCGGATGGTGTTCGTGCCTGAAAGGTATTACGTCGCAGAAAGCGAAACGCCTCTTTTGCAGCAAGCACTCGCTCCTTTGGTAAAGCGTGCAGCCGCATCCTGATGTTCGGCGATGCCGATAGCGCTCGAAGCACTGGAAACAAACGTGGTCGGTGCTTCCCGAAGCTCGGATTAGGCGTAGAATCCCCGCAAACTCACGCGAAGAAAGGCGGAAGTTCGACCAGTAAAACCAAAGTTAGTTCGGCCAAAATAAATGGGCGCAGCGGCGGGAGGCCGAGAACGAATACGAAGTAGGTGAAACCATGAGCGACGAGACGTATTTGTTGCAGCGCATTATGGGTCTTGAAACTGAGCTTAGTTATTTTGCCGAAAGCTCTCGGCAGCAGCAATTTCGCCACAACACCGAGATAAGTCAGCTTCAAAACGAGAATCGAAAACTGCAAGCTCGGCTCGGCGTTCTCCAAGCCGAGAATAATACTCTGCGTCAAAACGACAATCAAAAGCTGCAAGCTCGGCTCGGCGTTCTCCAAGCCGAGAATAATACTCTGCGAGTTCAGCTTAAGGCTGCGTTATCGGTGATTTCTTACTTAGAGCAGCGGCTCAAATTTCACTTGAAATCTTTACTAGAGCAATCAGCCACCGCTGGGACAACAGATAGGTTGAGCAACGCGGCATGATGTTGCTGCAATGAGCGTTACTGATTGGAAGTACCGTGATGAACCCCTCGAATTAAGAGCTTGTCGCTCGCCTCCCAGAGAACACCCTGACGACGCGGGAGTACTCAAGATTCGTACCATTGCATTAACCCCACCACTGTGTAGAGTTGCTGGGCAAAGACTGGTGTTGGGGGGTGTCTTTTGGGAAGAAAAGCACCCCCTTTTTTTGTGCACGAAACTCAGGAGGACGCCACGCCTGCCCACGTTTGGCAACTCCACGTCCGCCCCGGTATGGTGCGGGATTTCCAGAATATTCTGTCTTCCGTTGTGGAATTGGCACGACAGCAAGACGGATATCGCGGGATAGTTGCCTTGGCTTCCGGCAAATCGGAGTCACCGGACGTGACCTTGGCTGCTCTCTGGGATTCCTTAGAGGCGATTCGCGCCAGCGAAAACAGTCTATTTCTCACGCAGGCAATCTCGCGCTTTCTGGGTTGCTGTGAGGGCTTACCGCACATCATGGAGCAGGAGCTGTTCGCGAGCGATTTCATCGCAACCAGTGCGCGTGCGATATAGTCTGTCGCAGGCGACAGACAGGTGAGACCATCCAGTTTGGATACGGAATCGTGGGGGCGATTTTGCTGGTCTGCTTGGTAGTTTGGCCCTTGGCTAAGTTATTGCCAAAAACGTCACAAGAGCAAAGGCGAAAGCGATGCCAATCAAGAGGGCTACGACTATGGCGGCACTGCGAGGCGCTGGCAGGTCGCGCCAGTGATACTGATAATCAGTCATCGCGGCCTTCAGCTCTGGTAATGGCTAGTTGGCCCAATCTAACATCCAGCCTAACGCCGACTAGGAAGCGATACTGTCTCTTTTTGCACACATTGGATTTGGATTTTGTTTTGACGCAGTCAAATTGATTTGCGATGTTTTCACCAATTTCTTTTATATTCCGCCGCAATTCACATGACCGGACCGAGTATTGGGGAGAGCTGGTAACGATGGATTTATCGACCGCAATCTGACGATTCTCAGAATGTCCCGAATGGAACAGATTTACGGCAGGGTGCTAGCGCAGCATATTCGAATGAGAATGAAAGACCTGACATCAAGACAGTTGTTCTCAATTCCCTGTCCAAGGTGCGGTGCCGCAACCGGGCACCTTTGCGAACTGCATTTAGGTGGCCTACGCGTCGAACCGCATTTGGACCGGAAGCTGGCCGCTGTTGAGGCGGTGGAAACGAAAAGAATGCACGTTGGCGCAAACCGCCTGACTTCAAAGATGCCGAAATGAGTTTCATTGCTCCGCTCTTCAGGAATTCAAATCGTGTACATCTACACGTGCTGCGCCGGTCTTCCAACACAATCCGGGCGGTGCAGTTCTTACAGTGGAGAAGGACCCATCGTGTCAGACACCCAGATTAAGTTACCGACGCTTGAAGAGATAGAACTGCGAGCATACGAAATCTATTTGAAACGAGGCGACGCAGAGGGCATTGCGATGGAAGACTGGCTCGCTGCCGAGAAGGAGCTATTGGCATCACGTCAGGCAGACGCCGTTGGTCCATTGATGAAACGCGGGGCTGCTTCTTGATGTTTGGAGGATTGCAGCTATCTCGTATAATGCAATCAAATCGAAACGCGCGTGAGATGAAGCTTTATTGGAATTTGCTT
>Ga0210405_10005782_pt1 | contig 11191 bp, 7 predicted proteins | sample IncBWH11MmetaG_FD_155492 | JGI IMG/M metagenome (GOLD analysis project Ga0210405, IMG submission 155492) | Forest soil microbial communities from Barre Woods Harvard Forest LTER site, Petersham, Massachusetts, United States - Inc-BW-H-11-M | ecosystem: Environmental > Terrestrial > Soil >... | reverse complement strand
AAGGAATGATTTCGTACGCAGTTCCAAATCCACCCGAACCGCCCTGATAGTTCACGCCGTACAAGTTGTCATTCGAATCCAGGATCACGCTCGCTTGAGGATTAAATCCCACGGTTCCGCCAGAAAAATCAAACAGTATCGTCTCGGTCCACTTCCCGTTCGTGCCGGGTTCCAGTTCGAAAACCAGCCCTAACTGAGAAGTACCTCCCGAGGTGGTGGCACCGTAGAGATGTCCGGCTTTGTCTACGGCCACTCCGCTTAGAGGTGAGCTACCGTCGGAGCAGCCGAATTGCGAGCAGAAACTGTAAAGCACTCTTTCCCTCCACCCGCCACTCTTATTGTGATTTAGGGCAAAGAACAGTTCCGTTATTTCCACCCGTGCCGCCAAATTGGGTGGCGCCGTACAGGCTACCTTTTGCATCGATGGTAAGACCGGCGAGAGGGTTTGCTCCATCTGTACCGCCAGCGAACGTATGCAACACTTTCTGCATCCACTGGCCGTTACTCCCCTTGGTCAACTGGAATACGGTTCCATAGCTGGTGAGTGTACCTCCGTACTCTGTCGTGCCATACAAATTGTTCGACGAGTCGATCGCCAGTCCGCCTGCCGGTTCGCTTCCGTCTGTGCAATTCGCTTGAGAACAAAAGTTGTAGAGAATTTTTTCGTCCCATTGGCCGTTCTTAGGACTTAGTTCGAAAGCAGTTCCGCATCCCAGGGAACAACTAGAAGTGAAAGCGCCACCGAAGAACGTAGTTCCGTACAAGTGTCCCGCCTTATCGAACACCAAGCCGGAGAATGGGTTCTTTCCATCTGTTCAGCTTCCAAAACTTCGAATAACCGACTCGATCCAACTGCCATTGGCCTGTTGCGACAACTTGTACGCTGTTCCGTAGCCGTATTCGCCGCCGTCATAAGTTGTCCCGTACAGGTTTCCCGATGAGTCAACGACCAGGCTTGCGAACGGCGTCGCGCCGTCAATGCAAGCACTCTTCTGGCAGAAGTCATAAAGTATCGTCTCCGACCATCCCCCGCTTGTTGGCTTTAGCTCGAACACAACTCCGTAGCCGGCAGTTCCACCTTGAACCGTGGTTCCGTACAAATCGCCGGCCGAATCGAAAACCAAATTGGCAGCCGGATAGTTACCATCCGGAGAACCGCCAAAGCTATAAAGCGCATTCGCTTGAGTCGCGGCCCGTGCGCGAGGTGCGGCGGTGATCGCCGCTATACACACAACAAGAATTGCGAGCAGAAGCTGGAGTGGCCGCATGCGTAAAACCTCTAGGTGGGGGGAATCAAGGTTAGGACAAGCAGGTACTATTGTAATCGTACTGTTTTGGGGTTGCACCTCGATTGTCGTCGCGCTACCCTAGTTCCGCTCTCGCGATTCATCCCTCCGACCTCCTTCCCTCACCCATTTCCCGCACACTTGCTGCATTGCGTGTGCAATATAGGTGGTTTGTGCAAAAGGGCACCCTATATATAGTGTTTTCATGCTTGACCCCGGCAGGATTTCGTCGGTACAGTAGCTTCAATCTGTGTCCGCCCTATCCAGCCTGGGGACGGTAGCGCTCGCATCAGGCATCGTTTTCTCACGACGGGGAATCCGTCTGGTAAACACCGTGGCCCGCGGTCCAAGGAGTCGAAGTTGCTCAAACTGAAAAAGCTGCAGATTCTCGGGTTCAAGTCCTTTTGCGACCGTACCGAGCTCAAGTTCCACGGCGAGGGCGTCGCGGCCATTATCGGTCCCAACGGATGCGGCAAGTCGAACATCGCCGATGCCATCTCCTGGGTACTGGGCGAGCAGTCGGCGAAGACCCTGCGCGGATCGCGCATGGAAGATGTCATCTTCGCCGGCACCCGCGACCGCAAGCCCACCGGCATGGCCGAAGTGTCGCTGACCCTGATCGATCCCGAGCAGTACGACGGCGCCGACGCCAACCTGCCCACCGAAATCGAAGTGCAGGACGAGATGCCCTCCGGCGACTGGGACGAAGCTGAAATTCGCGCCCAGGCCGCAGAAGAAACCGAGCGCCTTACGGAAGAAGCGCAACCTGGCAAGACTGAAGAAGTCGAAGGCGAGCCGGTACCGGAAGTCGTGCAGGCCGAAGCCGCGGGACCTCAAGTAGTGCTTAAGATTCGCCGCCGCAAGTTCAATCAACAGCAGTTTCATAGAGGAGAGATCGCCGTCACCCGGCGCCTCTTCCGCTCGGGCGACAGCGAATATCTTCTAAACGGCAAGCTCTGCCGCCTGCGCGATATTCAAGAACTGTTCATGGGCACCGGCCTCGGTCCGGAGTCTTACGCGCTCATCGAGCAGGGACGTATTGGCCAGATCCTTAGCAGCCGTCCGACCGATCGCCGCAACATTATTGAAGAGGCCGCCGGCATCACCAAGTTCAAGACCAAGAAGCGCCTCGCCGAAGCTCGCCTCGAAGACGCCAAGCTGAACCTGAACCGCGTGAACGACATCTTCGAAGAAGTCACACGGCAGATGAATTCGCTCAAGCGCCAGGCGTCGAAAGCGGAGCGCTATGCTCGGCTGCGCGAAGAAATGCGCGCCAAGTTGCGCGTCGTGCTGTCGAGCAAGTTCACTCAACTCGATCAGGAGAACGCGCAACTCGAAGCCAACATCGCTTCCCTCTCGGAAGAGATGCGTCTTCAGGCCGAAGTCGTGCAGCAACTCGAGTCCGAGAATACCGACCGCACGCAGCGCGGATACGCCATCGAGAACGAGCTGCGCGAGAATCGCGAGCGCTTGAGTCAGATTAAGCTCGAAACCGATCGCGCTGTTGCTCAGCGCCGTCACAACGAAGAGCGCTGCGAGGAATTGCTGGTCCGCGCCGCCGCATCAGAAGCGGAGCTCGCACAAGCCCAGGCTCGCCTCTCCACTCTTGAAGCCGAGCGCGATTCGAATCTTCAAACTTTGCAGTCCGCCGCGGCCGATGTCTCTGCCGCGCAGCAAGAGCTCATCCATTGCCAGCAGGAAGCCACTGCCGCTGCCGCCGCGCTCACCGACCTTGAGCGCCAGCAGGAATCTTCGCGTGTTGCGATCATGCAGACCGTGGCCTCCATCGCGGCATTGAAGAATCAACTCACCCAAGCGGAAGAGCGCATGGCCGCCGTCGATCGCGAAGGACAGCGCCTGCAATCCGAACTTTCCACCGGCAATTCGCAGGTCGAAGCCTTCGGAGGCCAGCGCGGCCAACTCGCCCTCGAATTCGAAACCGTTTCCCAGCGTGTCCGCGGACTGAGCGACGAAATTGTTTACACGCGTCAGGCTCTCGAAGCCAAGCGCCGCGAAGAGTCTGAGGTCAAGCATCATCTCGACGGACTGCGCGCCGAGTACGCCTCTGCCCTCGGCAAAAAAGGTTCGCTCGAAGCCGTTATTGCCGAGCACGGCTACTCCACCGAATCCGTGCGCCGCCTGTTTCAATCCGGCGTGATGAATGGAGGCCTCGCTCCCGTCGGTGTTCTCGCCGACTTCCTCGAAGTCGAAGGCCGCTACGAAGGTGTGGTCGAAGACTTCCTGCGCGACGAACTGAACTACATCGTCGTGAAATCGTGGGACGCGGCCGACGAAGGCCTGCGCCTGCTGCGCACCGATGTTGACGGACGCGCCACCTTCCTCGTCCATCCCGAAGACGCACAAGCCAAATTCTCGTTCGTCGTCGACGAGAACGCGCACCCGGCTCCGCCCAATCACTCCATCGTGCCGCTGAAGAACACCATCCGCGTGCTCGACGGATTCGGCAAGTCGCTCGAAGTAATCTTGCCCAAGCTGCGTGATGGATACATCGTTCCTGACCCGGCGTTTGCGCGCGATCTCGCGCTCTCGAATCCCGACGCCTTTTTCCTCTCGCAATCCGGCGAATGCTTCCATAACGTAACGGTCACCGGAGGGAAGCAGCGCGAGGAAGGCCCGCTCTCGATGAAGCGCGAACTGCGCGAAGTCTTGCGCCTGATGGGCGATGTCGAAGCCGCTCTCCGCCACGAAGAAATGCGCGCCCTCACTCTCGGCCGCGAAATCAAAGACCTCACTTCCCTGCTCGATCGCCTGGAAGAAGAAAAGCGTGAGGCCGAAAAGCAGGCCATGACTTCGGGACATCTACTGCACCAATTGGAATCGGAAATGACCCGCGTCAGCGATCGCGTAGGCGTCTGCCGCCAGGAACTGCAGCGTCTCGCCCTTGAACGCTCTGAACAGGAGAGCCTGATCACCGCGCGCCATGCGGAAATCGGTGCGCTCGATACTCAGCGTCTTGAATTAGAACAGGCCACCGCAAGCGCCCAGGAGCAATTGGCCGCCCAGCGCATCGCCCGCGATGCCGCCGCCGAGAGCGCTTCGCAACATCTCGCTCGCGTTGCTGCCCTCGAAGAGCGCCAACGCGCCGCGGCCGGCGTCTTGCAGCGCATCGAGGCTCTGGTCGTCGAGATGGGCGAACGCGTCACCGCGCTGCGCTCGCAAATCGAAGGCTCCGCCGTCGAGAAACTTCAGCGAGAAGAAGAGAACCAGAAGCTTGCCGAACAACTGGTCGCGCTCGAAAGCGAACGCACCACCAGCGAACTACGCGATGCCGCTCTGCAAACCGAATCCGAACAAGTCCGCGCTCGCTTGGCCGAGATCGATGAATCCCTGCGCCAAACCCGCGCGCTGCTCGATCAGGCCCGCGACCATCGTGCCGAGCTTTCCGCCGCGCTCGCGAAACTTCAGTCCGACGTCCAATACATGTCGGAAACCTGCCTCAATGATTTGGGAGTGCAGCGCGCCGAACTCATGGCCGATCTCACCATCCTTCCCCTGATGGGTGAGGAACTTGTTACCGAAGATCAGCTCTACCGCGAGATGCGCACCCGCCTCGATGCCATGGGCCCGGTCAACATGATGGCGCTCGAGGAATACAAAGAGACTGCCGAGCGCCACGCATTCCTCGAAACTCAGCGCAAAGACCTGCTCGACTCGATCGAGAACACGCAGGCCACCATCAAAGAGATCGATGTTTTCTCGCGCCAGAAATTCGAAGAGGCCTTCCACAAGATCAACGACAACTTCCAGGCCACCTTCAAGAAACTCTTCGGCGGCGGACACGCTTTTATGCGCCTCACCGACGAAGAGAATAGCGCCGAAAGCGGCATCGATGTCGTCGCGTCGCCTCCCGGAAAGAAGCTGCAGAACGTCCTGCTGCTCTCCGGTGGAGAGAAAGCCCTGACCGCTCTCTCGCTGCTGGTGGGAATCTTCCAATACCAGCCAAGCCCGTTCTGCATCCTCGACGAAGTCGACGCCCCGCTCGATGAAGCCAACATCGGACGCTTCACCGAACTAGTGAAGGAAATGAGCATACAGACGCAGTTCGTCTTGATCACCCACAGCAAGAAGACGATGAGCATCGCCCCGGTTCTTTATGGCGTGACCATGCAGGAACCGGGCGTCTCGAAGCTGGTCTCGGTCCGCTTCGGCGCCAGTTCCTGACAGCACTCAGGTGTGCACCAACGTTTGAACCTTGCGCGAGCGCATATGCTCCCACTGCGCCGCCGCAGCCCTGACCGCTGCGATGCCAGCCGTCACGTAGAAGAGGCAGAACCACCGATCCTGCCAATTAGGAAGAATTACAAAGTGAAGCACCACATACGCGCTCGTGACGAAAAGCACGGTGCGCGGAGTTCCGGCCTTCGCCAAACCGATCGTTGCCAGCAGAAGAAATGGGATCAGCACGCCATCCGCGGCATTGCTAAGACCTTCGCGAAAGGCTCGCATGTAATCGTGAGCGGAGAACTGGGCCGGGGTCTCCGCCGGAGCCAGCGGGGTACCTAAAAAATTTCTGAAATACAGCATTCTTATTCCGTAGTCTCCGGCGGCGTGATTGATCATCAACGCTGACCCCAGCGCCAGGCATGCCAGCACGCCTCCCTGCCAGAGTTTGATTCGCTTTTGCCAGACACATACGAGAAGGACCAAACCCGCCACCACCACGTTATCGGTCCGCACAAAAACGGACACGAGAAGCAGGGCGAGCCCCGGAGTCAGCTTCCGCTTCTCGAAAATCAGATACAAAGAAAACAACGCGAACAGGGTTGCAAGGCCATCCGATCCCGCAAAGCGTCCCACGAAGGTCACAGGCGGACTGAGCATGACCAACAATGACGCTGCCGCTGCATACTCAACGTCGACGTACTCCGCCGTCCATGCGAACATGATCAGGCCGATGAAGATGTACGACGTGGTTGAGATCAGAATGGCCGCCCGCACCAGCCCCAACCCGGTCTTGCTCAGGAAGTACAGAGCCTGGTTGTAAATTGGCCGGATCGCGAAGAATGGGAGATACTCGCCAAAGTGCCAGGGATTTTGCGCCCGGTCCTGTTTGGAACGCACCAAATCATCCGAGCCTCCCCGTTGGCCCGTCATGTCCTGATAAGTGTCGCGCGGCAAGTCTCTGGCCGCGTCCGCATAAACGCGCGTGTGAATGTCGACCGGGTCGCGGTCTTCCATGAGCAGCGCGTTCCCCATGTATCCTAAAACGTCGAGTTGATAAAAGGGGTTCCGGGCGCAGCGCAGGGATGCAACCAGCAGTAGAAGCAGATAAACGGCGGTGATGCCTAGTTTACGACCTTGCCAAGGGACTTGCATCTCTCTACCACGCTCTTGCGAGAAATGAAAAACTGTCGACGCCGCCCCTAGCTGTTAAAGAAGTGACAGACCCTTACCAATTGAGGTTTATTGTACTACGCGGGAGAATTTCTCAGCTGGGGACGAACTCCATCCTTGCGTTTTTCTTCCCAAGACGCGAGTCCAGGATCTTCAAGGGCACTCGTTCTTTTTCTGCTGATCTTGTTATCCTCCGTCGTCCTCAGAATTTCCACAAACCCATGGCCTCGAAACCCTTGCGGAATAAGCGAATCCACCGACTGGCATCGCTGTCAACCTTTTTCCGTTCAGCGCGCGTGTTACGTCATATGAATGCATGACGGAAGTCGTTGACAAAAATTTCTGGCACGCTAGAATACGCGACGTTTTCAACCTGTAAAATTCCAACATGACTTCTCAACTTCTCGATTCCGTTCTCTTGCACACCGACTTTCCAGATCTCGAACTTTATGCCAGTGGCAAGGTTCGTGACGTCTACCGTCTCGACAGCGAGCGTCTGCTCTTTGTCGCCACCGACCGCATCTCTGCGTTCGACTATGTGCTCGCCACCGGCATCCCGCACAAGGGTCGAGTTCTCACGCAGATCTCTTTGTTCTGGTTCGATTTCCTCAAAGACATCGTGCCCAACCACTTCATCACCGCCGATGTCGACAAATATCCCGCCGCCGTGCGCAAGTACACCGACCAGCTTCGCGGACGCTCCATGCTTGTCATGCGGGGCGACATGTTCCCCGTCGAATGCGTCGTTCGCGGATACCTCTCCGGCTCCGGCTGGAAGGAATACAAGGCCAGCGGCAAAGTGTGCGGCATCGAGCTTCCCGCGGGACTCAAAGAGTCCGACCAGCTCCCCGAGCCCATCTTCACTCCCGCGACCAAGGCGACCACCGGTCACGACGTCAACATCTCGTTTGAGGAGATGTGCAAGCTCGTCGATCCTGAGCAGAGCCGCCAGTTGCGCGACATCAGTCTGAAGATTTACAAGAAGGCGGCCGATTACGCCCGCACCAAGGGCATCATCATCGCCGACACCAAGTTCGAGTTCGGACGCACGCCGGCCGGAATCACGCTGGCGGATGAAGTTCTTACCCCAGATTCCTCCCGCTTCTGGCCGGCCGCTACCTACCAGCCGGGCAAAGCGCAGGATTCGTTCGATAAGCAGTACGTTCGCGATTACCTCGAAGAAATTCGCTGGAACAAGCAGCCGCCTGCCCCTGCTCTTCCCCCGGAAGTGGCGCGCAAGACCAGCGAAAAGTACACCGAGGCATATCACCTGCTCACGGGTCGTGAGCTGGATGTGTAGCTTTTCACCCGCGCGTGAGGGGATCTCATGAGCGGTGCGGATTGGATCATCCTGGCGGTCATCCTGATCTCGATTGTTCAGGCGGCCGCCGAGGGCTTTTTCCACGCGGCATTCAGTATGGGCGGGCTCATCTTGGCCTATCTGCTCGCCGCGTGGCAGTATCACCGTTTATCGGCTTGGTTTTCCCCCAACTTGAAATCACCCTGGTTGGGTGACATTGCAGGCTTCCTGATCATTTTTCTCGCGGTGCTGGTACTGGCGGGCATTGCCGGAAAGATTGCCCGTTGGGCGGTAAAGGAAGCCGGGCTCAGCATTGTTGATCGTGTTTTAGGAGCTGCCCTGGGCTTGGTTCGAGGTGCGCTGATGGTGTCCGTGGTGCTTATGGGAATGACCGCGTTCACGCCCACCTCGAAGTGGTTGGAAGGCTCGCAGTTAGCTCCCTATTTTCAGGTCGTGGGTCGAGCCGCAATTTGGGCGGCGCCTTCAGAGTTGCGAGGACGCTTCTACCAGGGGCTCGATCTGCTGCGTCAACGGCGAAGCGATTTGCCGGGCGCCCCCGGAAAATAGGACAAAGATTTCATAACGCTTTTCATAGCGGCGGCTCGCCTTTGAAGCCGTGTTGTACCCAGAAAGAGAGATCCCGTGAGAGACCAGCTCGAAGCCCTGATCATGCAGATGTACAAGAGCAATATTCTTTATTCTGAAGCTGTCCGCGAATTCAAGAAGCGATTCATCCTGACCGTTCTTCAGGAAAACAAAGGCAACCAGTGCCGTGCCGCCCGCGAGCTCGGTATGCACCGCAACACCCTCAGCCGCACCATTACGGAATTAAAGATCGACGTCCGCCAACTACGCGACGGAGTAAAGCGTCCCCCACGCAGCGCCCGCGTTGCCACCTACGACAAGAAAGCCATTCGTTAACTCTCAACCTTTTCCTGACCTCATCCTGAGGCCGAAAGGCCGAAGGATCTCGCGCGCAGTGCCGGTACTACTCGCCAGATCCCTCGCTTCGCTTCGGGATGACGTCACTTAGCTTGTGGCGCGGGCGCCCTCGCCCGTGTAGTCGCGGAGCGACGCCAGAAATTCCAAAGAAAAATCCACCTCCCAAGCGTCCCATAGGTTTTCATTTCCCTCAAAAAACAAAGCCCACAGCCGAAGCCGTGGGCTCTTGAGAAACAACGTTCCCTTATTGTGTGGGCTTCCGATGCACCGGAGGCTTCTTCGCCCCAGCCGGCGCCGCCTTCGTCAGCAGCTGCCCTTTCTCCATCGTCATCATGAACGGATTCGGCGTGTACGACGCCGGCGAGCCCTCGAAATCGAGCGTCGCGCCTTCTTTCGGCATCAGCTTCGCCGGAATCGGCCCGTTCATGGTCAACGTGATATCAGCCTTCTTCGCTTCGATATCGTCCGAGCTCTCCGCAATCATGATCTGGTCGGCGGTTGCACTGATGACTAGTCCTTCCATCTGCAGCGTCACACCCTTGATGGCATCCCAGACCTTGGCCCCGTCTTCCGGAGTTCCCTGAGACAACACCAGTTGCCATTCCCCGAAGCTCAGCGCCTTGAGCTGGTCGGGAGTCTTGTCTTTCACCAGCGCAGCTGCCTGTTCTGCTGGTGTTGGCGCCGGCTTGATGGTGAAGCCAGCCGGGGGAAGTGGCGTCGTGGCCGTCTGGGCTAGTAATTCGTTCCAACCGTCCTCGCCAGCGTGGTACTTCACATACTTGGAATGGCCGAACTTGGTGAGATCTGACTTGGCCTTCGGATCCGGCACCAGGTTGGCCGCGCGCGCGATAAAGAATAGGCCATTGATGTAATCAGGAGGGGTCGCGCTCAAATAGGCCAGCGCCAACGGATAAATGTTTTCTACGTTGTTGGGATCAGCCTCAACCGCCGCCCGCAAATATTTTTGGGCGTTGGGATAATCTTTCAGCTGAAGAGCTGAAAAGCCAGCAATCCCGTTCAGCAGTGCCGTAAAGCTCGTCTTCTGCTTCTGGAAATCGGCATCAGACGCGCCGTCGGGTTTGGACATCTTTGCGACCGCGTCCAAGCCGCGCTGAGCGTGCTGTTGGGCGTCTGCCCACTTCTGCGAAGCCCGCTCGTTGTAAGCGATCAATACCAGCGCTCGTGCATTGTCCGGATTCACCGCCAGCAGCCGGTTAGCGGTCTCGATCACCTTTGGTGCATTGTTTGCCTGCTGGTATGCGCCCATTAGCAATTCCAGCGCGTCTTCCTTCATCACGCTGTTGGGATACTGCGTCAAAAATGCTTCCAGGCCGCTGACTTTGGCTGCGGCATCCTGTTGCTGCACTGCGCCCACGTAGGCGTTGTATTCAGCCGGGTCTTTGATTTCTTTCTTCTGCTGCTGCGGTGCGGGCGCGGCTTGCGACGAGGGCTGCGCAGGTTGGGCTGGCGTTTGCGCGACGGCGGGATAGGCTCCGGCAAACGTCAACACAATAGATAACAGGGTCTTCTTCATTCAACGCTCCTTGATACTGTTCAGGAAATCGGCGACGACAAACTTTACCCGGGCTCGACGCCAGCCCATCCAGGTGGATCAGACCATGAGCTTTCCGCTCATGCGTTGGGTCCGGCAAACCCGGCACCTTCACAAATTGCAAGGCGGCCAGAGTAGGATTCCGGTGCGTCGGATTATAAGTATGTACTGAGGCGAAGGCAAGCTTCGCGTTGTTGAGCACACTCATCCCCGTAGATGTGAGATGCAAGAATTGTTTGGCAGGATGGTTCCACCTATGCCCTCCGGTCATCCAAGCTTGCTGGATTCCTCGCAGGCGGAGCAGGTTTTCAAAATGGCACAAACCAATTCTCTCTCGCAGCAAGTCGCGCTCGTCACCGGCGCGGGACGCGGCATCGGCGCAGCCGTCGCCACCAAACTCGCCAGCCTCGGCGCCACCGCGCTGCTCTTTGGACGAAATCGATCTCCCTTGCAAGCGACGGCCGATGCCATCGCCAGGCTGGGCGGCAAGTCCGAGATCCTTCCCTGCGACGTTACCGATCTGCACGCGACTGAAGCCGCCGCTGTTCAGATCGAGAAAACGTACGGCCGCCTCGATATTCTGGTGAATAACGCTGGCATCGGCGGCTTCAATAGCCCGTTGCATGAATTGCCGCCCGATTCCTGGGATCAAATCCTGAATACCAACCTGCGCGGCGTCTATTACATGATCCGCGCGTTTACGCCCATGATGATTCGCGCCCGCTCCGGGCACATCGTCAACATCTCGTCCCTCGC
>Ga0210405_10005781_pt1 | contig 11191 bp, 6 predicted proteins | sample IncBWH11MmetaG_FD_155492 | JGI IMG/M metagenome (GOLD analysis project Ga0210405, IMG submission 155492) | Forest soil microbial communities from Barre Woods Harvard Forest LTER site, Petersham, Massachusetts, United States - Inc-BW-H-11-M | ecosystem: Environmental > Terrestrial > Soil >... | reverse complement strand
ACAGCGTTGCCTGGCCCACTTTCAGTCCGCGTTTACGCAACGCCCGCTGCAAGTCTTCCTGACTGGCGACGGGGCCATGCTTCAGCAGTTCAAGGACGGCTCGCTGGCGTAGGGATTTATTCATTATGAATACTTATGCATCATGATGCATAAATATTCACCATAGTAACTCCTGCGGCGCGGGTGTCAAGTGGAAAGTTAAGAAAACGAAGCACGAATATGTTGTCTCTGGCAAGACCCGGCTCCAGCTCAATCCACGCGCTTCTCCTGTTCCCGCGGAGTTTTGGCATCGCGGAATGACCGCTTTCCATTGTGGTAAATTGTTAACGGTGGGGCGCGTAGCTCAGTTGGCAGAGCAATGCCCTTTTAAGGCATGGGTCGATGGTTCGAATCCATCCGCGCTCACCAGATTTCAAGTTGTCTTCAGCAATGCCCCTCAGTTAGAGCGGGAGCGAAAAAGGTCACCGATGGTTACCAGTACTCACTTTGCGACCGAGTCGCAGCTTGGAAGATCAAAAAACGACAGAGCCATTACCCGCCCTTCTCTAATGAAGGAGCTGGCCGCGAGGGGAGTCCGTATGACCGCTCAGAGGCGGCTCCTGGTGGGCATCATTCAGGACTCGCCCCGGCATCTGGACGCGGCCAGGCTTCTGGAGATTGCCCGGAAACAGGACCCGGATATCGATCGCGCCACGGTCTATCGAACCCTCGCGTTGCTCAAAAACCGTGGGCTGATCGATGAACTGGATCTCATGCACATTGAGGGCGAGAAGCACTATTACGAGGCCAAAACCAATCGAGATCACTGCCACATGGCCTGCTTCCGGTGCGGCGCGATCATGGAATACGCGAGTTCGTCTTTCGAGAAACTGAAAAAAGAGATGGTTAAACAGAGTGGCTTTCAGATCCGGGTGGTCCGGCTGGAAGTGGGTGGATTTTGTAAGAGGTGTCAAAAAGGATCGACGTTTTAGTTTTTTTGTTGTTAGATGCGACTGAGTCGCAATAGCTCCGATTGACAACCAATGAACCAACGAGTGTGGCGTTTTAGCGGACATGAAACGTAACAAGGAAAACAACGGCATGGCGGGTACCCGGCAGAATTGCGTCTTGATTTGTCGTCCGTTGAGTTTCCGGCGCTCATGCCTGCCTCCCTTATGCCTTTCTATTTCGATGGTCATGTTCTTTGCCGCGGCTTCGTGGGCTGGTGCGGGCGGTAGTGTTTCTGGCACGGTGAAGGATGCGAGCAACGCGCTAGTTCCGAACCGCACCGTGAAAGCAACGAATATCGCCACGGGCGTGCAACAGCAGGTCACAACCAACGACCTGGGCTTCTACTCCTTTCCTAACCTCGCCGTTGGGCGCTACAACCTCGTGATCGAAAAGATGGGCTTCAAGCCCTATCAGCGAACAGGCATCGCCATCGATGCGAACAGCACGCTGGTGGTTCACGCCGTGCTGGAAATCGGCGGACACACGGAGGCCATCACGGTGACTGAGAATGCCGTTCATGTCGAAGTGTCCGACACGCAGATGGGAGAAGTCGTCAGTGGAACGAAGATGGCCGCAGTGCCTCTGAACGGGCGCAGCTACACTGATCTTCTGGCGCTCCAGCCGGGCGTTGTTCCAGCGACCTCCCTTAACTCGAATACTCAGCAGGACGTCGGCGTGAGCGCGCTGTCGCCTTCTGGTAGTCTCAACCCCGGAACGATCTCGATTCACGGACAGCGAGAATTCTCCAATGCGTTCGTCGTGAATGGAAGCGACGCTGAAGAAGACGTGAACTCTGGGACGACGATAGTCCCGAACCTCGATTCCATTGCCGAGTTCCGCATTCTTACCAGCAACTTCGACGCAGAATACGGCGGGCACAGCGGAGGACAGATCAATGTCGTCACGAAATCGGGTACCAACCAATTTCATGGCGACGTGTTTGAGTTCCTACGTAACACGAACCTCGATGCGCGCAACTATTTTTCTCCCACTCGCGGAACCTTCGACCAAAACCAGTTTGGCGGAACATTCGGCGGTCCGATTCGAAGAAACAAAGTATTCTTCTTTGCCGATTATCAAGGGACCCAGTTGACCCAGGGAGTAGACACGGGTCAGATTCCGGTTCCTTCAACCCAGGATCGGTCTGGCGATCTCCTCGATCAAGCAAGTGCGCTGACCGGCACAGTCACTGGCCAACACTGGGCAAATCTGCTGTCGCAAAGACTCAGATACTCAGTTTCCCCGGGCGAATCCTACTACACGGTGGGATGCTCGACCAGTGGTTCCACTCCCTGTGTTTTCCCGGGAGGTGTGATTCCGCTCAATGCGTGGTCGGTCCCTGCGATCACTCTCTTGCAATACATTCCGTCGCCTAACACTTCGAATGGCACCTTCGCGACTTCCAACTCCAACCTGACTTTGCGCGACGACAAGGGAGCTTATCGGCTCGACTACAACAGTCATTGGGGCGCGCTCTCGGCATACTACTTTTTGGACGACTTCACTCTCAACAATCCCTATCCGGTGGCGCAAAGCGGGGCAAGTGTGCCCGGTTTCGATGCGCTCTATTTGGGGCGAGCCCAGTTGCTCAGCTTAGGCGACACGAAAGCCCTCGGATCAACAGCGGTCAACGAGTTCCACTTCACCTACATGCGCAATCACAACGATCTTGGCAAACCCATCGGCGGAGTCGGGGTCAGCCTGGCGTCGCAGGGCTTTGTGACTGGCGCGGGAACGCCCGGAATTGTGCAGCTCAATCCGCAAGGCGAGGGGGTTGAGAACATCGTCTTCAATGCGTTCTCCATGGGGACAAACGCGAACGAATTGCGGCAGGTCAACAATACTTTCCAATGGACAGATAATTTCTCCAAGGTGCTGGGCCGTCACACCATGAAATTCGGAGGAGAAGTACACTTCGACCAGATCAACACCAACCCGATCGCGCAATTCAATGGCAATTTCCTGTTTACGGGGAGCGAGACCGGGTCCGACTTTGCCGATTTCCTCCTGGGAATTCCAAGCCAGTACAACCAGAGCCAGCTGCAGCCGTTTCATGGCCGCAATCAATACTGGGGACTTTACGCGCAGGACAGTTGGCGTGTGCGTTCCAATTTGACTCTGAACTACGGCGTGCGCTGGGACCGGATCGAACCCTGGTCCGAAAAAAACAATGGGATCTCGACGTTTGCGCTGGGCAAGCAGTCAGCAGTCTTTCCCGGCGCGCCTGCCGGAATTCTTTTTCCTGGTGATCCTGGTATCCCTCGCACTTTGGCGCCTCCGGGAAACCTGGACTTCGGTCCACGCGTCGGCCTGGCGTACTCACCTGAAGCGAGGGAAGGCTCGTTTCTCGGCAAGATTCTTGGTGGGCCGGGCAAGACCAGCGTTCGAGCCGGCTTCGGTATGAACTATACGGCGATCGAGGCGCTGACCGTGGGGATTCTCGCGGGGAACGCGCCCTTTGGAATTACCTATTCCAGTCCCGCCCCGCCGCTGTTCGCCACGCCCTTCATTTCCGCGTCCACCGGGCAAAACCAGGGTCAGCCGTTTCCTGTCGCATTGGCCACACAAAAGGCTTCCAGTAGCAATCCGAATTCGAATGTCAATTGGCCACAATACGAGCCGATCAGCGGCATCCCCGGCTACTCCGCGAGTAACCGCATCCCCTATGTTGACGAGTACATGTTTTCTCTGGAGCGGCAACTCGGAGCGCACACGGTGTTAAGTGTGAGTTACGTTGGAACGCAGGCGCATCGGCTGCTTGTGATGGTGGAAGCCAACCCGGGCGATCCCGAGCTGTGCTTGAGCCTCGGTGAACCGAATCAGGTGGCACCCCGTTCCCCCACGTGCGGTCCCTTCCGGGAGAGCAATATATTTACCACGTCTTCGGGCCAGGTGATCAACGGAACCCGTGGGCCGCTGGGTTTCAATTTCGGCAGCGATACCAACCAGGCGACCATCGGAAAATCGAATTACAACTCCCTTGAACTGAGCTTGCGGCACACCAGCGGAAGGTTGGAATTGTCTGCCGGATATACCTACGGCAAATCCCTGGATGAATCATCCAATTTGGGGGAAGAGGTGAATCCGATCAATCCTGCTTTGAGCTATGCGTTGTCGTCCTTTGACATCCGGCAAAACTTTGTTGTAAGTTACAACTACAAGCTTCCATTCGAAAGCCTGTTCCACGCCACCAACCGCTGGACGCAGGGCTGGGAACTGTCGGGGATTACCCATTTCAGTTCGGGTCTGCCGGTGACGCTCGTGAATTACGGGGACAATTCTCTGCTCGGGGCGGAGCCGAATGGCATCAACAACTATGGTATCGATGAGCCGGATTACAATGGCGGCCCTCTCGATCTAAACCGCAATCGCCGCAATGGGCGGTCTTACTTCAATACCTCACAATTCAGCGATAACGCCTTGGGCACGCCGGGCACGGCAGAGCGGCGGTTCTTCTCGGGACCGGGGCTGGACAATTACGACATGGCGGTGCTCAAGACCGTGGGTCTAACCGAATCGAAGTCTCTTCAGTTCCGGCTCGAAGGTTTTAACATTTTCAATCACGCTCAATTCTTCGGGCCCCAATCCGTCGACGGCAATATTGGCAGTCCTTCGTTCGGTCAAGTCGTGAGTGCTAATCCGCCTCGCCTGATTCAGTTGGGCGCAAAGTTTCTTTTTTAGAAACCAGGCGCGATGTCTCGCGCGAGCCTCTCGATCTGCCTGACTCGGTTTGGCGGCGCGCACGTGGCGGTGCTAGACTGCGCGAATGGCTACCAAAAAGAAAACCAAGAAGCGGCCCGCGAAGTCGAAGAAGACCATCAGTAAGAAAGCAACGCCGAAAAAGAAACTAGCCAAGAAAAAGCCTGCTCCCAAAAAAGCCGCCGGGAAGAAGGCCGCTGGAGTGAAAAAAGTTGTTGCAACCAAAAGGCGAACCCCAGCGCGTAGGCAGTCTGCACCGTCGTTCTCTCGCGAGAGAGCGGGATCGCAGTCAGGCGAGCTATCGGGAGATTTGCAGGGACTGTCCAACCGGGAAGCTGCAGATTCAGAGAGTGTCGACGAGTTGCTAGAAGAAGGGAACGCGTTCGAGGCTGACGCGGTCAGCGGAGTGGAAGCTGCTGATGACGCTGACGAGCAGGAGGTGCACACCCATGAAGTACCGGAAGACGACGTGCCTGGCGAGTATCTCGACGAAGAGTAGCGGAGTTTCATCCCTCGCCAAAATCCCGATAGCGATTGAGCACGTCGTGCTCTGAGACTACTCCTTCCAGCTTGCGCAGATCGGCCCGGTTCACGACTGGAACGAGCGGCCAACGATCGACGTAACGCAAAGCCGTCTCCAGAGGATGATCGGGATGGAGATACGGAATGTGCGGTCCGGCCAGCAGGGAACTCAGAGTGAGGCCGCCCTTACCGTCCTTCAGCATTTTTTCGAGCTCTTGTTTGGTGACACTGCTCCATCCTGTCGGATTCAGGCGAACCAGAAGCACATCGGGCGAGTCTCCATCCAAGCTTTGAAAAAGTTGGTCTAACGTTTTTTCGGCGTCGAACGCTGGGGACGTTACCGGACGCATCGCGTCCTCCACGCGCAAGATTCCCTCTTCCCTTTGTTCTTCCATGGACGGCAGGTCCAAGCCGTCCTGGCGGGTGAGCACGTCAAAAATTGCAGTGGGCTGCAGCCCCCGTGAAATCACGTAAGCAAATGTGTTGGCGACGATCACAGGAACGATGATGGAATAGTTTCCGCTGACCTCGAGCACCATGAATACAGACGTCATGGGCGCGCGCAGGAATCCGGCAAAGAGAACGCCCATGCCCACCAAAGCGTAAGTCCCCGGTGACCCGCTCAGATGAGGCAGAAATACGTGCTGCGCCCCGCCCACGGCTGCGCCCAGCATAGCTCCAATGAACAATGTTGGAGCAAACATGCCGCCGGGAGTCCCGCTGACGAACGAAAGCATGGTCGCAATAATCTTGAGTCCAGCAAGAATGGCTAGCATTTGCCAGGTGAACTGACCATGCATCGCCTGGTCGATGTACTCATAGCCCGCCCCCATCACGTGCGGAGCACCAAGCACTGCCATGATCCCGATTAGTAAGCCGGCGATCGCGGGCTGAAAATACTGGGTCCAGCGCGGCAGGGCTCTGCACCACGGCCGGAACGTCGCGATCCCGCTGGAGAATGCAACCGAAGCAAAACCGCCGGCAACGCCGAGAACAGAGTACGCGATCAGCTCCGAAGGATGTTGGAGTTGTACGGCCGGAATGCGGAAAAGCGACTCGGAGCCCAGAAACCATCGGGTCACAACCACGCTGGATACCGCGGAGAGCACAACTGAGCCGAGAATGCCGGCCGTCCAACGGCCAATAACTTCTTCGATCACAAAAAGCACGGCCGAGATCGGCGCATTGAAAGCGGCTGCCAATCCGGCGGCGGCGCCGACAGGAGCGATCAAACGCATGCGATCTCGAGATAACCGCATACGCCTCCCAAGCGCCGAGGCCAGGCTGGCACCGATCTGCAAAGATGGATCCTCGGGGCCCAGGGAGTGTCCTGATCCTATGGCAAGCGCAGCCGTGATGAATTTGCCGATGGCAGTACGAAGGGGAATGTAGCCGTTGTAGATATACAACGCCGCCTTGGTCTGGTTTACTCCGCTCCCTCGCGCCTGCGGAAACACGTGAATGACAAGTACTGCGATGACCAGTCCGGCGAGGCTGGGTGCCAGCACCAAGCGCAGTCGTGAGAGCGTGTCCCCGGATCCCAACAGATAGATACGGCACCAGTCGATCGCGAAACGGAAACAGACCACCGCGAGGCCGGCGAACACTCCGATGAATACTGACAACACGAGGAAGAACCGGTCTTCCCGAAAAACCGATCGCAGTAGAGCTCCGCGAGATCGCCGGGGGATCCCCGTGACTGGCCGGGGCTCCGATAACACCTCAATCGGCGAATTGGGCGGAAGGTCCACGCTAATTTCCTTCGTGCAATTTTGAGATGAGGAGGAGCGCCATATCCGTTCCTGTTAAAGGCCCACACAAGGCATTGGATTTGCGTTCGATTGCAAACACCAGGTCCATCGCGGTCTCCACCGAGTCCGGATTTTTCCGGAGGCCTCGCTCTGTGATCTGCGGTTTCGTCTTTGTCCAGATTTCGGCGAGAGTCTGCGGCGAGGCACGTTCCTTCGAATCGCCCGCAGCAGAGCACGACTTGAGACGCTCACCTGCCGTTTCAAAAGCTTGGATGACAATCCGGTTGCGTTGGTCGACCGGTATCTGTCGTCGGAACGGATCCATCTGTACAACCAGTTCCACGGTTTTGAGCCGGTCCAGACTTTGCGCATAGTTCGGATTGGCGGCTACAGCGGCCTCGAGGTAACGTTGAGCGAGAGGGTAGCGTCCCAACTCGAAAGCGGCCAATCCCGCCCCGGCCAATGCTGCCGCATCGCGATGGTCCGACTTCAGCGCCAGACGATACTCGGCGAGCGCATGCTCATAGTCCTGTGCCTGTAGAAACAGATCTGCGACGCGTTGGTGCAGCGATGGATCTTCATCTAAATTCGCAGCCAGTGCGATCAATTCAGACTGCGCCTGGGCCTGAGCCTTAATACCCAGCAAGTATTCGATGAGTTCCAACCGAACATTGCGGCGTTCCAGTTCCTGATTGTCGGGCCAGGCGGCATAGATCGCATTGTGGTAATAACGAAGAGCCTGTTCTGTTTCTCCCTTTTGCGCCGCGGTGCGCGCAAGCTCAAAGTTCACCAGTCCGTTCTCTGGCTCTCGCTCCCAGAGGTTGATTAAGTAGGCATAAGCTTCGCTGGTCCGCTTCAGACCAATCAGCGCCTGGGCCAGGTTCAGCTGGTAGGCATAATTGTCCCGCGAGTAGCGCAACGCCGCGCGAAATTCACCAGCTGCTTGCTCATATCGTTGCTGCTTGAGATCGTCCACACCACGGGCAAACCAGCGATTTCCCAAAGATTCCCGCTGGGCGTGGTAGACGCGGGACAGCCCGCCCACCCCCACGAACAGAATGACCGCGATAGCGGAGAGCAGAGCCAGGATCATCGGCTCTCGAGTGAGATAGAACCGAAGACCTGCTTCCTTCTCGGCTGCAGCCATCGTGTCTTCTGAAGATGCGTCCATGCTGATCGGTTGATGATACTGCGAACACTAGCTAGATAAGCTGCGCCCGCGAAAGGTAATTTGAAAATTGATAGTCGGTGTAGCGAGCCGGAATCTCCGATACCCCTAACAATGCCTGAGCAGGAGCGAAACACTGCCCCGGGCAACGCGAAAAGGATCGGATCTTAGAGCGAGAGTGGAAGGATCAGCAACGGAGGATAGAGCTGTAACTGGAAAAGCTAACCGATCGGAGCTCTGCCTTGGAAGTTGACGCCGACAGCATGAAGACGAGCGGCGAGATCGGGTAGTTGCTAACAGAGCCCAAGGCGGCTTGCGCTATGACAACCCGCAAGCGAACCGCCGCTTGGGCTGCCTGAAGTGCAGTTGCCGGTCCATGCACGACGGAATAGGGACCTTGCACAGCCGGGAACAGAAAAACCATCAGAACGCACAGAACTGCCAGTACCGCCAAATTACATCGCGCGCTGCCTGAAATCATTCGAATTTATTATATCGCGGCACTCGATTTATCCGATCAATCGGGAAACGTTGGTGCTGCTGCCGTTACAAAACCTGAGCGTCTGTTTACCTGATTCTGCTTGCGCTCAGCTATCGTGTCTATCTCTTGCGTGGGCAGAGAGACCTTCCGGCAAGTGTCAGCGATGCCATTCCGGGTTCCGCCCGAGTGAAGTCACTTATTCAGAAAAAGCTAATTTTGAATTCTTCGTGTCGCTGACGCGCCTGGCTCATCAGGGTTTGGAATTCCGGTTCGTTGCGAATATTTTGCAATAGAGGGTCACGCACGAAGTAGGGATAACAAAAGAACCCACCTCCGATGCTATGCCGCAGCATGTGCAAGGCGGAAGCCTTGTCTCCTAGAACGGCATAGGCCTGAGCGATCTTATAAATCCCCTCGGGATCGGTCACTCCCAGTTCTTCGATCCTGTCTTCCGTTTCGTGGAGAACCTTCAGGCCATGCGCATTGTCATGTTTAATTGAATAACTGAGCGCCTTCCCCACGTTTGCGGGGAGCAGGGAAGGCTCCATTTCGAAGGCTCGATCAAAATCCCTGGCCGCCTGCGGATAGTTGTTGAGATAGTACTCCACAAAGCCGTGATAAAAGAGAATGTAAATCGAATCGTTGACCGGCAAACTCTGCATGAACTTTTGATACTCGCCCAGGTAGAGATAGCTGTTCAGCGCGGAGCTGTTAATCTTGACCTGCGGGTTGTTCTGGCGAGCCCTTTCACATTCCGCCACGGATTCCTCAAGCATCCCTCCAAACCTGTAGGCATATCCAAGCTCCCAGTGTGCCTCGGCGTTATTGGGGCCGATCCGCAGAGCCAATCGCAGCAGGGGCACGGCCTGTTCCACTCTTCCGGTATCGGTCAGTAGATTGGCCATATAGATTCGCGGCTCAACCAGTGTGGGATTTAATGCAATCGCCTTCTCATACGCAGCCTGCGCCTTGGCGTAGTCCTCGCGCCCACCGAAGCGCAATGACGCGTTGGTCGTATACGCCCTGCCCAGATGTGCCCAAGTGAGCGCATAGTTCGGTTCGATGGCGGCGGACTTCTCCAGCATCTGGATCGCCGTGGCAAACTCATTCAGCGAATAGAGATCGACTCCGCGCAAGTAGTATTCATAGGCCAAGGGATTTATTGCGCCACCAGGTTTGAGATTCGCCGCCTCGGAAGGCGAGAGGTTCAACTCCAATCCCTTGATGATTTGTTGCGCCACCCGGTCTTGCACAGTCAACAGCTTGTCGTACTTCAGATCGATCGCGTCCTGCCAGAGAATCTTATCCAGCTTTACATCGACTAACTGCGTGGTGATCCGCAGATCATCGCCATCCTTGATGAAGCTCCCAGTCAGTAGCGTGTCGACATTTAGATCTGCCCCGACTTTCTTAGCATCGAGGATCTGATTGCGATATTTATCGACTGACGAAGAAGGCCGCACCGTAAGAGCATTGACGTAGCTGAGTTTGCTGATGACCGCATCGGCTAGCGAAAATCCCAGGAAGTCGGTCTCGGGATCCTGCTTAAGATTTCGAAACGGCAGAATCGCCAGGCTGTGCTGCCGGGCCGGGGGTGGCGTCGTATTGGATTTCCGCAGAGCGAAGTAGCCGATGACGAGGACTCCGAGCAGCAGCCCAACGACCGCCAGCAACTTTCCGAGTGAAGAAGTTAGATCGGAGTCGAGTGGCTCATCCTCTACCGCGACTGACCTGCGACGACCCGATCCTAACTTGGCTGGCTCCAGCCGAGACGCTCCACGCGCGCCGCTACTCTTCGGCTCAGCCGACCGGTCGGCAGGACGAGCCGACCCTCGCAGCTGTGCTTGGAACTCCGTCTCCTTCTTGAAATCCTGTAGGTCAATCAGCAAGTCTTTCACGGTTTGATACCGCTTCTCGCGGTCCTTGCGCATGGCTTTACTGATAATGCGCTCGAGTTCGTGTGGCACTTCTGGAGCAAATTCGACCGGCGGCGGCGGTTCGACCTTCAGAATTTCGGCGATGATGTCGCTGGCCGTATCCCCATCGAACGCCGATCTTCCGGTAACCAGCTCGTAGATCACTGCTCCGATGCTGAAGATATCGCTGCGCGCGTCAACCTCAACTCCCCGCGCTTGCTCCGGGGACATGTATTTCGCGGTGCCCAGGACCATTCCGGGTTCGCTGGTGGAGGCTCCCACGGTCGTGGCCCGGCGGCGAATTGTCTCTCCAACTCGGCGCTCGGTTAGCTTGGCGATTCCAAAATCGAGAACTTTCACAATTCCGTCGGTCCGCACAATCACGTTTTCCGGCTTGATGTCGCGATGAACAATTCCGCAAGCATGCGCAGCCGCCAGCGCGCTGGCAATCTGGATGGCAATTTCAACGGCGGTATTCAACTCGAGCCTTCCATTCGCCAGACGCTGGCGAAGGGTTACGCCCTCGATGAATTCCGACGCAATAAAATGCATCCCATCGGCCTGTCCGAATTCATGGATGGTGAGAATGTTGGGATGATTGAGCGCCGAAGCCGCGTGCGCTTCGTGCTCGAAGCGGCGCAATCCACGTTCATCGCGAGTGAGT
>Ga0210405_10005780_pt1 | contig 11191 bp, 12 predicted proteins | sample IncBWH11MmetaG_FD_155492 | JGI IMG/M metagenome (GOLD analysis project Ga0210405, IMG submission 155492) | Forest soil microbial communities from Barre Woods Harvard Forest LTER site, Petersham, Massachusetts, United States - Inc-BW-H-11-M | ecosystem: Environmental > Terrestrial > Soil >... | reverse complement strand
CCCTGTCGAGCCGGAACTACGCACCGACGGCACAAATCAGCAAATCAGCGAGACCGTGAAATTTCTTCGATCGCCCCGTCCACGGACCATGCTGAGGGGCTGAGCGCCCGCTGTCTGCTCGATTAGGAGACCTTGGCCAGGGTAACGGGAAAGGGCGAGAGGCGCCGATTCCAGACGTTCGCGGGACGCTATCGAACCGGGAGGTTCGACCCTCACGTGCCCTTCATTTACACCGCCGGCAGGTGGTCGGTCGGTTCGGAGGGAGACATCGTCTCGACGAACCGAATCATCCCTGAATCGCTGAATTGGCGATCATCATCTCGAACACGTCCAGAAACCGCGGATCATAAATCTCATCGACGTGCTGCTGGTTCCAGAGCCCGGAACCTCGAACACGTGTTCGATTAGAAAAATGTCCCAACCACCCGGCTGAGGTGGATCAAGCACGGTGCGGCCGTAGTTGCTCAACAGGCCAATGGCATTTCGCTCGATGAAGCCTCGCTGGCTATCGGGGCTTGGCCCATCATCCACGGAAGCCCAAAGAAACGGCAGAGTACCAAGATAGGCGCTCACCGCTTGTTCGACCGAGGCTTCCGCGCAGACCAGCTTATCTCGGTCGATACCTAACGATGCGGATGCGTCCGCAGCGGTGCCCTTGACAGCCCACGACGTGCAGCTCCGTAGCCCGCCCTTTGCCAAGAGGGCCTGCCCAACAAGCAATCGAAAAATTGAACCACGATGATTGCCCCCGCCGCTCAAGGCTCCGCGATGCTGCCCAAGTCGCTGGCGAAGAGTTGAGCGCGACCCCGAACCGAGCGCATGTGTGCCGATGCGGACGACCCGAGGGCCGCCTCCGCTGTCGGAGCGGCCCTCTGAGGGTTCAAAAAAGAAATAAACGCCGCGCGAGGCCAATCATGAAAGCCGCCAAGATTCCCCAGCGACCGCGACCCGCCAACTCGCTGACACAATCTATCGAGCAAACAGTAAAAGCGCTCGATATGGGTAAGGCGCGCTAACGATGTTGTGTCAACCACGCCAATTGCTCGCCACGAGTTTGATTTTCCATCGGGATATCCACGATTATTCCACGATGCTCGATCGGTCGGATCAGGAATTCGCGGTAGCGAACACCAGCAAACATCTCACAATTCTATGGAAACCAGCCGTCTCGGGAAGAAGCCTTTCGAGCACTTGGTTCGCCCAAGCCTGCCGTTCGGCAACTCCGAGAGAGTTGAGGGTGTAATCGTAGGGGGCTATCTCCTCGTCGGGTGCGACCAACCCATAAAGCGAGGAAAGAACAAACCAGCGTGCGCCACTTGATTCAACAATATCGCGGACGCCTCTGAACCAAGCCGACGTGTAAAGCATCCGCGCGGGGGCGCGATGTGCCAGTTTGCTCTTGACGCAGGATATGAGGACGAGCGCGCCATCCAGATGGAGATCATTTGTCTCAGCAGGTGGTGCCGTCTCGGGCACTGGTCGCGGAGTGATCGTCTTGAGGTGCGCTGAAAGTGGCGGAGCATTGAGCATAAATCGAAAGTAGACGTTCGAGCCGTTTGCGGGACCAGTTCGTTCAGCGAGAGTGACATTCGCTACCTGCGCAAATCTGTTGCCGCCGATGGCACTGCAAACCGCAGGCAGCGCGTTGGCGAGCCCCATAGACTGATGAGCATCACCCGCACGAATAGTGATTTCGTTGAGACCGTCCCGTCTAGCCGGGGCAACATATTGGTCAAAGGCAAACTCACGGATTCGGTCAGCCTGTGTCTGAGAGGGAGCAACCGGCTCCTTGATCTTGGGTGCAGCGGATGTACGTTGGATAAGGACGCGCGGGGCCGGTCTCGCCCCGGAGGCCGCATTTGGTTGTCCCGCGACATCCACGAGTGGCGCTATGCCGGATTGCTGTTCAGTGTAGAGCTTGAGGGCAATTTCTTCCTGAGCCGTCGCTCCAATTGCACGCAGTACCTCAAGTATCGAATCAAGATACCGCAGTGCTTCCCGCTGTTCTATTGTGCCTACGAAATGCGCCATCTTGTTTCGCGCATCCCGTGCTAGGAAAATATAACTGTGGGCCTTGCGCAGCTTCGCCTCGACGCTGAACACCTCGCGCCAGTTATCTAGAACTGTCTTGAGCAATGCGTAGGCGTCGAGCACGAAGTCGTCGTCCTCGTCGCCAGCGGCTCGACTTGCACGAGTGCGCCATTTGCTTCCGAATGCGTGTTCCATCCGAAGGGACACGTAAGGGGTTAGACCGATCCGGAGCACTTCGAGCGCTTCGTCGACGCGTTTCTTTGCCGTTAGGGGATGGTGAATCATGGGATGGGACCTGTCCAAACTCGGCCGCGGCTTTGCGTGCCGCATTTAACCCGATGTTCCCCGGATTCTCGGGCCGCTGACCGCGATTCTACTCATCATTGGGCGCAAGCCGCAACGGAATCGGAGCTCAAGCGGGTGTGTCTACGCCAAATCGTCGAATTGTCAGCCGCGCAGAGCTTGACGTCCGCTCTTGCCTACGGGCATGAACGGCTCTTGATCGGGAATGCCGCCTTCCACCCACCTGAGACGGACGCGCGGCGGTCGGCGAATGACGCAAATGGGGCAGTTTGAGCTGTTCCCGCTTCCAGGGCTGAGCGGCCACTCTCCTGGGGCGAGCCGACCTACGCGGGGGCTTCCAGCGGCGACGGCCTATGCGCCGATAACGGCCATTTACGCGACCAGGATGGGACTGGCAGGTTCAACCCACAGCAAATCCTCGCGCCTGGCAGACCTGCGCTACGAGCTGGACGACTATTTGCGGCCGGCGAGCATCGACGGCAAGCGCGGCCCCCTATCGTCGAGGTCGGCACGTTGAGGTAGGCAAAACCGGACCTGGAGAAGCTTTTTGCCGATTCTCGTGCCTGTTGTGAGACCCCGCTCCAAAATACGACAATCAACCAATGACGGCCAAAAGGAGGAGGCAGCGGTCACATGAGATCCAAAGGAACCGCCGTCACGGCGAAGAAGCGCGGGGGAGCGGTAGCCGAAGTTGCCCCGAGTATTCAGCCGCCGACAGACGGAATCGCCAGGCCTGCAGTCGCAAGCAGTAGGATTCCGTTGAGGAGGCAGACAAAAGCGGTTGCGGCGACCGCCAGTGCGTTGGTTAGGCGGGTGTTTGCGAACTCGCCCATCACGTCGCGGCTGGCGGTGAACCTGACAAGAGCGACCATTGGAATGGGTAGGACCAGACTTAAAACCACTTGGCTCAGCACCAGAGCTCTGGTGATGTCCATGCCGGCAGCGACGACAGCGACCGAAGGCGCCATCACGACGATGCGTCGAAGCCAAAGCGGGATCCGGAATGAGACAAAGCCCTGCATGATCATTTGGCCGGCCATGACCCCGACGATTGAGCTGGAAAAGCCTGACGCCAACAGGGCGAGCATAAACAGGCCCGCCGCACCCGCTCCCAGGAGCGGGGTCAGGGTCCGATAGGCGGTCTCGATCTCTGCGATCTGGTCGTGCGCACCGTCATGGAACGCAACCGCGGCCATCGCGATCATCGCCATATTGACGAGGCCCGCGACCCCGAGCGCAAACAATACCTCGCGATTAGACATGACCACGGCGGTGCGCCGCTCTCGCGCATCCGTGAAGGGCAAACGCGCCTGGGTCAAACCCGAGTGAAGGTAGATGGCATGCGGCATGACCGTGGCGCCGACAATACCCACGGCCAACGTGATACTGCCCATCCCCTGCAAACGCGGAAGGAACGCGCCAGCTGCGACACCGCCCCAGTGCGGCGGCGCGATCACCAACTCGGTTAGGTAACTCGCGACGATCACGCCGATACAGCAGCCGATCAGGATTTCGAGTGGCCGGAAACCCGAGCGCTGCAAGCGCAATGCCGCATAGGTGGCGACCCCGACGAGGAGCATGCTGGCGAGCAGGGGTATGCCGCACAGCAATGTGAGCCCAAGGCTGGCGCCGAGAAGCTCCGCCAGCTCGGTCGCCATAGCCGCGATTTCGCTTGCCGCCCAGAGCGCGTAGACGACGGGCGGCGCGAACCGTTCGCGGCAGAGTTCGGCGAGGTTCCGTCCGGTGGCGATGCCGATCTTAGCTGAGAGTGCCTGGAACAGCATAGCGACGAGATTGGCGGAAAGTGCCACCCACAGGAGTTCGTAGCCGTATCCCGCACCGGCCTGAGTGTTCGTCGCAAAATTTCCCGGATCCATATAGGCGATCGAGGCGATCACCGCGGGGCCGGCAAATGGCAAGATGGCGAGCGGGCCGCGCCGCCGGCCGAGAAACACCTCTCGGCCGGCAAGGATCGTCCGTTCGCTGAGCGAGGCTCCGCCTATTGCCGTGGCATCCATCGTACACTCCCTGTTATCGATGTGGGTCCGGCAAAAGCTGGCCTGGCAAGAGGCCGGCGAGACTAGAAGAGGACCTGGCGTGTTGCCGCGTCCGCTTCTTGCGCCAGATGGTTCAGTAGTTGGAGGAAGTGCGGTGTCTGCCCGACAAACAGTCCATCAGCGGTGAACGATTGGATGGTCGCCACGGCGCCGGCAAATTTGTCATCGCTCGGCCGGATCACCGCGCAGTGCGGTAAATTCGGGCTGATAAATTCGCAAGGAACCGGGAAGATCAGGCTGGGCTGAACCAGGTTGGCCGGCTGCAGCGGCGGGTTATTGAAGAAATCGGGAAACGTCAGCCCGCCGTCGGTCACCGGTGCTACCGTCGCCTGCACGCCGTTGCCCGCAAAATCGACCCATTCCAGAAAGTGGGCGATCTCGTCCCCGCCAATTCCCAGTGTGATTTTCAGCACTTCGAGACTGCTGACTTTCTGGCTCATCGCCTGATACAGGCTCGAGCCGCCTTGTTCGATATATCCGAAGTGGAACGCTGCCGTGTTGGCGATGACTTGAAGGTGGGCGGCAGTACCATGCAAATCTGTATTGTTGACGGGGATCGCGGTGCGGTTGGTGATGGTGACCGCCTGCGGAAATGTGGCGCCAAAGTCGGGGTTTGTCGTGCTGCGGTAACGAACGTACCAGCTGGTGTCGACGTTGAGATGCATCAGGTTGGTGAGGCGGCCGATGTTCGAAGATCCGGTCGCCGTGCTTCCTTGGAGGGTGCGGAATTCATCGAAGTTGACCGGTGCCTCCCCCTTAGAAACCAAATATGCATCGAGAAAGGCGGCATGGCTCACTTCATCCAGCGTGTTGCTGGTGATGTATTGTGGGCCGTCGGAATCGAGGTTCGACAAGGCCATCTGATAGGGGTTCAGCTCAGATCCCTGGTTCGGGTCCAGCTCTATCGGTGGATTGTTGCCGATGCCACCCAGTTCCGCATATTGGGTCCAAAGGTCCGACTCGATCAGCTCCGCTGCAGCCAGGAACTTCAGGATTGCAACGTCGCCGGTGGTCAGCCGCTCTGAAGACGCGAAGATCGAGCTTTGCGCCGACGTTGACGGCGAGGCTTGTGCGAACAACTTGGGTGCGCCCAGCACCGTAGCGCCAGCGATAGCGCCTCCTGTCACGAGACTGTCTTTCAAAAAAGAACGTCGGTTCCTGGCGTTCGGATTGCCGTCTCTCATAGTTCTACCTCCTTGATTACAAATATGTTGCACACAGTTCGAATGGAACCGTTCGTCGGGGCAGTGCAAGTAGCAACTGGCCACTGTCGGGACGCGCATAAGACTCGACATGATGGCGAATTATTCCGGTCCACTCGCTGTCGATCACGGTTTTGTTACCGATAACGAATTTGTTACTAGAAAAACCGCGACTGAAGGTCACAAGGTCCTTGCTCTTGTGGGCCGAGCTGGAAGGCGATGTGGCAACGACGGAGTCGCGAGTGGCGCATCATGCCGATTGCCCGAACCAGACGGCGGCGACCGAGCTGATGCTCGCCCGCACGCTGATCGGTGAGGGCCTGTATTAACCCGTGAGAGGGCTTCCGCCGGCCGATGAACAAATCGATAAGATGCTTGTCGCGCTGATTGACGAGCACGGCCACCGGCCGGCGATGTGCTCGCCTGATGGATCTCAGTGTCGCAGTGTCGGGAGCAACGTAAATACGGCTTTAAAACATTTGAAATCGTCTGGTGAATATTTTAGAGAGATAAAAAAATGGGCTTGAATGCCCTGCAGGCCTCGTTTTCGTGGCACGATCTTCAGAGCTTCGCCAGAGCTGTTAAAGCGCTCGACACCCTTCACAGGCCGCTAATCAGCGTGAAGCTTAAGCGGCTCGAGGATCGTCTTGGCGTCAGCCAATGGCCGGGATGGGGCATGGGCTGTCGTCGCAACCAGCGAAGTCGAGTGACAGCTAACCTGGAGGAAGCCGTCAACGCGGTTTGGCGCGAGCAGCCGTCGTGGCAGTGCAAGGCCTAGCCCGGAAGCAAACGCCACAGGCAGGCAATGAAATAGCGGCACAGCAAACCTCTGGCGGCGCCTCGATCGTGCCAGCAGCCGTCGGCATCGAGCGAGAACGGCGCCTACGCGGCGCCGTCTCCCGGTTTCGCCGCCTCATCGTAACCGCTCGGTGAAGACGCCGGGTCAGGCGGCGGAGCGGGTCGGGTCGAGGGGCTTCCAGTTCCAGGGCAGCAGTTCGGCAATCTGCCGGGCCGGGTGATCGGCGATGCGAGCGAGCAGGTCGGCGAGATAGTGTTGCGGGTTGACACCGTTGAGCTTGGCGGTTTCGATCAGGGAATAAAGCGCCGCGGCGCGGCTGCCGCCGGCGTCGGAGCCGGCGAACAGGTAATTCTTGCGGCCGATCGCAATCACTCGGTCATTCTGCCCATATCGGGCACGAGGTTGAGGTTCATTACCGCTGGCACGCACTTTATGGGCGCCGTATCCGCCGCCAGTATACCGAGAGGCGCGCTGGCGGCGAAGTCGTTCACGTCGAGGTCGCGCCCGGCGTCGTTGTCGTGGTGGCGGCATGGATGCTCGATCCCGCCACCTGCGGCGGAATGGAATTGGGTGCGCCGCGGGTCACGCTGTCGGCGCTGGCTGAACTGCATCAGCTGCTGATCGAGTACGGTTTCAGACGAAGCTCTTCGGACGGTCCGACGATCGTCCAGGAGGAGCGACATGAAAACCCCGCCGCCATCGGCGCTTCTATCAGCAGCCCCGCGCCAGCTCGCCATCCCATTCGAATCGGTAAGGCTGCGCGGGATGACCGCGGCGGAGCGCCGGATTTCGCTCACCAGGCTGGCCAGCCTGTTGTTGCAGGCCGCCGGCATCGCCGCCGGGGAGCGTGACGATGACGAGCGCTGATTTGCTGCCGGCCGCGGTGCTGCAGCGCAAGGCGGTCGTTTACATTCGCCAGTCGACCCAGCAACAGGTCCAGACCAATCGCGAAAGCCGGCGGCGGCAATACGAGCTGGTCGATGTCGCCCGGCAGCGCGGGTTCCGTGACGTTGAAGTGATCGACGATGATCTCGGCCGTTCCGCCAGCGGTACGGCGGCCCGACCGGGGTTCGAACGGCTCGTCGCGTGGCTGTGCGCCGGCGAGGTCGGCGCCGTGCTGTGCTTTGACGCGTCCCGACTCGCCCGCAACGGTCGCGATTGGCATCACCTGCTCGAGCTCTGCGGGCTGGTTGAGGCCCGGGTCATTGATCTGGATGGGGTCTACGACCCCTGCCGGCCGAACGACCGGCTGCTGCTCGGCATGAAGGGCAGCATCAGCGAGTTCGAACTCGGTGTGCTGAAGGCCCGCATGCTCGATGCCGCCCGCGCCAAAGCCCGGCGCGGCGAGCTGCGGATCAGCGTGCCGATCGGCTACATCTGGCATCGCGAGATCGGTCTCGGCTTTGATCCCGACCGGCGAATCCAGGAAGTAGTCGGACTGATCTTCGCTCGCTTTCGCGAGCTCGGCAGCGCGCGCCAGGTCCTGCTATCGATGCTTGCGGAGGGGGTTCACTTTCCGCGGCCGTCCGACGGCAAGAAGCTGATCAGCTTCGAGTGGACGCCGATCCGCTATCGCAACGTGATCTCGGTCCTCAAGAACCCGTTCTATGCGGGCGCCTACGCCTACGGCAAAGGCGAGAAGCGCACCGCGATCGTCGACGGGCGGGCCCGGACGAGCTACGGCCACCGCAAGCCGCTGGAGGAATGGGAGGTTCTGCTGAAGGACCACCACGACGGCTATATCGACTGGGCGGAGTTCGACCGCAACCAGACGCAGCTGGCTCTCAACAATTATGCCAAGGTGGGAGGCGCGAAGTCGGGACGCGGCGGGCGCGCGCTGCTGGCCGGGATGTTATCCTGCGGCCGGTGCGGTCGCCGCTTGATGGTGAGCTACTCGGGTCGTCCGCCGGGACAGCCGGTCTATCGGTGCGATCGCCCGAACCTGATGCTTGGGCTACCCCGTTGCTTCACCTTTGGCGGCCTGCGCGTCGACGCCGCGTTGGCCCGAGAGCTTCTGCGCGCCGTCGAGCCGATGGCGATCGAGGCGGCGGCGGAGGCTGAGCGGAGGTACATGGAAACCCGAGGTGAACAACAGCACGTCCTCGAACTGGAACTGCAGCAGGCGCGGTACGACGCCGCGCTCGCGGAGCGGCGCTACGCCGCCTGCGATCCCGACAATCGTTTGATTGCCGCTCAGCTTGAGAAGAGCTGGGAGACGGCGTTACGCCGCGTCGAGGTCTGCCAGGCGCGGTTGGAGGCGGCGCGGTCGCCGGATCCCGTCGTCGTCCCGCCCGACTTCACCGGCCTGGCGGACGATCTCGATGCTACCTGGAACGCGCCAGGGGTGACCATGCGCACACGCCAGCGGCTGCTGCGTGCCCTGGTCACCGATATCATTGCAGATGTCGATGACGCGACGCGCGAGGTCGTGCTGACGATCCGTTGGCGCGGCGGTCAGCACTCACAGTTGCGCATCCGCAAGCCGAAGTCCGGCGAGCACGGGTGCCGCACGCCCGACGAGGCGCTCGCGGTGATGCGCAGCATGGCGACCCGCTGGTCGGACGCGGATATCGCCGCAACGCTGAACCGAATGGGGATGCCGACGGGTCAAAGAAAGACCTGGACCGCACACCGTGTCAGCTCGGTGCGCCGGGTGAACGGCATTCATGCTTACCGTTCCTCCGAGAAGAACGGCGAGTGGGTCACCATGTCCGAGGCCGCTACGGCGCTCGGCGTCACGCATCACCGCATTCGCCGGCTGGTCAAGGATGGCATCTTGCCCGCCGAGCAGGTCGTACCGGGCGCGCCGTACCAAATCCGAGCCGACGATTTGCAGGACCAACGGGTGACGACCGCGATTGGGCGAACAGGTAGCCCGTGTCGCGTCACGTCCGAAAACCAACTTCCAATGTTTCCAGAGGCTTGAACAAGAGGGGTATAATGAACGTCGCATCGCGATGCCACGCAGCGCGCGTTCGGCGGCATTGTTCGACAAGCAGGCGCGTCCGTCATCGAGGAACAGGGTGAAGGCGGCGCAACGCTTGAGGATATAATCGATGGCCTTGGCAAGATCGTGGCCGCGGGAGAGTTTGGCGCGCTGCTCGCGCATGTAAACCTGAAGCTCCTCGACAAGCGGCTTGCTCCGCTCCTGGCGGACCGTCCTGCGCTCTTCGGCGCTCTTGCCGTCGATTGACCGCTCGACCTTGAACAGGGTGTCGATGCGGCGCACGACCTCGATCGCGATCGGCGAGAGTGCGACCGCGCTCCTGCCTGCGGCCCGCCGCCGGGCGTTCTCCGCAATGTCGGCCATGGCGAAGAACGGACGCCTGGCGTGCGACCAGCACCCGACCTCCAGGATCGCACCGGCATGTCGCTGGGGCAGGTAGAGCGCGCGATAGCCGTCAAAGGCATCGGCCTGGAACAGCCCGGCGTATCCGGCCAGATGGCGCTGCGGGTGCTCGCCTTTGCGGTCGCGGGAGTAATAGAACATCGCCGCCGGCGGGCCGTGGCCGCCGAACGGCCGATCGTCGCGCACATAAACCCAACACCGGCCGGTGTCGGTCTTGCCTTTGGCTAGCACCGGGACGGTCGTGTCGTCGCCGTGCAGGCGTTCGGCCGCCATGACATGGGCCTCGACCCGCCGGAGCACCGGGTCGAGCGCGGCGCAGCCCGATCCGACGGCGTCGGCCATCGTCGACAGGCTGATCGGCACGCCCTCGCGTGCATAGCGTTCGGCCTGCCGGTTCAACGGCTGATGCTGGCCGAACTTCTCGAACAGGATCATCGCCAAGAGGCTTGGGCCGGCCCAGCCCCGGGCGATGACATGGAACGGGGCCGGCGTCTGACTGATCTTCTCGCAATCCCGGCAACTGAACTTTTCCCGCACCGTTTCGATCACCTTCCATTGCCGCGGGATTACCTCCAACGTCCGGGTCACATCCTCGCCCAGCTTGCGCAGCCGCGCTCCGCCACAGCACTCGCACGTTGTCGGCGGCGCGATCACCACGCGCTCGCGCGGCAGGTGGTCGGGGAAGGTGTTTCGTTCGGCGCGCTTGCGCGTGAAGCCCGCCACATTCGTGGTTTTCGCCACGGCGATTTCCGCGGCGAGCTCATCCTCGCTGGCGCCGGCTGCAAATTCCTCGAACTGCAGCGCCAGCTGATCGATCAGCCGCTCCGATCGCTCCGCACGAGGGCCGTAGAGCTGACGCTCGAGCCGGGCGATCCGCAACTTCTGATGGGCAATCAGCGCCAGGTCTTCGGAAGCCTTGGCGCGCGCCACCGCCAGCTCGGCGGCCCCGGCGTCGCGTTCGGCGACAACTTCGCGCACCCGCGCGCGCTCGATCACCAGCGCCGCCTTCAGCGCGGCGATGTCGTCCGGCAGCGCGGCAAGATCGGCGTCCATGACCGGGAGTGAATCACGAACCCGAGCCGCTGACTCCTACTAAAATCGAACCTTATCCGGCACTGGCCGGACGCCAAGTATGCCGCGGGTTTCGCCAGTCGATGCCGTCCAGCATATAGGCCAGCTGCGCCGCCGAGATCGCGAGTGTCCCGTCAGCCGGTGACGGCCACACGAATCGGCCATGTTCGAGCCGCTTCGCATAGAGCGACATGCCGATCCCGTCGTGCCAGATAATCTTGATCAGCCCGCCCCGGGCTCCTCTAAAAACATAGAGATCGCCGACATGCGGATCCCGCCCGAGCACCTCTTGCACCTGCAACGCCAAGCCGTTCATGCCCTTGCGCATATCCGTGCGGCCGACCGCCAGCCACACCCGGACGCCCGAGGGAACCAGGAT
>Ga0210405_10005778_pt1 | contig 11193 bp, 9 predicted proteins | sample IncBWH11MmetaG_FD_155492 | JGI IMG/M metagenome (GOLD analysis project Ga0210405, IMG submission 155492) | Forest soil microbial communities from Barre Woods Harvard Forest LTER site, Petersham, Massachusetts, United States - Inc-BW-H-11-M | ecosystem: Environmental > Terrestrial > Soil >... | reverse complement strand
ACTTCCGCGCCCAATGGCTGATTGAGGATAAAGGGATTGTCCCAGGTCATCGACGGAATGTTTTCTTGCAGGAAGGAACCTATGTAGGCTACCTCGATGCCCCAATCACGTTTGCCGTACTCCCCACCGACACGTACCAGATTATTGAAGTAGCTGATGGTCTCGGGAAGCTCGACCCCAAACCCGGAGGTAGCGCTCGCGCTTGGACTGGAGTTCATGATCAGACCAATAGGCCGAGTGCCGTTCTGGCTTTCACGCCAGTACATTCCGTTCAGATTGAGATTTGAAGTCAGGTCATAGGATCCAGAAATCGTTCCTGCCTTGCGGGTGATGCTGGGGGTTATGAAGTTGAAATTTGTTACGACGCCTTGCTGCGCGTTTGTTCCGGTGCCGGCAATCAGAGACGGGAGGTTGGTAGAACTGCTGGCCTGTAATGTGGATCGGATTGCTGCGGGAAAGCTCCACACGCCCGGCGAGGTCTGAACAAAGAGCGTCCGCGTGGTGTTGCTGTAGACGTGAGGAATCTCGTCGTATCGGAACTGGAACTTGAACTTGCCGTGCTGCCCGAACGTTGCTAGGTAACTCTGGTCGTGATACAGGGTCTTCTGCGATTGCAGCCTTATATAATTGTGGGACCCGAGGAGATGATCGAAGGTGGCATCGAGGTTTCGGACGAAGAACCCGTTGCGCAGATCGCGATATTCTTCATATTTCGAAGTGCTCAACAAGGGATCGAACGCGGTTCCACAACCGAGACAGCCGGGAGCGACCGAGGGATTACCCGATGCAGCAGGCCCCCCAGGGCCGAGCATCAAATCAGGGCGTCCATAGACATCACCCCACCGGTACCGCACGCCGAACTCGACGACATTCGCCTCGGAGGGTTTATCTTCGGCAGACTTTTCTGCCGTGGGTTTCTCCTGCGCAACAACGGTTATCGAGAGTAGCATTACAGCGAAGGTCTTTACAAACGGACTGAGATTTTGTGATTTCATTTCCGCTTTCCCTTCCTCAGCGCAGGAACGCATTGCCCGACGGGTGATTCGAACCGTGAATTTCTGAATGGCAGTTTGTGCAGCCACGATTGAAATCGCGGACGGAATTAAGCAGGGTTGGAGTCGTTGGGTGCCGACTGCTGTCGTGACAGGAATCGCAAACCCGCGGCATCCGCATCTTTAGCAATTGCGGGTTGCTGGAGCCATGCGCTTCATGGCAGTTAACACAGTTCTCCATTACGGGCGGGTGTTCCCACAGGAACGGCCCGCGTCGCTCGGTGTGGCAACTCAGGCAATTCTCATTCACTGTGGTCTGCCGAAGCTGGCTTGGATTGGGCGTGCCGTGCGGGTTATGGCAACTCGTGCAGGTCACTTTGCCTTCCCGGTATGGCATGTGGGAGGAGCGTTGCAACTGCGCTCGGCGCATCTGATGACACCGAAGGCAAAGTTCAGGCTGGGATTCTCTGAGACTTTCGTTTTCTGTAAGCGGTGCGTTGAAGCGAGCCTCGTGGGACAAGGGAGGATGCAGTTCCTGATGGGCCTGGTGGCAATCCACGCAAGCCATGGCCCGCGATTCGTGCGGGCTGCCCCTCCAGAAAAGCTGGTTTCTATGGGAGTGGCACTGCAGGCAAGCGAAGTTTTTCTCGGCTACGGTGTTCTTGGAATCTTCAGTAAAGCGGACAGGAATTGTATCCTTGGTTCCGCCAGCCTCGACATGCACACGACCAGGGCCGTGACACGATTCGCACCCGTGAGCCTCGTCGGGAGTGTGCGGATGCGCCATTGCTTTTCCCATTGCCGTTCGGTTAAAACGTCGGCTCTGCTCCTCGTGACAGGTGACACAGGTATCGCTACCGACGTAATCGCCATCGGTCTTGGTGTCAGACGTCTTTTGCTCCTGTGCGGGTGAGACCGTTTTATCCGGCGTCTGGTTTGCGGCAGGGGTTGCGGTCAAGCTCGATGTTGGAGGATTCGATTGCGCCGATATTGTAACGACCCCGAAGGCCAGGGCAGCCGTGATCAATACTGCTCGCGTCCAAGTCATAGGCCTAATCTGCCTCTCTTCCGACGAACAATGCGCGAGATCGTGGCGGTACTCTGCATGTCCAGTTGCGTAATCCAATGTGGAAACCTGTCGATCTTCCTCGAGCAGTAATCTACTTGATCGTCTTTACGAAGTCTGCAATTGCCTGGGCTTGCTCGTTAGTGAGTCCTGCAATGCCCTTGCTTCGGCGGGACGAGGGCCACGCCTGCTAGACTCAGCCAATGGTGAGTCAGCAAGAACCACGCCGGCCGGTCAGGTGGAGTATTCATCCCTTCTGTCATAGAAAACTCACCCGAAGGGAGGGAAGTGTGACGAGCCTTCTTGAGAGTGGCCACTGTCAGAAGGTACAGTTCTTCAAGCACGCATGTTCGCAATACAGTCCCTTTACCATATCCATCGTTTGGGGATCGCATTGCGCTCAGGCAAGGAACGGTCGCAAGAACAACAAGACTCGTCCGCACGTCGTTTAAGTCGTCCGAAAATCTAGAATGGGGCTATGGAACGATAAGAAGGGGGGCGATTCTAGCGGACTCGTTGAGAGCAATGCCAGGAAAAAATGCTAGTTTACGAAGCTTGTCAGCTTTGACTATGCTTACTCGCCAAAGGATGTCCATAGATGGCATGGGCGGTTATGGATAGATCAGGTGTCACCTTGATTGCCGCTCCCTACATTGTGATCGGATGACGAGCAAACCGGACAATGAGCCTGCCTTGCTGCAAGCTTTGCCTTTCCAAAAACGTCTACGCAGGCAGACACCTAAGCGATTGAATTTTCAGCCTTGGTATCACGCGTTCCGCGCCTTCCAAAAAGACTTGTTTTTGCAGGAAGCTTTCGAGGGCCGCGAGGCTGTGGCGGGATGCTGCGCAGAGAGGCATCCTATCGGGAGGAGATATAATCAATCCGGCCGAGATGAATGACCTCCACTCCATAAACGATTTCGGCGCGATCGATGCTGAGTCCGACGACCTGCTTGCTCGATGCTTTGAGTCGCATCCTGCTTACCTGGAAGCGCTGAACGGCCGCCGTTTCTTGGTTCTCGGCAGAAAGGGCGCCGGCAAGACAGCAATTTATAAGAAAATCGTTCTACTCCGCGATCCAGCGACCTTTTCCATTGGGCACAGTTTCGCTGATTATCCGTGGCATCACCACGATGCACAGGTCGTACCATCTGCCGCGGAGCAGGAGCGTTACCTGCACAGTTGGAAATACCTCATCCTGCTGTCGCTGTCTAAGATGTTACTCAACTTCGACCAGTCACAGCCGTGGTCTGAATCGGCAATGGAGGCCCTTGCCAAACTTGAGAGCTTCATTGTCGACACATACGGCTCGAAGGATCCAGACATTACGGAGGTGTTTCATCCTGGGAAGCGCCTGCGCCATCTCAACAAGCTCAAGGTGGACCTGAAGTTGTTCCAATTTGAAAAAGAAAGGGACGAACTCGCAATGGAACAGCTTCCCAGAGTCTTCCAGGATGTCAATAGATCACTGGAGCAACTGGCGCTCACTTCACTGAATCCGTCAAATCGGTATTACATCTGCTTTGATCAGTTGGATATCGGATTCCAGCCCGCTTCCACTGAGTACCACCTCAGACTCATAGGTCTAGTGCTTGCTGCCCGAGATTTCGCAAACTCCGCAAGGGAGCGCGGGTGCAACTTAAAAATCTTGGTATTCCTTCGGAGCGATATTTATCACAAGAGCCTTTTGTTTGAGGACAAGAACAAGATCACGGACACCTACCGTGTCGAACTGGAGTGGGATCAGCCAGGGACCGCAACGCTCAAATCCGTCATGGAGCGACGATTCGGCGAGGTACTAGGAATCCCGGCCGAGAACTCATGGAACATCGTATTCGACGAAACAACAGAAATGCGTGGCCACCAGACCAAGTACCAACATATCCTAGACCGCACCTTTCGCAGACCCAGGGATGTTATTAAGTTTTGCAATTGCGTCCTGGATGTATTTCATCGCAGATCGGGCGGCAATAAGTTTACCAACGAAGACGTCAATCTTGCCCATACCGACTACAGCAATTATCTACGTTCGGAAATCGTTGATGAAATACATAAGTACCATCCCGACCAGAAGATCTATTTTGAGATGCTTCGTCACCTTGGGTATCAAGTATTTACTCCGGATGAGTTCGCGAAAGCATACGGCTCCTGGAACGAAAAACTTGAACAGCCTCGTCCGATGGACGAAATTTTGGAACAACTGTATGACTTCTCCATCATAGGCGTGTATCGGGCTGGAGGTCGCGGGTATGGAGGTGCCGAGTATGTCTACAAGTACGTCGATCCCAGAGCGGAATTCAATCGCTCGGCTGAACGTTTCAGGGTCCATTGGGGTCTGGTTGAGGCGCTTGATCTGAAGCAATATAAGGTAGGCTAGCTGTAAACGTGTGCTGAGTCCGTGTCCAAACGGGTAATTGTCGCTCCATCCATCTGAGCTATCGGTGACTCCCTTCACTCATTCCAAAAACAAGTGGTTTCGGAAAGCGCAGAACCTCCGGTTTTCGCCGCTGCAGAATCAATCGGTTGAAGCGGCGTTCCCAGAGACGTTTTTGGAAAGCTCCGGATCGTGAGTGTAATGGCCTGGTTTCGACAGTTATCCGTAATAGTGCCCAGTTCGACGCGGGAGCACAGATTGCTGCGACAGTTTCATCCGACATCTCAGCCGATCAGGTACTCCCTTCGGTTCTGAAGCGAACCTCGAATGTCTATTGCTTCGTGAGGACTCCCTGTACGGCAGTTCCGGGCGCGGTGTTCATGGCCTTGATCTCCTTCCCGCGGCCTATGATGACCATGCTCCAAGTGCCATCCGAGTAGGTTGCGGACAAGGTGCAGTCCCGATTCACGGTATATGGTCCCGAGTCGCTGATAGGGAAAACAGCCCCACCGAAACTCGCCGTGAGTGAGCGCGAAGAGGTTCCCCGGCCGTCAAAGGAGAAGGTACCGGCGGCGGCGAGAGGAACGAATTCGCCCACCTGCTGCGGATCGCCGCTGAACGTGGTGCTGACGAAGCCGCCGATGGCAAAACCGTAAGCGCCCTTTACGGTAGAAGCATTACATCCATCGTCGTTAGCTTGGGCGACATTGCGATGTCCGACCATTACCAGGGCCAGCGCCGTTGTCGTCACGATGGCTATGGCCAGCACAGATCTGTGTGTCCGTTGCATTGTATTGCCTCCATTCTGCCGAAATGCGATTTTTATCAGTCGGTGACTTAGGCTAGGCCAAAAGTGGCAGGCCTTGCGGCCCACCACTCTCCAGAACCTTGCCGGGGATGTCTTTCGGGATGACGCCGGTCCCTAGAATACACTGCTCACTGGGGTGCTCACGGTAATGCGAGTTGCGGTGATTACACCGACGATGTGGGCGACCAAGGTGTTGGACGTATCATATGCATCCAAGGTAAACGTCCCAGCATAGTGTTTTCCGTCTCGACTCACCATAACATCCCCAACGATGTGGGTGGGTCCGGTCGGGTTCCCAATCCCGCTCGGCGCGTTGGCGGTATCGTAGCCCGTAGCAAAGTGATTGAACTTGTATCTGGATTTTCCAGTTTTTTCCCATACTCCCAAACAGATACTGCCGTCCTGCGGAGGGCGTCCGGAGTTTATGATTTCGGTCCCATCGCTGTGCCACTGGGTGAAACCTATATCGAGTGGTACACCATCGGGCGGCGCGCCAGGGCCAGTATTACCCTGGGCAGTGAGCGTAAATTTCCACATTCCGACAATCGAGTTGTTGGAGTCCTCGGAAACGAGCAAGAGCGAGCCCGAACCGAACTCTGCCCCATTCCAAGATTGCGGCGAGACAACGGCGCCGCCCTTGTGGCTCGGAGGATAGTATCCGCACTCGGCGCTCGCTCTTGCGGTAAGGATCGTTCCAATCAAGACCAGGCCCAGAGCTGCGGCGAGTCTCTTGAATGTTGTTTTCATCCGATCTCCTTTAAGCGTCAATGTTTTAGATTTAAGGTTGTTTCCTATGCTCGTACGAGTCGCGGCTATCAAGATTCTCGAAATCGATGTGTTTTTCATTTAGACCTCCTTTTGGTCTGCGTCAAACTCGATGGGTTTCCGCAATCCGGTGGACTGTTCCGGAGGGGGGACAACCGTGGTGCGCAGTTAAGCGTTCACAGGTGCTGAACTGCGATTTATCTCGCGCGCGTGCTGCGATGATTAAAAGAAGTACGAGGAGGCTTTAGGACGATGCGGTGGGAGGCGAACGATCGCCGGTCGTGCTACTCCTGACTCTGCCCCTGATCTCGTCGTCGGGGATGGAGACACGTGCCGTCGCGAAATAACTGGGAATTAGCGACGTTGGCAGAGCAAGCGCGGAACAGACCGCGCGGATTCGGAAGATCCGGAGATTGGATACTGCTTTATGGTTGGCAAACGCATATTGCCTTGACTTACTAGTCTTACAAAACTCTTGCTGAATGTCGTCGTCACTCGGGGACGTTGCGGAGAGAATAAAAGCGAGAACGCCGAAGGCGGCGAGCAAGCTTAGCGCATAGCGACGATCGGGGAGACGCGGGCAGCGGGGGGACAATGGCTGCGCTTTGATTACGCGTCGAGAACAGTTGGCTGCGGCATCCATGACAATTCTCGTACCTAGGGCCGAGATTTCGAGAGTTGTTTAGAAAACCCTCGATTGTCTTTGCTATTAGTTCGCCAGGGACCAGGGGTGGGGGAATCGTTCGCCTCAGCGGGTGCTGCGCTTCCCTTTTGAGAGGCGATTGGGAGGGAGTCTGCTCCTGGCAGGAGCAGGAGTCAAGAGAAAAGAATGTTTAGCTCGGCTTAGAGTTGTCTGGCCCAATAATTAGCCGCAAGGGACCGCCGCCTGCGTGACCGAGCCACACACTTTGGCGCTCGCGGTAACAGGTGAAAAATCCCCATTACACTCACTGACTCTCAAAAACGGCGAAGAAAAAGCGCATACTTGTGCAATTGCCTGGTTTCGACAGTTATCTTGGAATTGTGCTTCGAGTGGAACATACGGCACAATGTGGCCACATGACGCCGAGTGACCGACGACAAAAGGTGGGAAGGCAAACCAATCGGGACCGAAGCAAACCTTGCTCCGGTCCCAACAAAACGCTTGGTTAGTCCAGATTCACTTTGTAGATGAAGGTTCCAAAGTTCGTAAGATAAAAGGTGCTGTCTATGCCTCCAGGAATGTACTCGGTGGCAAGCCAAAGCGACTCTCCGTCCGCCACGGCGTACGAGTAATCACCCCAGCGCGCAGTTCCAGCGCCGCCGAATTGCGGGTAACCTGAGAAGTCGTCCTGGGGCGAGGTGCCCGCTGCGACGAGGTTGACACTCACCGCGTTGGCAGGAGTCAAGTGGGAAAATGCTGCACTTGGGAAGTAGGAAGGTCCAGTGAGAGTGAAGGCCACCGCCGCCGTGCCATCTGCGGTCACTGCGACCGCAGGGTACATCACCGACGCCCCCTTTACCGACACATAATTCTGCCCCCGGATCGTGGCCGTGAGATTCCCGCCCTTGAGCTTCGGTGTGACATCGAAATAGGCAATGCCAGCATTCGAATTCGTTCCGTCCGAGACAACCGTCGTGAGTCCTGACCACAGTTGGCCATTGGCAAAGACCACCTCCTCCATGCGATCGTCTCCGGTATCTACAGTCTCTTCCGGATCTCCAAGCGACTGACCCAGCGGATAGGACCCAGCTTTCTGAGTTGCGACCGGAGGTTGGCCATACACTTCGCTGTTAATCACAACCTTCTTTAGGGAGACATTCGGGCTCGATCGAGTGAGGGAGCTTGTGTTGGTTAGGGCCCAGACTGCAATTCGGTTGTCGAGTGTGCCATTGAAGTCAAGCGCGCTGAGGAAATATTCGACGCCGGAGGCTTCGCTATCGTCGCCACCAGGGGAAATGGCCGGGTGGACAGAGTAAGCAATGCCTTCGGCGAGCGGCAGGTTTCCAATGTGCACGATGGTAAATGGCGTGCCTGCTTCCAAGTCAGCCTTCGGCAGCGCGTAGATCTGGGCCCCGTTAAAGACGTTGCTGAACACTCCGAATTCGTTGGTGCTGAGATAGATACCGAAAGCGTTGGCACCCAGCAAAGGCTGATCGCCAAAGCACGGGCTGGCTGTGGTGCATCCGGGATTACTAGGAGTTCCATCCAAACCATCGTCGCTAGTGTCGATCGAGTAAACGGTGAAGGCTTTCGTGGGGTCGCCCGTCTGGCTTACCGCAAGATAGAGATTGCTGCGATTCGTGTTGAAGTTGAGTACGTTAGTGATGGAAACGAACCAGCGCTGGGTGGAGCGATCGTAATAGCACCTCGGGTCGCTAAGGAAGGTTACGGCGGGATCAGCTCCGAAGAAACTGTTTACCGACACCGGAGCTGAAAGCTGCGTTCCCGTCTTGCTGTAAACGGCCATGACCAAATTGATCGTTTCCAGCACAAAGCCATTGCCGACACAAAGTCCTTGGTCTGGCGGAGTGACTACAAACCCGTTGGTGTTCGCGGTGTCAACGGTGGTAAGACCAGCGAAGCCTAAACGGTTTCCGCCGCTCTTCACTGTATTGGGCTTGGGAACCGGGACGGAGAGCGTCGCCGCGAGGGCCGCTGCCGCCGAAGCAATTTGATTGGGCATGAAAGCTCGTCGCGCCGCGACCAGGTTAGGATGCGGCTGACTCCGAGCTTTAGAGATCGACGCGAAACTGGCGGCGGACGCGTTGTTGATCGCGGTTGTCCCCATCGTCTTTGACCCGACCAAAGTTACCTTGCCCTCTGTAGTCTGAGCCATGGCGTTCGGAAGCATTCCGAGCGCCAGGAACAACATCAGAAATCCAGCCTTCGGCGTTTTCACGGATTCTTCTCCTTATCCTGAATAGGATTGGAAGTTATCGACAATCTGCACACCTCTCTGCACAGGAGTTCGCTGCTTCCTAAGTGGTCTTTCATGAAGTAGCGCACAGTTCCACACTGTAGCGCTTTGTTTTCATTTACCTTGGGATTGATGATTGGGCCTTGACTACCGAGCCGAATGGGCCTGCGTACTTCTCGGATCGGCCTTAGTTAGCCCCGAGCTTCGCTGGCGTCGCGGGACGTCAAGAAAAGGATTGGCGGAGACTTACATAACAACGGCGGATTGTCAAGGGCAAAATCAATGGCAGAGTCAATGCTGGGCGCGGGAATCGGGCCGTCGTTAATCAACGTTGCCGCGTGTTTACGCAATTCGTCTATTGAAGGGGCTTCATTTCCAGGAGACGCCTTCGACAAAGAGTGTGTGCCCTATAAATTGCAGACTCGAAAACTGTTTGCGGAGAGCCATTCAGACTACTGTTGCAAAATCGCAATTACGCTCATAACCAAATGGTTCTGAGTTAAATGGCCTGTTTGCGACAGTTAGTCCTTTGGACTACCGCGATCGAGGTTGTGGTTGTTTCGACCACCCGAGTGAACTAGTATTTCGTGCCGATGCAAATTCAGGACCTCGCCAAGTTGTACCAGGCCAAAACTGACGAAGAACTCGTGCAGTTGGCAGCGAATTCAGAACAGTTGACACCCGAAGCGACCTTCGTCCTGGCAAGCGAATTGGCGAGACGCAGAATCGACGTGACAGAGTGTTTGGAATCGCACATCGACGAGGTTGAAAAAGCAAGGACTCGCGGGTTATCGCTTCCGTCAGACCCTAGTGGAGTCGGCGAGTTTGTGGAAGAGGTACTCCGTGTTTATCGCAACCAGTTCTGGTTTTTCATTAAACTCGTCGCTCCCGCCGTTGTGGTGGGTTACATCGCAGTCCTCATGGGTCGTAACGAAGGACGGGAGATTGCACGCCAGCTTCTTCGGGTCCCCATTTCGGAAATCATCAGGCATCGAACTGAGTTTGTCGAAATCTGGCTGGCAAACTCGGCAGGATATCTTGTTAGTTGGATGGCTTTTTCTTTTTCGTTTGGGGCGATTTGCCTCGCAGTGAATCAAATCAGAGCGGGAGTCACCCCATCGGTTACAGACTCATTTGGGGCAATTAGTCATCGGCTTGGCTCGTTCCTGCGACTCTCGCTCTTGCTTTTCTTTCTGCTCCTTGTGGCAGAAGGTGCGGGTGGGCTGCTGTTGGGCGGCATTTTCTGGGTATTGCGTCAAGGGCATGTTCGTTCCGGTCGCTTCGCAATCTGGGTTGTGACGTTTGGCCTAGCTTACCTCGCTCTACTCGTGATGTCGCGGTTTGGGCTCGCGATACCTGCTCTTGTCTTGGATGATTATCCCGTCGGGAAGGCGATGTTCCGTAGTGACGAGCTAACTGAGGGAAAGTGGCTCACCCTTTCCGTTCTTCTGGCCAAGTCCTTGATTGGCGGCTATGTCGCAGGTATGTCTCCCTTCTGGTTGGCATCTTTCATTCCAGCCGATGCTAAATTACCTTCATGGTTCCCCTGGGCTTTGACGACTGCTTCTATCGCTGGAGTCACCGTGGTCGAGCCCACCATGTTCATCGGCTTTGCATTGCTCTACCTAAAAAATGCCGCTGTTCTCCCAAGCGAGGAACCCAGTCGTCAACTGTCGTAACATCCCCATAGCACTCATTCACCCTGTTTGATCGGCACCCTCAATCATGTAGAATGCTTCTTCCGCCCGCAAAATTCCCTCCCGCGTTTTTTCCCGAATCCAGCCAACAAACAAAGGTGAATCAGATGACTCGACAAGAAATCCTAGACGCCATATTGCCGCTTAACGACCCGGAGAACGCGGCTCGCCGCCTTCAATGGTTGATCAACTTGGGCTATCAGATGACCATATCTGCTCGGGCTGGCTACCCGACTGTGGGAAACAAGATCGAACACCTTGTTGCGTTCAACGAATTGCAGCATCACCTTTACAACCAAGTGATGCATTGCCAGACGGGGGATGAGTGGTACAAGGTTGAAGAATTCCTAGAAAACCTGCGGAAGTACGCAGTTGCAACAGGTGTCGAGGGCGACTTCGGCTGGGCTGTACACACCTCAATCCAATCACTGACTAAGCGGTAGGCGACTTCGGGGCGTCAATTGGCGAAAAATCGCGATAACACTCAGAATGGTTAACATGAACTACTGCTGTAGCGAGTTGGAAAAGCTCCTCCACCCTCAAAGCGGCCTTGGGATTATGAGGGTGACAAACAAAAGGGAAACCCGTTTC
>Ga0210405_10005777_pt1 | contig 11193 bp, 8 predicted proteins | sample IncBWH11MmetaG_FD_155492 | JGI IMG/M metagenome (GOLD analysis project Ga0210405, IMG submission 155492) | Forest soil microbial communities from Barre Woods Harvard Forest LTER site, Petersham, Massachusetts, United States - Inc-BW-H-11-M | ecosystem: Environmental > Terrestrial > Soil >... | reverse complement strand
CCATTTCGGGACTCGAAAAACTCTCCGCTCAGCACCCAGGCGCCATCTGGATTCACGCCGTCTCCGTCGGCGAAGCCCTCTCCGGCGTAACCCTCGCCCGCCGCCTGAAAGACTCCTACCCCCAGCGTCCCCTAGTCATCTCCACCACGACCCTCACCGGCTACGCCCTCGCCAAAGAACGCATGCCCTTTGCCGACTCCGTAATCTTTTTCCCCCTCGACTGGGCCTTCAGCGTTCGCCGCGTTCTCGTCGCCGTGAAGCCCGCCGTCATTATCATTCTCGAAACCGAAATCTGGCCCAACTTCCTCCGCGAATCCGCCCGCCGCAACATCCCCGTCCTATTCATCAGCGGCCGCATCTCCGCTCGCTCCTTCGCCCGCTGGCAAAGCTATCTCAATATTTTCGGTTTCTATCTAAAGCCACTCCTGAGATCGGCCCTAAGCCACGCCGCTGGATTCTTCATGCAATCGCAGCACGATGCCGACCGCATTCGCGCCCTCGGTGCCCTACCCGAAAAAGTCACCGTCAGCGGCAACCTGAAATACGACCTTGAATTGCCCGCACCGACTCCCCTCGCCAAGTGGCTCGAAGAAGAATGCACCCGCCGCGGCCGCCGCCCGCTCATCGTCGCCGGCAGCGTAGTCGCGACCGAAGAGCCGCTCGCCCTCCTGGTCTTTGGAGTAGTGCAGGGCGATTTTCCGAAAGCCCTGCTCGTCCTGGCTCCCCGCAAGCCCGAGCGATTCGTCCCCACCGCCGAATTCATCCAAGAGTCCCACCGCAAATTCATCCGCCGCTCCGAACTCTCTCTTCCCGCTCCAGGTAATTCCCCCAACGCCAGCAACGGCCTGAACACCATCCCCGACGACGTCACCGTCCTCTTGCTCGATTCCATCGGCGAACTCGCCTCGCTCTACCGCCTCGCCGACGGCGTCTTTGTCGGTGGCTCGCTCGTGGATTCCGGCGGCCACAACATCCTCGAACCTGCCGCGTTCGGCAAAGTCCCCGTCTTCGGACCGTCCATGGAAAATTTCGCGGCCATCGCCGCCCGCTTCGTAGAATCCAACGCCGCCATCCAGGTCGAAAGCCCAGAAGACGCCGGCGTAGAAATGATTCACCTCCTCAAGGATCCCGAAAAGATGCAGCGCATGGGCGGCACCGCGCGTCAACTGGTCGAAAGCAGCCGCGGCGCCCTCGACCGCGCTCTCGCTGCGATCTCCCAGCAACTCGGCGGTCCCGCGCGATGAATCTGCCGCCGTGGCTGCGTCTGCTCCTGTGGCCCGCGTCGGTAATCTACGGCGACCTCGCGCGTCTGCGTGCCCGCCTCTATGCACAGGGAACCTTGAAATCGAAACGCCTGAACACTCCTGTAATCAGCGTAGGCAATCTCACCGTCGGCGGCACCGGCAAAACCCCCATGGTAATCTTCCTCGCCGAACGCTTTCTCGCAGAAGGAAAACGCGTTGGCATTCTCACCCGCGGCTACAAAGGCGCCGGCGGCACCAGCGATGAAATCGAACTCATGAAACTCCGCCTGCAGGATCGCGTCATGTTCGGCGTCGGCCCCGACCGCTACGAACAAGGCCGCGAGCTGGAAGAAAAAGGCGTGGACCTCTTCCTCCTCGACGACGGCTTCCAGCATCTTCCGCTCTTTCGCGACATCAACATCCTCCTCATGGACGCCTCCCAACCCCTCGGCCGCGAAAGCATGCTGCCCGCCGGCAACCTGCGCGAGCCCGTCTCCGCCATGGATCGCGCCGATCTCCTCGTCATCACCCGCCTCGAAGCATCGCCCGCCACTCTCGCCACCATCGAAAAGCTCCAGGAGTATCCCGTATTCTCCGCCGTCACCCGCCTCCTCGGTTTCCGCCGCTTCGGCACCGGAATTGCACTTCTCTCCCTTGACGAAATCGGCCCCGGCCCTTTCTACGCCTTCTGCGGCATCGGCAATCCAAAAGCATTTTTTCAAGACTTAAAGACTTGGAACATCCCCGTCGTCCAAACCAGCGAATTTCCCGATCACCATCGCTACGACCAGCGCGACGCCCTCGAACTCGAGCAAGTCGCCCGCACCAGCGGCGCCAAAGCATTCGTCACCACCGAAAAAGACGCGCAAAATCTCTTAGGCGTATCCTTCGGCGAATTTCCCGTTTTCATCGCCGTAATCGAAATGGAGCTCCCGCAACAGGACGCGATTTTCAGTTTTATCCGCGAGCGCCTCGCCGCCAGGAGCGCCGTAGTATGAAGATCATGGTCCGCGCCACAAACTGGGTCGGGGACGCCATCATGGCTCTGCCCGCCTTGCGGGCCGTCCGCCAGCGCCACCCGGACGCAAAAATCAGCATCGTCGCCCGGCCGTACGTCGCGGATATTTATCGTGATCAACAGGTCTGCGACGAATTAATCGCGTACGATCCAAGCGGTGAAAACCGCGGCTGGACCGGCCGCGAAAAACTCATCGCCGAACTCCGCAGCCGCAAATTCGACGTTGCCCTTCTCCTCCAAAACGCCTTCGATGCGGCTTGGCTCGCCTGGCGCGCCCAAATCCCCCAGCGCATCGGCTACGCCCGCGATGCCCGCGGCCTCCTGCTCACCAAAGCCATCCCGGTACCCAAGCCCGGCGAAATTCCCCTGCACGAAAAGTTTTACTACCTCGAACTTCTCCGCCGCGCCGGATGGCTCGATCGACTCCCCAACGAACCGCACATCACCTTGCGCGTCCCCGACGCAGCCCGCCAGCGCGCAATGCAAACTCTTCTCGAAGCCGGTTCACGGCCTCATGCCGTCCGCATCGCCGTCGGCGCCGGCGCTTCCTACGGCTCCGCCAAATGCTGGTCCCCTGATCGTTTCGCAAAAGCCCTGAATGCGTTGCTCGCTCACGCCGACGGCGATGTAATTCTCTTCGGCACTCCCGGCGAACTCCCCGTCTCCACGGCCATCGCCGCCGAATTGCAGCGCCCTCCCATCGACCTCACCGGCAAAACCTCCATCGCCGATCTCCCCGCACTCCTCTCCCAATGCCACCTCTTCCTCGGCAACGATTCCGGCGCGATGCACGTAGCCGCCGCCGTAGGCCTCCCGGTCGTCGCCGTCTTCGGCTCCACCGATCCCCAAGGCACCGCCCCGGTCACCCCGCGCCTCACCATCGTCCAGCAAAAGCCCTATTGCAGCCCGTGCTTCCTTCGTCGCTGCCCCACCGATCATCGCTGCATGACCGCCATCACTCCCGCCATGGTCGAATCCGCGCTGCAATCGGCTCTCGCGGAGGTGCCTTCTGCCTGATCCCTCCGCCCGTAGGGACGGCTTTCCGCCTTCTTCCCCGTATCTGATTCCAGTCCTGTCCCTGCTCGCCTCCGCACACGACTTGAATCCTCTCCACCGTTTTCGTATGTTTCCGTCTGCACTGGCCTCTGAGGGATAAATGACCAAGCGCTCTAAAAAACAACTCGCTCCTGCTCCATCCGTGGATCTCGTCGCCCTCGCGGAATACGTCGAGCGCTTCTCCACCAAAACCATCGTCGTCCTCGGCGATTTCGTCGCTGACGCCTTCCAGTTCGGCGACATCACCCGTGTCTCCCGCGAAGCCCCTGTCCTCATCCTCAAGCACCGCGAAACCCAGATCGTTCCCGGCGGCGGAGCCAACGCCGCCAACAATTTCGCTGCTCTCGGCGCCAAGGTAATTCCCGTCACAGCCGTGGGCGAAGATGAAACCGGCGATCGACTGCTCGAATTTTTCCGCGCGAAAAAACTCGACGTCTCGGGCATCTTCCACGCCAAAGGCTGGACCACTCCCACCAAAACCCGTTTCCTCGCCGGCTGGGCACACAAAGTCGGCCAGCAGGTTCTCCGCGTCGACTACGAACCCGAACAACCATTGCTTCCCGAAATTCACAACAAAATTCAATCCACCCTCGCGAAAGCCATAAAAAAAGCGGACGCCCTCGCCGTCTCCGACTACGGCTTCGGCGTGGCCAGCCCGCAAGCCCTCGGCAAAATTCTTTCCTTACAAAAACGCCCGCTCCTCGCCACTCTCGACTCCCGTTACCGCCTCACCGACTACAAACGCGCCGGCCTCCACTCCGCCACCCCCAACGAAGGCGAAATCGAATCTCTCCACCACACGGCCATCGGAAAAAATCTCACCGAACTCGAACGCTGCGGCCGCGCCACCCTCGACCAAATGAATCTCGAATCCCTCGTCATCACTCGCGGCCGCGACGGCATCGCCCTCTTTCAGCCGGGCATGCAAACCGTCCACATCCCCATCCACGGCAGCGATCAGGCCGTAGACGTCACCGGCGCAGGGGACACCGTCCTCGCCGCCTACACCCTCGGCCTCGCCAGCGGCGCCACCCCTCTCGAAGCCGCCCATCTCGCCAACATCGCCGGCGGCCTCGTCGTCATGAAGCGTGGCACCGCCACCGTTTCCCGCGCCGAACTCCTCGAAGCCATCGGCTCTTCCGCCTCCGGCAAGACTTCCTGACCCATGCGCAAAGCCCACGAAAAAATCGTCTCTCGCGAAAAGTTAGTCTCCCTGCTGGCAGGCGCAAAGCAGCGTGGAATGCGCATCGTCCTCGCCAACGGCGTCTTCGATACCCTCCACGTCGGCCACACGCGCTATCTAGCCGCCGCCAAAGCCGAAGGCGACCTCCTCATCGTCGCCGTCAATTCCGATGCAAGCGTCCGCCAATTGAAAGGCCCTGGCCGCCCCATTCTTGACGAACAAGCTCGCGCCCTTCTCGTGGCCGCTCTCAGAGTCGTAGATTACATTGTGATTTTCCCCGAACCCAACGTCGAAAAACTTCTCGAAGAGTTGCGTCCCGACGTCCACGCCAAGGGCACCGACTACACCGCAGACTCCGTCCCCGAGCGCGCAGTTGCCGCCCGCCTCGGCATCCGCGTAGCCATTGTCGGCGACCCCAAAGACCATTCCACGCGCGGCCTGATCGACGCCATCCGCAAGGCCCCGCATGTCTGAGCCGCGTTTCCTCGTCGTCCGCCTCGGCTCCCTCGGCGACATCGTCCACACCTTTCCAGCCGTCGCCGGTCTGCGCAACTCGTTCCCGCGCGCCGAAATCATCTGGCTCACTCACCCTCGCTGGCTGAATCTAGTCACCAGCAGCGGCCTCGCCACCGAAATCTGGCCCGTCGATTCCCGCGATCTCGCCAGCGTCCGCCAAACCATTGCCAAAATGCACGCGCAACAATGGAATGCCGCAATCGACTACCAAGGCCTCTGGAAATCCGCGCTCCTCCCGTTTCTAGCCGGCGTGCCCAAGCGAATCGGCTTCTCTTCCGAAGCCATTCGCGAATTCGGCGTGCCCATCCTCTACACCAATCGCGTACACCCGCGCGCCAAACACGTCGCCGATCAAAACGGTGAATTGTCTTTATGCGCAGGAGCGCAAAGCGCGGTTGGCCCCGTGAAGTTGCAGGTAAACGAAACTGACCGAAAGCGCGTGCGCTCCGATCTTGCCGCGGCGGGCATTGACCGCTACATCGTCTTGAGTCCTGGCGGAGGCTGGCGCTCAAAATGCTGGCCGCCCGAACGTTTTGGCGAACTCTGCCAGAAAATTCGCGAAGAGCTGAACGTGCGCTGCGTAATTAACTACGGCCCCGGCGAAGAAACTCTCGCCGCGACAGTGAAGTCCGCCAGCGGTAACGCCGATCCATTCCCCTACGACGGCCAACTCGGCCAACTAATGGCCTTGCTCCAAGGCGCACGTTGCATCGTCGGCGGCGACACCGGCCCGCTCCATCTCGCCATCGCCCTCGGCACCAAAGCCGTCGCCATCTTCGGCCCCACCAATCCCGTCCGGAACGGTCCGTATCCGCCCCAGCCTTTCGTCCTCCGCGATCCTGTCGCTGCCACCACCCACAAGCGCGAAACCGAAACCAATCCCTCTCTCCTCAAAATCTCCGTCGCCCAAGTTTTCGACGCCGTAAAGCTCCACCTCGGAGCCTCCTCATGACCCCGCTCGATTTCTTCGCCCGCCAGCGCGTACGCATCGGCTACCTGCTGGCAGTTGTAGTTTTATTTCTCTCGCGGCCCGAACCTCTTCCCATTCTGATCGGCGCCTGTGTCGGTCTCCTAGGCCTCGCCATCCGCGCCTACGCCGCCGGCTATCTCCACAAACAAGCCGTCCTCACCACCACCGGCCCCTACGCCCGCACCCGCAATCCTCTCTACTTCGGCAGCAGCATCCTTGCCCTCGGCGCCGCCATTGCCATGAACTCCTGGCTCTCCGCCGCGCTGCTCCTCTTTTATTTCGCACTGGTCTACACGCTCGTCATGCGCCGCGAAGAAATCGAACTCCGCGGCCACCACGGCGCCGAATTCGACGCCTACGCAAAATCCATCCCCCTCTTTTTTCCTCGCTTGATCGGGGCCAGCCAGCCAGCCGCCACCGCCGGCTCCTTCTCCTGGTCCCAATACCGCAAAAACCACGAATACCAGGCAGCCCTAGGTTTCCTCTTCCTACTCCTCGCCCTAGTCGTGATCTGGCGCCTTCACACAGCCTGAAACCCTCTTAGTGGCACAGGCACTCCTGCTTGTGCGCTTTTCTCTTCTCGGCGTCCTCTGCGTTCTCTGCGAACTCTGCGATAGTTCTTTCTAATTTCACCGAGTTCGCGAAGCCTGACTAAACTCTCCTTCTCCTCCACAACCCACAAAACAACTCACTCGAATCTTGTGCCCATCCGTAACCATTTGCACCGCCCCCTCTTCATCTGTCCGCAAAATCCGCGCCCCGCTCCCCCGCAACCGCTCCAGCAACTCCGCACTCGGATGCCCGTACGGATTCTGCTCCCCCGCCGAAATAATCGCGATCTGCGGCCCAACGCTCTCCAGAAATTCCGGCATCGTCGAATTCTTGCTCCCGTGGTGCCCCACCTTCAGCACGTCCGCGTGAAGCTTCTCCGCGCCCGTCTCCGAAAGCATCGCGTACTCCGCCTGTTTCTCCGCGTCCCCCGGCAGCAGTACGCTCCGCTCCTTGAACTGCAGCCGCACCACCAGCGAATCATTATTCTTCGCGCTCGGCGCAATCTCCTCCGGCGGAATCTGCGGCCACAAAAAATCCACCTGTACGCCATCCCACAAAAAACTCTGCCCGCGGAGTTCGTGCTCGATCCGAATGTGCCGTCGCTCCGCAATCTGCTTAAGTTGCCCCAGCGCTGGCGTCTCCGTCTCCCGCCCCAACCACAGCCGCACCACCCGAAAATTCTCCAGCACCGCCTTCAATCCCCCAATATGGTCCTGATGAGCGTGCGTTAGCGCAACCGCATCCAGCCGCTGAATTCCCCGCGACCACAAATACGCCGACACCGCCTCTTCCCCCGGGTCCGGCCCCGGGAACTCCTCGCGCCCACGAAATCCCGCAAACCTTCCACCTCCATCAATCAACAGCGTGCTCCCCCTCGGCGAAATCACCAGGATCGAATCCCCTTGCGCCACGTCCAGAACATCCACCTCCAACGCCCCGCGCTCCACCGCAGCAAGGAAGGGATACGTCGCAATCACCAGTGAAGCCAGCAGCAAACCCGCCGTGGCAACCCACTTCACGCGTCTCCCCAAACTTCCATCCGCGCGCAGGCCCACCGCCAGCAGGATTCCGCACACAAAAAAGAAAGCCGTCACCCACACCGGCGGTCCCGGAATTCGATAGCTCCCATGCGCGAATCCCGCAAACCACCCCACAACATGTCCCTGCAAAGCAACCAGCCACCCAAGTGGCCAAGCCAGCACTCGCGCCATCGGCGGCACAATCACCGCTCCGCCCAACGTAAAAAATCCCAGCGGCACAATCACGCCCGTTAACGGCACCGCAAACAAATTCGCCAGCGGCCCCATCACCGTCACCCGATGAAAATCCCGCGCCATCAGCGGCAGCATCCCAAACTGCAGGACCACCGACAGCGCGATCATCTCCGCGCCACGCAGCGACCACCCAAGTCCCTTCACTCCAAAATCCTGCGTCCACCTCGCATTTCGCGTTGATAGTCCTCTCGTCATCACCGCCGCAAAAGCCCGCATATCCAGGCGGAACTGCGCCTGCCGCGCCGAAAACGCCCCGTCTCGCGTCACATCACGCCAACCGCTCAGTCCTCCAACATACGGCTGCACATGCCGCTCCATCCACGGCACCGCAACCCCAGCAATGCACCCGATCGCCAAAAACGACAACTGAAAGCTCGTGTCAAAAAGTGAAGTGGGCTTCACCACCAAGAGCGCAATGGCCGCAAGCGCCGCCGAATTCAGAATCTCCAGCCGCCTGTAAAAAAAACTCGCCAGCACCACAATCCCCGTCATCAACCCCGCCCGCAAAACCGGCGCCCGCTGTTCCACCACCGCTATGTAAGCGAAAAGCGTCGCCAGCAGCAACACCGTCGCCAGCGTCCGGGGCAATCGCAACTTATTTCCAAGCCAATACAAAAAAAACGCCAGCGCCCCCACATGCAACCCTGCCACCACCAGCACATGAAACACGCCGGTCTTCTGAAAATCCACCGACTCCGCCTGATCGACAAAACTCCGGTCGCCCAAAAGCATTGCGCGCAAAATTCCCGCCGTCTGCGGCGCATCGGGATAAAGCGCATCCAGCCGTTCACGTAGCAAAGCCCGCAACCGTGCCAGCCGCGTCCCCATCGTCGCCGGCGGCGTCGAAACTCGCTCCAGCAGGGAACTCGCCCGCAGCGTCGCCAGCAAATGAATATTCTGCCCCGCCAAGTATCCGCGCCGGTCGAACGCCCCCGCATTCCGAAACACCAGCGGCAGCCGCCCCTGCGCCATCACCGACACTTCATCCCCCGCATGCACCTCCGGCAGCGCTGCGTCGCCTTCCTTCGGCGTAAATCCAATCCGCATCCCGCCCGAAACCGGAATCATCCCGCTCGCTGTCTCTACGCCGGAAAGCTCTATCTCCAGTCCCACGCCCCACGGCAACCGCGCCGGCTCGCCGCGCAAACGCCCATACCACCGCAGCGGCGTCTTCAACTCAATCTGCCCCGCTGCGATCCGGCTCAAAACATGCCCCGCCGGCAAAGGCCGCGAAGCCACAACCATCCCGATCGCTCCCAGGCACACCCATCCCACCAGCGAAAAACTCGCCGCAACCCAAAGTTTGTCGCGCCAGGCAAACAACAACCCAGCAACCGGCAGAAAGAAAGTGCTCAGGAAGGAAACTACGAAAACGTCTTGTGAAAGCTGCAATCCCCGGCCAAGCAAAATGCCGCCCGCAAACGCAGCAGCAATCGCTACGGCCGGAATCCTCATGTCACTCTTCGCAACCTCACCAGCGTTTCGATGTGATACGTCTGCGGGAAAAGATCAAACAGTTGAACCTCCGAAACCTGATACCGATGCCCGGGCACCGCCTCCGTCTGTGGCTTCCGCTCTGAACCCGTCAAAACCGCCAAATCCCTCGCCAGCGTCGATGGATCGCACGAAAGATAAACAATCTCCGGCGCCCCCAGCGTCGCCAGCCGCGCCGCCGTCTCCGCTCCCAGCCCCGCCCGCGGCGGATCCAGCACCACAAAATCCGGTTGCTCCGTAAACTTCTTCAAAAACTCTTCCGTGTGCTCGTTCTCCGACACCACCTCCACGCCAGCCGCCTTCACGTTTTCCCTCAAATCCTGCGTCGCCGCCAGGTTCGCGTCGACGCTCACTACGCGCGAAAACGCCTTCGCCAGCGGCAGCGTGAAAAATCCCACGCCCGCATACAGGTCCAGCGCAAACCCACCCTTCTTCCCGCCCACCACCGCCTGCAGCAACTCTTCAATCAGAAACCGGTTCACCTGAAAAAACGACAGGTGATTCACGCGAAACGTAAATCCCCCCGCCGTCTGCTGCAAATACCCCGGCCCCGACAGCTCAAACCGATTCTTGCTCTGGTCCAGCAGCAGAAGGCTTTCCAGGTTCGGCAACGCCTTCTTGAAATCCGCCACCAGATCCTTCGCGGGTTTCACAAATCTCTCAAACGCCGCGTTCAACGCGATCTTCGTATCGCTCGAATCCGCAAATGCCTCAATCTCCAGCAATCCCGTCGGCAAGGTATTCGCCCGCGCCATGTCCTGCAATATCTGGAACGCCGTGTGCAACGCCGGCGAAAGCACCGGACACTGGTCAATCGGCACAATTCGCGCGCTCTCCGTCTGAAAATATCCCAGCGCCCGCGGCAGCGCCTCCCGGTAAGCCCACTGCGCCCGGTTCCTGTACCCGTAAGGCTGCGCCGTATGCTCCGCAATCGCCCCGTCCCACGAAATCCCTCCCAGCCGCGAAAGCGTCTCTTTCAGAATCTCTTTCTTCAGCCGCACCTGCGCCGAAATCTCAATGTGTTGGTAATCGCAACCTCCGCAAACCTGAAAATGCGGACAAGGCGCCGCAATCCGAGCCGCCGCAACTTGCTCCACCTTCACCAAACTCGTATGAATGAGCTTCTTTTTCCTCGTCCGCACCGCCGCCCGCACCTGCTCCCCCGGGAGCACATAAGGTACAAAAACCGTGTTGCCGTCGGCGTGCGCCAATCCCTCACCGCCATAAATCAGCTTCTCAATTGATAATAGTAACTCATCAGCCATAGATTTCCAATGTCACCCTATACTTCTCTGTGAACTCTGTGTTCTTCCCTCTGTGCACTCTGTGTTAAATCCTTCGTCCTCACCCAAAATAAAACAGACTCAACCGCGGCAACCGGTACTCATCCAGCAAACGTTTCTGCAAATATTGTTTTTCCACCACGGCCAATTGCGCTGCCTTCATTTTGCGCCGATACGCCGACAATTGCGAATCCACCTCGCGCCGTATCTTCAGCATCAACTCTTCGCTCGCATGGCTCATCAGCGACGCGTGCAGCTTCTCATCCAGAATCGTCAGCCGCCGCTCCAGGTCTTCCAGATCCAGTTGCCCCGGCGCGTCCAGCAGCGTCATCGCTCCGGAAAGGGAATTGGCCACAGCGCCAAGCAACGCAGCCACGGGCGGCTGCGAATCGACAACCTTCTCCTCCGCTTTCCTCAACAATTCAATATTTCTTTCGAGATACGCCCGCAGATCTTCCCGCGAAAACACTTCCTTCGCCGGCACCCTGCCATTCGAAGGCTGCGCCCCCGCAGCCGCCTCCTGGCCTTCCTCCGCCGCCTCCAACACGGCATCCGTGCAATACGCCAAACTCTTCAACGGCTTTCCCGCCCCGCGCCGCGACC
>Ga0210405_10005776_pt1 | contig 11194 bp, 10 predicted proteins | sample IncBWH11MmetaG_FD_155492 | JGI IMG/M metagenome (GOLD analysis project Ga0210405, IMG submission 155492) | Forest soil microbial communities from Barre Woods Harvard Forest LTER site, Petersham, Massachusetts, United States - Inc-BW-H-11-M | ecosystem: Environmental > Terrestrial > Soil >... | reverse complement strand
GCCCCGGTAATACGTGAACGGGGACACCATCATCCGGCCGTACCTGACCGGCACCAGCTCAGGAACCCGCGACTTCCCCTGCTCCTCCAGCAGGCCGATCGGGTCTGGCCGGTCCGGTGGCGGGTCAAACATCGCATGGCTGGCACGGGGCACCTCAGCCCGCGCGGTCTTACCGCGGGCAGCGCTCTCGGCCGGGGTCAGCCGCCCCACCCCTGGGTCAAGCTGGTACCGCTGCGTCCCACGCGCTGGGGCCTCAGCCGTCAGTACACTCATCATCGACTCCCTTCGGTCCGGCGACCATCCGAGCGGCCCGCACCCAGGCGTGCCGACCGCCCCGTCACAGCAGGCGCCAAGCGGCGAACAGGATGCCGCACCCTCCACGATCCCGCGCCGGCTCCTCGTCCGCCTCATCCCGGCGGGATGAACCGGGCTCATCGTCCAGGGTGACTGCCTGCCTGCGCAGCCCGGGACGGCTATCGTGTCCTGAGCTTTCACGAAGAACACAGTCAGAAAAACTTCAGAATATCTGGAGCTTCTCTGTCGGTAACACACAATGAATGCCAAGTCTTTTTGGTGATGATTCAGAAGGTTCTCCCGCGCTGTGTAATGGCCGGCCCCGGGGAGCCAAAGAGCGCGCCTCGCCGGGCTAGGTCTTCCCCCGGGGCCTTCGGGTCTGGCGAGGCGCGCTCGCCAACGGACGATCCCGCGCCGACTGGCTCGTCTGCCTCATCCCGGCCGGATGATCCGGTGCCGGATGCGCACGATTACGCTCATAGACGCGAAGACGACGAAGGTAGCGTTCTAGCGGCCGCTGGCGGTTGGTCCTCACCGACCGGGCCTGGTCTGCCGAGCACTGTTCGCGAAGGGGCATGCCGCAATGGCAACCGACGGGAATGTGCCCGAACTGCCACCCGCGGTATCTCCGGAGGACGCTTCTGGCCCATACGCGGGGCCAGGGAGTCGCGCCGACGACGTCCCCGGGCCGGCGCGGAACCCGTCGGCCCGGCTCAGGCAGTTCATTCAGGCCGTCCGCGACAACGACCGTGCGGCCGTAGAAGAGGCGGTAGTACGGCTGAGCCGTTCTCGGCGGTGGCTTGCTCCCCTCGCTCTGGCGGTCGGCGCCTTGGCCATGTTGTTCGACGGAGTGAAGCTGCTGTTCACCAACTGGCGGCTGACCCTGGTCCAGGTCTTGCCGGCGATGTGGATCTGGGCCGCTATGTTGGACCTGAAGGCCCACGTGCTGCACGGGAAGTCGTTCCATGTCCTGACCGGTCCCGTCGTGATCCCGATCGTCCTGGCCGTGGCCGCTGTTACCGCGGCGAGTTTCTTCCTGAACGCCGTGTTCGCCTTTGCCATCGCGAGCGGGGGTCCGCCCGTGATCCGGCCCGCGTTCGCGAAGGCCCGGTCGCATCTGGCCGTTGTCCTGGGCTGGGGCGCCGCGGTTGGTATCTGCCTGGGCCTGGCCACCGTGGTCTTCGTCCGGTGGGGGGTGTTGTGGTTCGGGCTGTCATTGAGCATCGTAGTCGCCGTGATGATGGTCTGCTATGTCGCCGTGCCGGCCCGACTCGTCGGCGTGAAGATCACCACTTCCAGACGCGACAAACTGACCGCGTCTGCGGTAGGCGGGGCCATCGGAGGGGTCGTCTGCACACCGCCCTACGTCCTCGGGCGCGTCGGGCTGCTCATGCTCGGGTCGCACACGCTCTTCATCCTGGGCTGTGTGGTGCTCGCCATCGGCGTGACGTTGCAGGCAGGCGCCACCGGCGCGGTCAAGGCGGTGAAGATGAGCGCCAAGCTCGTCTCCGGGAGCCGGCAGCCCGCAGGCGATGATTCGCCGCCTGAACAGACGGTTCGCTTGGAGCAGGCCTAGGGCTCGATGTTGCCGGTGCACCTGACCGTCGTCGAGCATGGTCCGGCCTAATCTGGCGGAGGGGCCATCACCCTCGCCGGGTGATGCGCCAGCACCCGACCCGGCCAGATGCTGCACCAAGTAGGGGTCCAGATCGGATCATTTGGTGGCTCGTTCTCCGCCGCCCCGCTCAGCGTGGGGCCGAAGCAGGGCGGCGCATGACGCGAAGGAGGCAGGAACATGGCAATCGGGCCAGTGCAGCTGATCGTCTTGGGATTCAACCACCCCAACTTCCACGGTGAGATCATCGCCGAGCTTGAGCGGCTCCGCGAAAACGATATGGTGCGCGTGATCGACTCGCTCGCTGTGTACAAAGACGCCGACGGCGAGCTGGAGGTGGAGCACCTCAGCAACCTCTCAGAGCAGGAGGCGATCGAGTACGGCACCAAGATTGGTGCGCTGATCGGCCTGGGCATCGAGGGTGAGGACGGCATCGACGCGGGTGCGGCCGCTGGCGCCGAGGAGGTTGCCGCGGCGGGCGGCGTGAACGTGTTCACTGAGGAGGAGGGCTGGGATGTGCTCGAGGACATCCCGAACGACTCCGCCGCAGCGCTCGTCCTCATCGAACACCACTGGGCGGTGCCACTGCGCGACGCGATCGTGCGCGCCGGGGGCTTCCGGATCAGTGATGGGTTCATCAGCCCGCTCGACCTCGTGGAGATCGGGCTGGTATCGGCCGAAGAGGCCCAGGAACTGCACGAGCTGGAGACGGCCGCGGCGGCAAGCTGAGCGGTGCTGACCCGCCCTTGCCACTATCTGGAGGTATGAAATGTTCGGAGCACGCAGAGTAGCCCGGCGCACGGGACGGCGCACCGCCAGGCGCGTTTCCCGCAGGTGAGACCGTCCGGCAGGAGCCCGGCCGGGCTCCTGCCGGCCAGGACCAGCGTCAGCCGGTGAGATGACGAGTGCCGCCACGATCGCCAGATCGTGGCGGCACTGATCTAACCTCGCTGCAGGACCGCGAGAATCGGGAGCGTATAGAGCATGTCCGCGAGGAGTGCGTCATCACCGGCCGCCGTGAGCGATGGATCTCGGCTAGAAAAGACGCGGAACGTCACGAGGAAGAGAGCGTACGACCCGCTCACGACCATGACGTGGATTCCCGGCGGCACGTTCCTGATGGGCTCGGCGGACTTCTATCCGGAGGAGCGCCCGGTACACCGGGTCAGCGTTGATGGATTCTGGATGGACCGCCATCCAGTGACGGTGACCGAATTCCGCCGCTTCGTGACAGCGACCGGGTACGTGACCGTCGCCGAGCGGCCCCTGGCGGCGGCCGACTACCCGGACGCCGACCCGGATCTGCTAGTGCCGGGATCACTGGTGTTCCAGCGTGCACCTGGCCCGGTCGACCTGCGCGATTACCGCAACTGGTGGGCATACCTCCCGGGCGCCTCCTGGCGGCGCCCCGAGGGACCGGGCAGCGACTGCCACCGCCGCGGACGGCACCCGGTGACCCACGTCGCCGCCGAAGATGCCGAAGCCTACGCCGCGTGGGTCGGCAAACAGGTGCCAACGGAGGCCGAATGGGAATACGCGGCCCGCGGTGGCCTCGACGGTGCCGCGTACGCATGGGGTGACGAGTTCGCGCCGGGTGGCCAGATGATGGCGAACACCTGGCAGGGCGAGTTCCCCTGGCAGAACCTGCTCACAGACGGTTACGAGGGGACGTCCCCGGTGGGATCGTTCCCCGCAAACGGGTACGGGCTCTATGACATGACCGGCAACGTCTGGGAATGGACCTGCGATTACTTCACGCCACGTCATCCGGCTGAGGCCGCCCACGCCTGCTGTGTGCCGCGCAACCCGCGGGTGGATTCGCCGGAGCGCAGCAGGACCGCTGGCGAGCCGGGCGCGCACCTGCCGCGCAAGGTGATCAAGGGCGGCTCACACCTGTGCGCGCCCAGCTACTGCCTGCGTTACCGGCCCGCGGCCCGCCAGGCAGAGACCGTCGACAGCGCCACCTGCCACCTCGGCTTCCGGTGCATCAGCCGTGGTGGCCCGCCAGCCATCGGGTAGGCCAGCGACCGCCGAGGGCAAGGACCTCCGGTGACCCGGCCGAAGCTCGCCCCTGACGGGTGAGGCCCACGCTGTCCTGTCGACAGGATCATTAGTGACAGGGGGCGGCCAGACCAGCCTGCTTTAAAAACGCACGCGCGGAAGGATCAGGCATGCGGCGCTTTACTAAGAGCATCGTCCTTTTGGCAGCGGTCCTGGCCATCGTATGCATGGTGGCGGGATGTGACGCCGCCAAGAGCGCGATCTCCAGCATCTCGCCCACCCGGAGCATCAGCGTCTCAGCCGGGTCGAGCGCTAGCTCGTCGCCGCCCAGCCCGAGCGCCAGCGTGTCGTCCAGCCCGAGCGTCACGGCCACACCTACCAGCCAGCCATCGGCGACTAGCAGCGCCTCCACACCCGCGGCGACCGCCCAGCCGAGCAGTTCCCCGACCGCGGGTAGCGGGTCAGGCTCCGGCCTGATCTGGCTCTGGGTCCTGCTGGGTGTCATTGTCCTCATTGGCGTGATCGTGGGGATCGTCCGCGCACGTGGCCGCCGCTCCGCGGCGGCGGGTAGCTGGCGGTCTAGTGTCGTCGACGCGTACGCCAAGGGCTCGGCTTTGCATGACGCGATGAGCGTCGCGGAGACACCGGGTGCGCTGGGCGCCTACGATGCAGGCGCCCGCTGGGCCGACATCCAGCGGCGTGCCGATGACCTGACCCAGACGCTGTACGCGCTTCGTGAGGCAGCCCCAGACGATGAAAGCCGGGCGAGGGTGGCCGATGTGCTTGTGTCGCTGCAGACTGTCCGATCCGCCATGGACGCCGAGCGTGCTCCTGGGGGCGCCGACGCGCGGCAAGCCGAGGTAGCCCGGGAACGTCTGGCCTTCTTCGAGACCTCGCTCCGCGCGCTCCGAGGATCAGACCAGCAGGCGTTCTGACCGCGACAGGGTTAAGTCATGTCGGGCCCGCGCGGACGCCTCTCTCTCAGTACCGACCGGCTAGCGGCATTCAGCGACGGAGTGCTCGCCATCGCCGCCACCCTGCTCGTACTGGAGATCGCGGTTCATCCGCCGGGCACCTTGCTGCAGCAAGTACTTCGTGCCTGGCCAGGCTACCTGGCGTATGTCGTCAGCTTCCTGACGATCGGCGCGACATGGCTCGCCCACACGGCATTGACCGACCGGCTCACGCGGTCAGATCCGATCTTCCTGCAACTCAACCTGGTCCTCTTGCTCGTGGTGGCGTTCCTGCCGTTCCCGTCCCGGCTCGTCATAGACGCGCTGCACGACACAGGCGACGAACGCGTGGCCGTCACGATGTACGGGCTGACGCTCCTGGCCATCCGCCTCATGGCGGCCGCCATGGACGCGTATGCCCGGCGCGAGCACCTGTACTCGCAGCAAGAAGATGGCGAGGAGTTGCAGAGCGCGCAGCGAAAACTTCTGCCTGCCGTCATCGGGTACGTGATCGTCATCCTGATCGGGCTCCTCGTGCCCCGAGCAGCAGTGACGTTGTACTTCTTTATCGCGGTCTACCTGATCGTGCCGTTCGGAGAGATGACACGCCTGCTGTTCCGCCGTCCATAGTTCACCGCGTTTCCCGCGACTTCAGCGAACGGGCGAGCTCAGACGGCAGCGGCGGGCAATCGACCTGCCGGGCCAGCACGAAGCCCCGGGGTACGGTAAGGACCGGCCCGGGGCTCCGTCGGGGTCGTTCTTCCGCGCCTGCTCCTACTCGCGGGCCAGCATGGCCACGGCCTCGCGCTCGAGGTCGACGTACGGATCGCCGCTGACGTCGACGGCAACCCGCTTGATCGTGCCGCCGGTGAAGCGGTGCGGCGATGCGTTCGGGTAGTCAGTGGTGACGGCCTCTCCGCCGTCACGGCCCACGCACAGGCCCTCGCCCGCGAGCATGAACATTCCCGGCTGGGTCTTGATCCGGCCCTCGGCGACCTTCTTGTCCCCGTGGTACAGGGACAGGATTCCGGTGGACACGTGCGGCGGGTCCTCGCCGTCCTTGTCGAACGAAGCCGACAGGATCAGGTTCTGCCCGGTGGGCAAGTCCTGGGTGCTGTCGATCTTCTGCTCGATCATGCCGACGAAATTGTAGACGTAGTGCAGCCGGTTGTTCTTCACGTACAGGGCGTGCCCGCCGAACCGCGACCCGTGCGCGAATAGCACTCCTTCCGCGCCGGGAGCGGGGATGTCTACCAGCGCCCCGATCGAGTAGGAGCGGTTGCGGACGTTCACCGCCTGCGCCTCCGGCACCTCCGCGGTGTCGGGGAAATAGATGTAGCGGTCACGCGACGTGGCTAGCTGCGGTCGCTGCGTGGTAATGATCTCTATCGCGGATCGGTCGTCAAGCGGGAAGGCATTGTTTTCGCCTGCCTCGGCGAACCACAGGTTGACCAGTTCCCGCACCTTCTCCGGGCGCTCGGTGGCCAGGTCGTGCAGCTCGGACCGGTCGACATCGGTGTGGTACAGATCCCAGGTGTCGTCGTTGAAGTCGCTCCAGCCGCTGAGCGTCGGATGGGTCGTGACGGCCTTCCAGCCCTCATGCCAGATCGCGCGCGAGCCGAGCATCGAGTAGAACTGCGTCTTGCGGGCCGACGACGCGGACGGGTCGCCGACGCTGTAGCGCATGCTGACCCCGTCGAAGCGGCTCTGCACGTGCCCCTTAATCGTTTCCGGCGTCTCGACGCCGAGGGCGTCCAGGATGGTGGGCACGATGTCGATGGCGTGATGGTACTGGTGTCTGATCTCGCCCTGGCCCGCCGTCGCCCCGTCCCTGGCGGAGGGCCAGGAGATGATGCAGGGGTCGGCGGTGCCGCCGTTGAACTCGTACCGCTTCCACATCTTGAACGGGGTGTTGAACGCCATCGCCCAGCCGTTCGGGTAGTGGTTGTAGGTCTTCGTTCCGCCGAGCTCGTCGAGCATCGCGAGGTTCGCCTGGATAGTGTCGGGGATGCCGTTAGCGAACAGCATCTCGTTGACCGACCCGTTGGGGCCGCCCTCGCCGCTGGCCCCGTTGTCCGACACCACGATGACCATCGTGTTCTCCAGGTGCCCGAACTCCTCCAGGTAGTCCAGCAGCCGGCCGATGTGATGGTCGGCGTGCGCCAGGAATCCCGCGTACACCTCCGCCATCCGCGCGAAGAGCCGCTTCTCGTCGGCGGACAGCGAATCCCACGGCCGGGTGACGTCCAGCGGCGGGAACGGCTGGCCCTTGGGTCCCGTGCGGGTCTCCGACGTGCCGATCGGGTTGACCGGCGGCAGCTCGGTGTCGGCCGGGACGATCCCCATCTCCTTCTGCCGGGCCAGGGTCTGCTCCCGCATCGCCTCGTACCCCATGTCGAACTGGCCCTTGAACTTAGCGATCCACTCTTTCGGGGCGTGATGCGGCGCATGCGCGGCACCCGGCGCGTAGTACAGGAAGAACGGCTTGTCGGGTGCGACCGACTTCGCGTCCTTGATGAACTCCATCGCCTTGTCGGTCAGGTCCTCGGTCAGGTGGTAACCCTCCGCCGGTGACTTCGGCTGGTCCACCGGGTGGTTGTCGTAGACCAGGTCCGGGTACCACTGGTTGGTCTCGGCGCCCAGGAACCCGTAGAAGCGCTCGAACCCGCGGCCGGACGGCCAGTTGCGCCGGGTCGAGGCGACGTTCATCTCTACGGTCGGGCACAGGTGCCACTTGCCCACCGCGTAGGTGTTCCAGCCTTGCTCACCCAGGATCTCGGAGATCATGCCGTTCTCCGGCGGGATCGTCCCGCTCGCGTTCGGGAACCCGATCGCGGCCTCGGTGATGCACGCCATGCTGTTACGTGTGTGGTTACGCCCGGTGAGCAGGCACGATCGGGTCGGCGAGCACAGCGCCGTGGTGTGCCACTGCGTGTACCGGATCCCGCCGGCTGCGATCCGATCGATGTTCGGCGTCTCGATCGGGCCCCCGTAGCAGCTCATAGCGGAGAAGCCCACGTCGTCGAGCACGATGTAGACGACATTGGGCGCGCCGTCGGGCGCACTGGGCGGCTCGAACGGTGCCCAGTCCGGTTCCGAATCGCGGATGTCGATATTGATCGTGCCCTTGAACGGCTGGCCCATTTCACTAGCTCCTCGCGCCGATGGTTTTATGCAACGGGTCTCACCTGGACGTGACCTTTTTGGGTGCTGTCGCTTTCAAGCCATAAAATCCCCGCCACATGATGCTGGCGGTGTCCAGTGAGCTAGAACATCACCCGTCGCGGATGAGTGAGCAGGGGATGGCCAGGACGTTCAGGGAGGAGGCGGGGTACTGGCCACCACTATTCCCGCGCCTTTCGGCGGTCCGCGAAATAGGTCAGGTCCCGAATAGCTTGGCTTTAGCGGCGGTGAATTCATCGTCGGTGAGGATGCCTTGCTGATGCAGCGTGGCGAGCTGATTCAGCTGGTCGATCATTGGCGACGTGGCCGCTGCGTCAGGTCCCTGCTCCTGAGTCGCGGGCGGTGCCTGCTGCTGCTGCTGCTCGAGGTCGCTGATGCGCTGGTCTTGCTCTCCTTCGGCCTGCTGGTTCTGCTCCGCTCGCCGGCCCATGCTCCTGCCCGCGACGTACGCGCCGCCGCCCACCACAGCCGCGCGCATCAGCGGGCGTCGCCGTCTAAACATCACTGCCTCCTAGCTGGCTGAGCCGTCATGGTCCTATACGCCGTCAGGCAGTGCCAGGCCCAGAGCCACCATGAGTTCTGGCGCGGCCGCCACTGCCCTCGGGCCGCCGATCTGCGGCGAAATGGCGAGTAGGACGCCGATGAGGTCTTGCGGGGTGGCGCCGCTCTCGAGCGCGTTACCTACCTGCCACATGTAAGAGGCCGGAGGAGCGTCCAGCGCCATCAGAGCGGCGATCTTGACCAGGGCGAAGCTACGCGGGTCCAAGCCGCTCCTGGCCTGCAGCTCGGCCCGCAACGCCAGGCTCTCGCCTAGGAGCTCGGGATCGCCGAGGGCCAGTTCGGCCAGCGCGGTCCTCGTAGCCTCGTCGACGTCGGCCTTGGCTACCACGTTCATGATCGGGGTCCTTTCAGTCGCTCTGGCATCAGGTGCTGAAGGAGATGGCACCTTCAGTCAACGATCGCCGGAGTTGGCCCGCGATGCTTCACCCGCGGCGGATGGTACCGGCACGTCGGCTCGCACCCGCTCCCCAGCCAAACCTGGGCTGGGATCGCCGGGACCATAGATGACCGCCGGGCCGCGACTAAGGAATCATCCCGAACGGGTGATGAGCCCGTAAATCCCGTCAGAGACCATGATCCCACCGGCCACCACCAGCACCCCGACCAGCACGGTCCTTCCATTCGCACGCAGCCAGCCGTTAAAGGCCTTAAGACGCTTCTCGGTCAAGCGCGGGGCCACCAGGTGGAGCGTGATCGGAAGCCACACAAGCAGGACGTTGATAACGACGACGAGGAGCAAAGCCAGGGTGGTGGCTTCGGGGCTGTCTTGTGCCGTCGCGATCACCTGCAGCGCCGCGATGAAGGTGATACCAGGGGCGAACACGAGCAGGCCGACGACGAACGCGCTCAGCGGAGCTGGATCGGCGACCATCCTGGACACCAGACCATGCTGGGCCTTCCCGGGATCGCGCGACCGGGGCTTACGGGTCGCGACGAAGGTGGCCGCCGCGAAGAACAGGATACCGAGGCCAAGCCGAAGGCCGTAGCGGGCCTCGTGCTGGTCGGGATGGTTCAAGCCGGTGCTGCGCAACACGATAAGTAGGACGACTCCCATGACGATACTCATGAGCACCGCGCCGGCCAGGTAGAAAAAGCTGGTCAGCCCGGGCCTTGCGGAGCCGAGGTAGACGGCGGCGATGAGCAGGGCTGTCGGGGATAGCGCTGACAGTAGGGCCAGCCCAGCCGCCTGCGCGAGCACTCGACCCAGCCTACCGGCGAGTGGTGCTTGGCGGTAGCGTCACCCGGTCTGGCTGGGAGGCTTTCAGGGCTGACCTGCAGTCTGCGGCTGTGCGGGTGGCCTGCCGATCAGCTCGATCAGCCCGAGAACCACCAGCAGCAAGACGACGATCACGATGACGACTGGCGCCGTGGGCTCACCCCAGAATACGAATATCAGGGCGGCAAGTGCCACCGCCCCGATACGGAGGCCTTTGCGGTGCGAGAAAGTCCACAGCCCTGCTGGGCCGGTGGACACACCCCTACGCTCGCCGAAGTGCCGGATCCAGCCCATCCCCGACGCGAACCCGGAGCGGGTCCGGACCGCCGTCGTGGACGGTCCGGTGAAGAACGCCGCGGCGGCGACCACCAGCCCGATCACCAGCAGGCCACGGAGCCCGTCCTTGATGAACCGAACAAACGTGTCGAACAGGGCGGCAGCGGCATCGCTTGGCAGCACGCTGCTCGGGACGCTGTTGAGGTAGATGCTACGGAAGATCTGCAAGTCGACGCCAAGGAACAGCATGGAGAAGGCGAAGCCGAGCCCGGCTCCGATCAGGGCGCGCCGGTGGCTCCGCGCGACGTACACCCCAGCGGCGATGAGGAGCAGCGACAGTATTGGCAGCACGATCTTAAGGTCGTTGAGCAGCCGGTAGCCGCTTTGTGCCCTCTCCAGGTTCCGGGCTTCGAACAGCGCGATGGTCGGATTGATCGCCGGGATACTGTTCGCCAGCGTGAACCCGCGAGCCACCAGGTCTTTCTTGACAATGTCGATGAAGGGGCCAAGGCCGATAACGACCTGGCCGTTGCTGACGCTGATCGAAGAGTTGCCCTGGCCCGAGAGCACCTTGACTATCTGCCCGTGCGCGACGGTATTGACCTGCACCCAGGCGGTGGCGAAGGCCGGGCTGGATACAACCGAATGCACCGTGCTGTGTACGAAGCCGGTTACCGAGCTGGCGATCTGCGGGCCGAATGTGTCAAGCAGTGAACTGATCCGGGTTAGCCCCTTGCTGTTGAGCTGGGCGGAGGCCTGATTGATGACTCCGGTTACGTTGAGACGGCTAGTTATCTGATTCGTGATCTTGTCGGTCAGGGCATTCTGGATCGCTGGATCGTGGATCAGCGGCTCCACGTTCGCCACGTACCGGCCGGTGTCGGAAACCTGGTTGGCCGCCCAGACGCCGAGCACTGCTTCCGGAGCGAGCAGACAGCCGAGAAAGATGAGCACGACGGCAACGGGAGTACGCCAGCTCCGCCGACGGCGGCCTGGGCCAGCTTGCTGCTGGTGGAGTTCGGCTGTCTCGGCGCGGAGGCGTTCCAGCTCTGCTGTCTCGGCGCGGAGGCGTTCCAGCTCGGCTCGCTCATCCGG
>Ga0210405_10005771_pt1 | contig 11198 bp, 11 predicted proteins | sample IncBWH11MmetaG_FD_155492 | JGI IMG/M metagenome (GOLD analysis project Ga0210405, IMG submission 155492) | Forest soil microbial communities from Barre Woods Harvard Forest LTER site, Petersham, Massachusetts, United States - Inc-BW-H-11-M | ecosystem: Environmental > Terrestrial > Soil >... | reverse complement strand
CACGTAGAGGAAGTCGCCTTGATGGCTGTCGACCCATTCCCCATTTTTTGAGCCGTCGTAGAGCTTCATGGTTCCGGAGAGCACGAAGAACGCCTCGGACATGGCGCGGTGAAAGTGCTCCGGGGGACCGCCGCCTACCGGGTCGATGTCGACCCGGTAGAGGCCATAGTCGCCGCCGGTCGCCTGCTGGTTGGCCAGGTAGTGGTACTTGACTCCGTAAGTCTGGTAATCGGGCGGCTCGTCAGATCGCTTGAGCCAAGCGCTGACCTCCGGCTCGTCTTTGGTGTAGCGCGGAGGCGGATAGGGCGGCACCACGAGTGACATCAGTGCTCCGTTGGGGTCGTATCATCGTTGCTGTGCAGAAGCCTGTCGCCGACGAAAATGCCCGCGCGCAAAAGCTTCTTGATGCCCAGGATAAGGCGGCGCAACTGTTCGACGAGATCGAGCGACGCGCGATGATCCGCGCCGGTATCGGTGAGCAGGACTTGTCGGACGAGATCCACAAACTGGCCGGAGAGCTGTTCGGGGTGACGCGGCACTGGCATCGGCGGATCGTGCGAGCCGGTGAGAACACTCTCCAGCCGTTCCTTGAGCACCCACCAGACCGGGTCATCGCCGATGACGACATCGTGTTCCTCGACTTCGGTCCGATTTTCGAGGAGTGGGAAGCGGACTTCGGGCGCACGTTTGTGCTGAGCGACGATCCGCACAAGATCGCCATCCGTGGTGCGCTGCCACGGGTGTGGCAGGCGGGCCGCGACTATTTCGAGAACCACCCGGATGTCACCGGCGCCGAGTTGTTCGACGTCTCCGTCGAGGTGGCTCGTGCCGAGGGCTTCGGCTGGGGCAGCCACATCGCGGGCCACCTAGTCGGGGAGTTCCCGCACAAGAAGATCGCCGGGACGGCCACTGAGTGGTACATCATGCCCGGATCGACCAAGCCGATGCGGCGCACGGACCCGAGCGGCCGCCGTTGTCACTGGATCCTCGAGATCCATCTCATCGACACAGCCCGCCGATTCGGTGGCTTCTACGAGCAGTTGCTCGACTTGCCCTGAGCTTCGCGTTGGCGCTTCATCGCCTCAACTTCGGCGTAGGTACGGCGGCCGCCGTTGTCGGGGAATAGCGCACCTCCCAGACCAAAGCGGCGAAGTTTTCGCTGGATTGAACGCATCAAAGGGACTGCTAGTTCATCTCGGCAGCTGTATGTGAAGTCAATTCCCGAGCCGATCATGTCGCTTCCCCAACACATCTCGGTAAGCAACTGTGCACGCGCCCAGTCCAATTCAGAAAGCGGGTATCTCCTCGCGATGGCCATTCTGAGCCGGTCCAACAAGTCTTCGAACTCGTCGTCCGTCGACACGCCGAGAATCTTGATCGGAAAAGGCTTATAGCTGGCGGTGCCGCCGAACTCGGTGAGAGCGGTCTGCATAAAGTCTCGCTCGTCGTCGGTCAGGTCGATCGCGATGAGCCCGGGCTCGGTCATCGGTTCAGCCTAATTAGGTGTACATCAAGTGGATTCATTTATTCTTCGAACTCCTCTGGATCTTCACCTAGCACTGGCATGCGGTGGATGCTGTGTGGTGGATGGACGAAGTGGGGCCCGGTCGCGGGCGAATCCCACGGTAGTCCGGGACCGAAGGGCAGCTCCGGCAGGGCCGTGCCGCCTTCGCCGGCGCCCGGCGAGGGCTTAACGGGCGGTGCGGCCGGCACCGGCGCACGCGGCGGTGGTCTGAGCGGCGCAGGTTGGCCGCCAGCCCGCGGCGGGCCGGCAGGCCGTGGCTCAAACCGGTTGGGCGAGAAGGAGCCGACGCGGTCTTTGATCTTGGGCTCTGTGTTGTTGGCTTGGTTGCCCGTGATGTAGTCGCTTCCGTTTTTAGGTTTGAAGACTGTGCCGCCGTCGGAACCTCTAGCTTCGCCTGTGGGGTCGAATATCACGGCGGTATTTGTTTTGGGTCGTAGATGACGGGCGCGCCGTCGCTTCTGCTATTGCCAAGTATCAGGCCCTTCGGATTGCTAATGCTGTCTTGCATCATTTGGTGGACCAGGTCGGCCAACTGGTCCGGAGTCAAGTCCGGGAAATCCTTTAAGTGGTTTTTAGCGTCCATGGCGTGCCCGTAGGCGATCTTCTGTGCAGCCCGCATCAGCGGGTCTTGGCTCCAGCCGCCCGGTGGCGGATCAGGCGGTGGATTCGGAGCGTCCTTGAACGTGTTGTGGTCGACGGCCTGGACGTGATTTCGCGTGTCGTCGAGGTCGGTCTCGCCGAAGCTGAGGTTGTCGATTCCTTCAGTGGCGGCGGTGATCCGGGTGCCGAGCTCCTGGTCGGTGGCGACGAGAGCGGCGACGCGGTGACAGATGAAAGCAGCGTGCTCTTCTGCTTCTGCGAGTCGTTCCGCCCTGAATGCGGCTGAGCCGCTTCGAAAGCGGTCGGCGACAGAATAATCCTCACCGACCACAAAGCCGTCCCGCTGCGCATCCCGCACCGCATCGAGCACTTCGTCTTTGCGGGCCTGAAGCTGAGCGTCACCCTGGCGGGCGACCTCGGCGGCCTCAAGCAACTGAAACGCCGCGCCGCGGACCTCGATCATGTCAACGTAGGCGCGCTCTTGCCCCGCCGCCGCTGCCTCACCTATCCATGGGCTGGCCGCGGGAGTCGAAATCTTCTGGTGGACTTCGGTGAAGACCTGGTCCCACAGATTGCCGGTGGTGGACCAATACTTCTGCGCCTCGCGCAGATACGTGGTGTCCAGGCCCTGGACTTCCGACAAGCCGGGCAGTCGTGCGGCGTCGGGCATTCAGCTCACCGTCGACGCAGGTAGCGCGAGAAACCTTGCCGCAGAGCCGGCTTCGTTATCGGTGAACCGGGCAGCGGCCGCGGTGAGTTTGGCCGCCGTCGCCTGCACCCGCAACGCGCACCTCATGCCGGCCGCTGCGATCCGCGCGTGAGTAGCATCGACCGCCGCCGCGCTGATCAGTCCTGACGATCCCGCCGCCGGTGGACTGTTGCTCGCCAGCTTTTCCGCCAGCGCCTCACTCGAGCCGGCCTCCACCCGAAGCCCCTCATCGCTGACCGCTAATTGCATGGGCAGAGCGTAGGGCCGACGTCGCTTCAACACACTTCACCTTGGTCGGCTTAGGTGACGGGATACACCACCCCGGTGAGCTCCTCGGACACCGCCCACAGCCGGCGCTGCCGGTCGACGTCGTGCGACTTGCGGCTGGACGCCACGACCTTTGGGTAGCCACGCGTCTGCGCGAAGCCGTCGGGTCCGAAGTACTGGCCGCCAACCACCGCCGGGTCGGTGGCTGCACGCAGGCTGGGTAGGGCTCCCATGGCTGGGTCCTGGAAGAGCGGCTCGATCACGGCGGAAACTCGCGCAACCAGCGGAGGCAGGTTGCGCATCAACTCGGTGTTCGAGCCGCCGGGGTGGGCGGCCGCGGCGATCGTCGTCCCATGCGGGGCGAGCCGTCGTTGCAGTTCGTAGGTGAACAACAGGTTGGCCAGCTTGGCTTGCCCGTAGGCCGAGACCCTGTTGTAGCTGTGCTCCCACTGCAGATCGTCGAAGTGGATGTCGGCGCGGATGCGGTGGCCGATGCTGCTGACCGTCACGATCCGAGAACCCGCGACCGGTAAGAGCCGATCCAGCAGTAGACCGGTGAGGGCGAAGTGGCCGAGGTGGTTGGTGCCGAATTGCAACTCGAAGCCGTCCTTGGTGGTCGACTTCGGTGTGTACATCACACCGGCGTTGTTGATCAGCAGGTCGATGCGGTCGTGATCGGACCGCAGTTGCCGCGCCGCGGCGCGGATGGAGTCCAGCGACGTCAGGTCGAGCTCCTGGAGTGCAACGTCGGCGCGGGGACTCGCGGCGGTGATGCGGGCGGCGGCGTCCTTGCCCTTGTCGAGATTGCGCACCGCCAGCACAACGTGAGCGCCGTGCTCGGCAAGTGCACGCGCGGTCTCGTACCCGAGGCCGGTGTTAGCTCCGGTGATGACGGCGACACGACCCGTCTGGTCGGGAATGTCGTCGGTGGTCCACTTGGCCATGCGAGGCTCCTGAGTTGTAAGGTAAACGGGGCGAGCGCTCCGGTTGATGTCACTATACGGAACGCGCGCCCCGTTTTGTCAACCAGTAGGTGATGTGAGATGGCTCAACCAATACCCCGGCTGCGCGCCGACGCGGCGCGGAACCGCGCCCGCGTGCTGGAAGTCGCCTACGAAACCTTTGCGGCCGAGGGCTTGTCGGTGCCGATCGACGAGATCGCCCGCCGCGCCGGCGTCGGCGCCGGAACCGTCTACCGTCACTTCCCGACCAAAGAGGCGCTGTTCCACGCGGTCATCGCGGACCGAATGCAACGTTTTATCGACGACGGGCACGCGCTGCTGGAATCCGCCGGGCCCGGCGAGGCGATCTTCAGCTTTCTGCGCTCGATGGTGCTGCAGTGGGGCGCGACGGACCGTGGCATGGTCGAGGCGCTGGCCGGCCTCGGCATCGACATCGCGCAGGCTGCGCCAGACGCCGAGGATGCATTTTTGGCCATGCTCGACGACTTGCTCCGCGCCGCCCAGAATGCGGGCACCGCGCGTCGAGACATCGGCGTGCGCGAGGTGAAGTCGATCCTGGTCGGATGCCAGGCGATGGAGGCCTACAACGCGGAGTTGGCCGAGCGGGTGACCGACGTCGTCGTCGACGGTTTACGCGCACCGCGATAGCCACTGACCTGTTCTTGCACTCGGCATAGGCGAGTGCTAAGAATGACGTTGGCACTCGCGACCGGCGAGTGCTAGGTCGGGACGGTGAGGCAGGGGCCGCGTTAGCGGGAGACACCCACAGCCGTCCGTCGCGGGCACTGCACCCGGCCAAGACGTGTCATCCCCAATCGGAGGAATCACTTCGCAATGGCCAAGCAAATTGCGTACGACGAAGAGGCCCGTCGCGGCCTCGAGCGGGGCCTGAACGCCCTCGCCGACGCGGTAAAGGTGACGTTGGGTCCCAAGGGCCGCAACGTCGTCCTAGAGAAGAAGTGGGGCGCCCCCACGATCACCAACGATGGTGTGTCCATCGCCAAGGAGATCGAGCTGGAGGACCCGTACGAGAAGATCGGCGCCGAGCTGGTCAAGGAAGTCGCCAAGAAGACCGACGACGTCGCTGGTGACGGCACCACGACGGCCACCGTGCTGGCCCAGGCGCTGGTCAAAGAGGGCCTGCGCAACGTCGCGGCCGGGGCCAACCCGCTGGGTCTGAAGCGGGGTATCGAGAAGGCCGTCGAGAAAATCACCGAGACCCTGCTGAAGTCGGCCAAGGACGTCGAGACCAAGGAGCAGATCGCTGCCACCGCGGCCATCTCGGCCGGCGACCAGTCGATCGGCGACCTGATCGCCGAGGCGATGGACAAGGTAGGCAACGAGGGCGTCATCACCGTCGAGGAGTCCAACACCTTCGGCCTGCAGCTCGAACTCACCGAGGGCATGCGGTTCGACAAGGGTTACATCTCGGGTTACTTCGTCACCGACGCCGAGCGTCAGGAAGCCGTCCTGGAGGACCCCTACATCCTGCTGGTCAGCTCCAAGGTGTCGACGGTCAAGGACCTGCTGCCGCTGCTGGAGAAGGTCATCCAGGGCGGTAAGCCGCTGCTGATCATCGCCGAGGACGTCGAGGGCGAGGCGCTGTCCACCCTGGTCGTCAACAAGATCCGCGGCACCTTCAAGTCGGTGGCAGTCAAGGCCCCCGGCTTCGGTGACCGGCGCAAGGCGATGCTGCAGGACATGGCCATCCTCACCGGTGGTCAGGTCGTCAGCGAAGAGGTCGGCCTCTCGCTCGAGACCGCTGACATCTCGCTGCTGGGCAAGGCCCGCAAGGTGGTCATCACCAAGGACGAGACCACGATCGTCGAGGGCGCCGGTGACTCCGACGCCATCGCCGGGCGGGTGTCGCAGATCCGCGCCGAGATCGAGAACAGCGACTCCGACTACGACCGTGAGAAGCTGCAGGAGCGCCTGGCCAAGCTGGCCGGCGGTGTTGCGGTGATCAAGGCCGGAGCTGCCACCGAGGTGGAGCTCAAGGAGCGCAAGCACCGCATCGAGGACGCGGTCCGCAACGCCAAGGCGGCCGTCGAAGAGGGCATCGTCGCGGGTGGCGGTGTGGCTCTGCTGCAGTCCGCGCCTGCCCTGGACGAGCTGAAGCTCAAGGGCGACGAGGCCACTGGTGCCAACATCGTCAAGGTGGCGCTGGAGGCTCCGCTGAAGCAGATCGCCTTCAACTCCGGGCTGGAGCCTGGCGTTGTCGCCGAGAAGGTCCGCAACGCAAAAGCCGGCACCGGCCTTAACGCGGCCACCGGTGAGTACGAGGACCTGTTGAAGGCCGGCGTTGCCGACCCGGTCAAGGTGACCCGTTCGGCGCTGCAGAACGCGGCGTCCATCGCGGGCCTGTTCCTGACCACCGAGGCCGTCGTTGCCGACAAGCCGGAGAAGGCCGCGGCTCCCGCCGGCGACCCGACCGGTGGCATGGGCGGCATGGACTTCTAGTCGGACATTCGATTCGAGTCCGTTTTAATGAAAAGCCCGGTCCCCATGTGGGGCCGGGTTTTTTCGTTTCGTTGTGGGGCTGCTGTACTGAAGGTCCAGTTCACGACTATGGGGAAAACCGGGGGAAAGGGATCGGAGCAATGACAATGTCCGCAATTTCGTTATGGCGCATGGTGTTTGGCGTAGTTCCCCTTCTTTGCATCGTCACGGCGGTCTCCACATCGCCGACGGCGGGCGCTGCGCCCGACCCGTGCACGGCCAGCGGGTTGGCTGCCACCGCCAGCGGAGTGCTGAACGGGGCAAGCGGATACCTGGACGCTCACCCGGATGCCAACAATGTGCTGACCACCGCCGTCAACCAATCGCCGGCGGACGCGAAGTCGTCAGTGCGCGGCTACTTCCTCGGTCACCCCGGTGAGGCTCTGGACCTGAAGAACATTGCGCAGCCGCTGCTCGACCTGCGCGGCCAGTGCAACACGTCGGTGTCGCCGGGCCAGCTAGCAGCACTTTTCGACGCGCTGTCCGGCTGAGGCAGTTGATTCTCCACCGAGAAGGCGATGCCCAATTTGCCCGCCTTCGAGCGAAAACTCATCGTGCCGTCAACGGAAATTCGCTCAGGCGGGCAAACTGTGTGCCCGCCGACACGGGGGCTGATGAGGCGGATGTGACGGCACAACGCCTTTAGGCGGGAACCGGCTGGCGGCCGCGGACCAGCTTGCCCGGCCGGGCGGCGGTGGGCGCGCCGTTCTCGGCGATCACCTCGCCAGAGACGATCGTCGCCACGTAACCGTCGGCAGTCTGGTCGAGCCGACGCCCACCGGCGGGCAGGTCGTGGGTGATGACCGGCTTGTGCAGACGCAGCGCCGCATGGTCGATGACGTTGAGGTCGGCCTTGTAGCCCTCCGCGATGCGGCCGCGGTCGCCCAGCCCGGCGATGCGGGCCGGCACCGAGGTCAGCTCACGGACGGCCTCTGGCACCGTGAACCGGCCAAACTTCCGATCGCGCGCCCAGTGCGCCAGGAAGTACGTCGAGTAGCTGGCGTCGCAGATCATCCCGTAGTGCGCGCCGCCGTCGCCGAGTCCGAGCACGACGTCGTCGCGGTGCAGTAGCTCACCGACGGTATCCAGCGAGTTGTGCTCCAGGTTGCTGGTGGCCACCAGCAGCATGGCGCGACCGTCGTCGTCGAGCAGTCGGTCGTAGGCCTCTTCCATCGGGTTCACCCCGCGGGCTCGGGCCCGGGCACCGATGCTGGTCGACGGGTCCGGCTCGTAGTTGGGGTTGTCACTCAGCGGGAAGATCCAATCCCACATCTGGGTCACGTAGAGAATCGGGTGGCCGTGGCCGGGCTTGTCGGCGAGGATGCGGGCGCGGACCTCGGGCTTGCGCATCTCCGCGACCCGCTCGGCCAGCGGCAGGTGGGCGATCTCGCGGTAACTGGGGTACAAAACGAACGGGTTGGCGGTGAGCTGCAATCCGATGATCAACCCGATCGGGCGCGGCAGCAGTTGCGCGGTGATGTCGCCGCCGGCCGCGTTGGCCTTTTCCACCATGGTGATGGCGTCCGGCCAGGTCGGGTCGCCGGCGTTGGCGACGACGAGGGTGAAGGTGACCGGCAGCCCGACGTCCTCGGCCACGTCGAAAACCGTTTGCAGCACAGGCTGATAGCCGCCGGACGGAATGTCGGGCACGAATTGCAGCAGGCCGCCGCCGCCGTCGACCACCCCTCTGGCGATTTCTTCGATCTCCTCGCGGGCGGCGTCGTAGCTCGGAATCGGCGAGCCGCTCTCGGTCTTGTGGATGGTCAGCCGCGACGACGCGAAGCCGAGCGCTCCGACTTCCATCGCCTCTTTGGCCAGCGTCCGCATCTTCGCGAGGTCTTCGGGTGTGGCCGGCTCGCGGTCGGCGCCGCGCTGACCCATCACATACACGCGCAGCGGCGAGTGCGGGAGGTAGGCGGCCACGTCGATATCGCGCTTGCCCGCGTCCAGTGCATCCAGGTATTCGGGAAAGGTCTCCCAGTTCCACGGCAGGCCGTCGGTCATCACGACACCGGGAATGTCTTCGACGCCCGCCATCACGTCGACGAGCACGTCGTGGTCTTCCTGGCGGCACGGCGCGAAGCCGACGCCGCAGTTGCCCATCACCACCGTGGTGACCCCGTGCGCTGAGGACGGGGTAAGGCGCTCCGACCAGATGGACTGGCCGTCGTAGTGGGTGTGCAGATCGACAAAGCCCGGGGTGATCAGCAGCCCGGTCGCGTCGATCTCCCGCTTCGCGGATGAGCCATTGACTGTTCCGACGGCCGCGATGACGCTGTCACGCACCGCGACGTCGCCGACGTACGGTTCGCCTCCGAGCCCGTCGACGATGGTGCCGTTGCGGATGATGAGGTCGTAGGTCATCTAAATAATCTCCTACTAAAAAGCGGTTCTCCGCTGGTGAGAGGGTATTTTTTGGTCTTGGCCGTGTCTGAAATTGTGGCCAATGTGCCGCGAAACTACCAGGAGAAATGCACTTCGATGTGTCCAGAGGACACACGTCGCGGAGGGGGCTGTGTGTCCGGCGCAGCGGTTCGCTGGGGCCATGGACTGACGGTACTCCGGCGCATCGAGTTTCCGCTGCGGTCCCCTGCGGTCGAGCACCGGCTCAGAACTTCGGTCGGTATGGCACCCGGTCGTAGTAACTCTTAAACACACTATGGCCCCGGTAAACCCGTCAACGAGCCTGTCGGACATGCAGCGTCAGGACTAGGACTCGGTCGTCTCGCTAGTGTCGCGTTAGGCACCTCGGGGAGCCGGGGCCGTCCGCCAGCTCGCCGGCACTTCGCAGGGAAATGGCCGTGTTCAATTTTTTGAATGTATGAACGTGACCGGCAACTAGGCGGATGATGACAGGCACTATCCAGCATTTAGACAGCGACCTGTCATCCGCTGGGGGGAGCGGTGCCGGGTCACTGCGCCCGCCCCAGGAGTACCCATGCACCCCTCTAACGCTGCCCGCGATGGCGGCGAGCCGCTCACCGAAACGGTGTCCGCAGTCACGGGCACAGGACCGCAGCTGGCCGGTGTCACTGGGGCGGTGCCTGGTAGTGGCGGGGAGTGGGGTTTGCACGTGCTGACCCCCGGTGGCGGGGTGACCGGGTCGGTGGGGTGGGTGCTGCTGCTGTTGGCGGGCGTTCGCCGTGTTGGGTAACGGGATCACACTGCTACGGCGCGCCCTGGCCCCGATCACCGTCACTGCCGAGGCCGGGGTGTTAGCGATCGCGTTGTTCTCGGCCCCCGCATTCGGCCTGGCCATCTCATCCTCCTATCTACCCCGCACGGGTACATCGTCTCTCGGGATGGCGGTGGCGGCGGCTGACCCGTGTGGTGATCGCTGCGGAGGCGGCGGCAACGGGCAAGGCTCCTACGGTCCGGATACCTCCGGTTTTCAGCCGCCGGGCATGCCCAATCAGTTGCCGGATTATCAAAGCGGCGCCAACTCCGGATACCCGGCCCCAGACCAGGCTGTCAGCCAGGTCACCCAACAAGCCGGACAGCAAGGCGCCACCCAGACCGCCAGCCAAGGACTACCGAAGCCACCACCACCGGATTCATGGTCGGGGCAAATCACCAACACCCCCGACCCCACAAGGCCGAACGCCGACAATGCGTTGACCATGGCGCAGCTGGTGCAACGCGTTTACGATCCGGCCGATCCTCTGCCCGCAGGCTGGTCGCAGCTCAGTTCGGCGCAGGTGGAGCAGCTCACCGGGATCAACCCGGACAACATGGCCTCCGGTGTGCACGTCGGCGTGCTCACAGACGGCGCTGGGCACTATGTGGGTTCGTTCGCCGGGGCCGAAAACCAGTTCGATCAAGCTGCGGTGGTTGTTGAGGAAGTCGGCGGCAACCCACCCCAATACCGGATGGCTGTCCAGGTCATGAGCGGCCTGCTCAACAACTTCGGCGCCGGAAACGTCGCCGCCACCGGACATTCCATGGGCGGTGGAGAAGCCGCCGCCGGGGCCCTCAACAACGGCACCACCGCCATCACCTTCGAAGCCCAAGGGCTATCGCCCGGCTACCTGCAAAGTCTCGGAATGGACCCCCAAGCAACCTTCGCTCAAGCCGCCGACGGACAAGTCCAGCACTACTTCATCGAAGGCGAATTTGCCACCGCCCTACAACGCGAAATACCAGTAGTCAACGGCCTACCCAACGCCCCCGGCCTCAACTACGCGCTCCCCTTTGTCACCACCGACCCCGTTACCGGAGCCACCAGCATTTCCCCAGTCGGCCCGCTTGACCAAGCCCATAACATCGCCGCCGTCATAGATTCGTTAGCACAATCAGGGGTGGAACCTCAGTTGGTGTTCACGCAGCCCATCCCGGGCGAAAAAGCCGCCGAAGACGTTGTTAATACTGTCGCTCCAATTGTCGTCCTACCCATCGCCGAAGCCGTTCTCGGCGACCTGACACCACCACCACCACCAGCACCAGCACCAGCACCAGCACCATAAAGAATAAAGAGGAAATCGCATAATGAGGCACGTCAAGGCAATCGGTGCCGCCATAACCGCCGCGGGACTAATTGCGGCCCCTGCCGCTAACGCCGCGGCACACACCGTCACCTACACCCTGTGGGTGGATAGCCCGGCCCCGAACGGCTTCAGTGTCAGCTACGTAACTAATG
>Ga0210405_10005769_pt1 | contig 11198 bp, 9 predicted proteins | sample IncBWH11MmetaG_FD_155492 | JGI IMG/M metagenome (GOLD analysis project Ga0210405, IMG submission 155492) | Forest soil microbial communities from Barre Woods Harvard Forest LTER site, Petersham, Massachusetts, United States - Inc-BW-H-11-M | ecosystem: Environmental > Terrestrial > Soil >... | reverse complement strand
GTCTCAGCTGGATTGAGACCATTTTCGGCGAGAAGCGAATGGATGGCTTTCGCCTTGTCCATTACCCCAACATAAGCGCGGGTGAAGAATGGTCGGATTCCGTGGCGCGCAGCCTGATACTCAAAGTGGCTTTCCTCAATCGTGCTTAATACGAAAAGCCGCCGCCCGGTTGTCGTTGAGAACGCACAGAATTCGGCGACCCCGGGAAACAGCTTAATCTGATCCCGATAAAGTGCGAAGAATCGGTGATAAACGGTATCAATCTGCGTCAGCGGGACTCCTGGCAGGAACCGCTCATAAAACGTTGTAAACGGCAAGGCAAACTTTTGCCGATATTCTTCTTTGGTAACCGTTGGACACCCAAAATCCTTCAACACGGAATTCGTTGCTTTTATCACTGCATCGAGATCGTCAACCACCGTGCCGGACCAATCCAAGATGATGTTTTTGATCATAGGCGGAATTGCTACCTGGAGAACTGATTCGAGAACTCAAGGACTCGAGGACTCGAGGACTCAAGAACTCGAGAATTCGATGAAGATTGACGGCCGTCGGCTGATCGTTGCTTCTTGAGTTCTCGAGTCCTTGAGTGCTCGAGTTCTTGAATCCTCTTGCCCTGCTTATCCTAAGCGAAACCGGAGTTCCTTGATCAACTTGCCGCCGAAGCGTCCTTTCAACCTTGTCAATATCAGCGCTTTCCACTGCCGATCGAGCTCGTACAACACTGTTGGTTGAAGGACGTTCACGATCAGAATCCCCTGATGCAACTTGGTCGGCCGGGAGTGTCTCGCGAAAAAATCGCCGACGATTTCAACCCACGCAGCCACGATTTCCTCCTGCCGCAATCGGCTTTCAAGCCCCAGCTTCGGTGCGAGTTGATCAAGCACTTCACGGACAGAGACGGTCCGATCAACTTTTTCGTCGGGCTCGGGTAAGCCACGCCATTCTTCTATGACGCGTTTGCGAAACGAGTGCCTCATAAAGCAGAAGGGCATTCCAGCTTAGACCGTGGAGTGCCCAATCCGAATACCAGCTACTTCGGCCTTCCCGGCGCTGCTTTAGCCATCGCCGTCGCTACCAATTGCTTCGACGGGACATCCCTCCATAGCCTCTTTGCACAGTGCTTCTTCATCCGGGTTTTCCGGTTGCTTGTACACAAAAGAGTGACCACCGTCATCGTTGCGCGTAAAATTTGCCGGCGCCGTCTCACGACAAAGGTCGCAATCGATGCATTGATCATCCACGTAAAAGCGCCCAGCAGCATTCTGCGGATACTTATTTGCAACGTCAGCCATATTTTACTCTCTTATCTCCTTAGTGATTGCCCAGTGCGGCTCTCGCAGATCAGTCTTTCCGAAAATTCTTCAAAAGCCCGCTAATCTAACGAACCGATCTGAGACTGCAAGTCTCAGATCGATCCATCGGCAGAAGTTCCGAGGTTTGTAGGTCCACACTATCGCCTCGCCCCGCGCAAAACGCAAAAAAAACAAAACGCAGGAATTGGATTCCGTCGAAAAAACGCGCTGAAGGGGTTGCCGAGGCTATGGTAGGGACGCGCTCCGGGACGCGCTCCGGGACGCGCTCCCGCGCGATCCGCGGCAGGACATCCGATGGTTAACACCGTGCAGCGCCTCTGATCGTATGCGCATTCCGGCGCGTCCGACGCAGCACATTCACAGACGCGTTCCAGACCTGCGACGCCGGACGCGCCGGAGTGCATCTACCATCGGAGGCGGTACACCGGACATGACCATCGGATGTGCTGACGCGGATCGCGTGGGAGCGCGTCCCTACCGCCGACACGCCGATACGTTTCTCCCTCACGCCGACACGCCGACACGCCGACACGTTCCCCCGTTACCCTTGGACAGCGTGCAGAGAAGAAGTAAGGTTTCATATGACTCATCAGCCGACGCTGCGCCCGAAGGAAGGTTGGCATGTTCTGCATCTCTTTTATCACGTCGATTACGGCCAATGGCAGTCGCTGACTTCTGAAGAAAAACTTGTCGCAAAGACGAATTTGTCGGCGTCGGTCCAGGAGGCTAGGTCTCTAGGATCCACCCAGCTTTTGACCTTCGCTATTGTCTCTCCTAAGGCGGATATCGGATTCGTGCTTCTGACCGATGATCTTCACACCGCGAACAGCATCGAAAAGAAGCTCACCCTGTCCCTTGGAGTCGAGACCTTGAATCCAGTGTTCAGCTTCTATTCAATCACCGAACGCAGCGAATATACAACCAGCGAAGAGGACTATGCCGCGACCTTGATCGGCGAAAAGGGACTCTCGAGCGGCTCAGCCGAGTTCGAACAAGCAATGGCCGAATTTCGGGAACGGATGAAGAAATATCTCCGGGACCGCCTTTATCCGAACATGCCTGATTGGCCGATTTTTTGTTTTTACCCTATGACGAAGCGCCGAAATGCCGGCCAAAATTGGTACGTTCTTCCTTTTGAAAAGCGAAAGGAACTGATGCTCGGACATGGCCGCATCGGGCGCCAGTACGCCGGACGCGTTCGTCAGCTCATCACAGGTTCCACCGGTCTGGATGACGCCGAATGGGGCGTCACTCTGTTCGCCCATGATGTTTTCGACATCAAATCCATCGTGTACGAGATGAGATTTGACGAGGTCAGCGCTCAATACGCCGACTTTGGAGAATTCTACCTCGGCCTTCAGCTTCCGCTCGATGAGTTATTTCAAAGGATCCAATTGTAGATGAATGAGGTGAGAGTAGATGAATCGGTAGCTCAGGGAAAAGTTCAGACCCTTCGAAAACTCCTTCGCCGGAATGCTCCGCTCCTGATTGCCTATTCGGGGGGAGTCGACAGTACTTTCCTTCTCGCTGAGGCTACCGGGACGCTGGGCAAACGGGCCCTCGGTATCATCGCCGACAGCCCAAGTTTACCGCGCAGTTCACTAGCGAGCGCAATGACGACCGCCAAAAGCTTCGGAGCCAACGTGGAAGTCATTGCTACTGCTGAGCTCGATGACCCGCGGTACTCCAGCAATCCAGTTAATCGCTGTTATTTTTGTAAACTTGAGCTCTTCACAAGAATGGAGCAAGTCGCGGCTGAACGGGGATTCGCTGCCTTGGCATACGGAGAAAATGCGGATGATGCATTCCAGTTGCGACCCGGCGCTGACGCCGCCCGGGAATTCTGTGTTTTGGCGCCTCTTCGAATCGCGGGTCTGACCAAGGCAGAGATTCGTTTGTTATCGCGACATCACAGTTTGCCGACCGCTGACGTCCCGGCGCAACCTTGCCTAAGCTCAAGGATACCGCACGGAACGGTCGTTACCAGCGATGCCCTTGCGATGATAGAACACGCCGAAGAATACGTCCGCTCGCACGGGTTCAGCGTCTTTCGCGTTCGTTACCTGGTTCGCCCGGGTGATCAACCAGTGGCAAAGCTACAGATTGCCCCGGTTGAGATGAAGAAGTTTCCTTCCCTGGAAAGGGATATCCAGGAAGCGCTTCGCGCGATCGGATTTCGCGATCTAGTTATAGACCCGGACGGTTATCAGGCGCCGGCTGCCCTGCGGGAGCAGGGTGAGAAGTGAGAAGTGAGAAGTGAGAGGTGAAGCGGCGTGCACCGAACGGTAAACGCTATGGAGAAGCCGGACCGGATTGAAATCTGAGCAACCTGACTCGGACGCTAGCTCGGCAAAGCTGAGGGCGTTCGGAGCCGCAAAGTTGTCGTGCAGGTCGTCAGTGCGTTTGTCGCAAGCTCAGCATCCGCCCCCTCACCTCCGGCCCCCGCCTCTCACTTTTCACTTCTCACTTCTCACCTGTCACCCCCCTCACCTCTCCCCGACCTGCGGGATCCGAAATATTTGTTTTGATCCAGCCGCGTCTTTGAGTTATTGACTCACTTCCCCTGTTCCAAAGGCAAGGCCTGCGTCAGTGGTTTAGTATGCACCCGATGATCTCAACTATCCTGTTCTTAGCTCAGCAAACAGCTGGACCCACTACTCCTCCGCAACCAGATCTGCTGCAGACTCTTCTGCCTTTTCTTTTCATGGGGGTTCTCTTTTATTTCCTCTTAATCCGTCCGCAACAGAAACGGCGGAAACAGCATGAGCAGCTGTTGGCGAACCTGAAGACCGGAGATAAAGTCGTCACCAGCAGCGGCATTCACGGTTTGATCGCAAACGTAAAGGAAACGACCTTCCTCCTCAAGGTAGCCGATAACGTAAAGATCGAGGTCGACAAGAGCGCAGTCGCTGGGGTCGAAAGATCGGCCGAGCCCAAGGCGGCCGCTTCCGAGGCAAAACCGACCGCTTAGCAGGGCGCTATGAACGCGACGTTGACCTTCTTTTTTGGCCTATTCGTTTTAATCCTCTTCGCCTGGTACTTTCTTACCGATAAAGAGCGCACCAAGCGCTGGCTTGGCACCACGTTAGCCCTGCTGCTTTGCGCCTTTTCGATCGACGCGTTTTTGCCCTTCGACCAGAAGATTCATCTCGGACTTGATCTACAGGGCGGTACCTCATTTCTCGTGCGGCTGGTGCCGCCTGTCCTGGAAGAAGGAGGTAAACCGCGCCCAATCACCCCGGAGATGCAGGAGCAGGCTGTCGAGGTCATCAGGAAACGTGTAGACGAATTTGGCGTCAGCGAGCCGGTTATCACGAAAGAGGGCACTGATCACATCCTTGTTCAGATTCCAGGACTGAGCACGGCACAAGTCGAAACAGCTCGGCAGCAGCTGCAAAAGGTCGCGAAACTGGAATTCCGACTCGTCCATCCGAATAGTGACCAACTTGTTCGTCAGATTCAGGCCGGTACAGCCTTTACCCCACCGGGCTATGTGATTCTCACCTCGATCGAGCGTCGAAGTGGACAACCCGAGAAACTGTTGATCAAACGACGCCCTGAGCTCACCGGTCAGGACGTTGCCAGCGCGCGCCCTGTCTTCGAGACACGAGGTTATGAAGTCTCGCTTAAACTCACCAGAGCGGGTGCTGAAACGTTCCGCCGAGTTACGCGAGACAACATTAATAATCGGCTCGCGATCGTTCTCGATAACGAAGTCGTGTCGGCTCCGACCATTCAAAGTGAAATTCCGAACGGTGAAGCGGTCATTACCGGGAATTTCACCTCCGAAGAGGCCAGGAACCTCGCGACCGTTATGGAAAACCCACTCCAGACACCGGTCGCAATCGATGAAACCCGAACCGTTTCGGCGACGTTGGGACAAGACTCGATCTTCCGCGGTATCGCGGCGGGGCTAGCCGGGCTTGCGGCGACGTTGATTTTTGTGCTGATTTATTACCGTGCTGCGGGGCTGGTAGCGTTCTTCGGTCTGGCCGTGAACGGCGTCCTGCTATTCGGTGCGATGGCTCTCTTCGGATTCGTCCTTACCCTGCCGGGTATCGCAGGAATCATTCTGACGATTGGTATGGCGATTGATTCCAACGTTCTGATTTATGAACGTTTGAGAGAAGAACTCGAGCACGGCAAGAGTCTCAGACCAGCAATCGAAACAGCATACAGGAAGGCATTTAGCGCAATCGTCGACTCGAACCTGACGACTTTGTTGAAGGTTGCCATTCTATTCTGGCTCGGCTCCGGGCCCGTCAAAGGGTTCGCAATCACCCTTACGATCGGCATTATAGCCTCGATGTTTTCGGCGCTTCTGGTCACGCGCAACATCTTTGGGTGGGCGGTCAAGCTTAACCTGGTTAGGCGCATCTCGATGCTGCATTTGATCAAATCCAAGAGTTTCGACTTTCTGGGCAAGTGGAGGCCGGCTTTGATCGGGTCGGTGATTTTCCTGGCGGCTTCGGTCGGAGCTTTCGGCTTGCGAGGAAGCAGCATGTTCAATATCGACTTTACGGGCGGTGATTTCCTGCTTGTACGATCAGCAACAGACCTTTCTGACGCACAGATTCGAAGCCAGCTCGCAAAGATGGGCTTGGGAAATGCAGTTATCCAACAGGAGACCGGCCAGCAAAAAGGCCAGGTCGCACATTTTATTTCAATTCGGTCGCCGTTCGGTACTGCGGACAAGATCGCGAACCAGTTGAAGCAAGGATTTCCAGCTGCCAATCTCACCGTCGAACGGTCGGAAGGGGTTGGCCCAGTTATGGGTACGCAGTTGGCAACAACTTCCCTCTTCGCACTCGGGATCGCGATCTTAGGTATCTTGGCTTATGTGACCATCCGATTCGAATTCTCGTTTGCCATCGGGACGATTGTGGCCATGCTCCACGATCTGGTCATCACTCTCGGCATTTTCGTCATGGTCGGCCGGGAATTTTCGCTGGTAATGGTCGGCGCAATCCTGACGGTCGCCGGCTATTCGATCAACGACAAGATCGTCGTGTTCGACCGCATTCGCGAGGGACTCCGTTCAGGGCGAAAAGGCTCGATTCAGTATTTGATGAACGCAAGCATCAACGAGACCTTGAGTCGAACGATCCTTACGAGCGGCGTGACTCTGATTTGCATGCTTTCGCTCCTGTTTTTCGGCGGTCCTGTGCTCGCCGACTTCGCATTCACCAATGTAATCGGAGTGATTGTTGGCACGTACTCTTCCATTTTTATCGCTGCGCCGATTGTCCTCTGGTGGTCCAATCTCCGAAAGGGGAACCTGAGACTCGAAGTATCCAAACCTCAAGAAACCAGCATTAAAGGTAAGCAGGTTGCCGCAAAGCCGGTTCCGTAGCGGCCTCCGACGCATTCCTGCGCAACGGTGCAGGTAGGGACGCGCTCCCGCTTGATTCGCGGCAGGGACGTCCGATGGTCATGTCCGGTGTACCGCCACCGATGGTAGATGCACTCCGGCGCGTCCGGGGTTGCCTGTCTGGAACGCGTCTTTGGACGTGCTGCGCCGGACGCGCCGGAACGCGTATGCGATCAGAGGCGCTGCACCGGATGCTAACCATCGGACGTTCTGCCGCGCATCACGCGGGAGCGCGTCCCTACCATCGCACGACGGCATCTAATGATGGGCGCTGCATTTCTCGACGTTGGTTTTTTCCGGTTCAATTCGGAATTGGATTTAAATTTGGAAGTTTTTCGGATCAGAGTCATTCAAGCTCTGCTGTGAAGAATATCGGTCCTCGGTTTTGCTTCTGGCTGTGTACCCCAAAACGCGAAAGGAGAATTCTCGCAACATGGAAGTGGATCTGCTACAACATCAAACAATGCACTAAGCGCTCAATCGCGCGATCATCATTTTCTCCATGTCGACCATCAAGGATGTAGCTGCCCTAGCGGGAGTTTCTTATACCACTGTTTCTCACGTGATTAATAAGACGCGCCCCGTGAGCGATAAGGTGCGTAGTGGGGTCGAGGCTGCAATCCGTCAATTGAACTACGTGCCCAGCGCCGTTGCTCGATCGCTGAAGCATCAGGAAACATTCACTATTGGTCTGCTGGTATCCAATAGCACCAATCCTTTTTTCTCGGAGTTGGCACGCGGCATCGAAGACACCTGCTACCGCGCCGGTTATTCAGTGATCTTATGCAACTCGGATGATCACCCCGAACGACAGCAAACTTATCTCCGCGTTCTGCTCGAAAAACGTATCGACGGGTTGATAATCTGTTCCGCAGGCGATGACCTGGGTTTAGCGGAACATGTTCGGGAAGCTCAGGTGCCGATTATCATCGTCGACCGTGCGGTCAAGGGAGTGACTGCCGATCTCGTACAGGTTGATCACCTGAAAGGAGCTTACCTCGCGACTCGGCATTTGCTGGAGCTGAAGCATAAATCGATCGGCTGTATCTCTGGGCCTCCTGATACCGCCGTTAGCATCGAGCGATTGAACGGATATAAAAAGGCTCTGGCGGAAGCGGGTGCACCCTTTAGATCTGAATGGGTGGTTATGGGAGATTTTACTGCCGAAGGCGGGTATAAGGCTGCCCGAAAGTTGCTAAAAAGGGCGGAACTAACAGCCGTGTTTGCGTGCAACGATCTCATGGGCATCGGTCTGCTGCGATTCGCAGCCGAGCACGGAATTCGCGTACCTGGCCAACTCTCAGTGATCGGCTTCGACGGCATCGAACTGAGCCGGTACTTCTACCCGGCTTTGACTACTGTCGGCCAATCCATTCACCGACAAGGCGAGATCGCTGCGAGCGCGCTTCTCGAGCGCATCCGCAGGGGTGGCGAAGGTCGAGTTCGCCGAATACTGATAAATCCGGAGCTTTGGGTGCGTGAAACGACTCTTGCACCGTCGCAGTTTGTTTTGAGTAGGCACGAGTAAGTGTGCCGGCGCGGTAGGGATGCGCTCCCGCGCGAGCCGCCGTAGATTGTCCGATAACGACATCCGGTGCAGCGCCTCTGATCGTCGTTGGTTTCCGGCGCGTCCGGCGCAGCACGTTTCACAGAAGGCGCAATCATGGAAAGGGCCGAATACCATCAGCACTCGCGAGCGCGCATGGCAGAAACGAGGAAAGACGCGTCGAGACATTCAACGCCGGACGCGCCGGAGCACATCGACGATCGGAGGCGCTGCACCCGACACGATCATCGGACGTGCTGCCGCGGATCGCGCGGGAGCGCGTCCCTACTGTGCCACACGTTGCGAAAACGCATCGAAATGGGCCACGCCGGATCGCGCCGACGGCCCATTTTGAACGCAACGCCGTCGTCATACGCAAATGCACCTGTAACTCATTAACAAAGGTATGCGTGCATCCGATTGAACCGAGCGAGATTATGCGTACAGCCGTATCCTGGCTGAAGAAGGCGAACAATTACAATGAGCATCGAGACAATAGCTATCATCATCATCCTAATTTTACTGTTTGGCGGCGGAGGCGGTTACTGGTATTCGCGACGCAGATAGAAAAAGGCGACTGACCGTCTGCCCTACTCCTCAAATCTGCGAAATCTGCGAAATCTGCGGTTCCAACTTCGGAATTTGGGTTTAAACCATCGGACGGAATTTTCCGACGACCTCGCACAGCCGCTCAGTAATCTGACCCAGCGAACAATGTTCCACCGTGCGGGTCAGCTCCTCGAACACATTACCTCCGCTTTCGACCACGCTGGACAACCGATCCAGGCAACGCTCGGATTCTTTAGCATGCCGTTTTTCAAAAGAGTGCAATCGATCTTGTTGAAGTTGTTTCATTTCTTTCGGCGTACGGCTCATCCTGACCTCGGGCCAGCCTTCGGCCGGATCGCTATATCGATTCAGGCCTATTACCGGGCGAACCCCATCATAAATCTGGCGTTCTAACCTGTGGCCGGATGCTTGAATCTGACTCCGCTGGTAACGTCGTTCGACCGCCCCGATCACGCCGTCTTGTTCTTCAATTGCACGAAATTCTTCCAGGATCGCTTCCTCCACGGCGTTACCAATTACCTTCATTCCCGGTGACCCCTGGAGCGTGTTCATCATATGCTTAAACAAACCGCTCTCCTCGAGCAGGATAGCTTGAGCGTGAGCCGCATACCGAGCGTATTCCGCGCTCGGCGTGGTAAAGGGTTCATCCGCCGAATTGCTGTGGCAGGAGTTTGTCGCATTCATGCAAGCCAGCATCAACTCCAATGCCGTTCGCGTGAGGTTATTTCGCCAGTCCGCGGCGATCAGCGAACGGCCGCTCGTTTGGGTGTGAAGCTTCAGGATTTGTGCCCGTTTGTCTCCGGCAAATACATCGCGCATCCCGATCGCCCAGATCTTCCGGCAGACGCGCGCAAGCGCGACATATTCGACATCCAACCCACAATCGAGAAAGAACGAGAGCCGCGGCCCGAATACGTTCACTTCCAGGCCATGATTCCGGAAATAGTCCACATAAGCGAAACCATTAGATAGAGTGTAGGCCGCCTGCTGAACTGGCGTCGCACCGGCTTCCGCGATGTGGTATCCGCTGATCGAGATCGGATACCAACGCGGCATCTCTCGACAACAATAATCGACCATGTCTGCCAAAAACCGCAAAGATGGTTCGATTGGAAAAATCAACTCATTCTGGGCCTGAATTTCTTTTAAGACATCGGCCTGGACAGTGCCGCGCAATTTAGGGCCGACGTCAGGTCCGAACCGATGTTTCGCCGCAGCAAGGTACATGGCCAGAAGAATTGGAGCAGGACCGGAGATCGTCATCGAAACTGAGACGTTCGGCTGGTCGAGTTCGAACCCTGCGTACAACCGTTCCATATCTTCCACGGTGTCAATCGCCACGCCGCCCTCTCCAATCTTGCCGAAGACTCCTTCTGCCCCTGCGCCTATCCCGTAAAGAGTCGGGCCATCAAACGCAGTGCTCAATCGTTTGCTACGTTGATTGCGGGACAAATAATGAAATCGCGCATTGGTGTCCTCAGGCAGGCCTAAACCCGCAAACAAACGTGTCGGTTCTTCGCTTAGCGTAGCATCGCCGTTTCGGCTATTTCCATTGCCCTTCGATCCCGTCGCTGCCGGCTCAAGATATTGCTCCGGATACGCAGCCGTTAGAAACGGGAATTCGCCGGGCAGCCCTTCGGCGCAAATGAATCGCACAATTTCTCCAGCTTCGTCGAGATCCGGTAAAGCCAGGCGCGGTAGCTGCAGTCCAGTCGGGGTTACGCCAACCTCGATTTTTGCTTTTGCCTCTCGCCACTTCTTTAAAACCTGTTCACCAAATTCACTGTCGGTACGGGCTTTGAGCACCTGTTCAAAGATGAATCGGCGGTAATTCTCGACGGCAAAAACAACTTGGCCCAGGGAGGTCATGGTTAGTGGCTGGTGGCTAGTGGCTAGTGGCTAGAAGGGGAATTCAGGAGTTACAGAAGTTCGGAACGTTGGTAGCGAGCTACATTAGCCTGCATCGCTCACAAATCCTCAGAGATTTGGGAGCGATGCAGGCTCCTGAATTTTCGCCTCAGGTCGGTTGGTCAGAACCCAACAATAGCTCAAAAAGTTCGTTGACGCCTGGGTCTCGATGCCGGTTCGCCTGGGTACGGAGCAAACTCTGTCCCTTTCGATTCGTGCGAATCCTGGACTCAATTTCGGCGAGGGCAGTTCGAGCTCCTCGCATGTCCGATTTATTTACGACGATGACATCCGCTGCATCGATCATCGCGATTTTCTGTAGTTGCAATCGACTTCCGTAGTCCGGCGGCATGACCAGGACAGCCTTGTCGACCAAGCGCTCTTCGATCCCGAAAGGAATCGCTTCTTGGCCAGTGCCAACTGTCTCCACGAATATGATTTCGAATCGATTGCTATCGATCAGGATTTTCAGAGACTCTCTGGTGGA
>Ga0210405_10005763_pt1 | contig 11205 bp, 6 predicted proteins | sample IncBWH11MmetaG_FD_155492 | JGI IMG/M metagenome (GOLD analysis project Ga0210405, IMG submission 155492) | Forest soil microbial communities from Barre Woods Harvard Forest LTER site, Petersham, Massachusetts, United States - Inc-BW-H-11-M | ecosystem: Environmental > Terrestrial > Soil >... | reverse complement strand
CATGCTCGTGAGATACACACCGGCGCGCACAACGTGATCGAAACTACTTCCGGCCGCCTTAAGAACCGCCGAGAGATTCTGGAAGACGCGCTCGGTCTCGGCCACAATGCCCCCCTCGACCACCTTGCCAGTGGCCGGGTCTTGGCCGACCTGACCGCTGAAGTAGAGGAAACCGCCGACTTCGACGGCCTGGGAAAACGGGCCGACCGGCGGCGCGAGTTCGGGCGAGGTAACTGCGGTCTTGCTCATGGCAAACTCCTTTCGATACTGGGTTAGATGGTCAGGATGGTGGAGCCCGAGGTTGCGCGCGCTTCCAATGCCTTGTGGGCGCGGGCCTTCCCCACATCACTCAACGCGTCCATGCCCAAGGAACTCACGATTCCCGCAGCGCCACAATAGGATCCACCTTGGTCGCTCGCCAAGCCGGAATGTAGCTGGCGGCAATCGCAACCACGAGCAGAAGCAACGGCACCAGCAGAAATACAGCCGGATCATGTGGGCGAACGCCGTAGAGCAAACTTGCCATCATCGAGGCGGTAGAAGCGGAAAATATCACACCGGTCACAATTCCGAGGCCAGCCAGGCCTACACCTTTTCCCAGGACAAGTCGCAAGACATCCGCTCGCTGGGCACCCAACGCCAACCGCAGACCAATCTCGCGTGATCTTTGGCCAACCATATAGGCAAGCAAGCCGTAAATTCCGATCGAGGCCAGCAAGAGCGCTCCCCCCGCAAAGCCCGCCACCAAATTCGCCGAAAACCTGCGCGATGCCAGCGATGCATCCAGTACCTCATCCATCGAGGTGACGTTGAACACCGGCAGCCCTGGATCTACGCTCTGAATCGCGCCGCGAATTTGCGCCTCCAGCGTGCTCGCCGGCACTGAAGTTCGCAGCGCCAAGCTCAACGACCGCCCGACAAATTGATTCAGCGGAACATAGAGGTGCGGCACGCCATCGACATCGAGCCCGTCGTGCTTGATATTTTTCACCACGCCCACCACGGTGCTCCATGGATTCACAGGATTCTGCCCGAAACGCAATCGGATACGCAGCCGCCGGCCCACCGGATCATGATCCGGCCACCAGTAGCGCCTTGCCGTCGCCTCATCGATGATTACCACGGGCAGTTTGCCGTTCTCGTCGGCTTCGGTGAAGAAGCGCCCCTCCACCAGGGGGGTTTGTATCACCCGAAAATACTCCGGGCTGATGCGGATAACTTCGGCGCTCAAATCTCCCGAGGATTCCGTGGGCCGGTCTTCGATGGCCAGCGAATTGTGATTCGTGGCGCCGTAGGCCGCCGCATCGCTATTGATTGTGTCTGCGGCCGGCAAATTGGACGTAATCGCCGCCAACTCCACCCCCGGAATCGCGTTCGCGCGCCGCAGCAGTTCGCGATTAAACGGAATCTGCTGCGCTAAGGTGTGATATGGATCGAGCTGCGGATTATTCGGGTTCGGCAGATAGATATTCGCTGTCACCACTTGCGATGGATTGAAGCCCGGATTCTGCCTCAACAAATCGCGCAGCGTTTCCAATAGGAGCCCCGCGCCGATCATCAGCACTACCGCAAAAGCCAGCTGCGACACCATCAGTGCGTCGCGCATGCGCCCGGCCTTCGCGCCGTAGCCCGAGCCGCGCGAGCCCTCGCGCATCGTGCCCGCAAGTCCCGCCTTCAAGGAATGAGTCGCGGGAGCCAGCCCAAACAGTAGCCCGGTCGCGAGCGAAATCAGTAACGCAAATCCCAGCACCCGCCAATCAATGTTTACTTCGCCCAGCCGAGGAAGATTCGCCGGCACAAATCGCAAGACGGCTTTCAGCGTGATCACCGCCGTCGCGAGCCCTGCGATTCCCCCGATGAAAGCCAGCAACAGCGATTCGGTGAGCATCTGTCGAATCATTCGGCCCCCGCTCGCTCCCATCGCCGCGCGCACTGCCATCTCTTGCTGTCGTCCGGAGGCGCGCGCCAGAAGCAGGCTGCCAATGTTTAGAGACACGACGAAAACGATTAAGATCACGGCAGCCATCAACACGACCAGCATCGGTCGAACCTTACCCACCAACGATTGCTGCAACGGCACAATCTCAACCGTCCATTTGGCTTGCGGAGGGTAATCATTCGCAAAGTCGCGACGCAAATTAGCAGCCATGGCATCAAGCCGCGCCTGAGCTGGCGCTACGGTGAGGCCCGGCTTGAGACGACCGATTGCCCCGGGTAATATGCGCAGGCCACGCGCCGGCGCTGGGAACGGGTCGCCACTGAATCCGCAGGTAATCCACACTTCCACGGCTGGAATGGTCGGTCCGGGGTGGCGAAATCCGGGAGAAAGTACACCTACAATCGTATATAGATCGTTATCGAGGAGGAGGCTCCGGCCGAGGACGCCAGGATCAGCCCCATAAGATCGGCGCCACAAGGCATCGCTGATCACGACCACAGGCGCGAAACCAAGCGCGAAGTCCTGGTGACCAAATAAGCGTCCTAGTTCGGGAGTGGCGCCGAGCATGGAAAAGTAGTTGGGAGAAACCTCCATCATTTCCAAATGTTCGGGCTGTTTGGTACCGGTCAAGTTTGTGGGGCCCAAAACGATGACACTCACATCTTCGAACACATCCGTCTGCGTTCTAAGATCGTCGAATTCCGGCACGGAAAACCGAACGCCCCGCAAACCCACACCTGGATTGTTAAAGTAGATCCTTACAAGACGGTCGGGGTCGGGGAACGGAAGAGAACGGAGCAACACGGCGTTCACGATGCTAAAGATCGCCGTGTTGGCCCCCACGCCCAGAGCCAGCGTCAGGACCGCCACGATCGTGAACGTGGGCTTCTTGACCAGCATGCGCAAACCATAGCGAACATCCTGAAGTAAAGTCCCCATGAAGACGCTCTTTTCGGTCAATACACAGACTCTTATTTAGTTACCAGTTTGCAGCGGTCTTACTTAGACCAAGGCGGAACCACGCCGTTAACGCGCGCGTACGCGATCGACTGCCCCAGGTGCTCGTGTTGATCTTCGAGAATCAGCATCAGCGCGCCCTGCTTCGTCATGTCTCTTCCGAACAGTTTCACCGGCGCCTGCAGGTCGTTGTCGGAAAGTCCTGTAATCGCTTTTTGCAGATTGATGTAAGAAGCCTTCAGAGCTTCCTGCAATTTCTCCGGATCGGTGATGGGCGCGGGCTGTGCCCCCGTATTCGGTGTGCCCGAGAGCACGCCGGCGAGCAGGCCGTTCTCTTTAACGATCAGGTTGAAGACGTCGGCGACGGAGCGAACGCCCTGGCCGGGCTTCCAGTCGTACTTGCCCGACATAACGCGCGCGAGTCCGGTGAATTTGTCGGAAAGCGTTCCGGCATCTTTTCCGAAGGCGGCCTGCATTCCTGCCGGCTGCCCCTGCGCCAACGGCACCATCAGAGCGACCGCAAGCGCGCACACTCCGTACGGAATCAGAATCTTCTTCATGTGGAACTCCTCTACGTCGTTTAAAACGACTCGTGCTGTTCGTAACGCCAAATGCAGGTCTCAGCGCGGCGAACTTTCCCAAACCGAAGTCAATCATGCGTCTTCAGGGTTTCTAAACTTCTTGCTCGTTGTAACTGAGACCCGATAATTCCACAAGTTCATTATCATCACAATGATGTTGCCGTTTACGCACGATTCTGCTATTCGTTGGGAGGAGCTTTTAGGAGTACTTTAGGAGGCTCCCTTGCTCGATGATTTACGCGCCCTCGTAGAGTTTGCCCAGGCCGGGTCCATCGCCGGTGCAGCCGATCGTCTATACCGGACACCCTCCGCTATAACCCGGCAACTGCAAAGGCTGGAGGCTGCATTGGGGGCTGAGTTGCTCGACCGCTCAGTAAAGCCGCCGCGCCTGAACTCGCTGGGCTCCAGGGTGCTTGAACAAGCGCGAGATCTGTTGCAGCGGACGGAGGCGATGAAATCTGTTGCGTCGCGCGACGCCGAACCTCACGGCCTCTTGCGCATCGGGCTCGCGCATGCCTTGGCCGAGGGGACGCTGATCAAACCTATTCGCGCGCTGACTGAAAAATACCCCAAGGTCCGGCTGCGGCTGTTGAGCGCACTTACCGGTGAATTATTTAACCGGCTGCTGGCCGGTGAACTCGACGTTGCTGTCGTGTTTTTGCCCGAAGGTAAGACCGCGCCTTCACCTCTTCTGACGAATATCATCGCTAGCGACCGCATGGAGATCGTTCAAAGCGCCGCAGGCAACATTGACGATGATTGGGAAAGTTTGAGCAGAGCACCCTGGGTGCTCAACCCGTCTGGGTGCTTGCTTCGGGCAAGCCTCATCGATCAGATGGAACGTGCCGGCTTCACGCCCATGGTTGCGGCTGAAATCCACTACAACATACATTTGCAGCTAGCGCTCATTCAGTCGGGATATGGAGTCGGGCTGCTGCCCGCCCGCTTTATTGCCAGGAAAAATTGTCGAGACACGGTTGAAGTGTTGCGCCCCCCATCATTTGACTTGCGCCTGTCCGTGGCGATAACGCGGGTTGGACAACTGGGCGCCCTGGAGAGGGCCGTCGAACTGTTGGAACACGGCATTCGGCATTTGTTTGAGCCAGCAAACACAACGAAGCCCGTATCGAGGAGCCGAAGGGGTATACCCGCAAGTAGGCGGGCGGCGCGACCGCGCAAGTAGTCACCGGACATCGCCTGTTGCAGCTTTTCAACCACCGCCGCGGAAGGTCCGGTAATAGACTGCAAATGAGAGCTTCCGGTGCAACTGGGAAGGCTGCAACGCTAACAAACAAATAAAAATCGGTCTGTACGAACAGGTCAGGGTGAATTAGCAAACCGCTTCCAATATCTCGCGCTTTCCAAATTCAACCAACTAAATGCGAAGACAATTGAGAGGCATACGGCGAAGCGCGAGCTGAGCATGGCGCGCGATTACTGATTTGCATCTCCGATGATCATTGAGACTAGAATGCGTAGAGTCCCCTGAATTTTCCCCATACTTGCCAAATAGTGCGCGCTTAACCTCCCTCCGTTCAATACTTTCTGTATAGCACGCCTGCCTCCTCATGTTTTTGCAAATTCGTCATGTGGCGAACTCCAGGAAACTAAACGACTTGCGAATTAAGCACTCCTGTCTGCCGGAATTCCACAGACGGGGTTTGAGGTGAACGGCGCTTTCAATAAGTAGAAGAAAACACGCGAGATATTTTTGGTCGGGGCGCCCGGATTTGAACCGGGGGCCTCCTGCGCCCAAGGCAGGCGCGCTACCAGGCTGCGCTACGCCCCGACAGTACGTGCGCCTTAATTATAGGGCACTTCGCAGATTTCTGGCTGCTCGAATCACCCCGTGGGGAGCGGCCTCGGAGTTTCACGGATCAGGCAGAAAGGACGGCCAACTCGCGGACCTCTTTGCCGCCTTCGGAGGTCATGTCCTGGGCGCCAAAGCCGATAACCTGTCTTCTTTAGGAATGTTGTAGGAGGCTCGCCGCCCGCAAAGACCCATGCGTAATCGTTGGGAATTTTCTGCGATGAGCCATTTACGTCTAGCACTACCGCGTCCGTCGTAATTTCCAATGGCCGGGAGTTGAAGATGACCTTGAGTTTCCCTTTGCGCGTGAACTCCTGGAGCCGCTGAGCATTGCGCTCCTTCATTCGGTTGAAGGCGGATTGGCGGTACGAGGGCGCGACAGTGTTGCTAACTTGATGGGCAAGACCCATGGTGAATTTTTGCTGCTGGCCGAGGCATGGTATACAGTTTGCGGTCCGCCTTTACAGTCTTACCGAAACGATCGCCATCCAGCACGGGAGCCATATGATAAAAGTTCGCAAATTCTGCATCGCATTGATGCTGTTCGCTGGACTCGCAATCCAAATTCGTCCGCAAGAGAAAACCGAGCCTGAACCACCGCGGCCCCTCGTTTTGACGGAAGCCATTCCCTTGCCCGGCGTGCAAGGCCGGTTCGATCATTTTGGTTCGGATCGGAAAAATCAGTTGTTCGTCGCCGCATTGGGCAACAATTCGGTCGAAGTAATTGACATCAGCGCGCGCACGCGCGTCCACAGCATCACCGGAATTCCGAATCCCCAAGGCGTGGTCTACGCCCCGGAAACGAAAAAACTCTTTGCCGCCAGCAGCAAAGGCCAACTGTACATCTATGACGCCGCCACGTTTGCGTTGATCAAAGCAATTGATTTCCACGGCGACGTCGATAACCTGCGCTATGACACGTCCAATCAGCGCGTATACGTCGGTTACGGCGAAGACGAAACGGGCGCCATTGGGATGGTCGATGCCAGAACAAACGAGCGCCTGGAGGAAGAATATAAATTGGGAGCGCATCCGGAGTCCTTCCAACTGGAAACTGCCGGCTCCAGGATCTATGTAAATCTGCCGGACTTGAAGCAGATTGCGGTGATCGATCGAAAGACGCGCGCCATCACGCGATGGCCCATGACGCTGGAGCACAATTTTCCCATGGCGCTCGACGAAGCCAATCATCGTTTATTCGTGGCTACCCACGAACCGCCCCGGCTTGCAGTGTTTGACACTGCTACGGGCCGCCCGGTCGCGGACCTCCCGTGCGTACAGGATGCCGATGATCTGTATTACGATGCAGGCCGAGCACGTATTTACGTGCCCGGCGGAGAAGGCTACATCACCGTCTTTCAGCAAGTCGATGCGGACCATTACCGCCTCCTCGCTAAAGTGCCTTCGACTCTGGGCGCGCGCACCGCCGGATACTTTGGCAAAGGGAAAAAGGGTTTTGAGCGGTTCTTCCTGGCTGTCCCGGCGCGTGCCGACCATGGCGCCGAAATGTGGATTTACACGGTGCAGGACTAAGGTCCGTGAAGCGGGCCATCCGGCGGTGGACTATTTCGAAGGTTCAGTAATCTTCAGCGTTTCGTTTTCGTGCAGGCCTTTGCTAACCACCTGCTTGCGGCCTGACGGCCAATCGACCTCGATGCGATCTACTTTTGAACCATCTCCCAGGCCGAAGTAGAGAGGTAAAACACTCTGTGATAAGTAGCCAGACTTGCCATCGTTGTACCGCGTGTAGGTCTGACCGTTCGCGTGCAAGCGAACGGTGGCGCCCAGGCCGTTGCGATTGGATTTTGTGCCTGCCAGCACGACCTTAAGCCAGTGGATCTTTTTCCGCTGCGCGAGGTCGCTGACCAGCACCATGGGCTCGGAGTTGAAATCGTTGGTGACAATGTCCAGATCGCCGTCGTTATCGAGATCAAATATTACGGAAGAGCGGCTTGCTTTGGGCACGGATACCGTCACTTTTTGCGTCTGCCCCTCGCAAACTATTTTGCCCAAAGGGCCCAAAACGTCGTGGTTGGTGCAATCCATGACGAACCAGGGAGTGTAAGGCGTTTGGCGCGGCTCGACCCCGAGAAGAAATTCAGAATCGAGGAATTTCTCGCCGCGGTTATTGAGCAGCAGCGAATTGATGCCGTAGCGGAAAGGGAAATTCATGCCCGCGGTGATAAAAATATCTTCGTAGCCGTCGGCGTTGAGGTCGCCGACGCTCACTCCCCAGGGCCAAAGCTGCTCGACGCCGATCTTGTCGGAAATCTCCTCGAACTTCCCGTTGCCAAGGTTGTGATAGAAAGCATTCCCAAAAATGAATTTGTCGGCGGGGCCGCCCAGCTCATTGTCCGGCCGGGGCGACTTGATTTTTTCTTTTTCGTGGTCCGGGCTCTGCTCCTCCATCATGTCCGAGTGCATGTCCGTGACGAGGAGATCCATGCGCCCGTCATTGTCGAAATCGAAAAACTTTAGGCCCATGCTTCCCCAGGGTGTCTTTGGAAAATAATCCTGCGTTTTCTCGACGAACTTCTTGCCGCCCACATTTTCGAAATAGTGCCCCGGCCCTTGCATATTCAGGAAGTAAACGCCCGGCCAGCCATCGCCTTTCAAATCGGCGAAGCTCGCATCGCCACACCAGCCGCGCGGAGTAAGTCCCACTTCCGCGGTGACATCCTTGAACTTATAGTGGCCGAGATTTTTGTACAGAACCGGGTATTCAAAGCGTTCGGGATGGAGATGGCCAGAAAAGGCGTCCTTCATGCCGACGTACGCCCCTTCCGGGCCTTTTTCGTTGGTGGTATAGACGCCCACGTTGCAAACGAGAAGATCGACCAATCCATCGTTATCGTAGTCAAAGAAGAACGCGCCGGAGGAATGAGCCACCAGATCAAGTCCGGCTTCATGCGTGATGTCTTTGAAATGACCATGGCCATCGTTTTGGAAGAGAACATTTCCTTCATTAACGGTGGTGACGAAGAGATCCTGATGCCCGCTGTTGTCGACATCGCCGAACGCAGCCGTAACGCTGACGCGGTCTTTTAAGCCGACGCCCGCTTGCTCCGTAATGTTCTCGAATTTTCCATTACCCAGATTTCTCCAAAGTTCGTTGCCGCCTAGCTGATTCACGAAGTAGATGTCGTACAGCCCGTCGCCATCCACGTCCGCTGCGGCAATCCCTGTCCCGTGGTCGTAATGGACCGGCATGTACTGGCTAGTGGCATAGGGCACGGCCCGATGGCGAAAGGTGATTCCGCTCTGCTTCAACTGATCCGTGAAATGAAACTGATAAAACACCTTGTATTGATTCACGGATTCGAGCTGCGCCTTCTTGCGGGCCGCAAGAGTGGCGAGCCCCACGTCATTCTTGGGAAACGGAACCTCAGGCGGGGCGGCCTCTTGCTCCCCCAGCAAGGCTGCAAGCGTGCCGGCAAACAGAATCGATACAAAAGTAGACAGCAATAATCTGCGGCAACGCATTCGGTTCCCCCAGGCAGATTTGAGCGGACGCGTAGAACTCTTCGGCAGATGGCGCGGACCCGCTCGCCGATGACGCGCTCGCTAGATTAACACGAAGTGGCGGCCGGACTTTCTTTCCTCGGGCTTCGAAAAAGGTTCCTTGGATCGCTGTGTGTCCACTTGGTGCCCAAAGTTTCGGTCATCGACCAAGTGAGCCTGTTATCGCTGAACGATCTGGGGACCACGCTTTTCTTCCAACTGGCCAGCGTGGTGCGAACGAGGCACCATTCTGCTAACCTCGAACAAAAGTACCGGCAGTGACTCTCGATTTCGACGATGCGATAACTGGCACATCAATCTAAGCTGCCGCATCATTCGACGGCGGTCAACATCGGGGGCGAGCGTTAAGAGTTAAAGGCTCCCCAGGGCCCAAGTTCTGCAACTAGCAGACAGGAAGTAGCGGATGCCGCCGTCCATTCCCTTGCCGCACACTCCGTTGCGCCCAAAATACCCCCAATGATAGGTACTGGGTTGAGCCCGTCTAGCGCCCAAGAGACGCCCCTTCTGCGCTGGGTCAAAGGAGCCAGTCTTGGGCGTTGGGCGGTCCAACCTCTATACCAGATTCCTCTCTCTGGCCCGTCCATCACCATTTTAGATGCTCGCTATCAAGGAATTGCTTGACAGCCCTCATCATGCGGTGGTACAGCGTCTATACCTATTTCGTGGGGGAGGTCCTAATGCCGTCGATGATTCAGCCGAAAGTCACGCCCGGGTGTGCCGCCCTAGCCAGTCTAGCTCGCGTTCTCGCGGTGGTTTGCGCCGCTCTACTCGCTGGCGCCGCGGCTCATCCCCAGGGCAGTACCGGCAGAATCCTTGGTGTGGTCACCGACCAGTCCGGCGGCAACGTCGCGGGCGCCAACGTGACCATCACGGACGCGGCGCGCGGTGTCACGCAGACTCTGGCCACAGATTCCGACGGCGCCTATGTTGCCGTCAACGTCCGCCCCGGGACCTATACCTTGCGCGCGGAATTCAAGGGCTTCAAGGTATTCGAGCGCAAGAACATCCTGGTAGAGGTAGGCAAGGACGTGCGCATCGACGCCGTGCTGCAGCCCGGCTCAGCAACGGAAACAATCACCATCACCGAGGAAGTCCCCATGGTGGATACCACCTCCACCACTTTGGGCGGAACCATCAGCAACGAAATCATCAACGACCTCCCGCTCAACGGCCGCAACTACCAGAACCTGCTCACGCTGCGCCCTGGCACTTCGATTTACCCCGGTGGTGGCCCATGGACGCAGACGACCAATGGCATTCGCCCGGAAGACACCAGTTTCATCGTCGACGGTGTCACCAATGACGAAGCTTTCATGGGCCTCAGCGTGACCAACGCGGCAGCCGTCCTCGGCGATGCGGCCACTCTGATCCCCATCGACGCGATTCAAGAATTCAACACGCAGGTCAATCCCAAGGCGGAGTTTGGATGGAAGACTGGCGCCATAACCAGCGTCGGGTTGAAATCAGGCACGAATGATATACACGGTAGCGCCTATGCTTTTGGCCGTTCCGATCAGTTTGACGCCCGCAATTTTTTCAACCATTTCAACCCCGACGGCTCCCTCCAGAAAAAAACGCCCGTCGAACTGGAACAATTTGGTGGCACAGCTGGCGGACATATCATCAAGGACAAGCTCTTTTACTTTGGCGGCTTTGAAGCGCAGCGTTACACCGTCGGTAATTCACTTATAGGCGAAGCCCCCACTACTGCGTCTTTTGCGACAACGGCGAACCCAGCGGGCAACCCTACAATAAGCATTCCCGACGCGACAGCAGCTATCGGCGGGCCAAGTAAAGTCAATCCGCTCAGCGCTTATCTGCTCAGTTTTTACACTCCAAATTCCAGCCAGGGAACGCAGGTAGCCCTCAACTTCCCCAACGAGAACAGCTCAAAGAATGCCATCGGTAAAGTCGACTACCATCCAAACGATCACAATTCCCTGAGCGGTTCCTATTTCTTTGGCAATGACACCATCATAGGCATGGATTCGAATGAACTCCTCGCGCAATTCCGCACTAGGGTCCATTCCCGCGCGCAAACCGTCGCCGCGCACTGGGCTTGGACTCCCAGTTCCACTTGGGCCAATGAGTTGCGTGGTGGCTTCACCCATTACGTTCTCCAGATTATCCCCAGCGATACCACTTTTCCCTACAAGATCGACACTGGCCTCTCCAATGCGCTCTTAAGCGGCATACCGAATATCAAGCTCTCCCCGTTCACCGAACTGGGCGCTTTCCACAACTTTCCAAAGATCGTCGGGCCCGACAAGGTCTACAGTTTTGTCGACCAGGTCTCCTATTTGCGCGGCAAGCATGCCTTCAAATTCGGCGGCGAAATTCGGCGGGATTTGGTTCATCAAGGCACGTTCCGCGGCGGGCGAGGCCGCGTTACGTTT
>Ga0210405_10005760_pt1 | contig 11214 bp, 6 predicted proteins | sample IncBWH11MmetaG_FD_155492 | JGI IMG/M metagenome (GOLD analysis project Ga0210405, IMG submission 155492) | Forest soil microbial communities from Barre Woods Harvard Forest LTER site, Petersham, Massachusetts, United States - Inc-BW-H-11-M | ecosystem: Environmental > Terrestrial > Soil >... | reverse complement strand
AAAAGGTGAATATCTGCGTCTGCCAAGTCCAGCCCGAGCACATTGTTCAGCAGATGGTGCGCCTCACTAGCCCTGAAACGTAAATCGTCGGTTCGCACCTCGGCAAGATCGCCGCTGGCCCTCAGCCGAGCCAACGGCAACATCGGATCCGATCGGGTGGCCAACACCAAGTGAAGATTCGCCGGCAACCGGCCGATGAAGAATGCAAGCTGCTCATGAACCGCTCGATTTACCACCAGGTGGGAGTCATCAAGAATGAGCACCATCGGGCTAGCGATCGTGTCCAGATCATTCAGCAGGGTAGGCAGAACGACCTGCACTGGGTCGGCGCCCATCGCTAGGAGTTCGAGCGCGCGAATCCCCACCCCGGGACTGATCTTCTGCAGCGCGGCGACCACGTACATCCAAAACCACACCGGGTCGTTGTCGGAGGGATCAAGCGACAGCCAGCCGAATCGCTGGTCCTCGCCCGCACCCAGGGCCCACTGCGCCAGCAATGTCGTCTTGCCCCAGCCCGCCGGCGCACTCAGTAGGGTTAGCTTGCGGCGGCGCCCCGCCGACAGTGCGTCGAGCAGGGCGGACCGGTGAACGAGCTGGGCCCCGATGTCCGGGACGTGCAGCTTGGTGGCGAGCAGAACTGCTCGCGCAGCGGCTTCTCCGACGCCGTTGTCGCTGCGTCCGGCTGAGCCGATCAAGTCCGAACTCGGCAAATCAGTTGAACCCAGCGTCCCGGCGGGAACACCCGGCGTTGACCCATCCCGGGTGGGCGCCAGCATCTCGGCATCCCAGTTTTTCCCTGCAAGGCCGCCGGGGCTCGTTCTGCCCGGCGATCGCGGCGACGTTATTGAATCAGATACGTTCTCCGCGATTACCGCAGGCGCACGCCGGCGGTGCCCGTTTGACGTGCTCATGGTCGTCGGGTCACCAACACGTACCCACCGACGCCGAACGCCGCGGCTGGCATCATCATCAACATCCCCAACACTGTGCTCATCATCGTTTTCTCAGTTCCTCATGCCCCGTCTCGAGCAAGGATTGCGTCAATGAGCAAAGGGTGCGTCAGGATGTTCCGCGTTCGCATCGGCCGATGCCTAGTCGGCGCACCCAGCATGCTGACTAGGCAGTGGTCGCCGTCCGCCAGACTGGCTAGAAATGTCCTGAATTAGTGGGTTTTGGGGCCGGGCGCCTCAAGGCGCTCGTTGGCGCGAGTTGAAGTCAGACCTTGCGGTCGACATGGAGGTCGCGCCGCCGTCGGTAAGCGTTGCGTCGGTTGGTGGTGGATCGCCCGTACTGGCGGTATTCGGCCAGCCATTGCGGGTCGCGGGCGGCCTTCCGGGGCCGCTCGTAGCCGGGCGTCGTGGGGGCCGACCCGAAGGGTTTTGCCGTCACGGCTGCGAGTGCAGCGGGCCTGCATTGGACAGGTCGCGCAGGCCGCGCCGAAGGTGGCCCATCCGGCCCGGCTGATCGGGCGGATCAGCCCATTGGGGCAGGTCGCGGTGCGGCCGGCGTGGTCAACGATGAAGTCATCGATGGTGAACCCTTCGGCGATGACCTGCCGGTTCTGCGTTGGCTTGATCCGATCGATATGACCGTGTTCGGATCTGACAGCGGTTCAGCGTCTTGATGCTGATCGCCGGGGAAGTTCTGCCGGAAGCCAATTTCAATATCGAAAAGGACAGCACCCCAGACTATTTCGGCGAGTGCATGCAGCCGCGCGGAGAGCATCGCCGTTAGCTTGCGCCTCCATGCACACCTATGTCGCTCGGCAGGGTCTAATGAAGCTGGCTGCGTGAGCTGATGCCGAGCTTGGTGAAAACTTTGCTCAGATGATACTGGACTGTCTTGGCGCTGATGAAAAGGCGCGCGCCGATCTCCGGGTTGGTCAGGCCGTCGCGGGCCAACCGCGCGATCTGGGCTTCCTGCGGCGTCAGCTGCGGGCCGGTCGTGCCGGCTGTGCGTGTTCGAGCCGTCTCACCGGTGGCCAGCAGCTCACGCCGGGCCCGCTCGGCGAACGCCTCCATCCCCATCGCGTCAAACATGTCGTGCGCCGTGCGCAGTTGCGCCCTTGCGTCGGTGCGGCGGCGCTCTCGGCGCAGCCATTCTCCATAGAGCAGATGCGCGCGGGCGAGTTCAGTGCGCAAGCACGTACGGTCAAGGCGCTCGATCGCCTCGCGGTACAACCGCTCAGCTTCGGCTCCATCACTGAGCAGCGCGCGAGAACGCGCCTCGACGCCCAGCGCCCACTCGGTGCCACTGGTACTAGTCATCTCGCCAAGCTGGGAAAGGGCGCCAGCAGCGGTGTGCATCATGGTGCCGCGGACCGCCGCCTCGATCAGCTCGACCGCTCCCCAAGCCGACTCGCCGATGTCTGTGGCGTGTTCGGCGGCGCGCTGCGCGGTGATCATCGCCTTCTCGTAGTTACCGATGCCGTTGTTCAGCATCGCATTGGCCCGCTCGGCGACGGTTATCCCGATGCCTTCCCCTCTCGACATCGCATCCCTCGTGGTGGCCTCGGTGAGTTCGGACACCATGGCTTGGTCGGCGCGAAGAGCAGCGAGTACCAAAGCGCCATAAGGGGTGAGGCTGTCGCCCGTTGCCTCTGTGACCGTCTGGGCCTCTTGAACCAGGGCTTCGGCGGCACTCAGTTCGCCGGCGAACAGCAGCATCATCGCCCGTGAACTCAGCGCGAGGGGCAGTTCAGTTAGGACACCCGCCGCGCGGGCAAGCTCGACGTGACGCGCCGAGAGCACATCCCAGCTCTCGTCATCCCAGATGTGCAATGCGGCGAGGCCGGCCAGCCACAGCCAACGCAGCTCGTCGTCGGCAGACTTTTTGCGGCGGGCAGCCTTGACAGCACGGCGCAGAATTGGCAGGCCCGCCGCATATCCGCCGGTGAAGTAGGCGGCAAAGCCATCGAGAAGCAGGTCGGCCAGGCGCGGAGTTGCTGGCCGCGGCGCCGCTTCGGCCGCGCGCGCAATTTCGAGAACCCCGCCACCTACGGCTAATCGGGCGGCGAACATCGCCGCCGATAGCGCCTCCAGGTAGGTCGCACGGCAAAGAACGCCATCGATTCGCTCAAGCCGTTGGGCGGCCTTCAGCAGCAATGGCGGGGCATCGCTGCCCCGGTTCGTGACGAAGGCGAGCTGGGCCCGGATGAGGTCGGCGCGGGCACGCTGGTAATCGGTGCGCGCTGCGCCCTCGGCCACAGTCAGCAAGTCCAGTGCCGCGTCAAACGCTCCCGCTTGCTCCTTGGCCGTCGCCGCGGCCAACGCCCGCTCGGTCCGTCGGCTCGGATCAAGCGTCAGCATCGTCGCCCGCTCGAGAAACGCCGCCGCAGCCGCCAGGCCACCGCGCGCCTGCGCCCGCCCAGCCGAGGCCTCCAACTCGGCCGCGACATCCTCGTCGGGCCCATCTGTTGCCCGGGCCCGGTGCCACGCGCGGCGGTCGGGGTCGATGCCGGCGTCGGTGACATCGGCCAGCGCTTGGTGCACTGACTGTTTGTCCCGAACGGACGCCGACCGGTAGACGGCCGAACGCGCCAGCGGATGGCGAAACCGCACCCGAACGCCGAACTCGGCCAGGCCGGCTGCGGCTGCCGGTGCGGCAGCGTCGGCGCCGATGCCCAGGTTTGCGGCGGCGCGCCAGAGGAGTCCCGGATCGCCCAGCGGTTCGGCCGCCGCCAGCAGCAGCAGGCTGCGGGTCTTCTCGGGCAAGGCTCGCGCCTCACGGCGGAAGCTTTCCTCTACCGCCGCAGAGAGTTGCGTTGACCCCGGGAGTCCGAACCCACCGGCCAGTTCATGCACACCCAGACCGCGCGGTAACTCCAGCAACGCCAGCGGATTGCCTCCCGTCTCGACCACGAACTGGTCGCGCACCCGCGCATCGAGCGGGACGGTCAGCGCCGAGTCCAGCAGCGCCCACGCATCGGCCTCCCGCAAGCCCTTCACCTGCATCTGCGGCAGCGTGGCCATGTCGGTCAGGGGGACACGGCTGGCCACGATCAAGGCCACCTCTTCGGCGGCGAGTCGGCGGCCCACAAAGGCGAGGGCCTGCGCCGTGGCCCGATCCAGCCACTGCAGATCGTCGATCAGGCAGACCAGGGGCCGGTCGTCAGCGACATTGGAAAACAGGCTCAACACTGCCAGCCCGATCACCAGCCGATCCGGAGCCTGGCCCGCGCTCATTCCGAATGCGATGCTCAGTGCATCACGCTGCGGTGCAGGGAGGTGGTCGAGGCGATCCAGCAGCGGGATGCACAGCTGGTGCAGCGCGGCGTAGGCGAGTTCCATCTCGGATTCGACGCCGGCGGCGCGGACCACTCGGCAGCCCCCGGCTTGCCGCGCCACATAGTCCATCAACGCCGACTTACCAACACCCGGATCACCATGAAGGACCAGTACGCGACTTTGGCCCGATCGGACGTCGTGCAACACTGAGTCCAGCAGGCCGCGCTCGGCGAATCGGTCGATCAGCTCCATCCCACACAAATAGTCCCACCATTCACCGCCGCCTGACGATATGCACGTTTTTCACTGGGCAGAGCCGGGGCCTCCCCAAAGCAAACAAATCGCAGCGACCTACATCCGCGGCGAGGGTGGGATCACTTGTGGTCCGGCGTGAGGCCGTTCACCAGAGCGATGGATGCGACCGTAACCACTCGCGCATGGCACAGCGACGCTAGAGAGCTGCTGTACGGAGCTGGCTGCGTGAGCTGAGGCCGAGCTTGGTGAAAACCTTGCTCAGATGATACTGGACCGTTTTGGCGCTGATGAAGAGCCGCGCGCCGATCTCCGGGTTGGTCAGCCCCTCTCCGGCTAACCGCGCGATCTGTTCTTCTTGTGGCGTCAGCTGTGCGCCGGTTGCGGCGGGTGTGCGCTTGCGGGCGGTCTCTCCGGTGGCCAGTAGCTCGCGGCGGGCCCGCTCGGCGAAGGCTTCCATGCCCATCTCTCCGAACATGTCGTGTGCGATGCGCAGCTGCGTCCGCGCGTCACCAAGGCGCCGCTCCCGGCGAAGCGATTCCCCGTAGAGCAGATGCGTCCGGGCCAGTTCGACGCGCATGCGGGTACTGCCAAGCCGCTCTATTGCATCGCGATATAGCGGCTCAGCGTCGGCCGCCTCACTGATCAGCGCGCGTGATCGCGCTTCAACGCCGAGCGCCCAATCAGTGCCACTGGCACTGGTCATCTCACAGAGCCGTGCGACGGCGCCGGCTGCTGTGTGGGACGCACCACTGCGCGCAGCAGCTTCGATGAGTTCGATTGTGGACCAGGCCGACAGGGCAAGATCATTTTGCTCGGCGGCGCGCAGGGCCGGGGTCAGCGCCGCCTGATAATTACCAATGCCGTTGTTGAGTACCGCCTCCGCCCACTCGGCGACGCTTAGCCAGATACCTTCACCCCGTCGCACGACGTCTCGTGCGGTGGCCTCGATCAACGCGGACGCCTCGACCTGGTTGCCGCGGAACGCGGCCAGGCTCAGGGCGGGGTCGGTTGCGAGGCTGTCGCCAGTCGCTTCCGTCACCGTCTTCGATTCCTGATGGAGGGCTCCCGCGGCGGCGAGTTCGCCGGCAAAGGTGAGCATCACCGCACGAGAACTGAGTGCTAGCGGCAGCTCAGCCAGCGCACCTGCCGAACGGCCAAGCTCGACGTGGCGCCTCGAAACTGCATCCCAGCTTTCGTCATCCCACATGTGTAAGGCGGCGATACCGGCCAGCCACAGAAATTGTTGCTCTCCATGTGACGCGTCGCGGCGGGCGGCGCTGACAGCGCGGCCCAAGATCGGCAGGCCCGCCGCATAACCATCGGTGAAGTTCGCGACGAACCCGTCGAGAAGAAGGTCCGAGACGGTGGGAGTCGACGGTCGCGGCGACGTCTTCGCCGCGCGTGCGACCTCCACGAGCCCGCCGCCTACTGCTAATCGGCCGGCGAATACTGCCGCCTGTAGGGCGTGCAGATAAGTTGTGCGAGACATAGCGGCCTCGATTGGCTCGAACCGCTCAGCCGCCTTCAGCAGCAACGGCGGGGCGTCGCTGCCTCGGCCGGTGACGAATGCAAGTTGGGCGCGGATCAGGTCAGCGCGGGCATGCTGAAAATCGGTTGACGGCCCGTCCTCGGCCACCGCCAGCAGGTCCTGCGCGACGTCAAAGGCACCCGCATCGACCTTGGCTGACGCAGCGGCCAGCGCCCGCTCCACGCGTTGCGCGGGTTCGCGCGTCAGCATGGTCGCCCGCTCGAGAAACGCGGCCGCCGCGGCCAGACCGCCACGTGCCCGCGCCCGACCCGCTGAGCGCTCCAGCTCCGCGGCGACGTCCTCATGTGGTCCCTCGGCCGCCTGGGCTCGGTGCCACGCACGGCGGTCGGGATCGGTGTCTGGATCTGTCACGTCGCCCAACGCTTGGTGCACCAGCTGCCTTTCGGGAACCGGCGCAGACCGGTATGTCGCCGATCGGACGAGCGGATGCCGAAAGCGCACCCTAATGCCGAACTCCGCCAGCCCGTCGGAAATCGCGGGTGTGGCTGCGGCGGCGCCGATTCCAAGGCGTGCGGCCGCTCGCCATACCAGTGCCGGATCACCGGTCGGCTCGGCGGCTGCGATGAGTAGCAGTCGGCGGGTCTGCTCGGGCAAGATGGCAAGGCGGTGCTGAAAGCTTTCCTCGATGCGCCCGGAAAGCCTTAGCGCACTAGGCATCCCAAATCCGCCGGCCAGCTCGTGGTCGGTCAGATCGCGAGGAAGTTCCAGAAGGGCAAGCGGGTTGCCGCGAGTCTCTGCAACGAACTGATCGCGGACCCGCTCATCCAGCGGCGCGGTCCACGCTAGGTCCAGCAGCGCCCGGGCATCGCCATTGCGCAAACCGCTGACTTCCATCTTCGGTAACTTGGTGAATTCGGGGTCGGCAGTACGCGTCGCCATGATCAAGGCAACCGTTTCGGCGCCCAGCCGGCGGGCCACAAACGCCAGTGCCTCCGTCGAGGCACGATCGACCCACTGCAGATCGTCGATCATGCAGACGAGGGGCTGATTCTCGGCGGCGGCGGAAACCAGGCCCAACACCGCCAGCCCGAGCAGCAGTCTGTCCGGGGTGGGCCCGGCGCTCAGGGCGAACGCAGTACTCAGCGCATCGCGCTGGGGTGCCGGGAGATCGTCGAGGCGATCCAGCAGCGGTGCGCACAGCTGGTGCAGCGCTGCGTATGCAAGCTCCATCTCGGACTCGATACCCGCCGCGCGCACCAGGCGGCAGCCGGACACTCGGCTCGCTATATAGTCCATCAGCGCCGACTTGCCTACGCCCGGCTCGCCATGCAGCACCAGCACTCGGCTCTCCCCCGACCGCACCGCCTGCAGAACTCCGTCCAGCAGGGTGCACTCAGTGCGGCGGTTGATCAGGTCCATGACATGCACATGGTCGCATCTTCACCGTCACCAGACGTGTTTTTCCTAGCCGTGGACTGTGGAAGATCCCCAGGAGACCGGCACATACCGACCGATCGACGCCAGCCGATGCACGTAGGTGCGATTTGAAGAACGGGTAGCAGGGGCGCATGAAGGAGCACGTGGCTGCCCACTCGATGCCGCGGCGAAGCGGTCAGCCATACAGCCGCACTCCGCCGATTGCCGCCGCTCTGCTCCAAGCTGACCCAAATGGAAGCCCTGGAGCGCGACGCCATTGTCCGTAGCCTGCAAGACAACGGCGGCAACAAGCAAGAAGCCGCACGCGCCCTCGGAATGTCACGCGCCACCATCCCCCGCAAGATACACGACTACGGCATCGCGTAACGCCCTTGTCGGTCCAAAAGCATTAGCTAACAATGATCGTCGCGAAGCGCCGTGTCCTTCGGCATTTGCTCCCATACGCTCCGGGTAGCTAAAGGTCGATGTGGTGCTGGCCCCGCAACCCATTGCGGCAACCCGAAGAGAGGCTGACCCTTGCCAATTCGCACCGCGCGACCGCCTCGACAAATAGCTGCCAGGTCTCGGCCAACCATGCGAATGCCGTTGCGAATACCCCACCTGTACACAGTTTTTCGTTGCGCTGCTCGTGATGCTCGAAATACTCGGCGAATCACCCGGGTGAATCAGTTCGCCGGGTGATGACCACTCACCCCACGTCAAAGAATGCTGGCTTAACAGCTGGCGAGCGGACGGTACGTGGAGCCGGCCACGTTTTCGGATCTGCGTCCGGGGCCGCATAAGCGAGCAACGGGTCGCGATGACGGAGACGACCTGGCCGCGTTGACCACCGCGGAACGCCATCACCACAAATTGGAGAAAACCAGATGAAGCGTCGCCAATTTCAACGTTCGCGTGCTGAATACAGCGCCGGCGCCGCGCGGACACCATGGCTGCCGCATCGAATGCGGGACGCCGTCGCCTTTGCTCGGCGTTGGGCGCATCGGAAAGCAGATGCCGCGATGGACACCGTCCCAGCGATCGAGGACCAACTTCACGCGCTGCAGCCCATCTGCAGTGCCCAGCGGGTGTCGACCGGCATTACGTGCGGTGCGCCGGCGGTGGCGGTCGCCGAGGTGCACGCCATCGACGGATGCGACCAGATAGGGCTAACCCCAGACGGCGACCTCGTCGAGACGCTCTGCCACGCCTGCCTGGCTACTGTGCGATGGGCGATGGCGACCTACGTGGGCGACAAACGCGAGATGGCGTCCCGATGCGGCACCACCCACCCGGTATGCAGCACCTGCGGGCGTCCCGCTGGATACCTGCGCAGTGTCTTCGCTGTGCGCCCGATCGGGCCCAAGGGGCTGCCATCATGACCCGACTACGCATGGCCTCCCTGTTTGTGGCTGTGGTGGCCGGTGATTACGCGGCCTTCATGTTGATCGACGGTCAGCTAATCGATTTCGGCGTCGCCGCCGCCATTTGTGCGGGATCCTCGGTCGCGGCGGGGCTGATCGCCTACGCCTGCAGGCGACGCCGCAAGGCGGTGGCGCGGGGACGAGCGGCCGTCTGGGAGCGCCGTGACCAGCAGGCGGTCGCCGCCGGACAACAGTGCCCGGTATGCGGAGGCGCGCGCCAAAAACCAAGTGACTCACCCAGATTCGTTGACCGGCAGGGCGCGCGCTTATGCGGGGCATGCGCCGGTCCTCAACCCAGAGCCGGCACGATGAGTCCGCGGCCGGTTTCGGCGCCAGTTCTGATAAGTGAGCAACCCGAACGGGTGCGCCGATCGACGGCGAGTCCCGCCTTGGCGTCACGTGAATCCGGTTGGGGGCGTGGAGCACCCGATGACCCCGGCGTGGAAGTGTTGACATGAGCGCACCCGCCACCGCCACCGCGTCGGGTTCACCGCGCCCCGGTCTAAGAGCACCCAGGGCACAAAAAGCTCGACGGTACCCGTTCCGCGCGGGCGCCGTCGTGGACGTCATCCAGGACGGTCCGAGCATGGCCGGGCGCATCGTCTGGCTGGGCGCCCGGCTGATGATCCGGCCCACGTTGAGCGTGGGCAGCTATCTGCCCTCGGCGCCGTGGCCATGGGGCGTCGTCGAGTTCGCCGCCCGCGCCATCACGCCGCAACTGGGCACGGTGCGCGCCGGCATCGCGCTGGCGCACTGCACCGCACAGCTAATCCGCGCCGCCGGAGTGCTACCTGCCGACGGCACCGGCCGGGTCGTGCTGTATCTGCACGGCGGGGCGTTCCTCACCTGCGGCCCCTACTCGCACGGCCGACTGGTGAGCATGCTGTCCAGTTTCGCCGACAGCCCCGTACTGGTGCCCAACTACCGCAAGATTCCCAAACATTCGATCAGCGAGGCGATCGACGACTGCTACGACGGCTACCGGTGGCTGCGCCGACAAGGCTATGAGCCGGACCAGATCGTGCTGGCCGGCGATTCCGCCGGCGGCTACCTGGCGCTAGCGTTGGCCCAACGCCTGCTCGAGTGCGGTGAGCAGCCCGCAGCGCTGGTGGCCATGTCACCGCTGCTGCAACTGGCCACCCAACCCAAAACGACCCACCCCAACATCGGCTCGGATGCGATGTTTCCGCCCAGAGCGTTCGACGCCTTCCACGGCTTGATCACCCGCGCCGCAGCACACCCCGACGCCAACGGGCATTCCGACGCGCTCTACGAGCCGCTCGATCACATCCAACCCGGCCTGCCGCCCATGTTGATCCATGTATCCGGTTGCGAGGTGCTGCTTCACGACGCGCAGCTGGCGGCCCAACGACTGGCCACCGCCGGTGTGCCCGTCGATGTTCAGGTGTGGCCGGGCCAAATCCACGTGTTCCAACTCGCCGCGCCGATGATCCCCGAAGCCACCCGCTCACTGCGCCAGATCGGCCGCTACATCCGCGAAGCGACCGGATAACCAAGGGACCCTGAGGTTATCGAAGATGGATTTCGGGGCGTTGCCACCAGAAATCAACTCCGGCCGCATGTATTTCGGGCCCGGCTGCGGGTCGATGCTGGCCGCCGCCGCAGCCTGGGACGGGCTGGCCGAAGACCTGCATTTTACGGCTGGCTCCTATCAGTCGGTGATCTGGGACCTGACCGGCGCAGCATGGCTGGGTCCTTCGTCGGCGTCGATGGCGGCAGCGGTGGGCCGTATATCGAGTGGATGACGACGACTGCTGCGCTGTGCGAGCAGACCGCCAGCAATGCCAGGGCCGCCGCAGCCGCCTACGAGGCCGCGTTTGCGATGGCGGTGCCCCCGCCGATGATCGCAGCCAACCGCGCGCAGCTGATGGCGCTGATCGCGACGAACATCCTCGGCCAAAACACCCCGGCGATTGCGGCTACCGAAGCCGCCTACGGCGAAATGTGGGCCCAAGACGCCGGGGCAATGTATGAGTATGCTGCCGCGTCCGCTGCCGCTTCGGCGTTGCCGCCGTTCACCTCGCCCCCGGCCACCACAAATCCAGCCGGGGTCGCCGGCCAGGCTGCTGCAGTTGCCCACGCCAGCGCCACGTCGGCCGGCACGGGCACCCAGACCATCATGTCGACGGGCTCGCAGCTGCTCTCCGCCGTACCCAATGCACTTCAGGGACTTGCGCTGCCTTTACCGGCCGCCGCGCAATTGCTGAGCTTACTGAGCCCGGTGAACCTGACCGTTGCGTCGGCGTCGACGGCCATCACGTCGACGGGCATGGCCGGGTCGTATGCGGGCCTGGGATATGCGGTGCACTACGACCCCGAAGGTGCCAGCAAGATGGATGCCATACTGGCACGTTTGGGGGCGGTTCCGGGAGGCTCAGGAACA
>Ga0210405_10005758_pt1 | contig 11215 bp, 13 predicted proteins | sample IncBWH11MmetaG_FD_155492 | JGI IMG/M metagenome (GOLD analysis project Ga0210405, IMG submission 155492) | Forest soil microbial communities from Barre Woods Harvard Forest LTER site, Petersham, Massachusetts, United States - Inc-BW-H-11-M | ecosystem: Environmental > Terrestrial > Soil >... | reverse complement strand
CACCAATCTCGGCCTCACCTCCCGCGTGCAGCGCGCCCAAGAGGCAGCCCGCCACGCCTGACCGACACCAAACGGTCCTAACGGGGTTGGTGACGCCCTATTCTTGGCGCAGCGGTAGTCCGAACCCATGGATCGGCGGTATCGGATGACGGCGGCAACGTTGTGCCGGACGTGTGGCACTGAATTGCGGGTGAGCGCCAAGTTCTGTGATGAGTGCGGTGCGCCGATCACAGCGACCACCAGACAGGCCGAGTACAAGCAGGTCACGGTTCTCTTCGCCGACGTGGTGCATTCGACGGACATCGCCGCGAAGGTGGGTGCGGAGCGATTGCGCGAGATGATGGCCGACCTCGCCGACCGCTGCGCGGCGGTGGTGCAGCGCTACGGCGGCACGGTGGATAAATTCACCGGCGACGGCATCATGGCCATCTTCGGGGCACCGACCGCGTTGGAGGATCATGCCTACAGAGCCTGCCTGGCGGTGTTAGACATCCAGGCACAGACGGCCAAGCTGGCCGCCGAGCTTGAAGCACGCGACGGCATCGCCCTGCAGCTGCGGGTCGGACTGAATTCGGGTCAGGTGATCGCCACGGCGGCCCCGGCATGTTCGCGATCCGGGCGGTGCTGGCGTCGACGATGAGTTCGGCTTGGGGCGTGTACTCCGGTTACGAGCTTTTCGAGCACCGGCCGGTGCGCGAAGGCAGCGAGGAGTACCTGAACTCGGAGAAGTACGAGCTGCGCCCCCGCGATTTCGAGGCGGCGCTGGCCGATGGCGAATCGCTGGAGCCATTCCTGAACCGGCTCAACGAGATTCGCCGGGTACATCCCGCGCTGCATCAACTGCGCACCATCAAGTTCCACTACCCCGACAACGAGGCGATCATCGCCTACAGCAAGTTCGACCCGGTCACCGGTGATCAGGTGCTGATGGTGGTCACGCTCAACGCCTTCGGCCCCGAAGAGACCACGCTCTGGCTGGACATGGCCGCGCTGGGCATGGAGCCCTACGATCGGTTCTGGGTGCGCGAGGAGATCACCGGAGAGGAATACCAATGGGGACAATCGAATTTCGTGCGCATCGAACCCGCCAAGGCGGTGACTGACGTGCTGAACATGCCCCAGATACCGGCCGACCAACGACTGAAGCTACTGCGTAGGGAGTGACGGAAATGTCGCGGACCAACCAACTCATCAGCCCGCACCTGCGGCCGCCTACGGCCGACCTGAACCGCTTGCTGGCCGGCGAGCACCACGACCCGCATTCGATCCTGGGCGCCCACGAATACGGCGACCACACGGTGGTGCGGGCCTACCGGCCCCATGCTGTCCAGGTGGCGGCCCTGGTCGGCGGCGAGCGCTACGTGTTCAGCCACATCGAGTCCGGACTGTTCGCGGTGGCGCTGCCGTTCACCAACCTGGCTGACTACCGGCTGGAGATCAGCTACGAAGGCGGCGGCGATTCGCCGGTTGTCCACACGGTGGCCGACGCGTATCGGTTCCTGCCCACGCTGGGCGAGGTCGACCTGCACCTGTTCGCCGAGGGCCGCCACGAACGACTGTGGGAGGTGCTCGGCGCGCATCCGCGCACCTTCACCACACCCGACGGCGTGGTGAACGGGGTGTCGTTCGCGGTGTGGGCGCCGAACGCCAAGGGCGTCAGCCTGATCGGAGAGTTCAACCACTGGGACGGTAACGAGGCCCAGTTGCGTGTGCTGGGGTCGACGGGCGTCTGGGAACTGTTCTGGCCGGATTTCCCGGTGGGCGGGCTGTACAAGTTCCGGGTACACGGTGCCGACGGGGCGGTCACCGACCGCGCCGACCCGATGGCCTTCGCCACCGAGGTGCCGCCGCAGACGGGGTCGCGGGTGACCGAGAGCTCCTACACCTGGAGCGACGAGGCGTGGATGGCCCAGCGCGCTCAGCTCAACCCGGTGTTCGAGCCGATGAGCACCTACGAGGTGCACCTGATGTCGTGGCGACCCGGCCGCAGCTTTCGTCAACTCGCCGACGAACTCACCAATTACGTTGTCGAACACGGCTTCACGCATGTCGAGCTGATGCCGGTGGCCGAGCACCCGTTCGGCGGGTCGTGGGGCTATCAGGTCACCTCGTACTACGCGCCGACGTCACGGCTGGGCACGCCCGACGACTCCCGCTACCTGGTGGACAAGCTGCACCAGGCCGGCATCGGTGTGATCGTCGACTGGGTACCGGCGCACTTCCCGAAAGACGCGTGGGCGCTGGGACGGTTCGACGGCACAGCCCTCTACGAGCACTCCGACCCGCGGCGTGGTGAACAGCTCGACTGGGGCACTTACGTTTTCGACTTCGGCCGCGCCGAGGTACGCAACTTCTTGGTGGCCAACGCGCTGTACTGGCTGCAGGAGTACCACGTCGACGGTCTGCGGGTGGACGCGGTCGCCTCGATGCTCTACCTGGACTACTCACGGCCGGCGGGCGAGTGGACGCCGAATGTCTACGGTGGCCGGGAGAACCTCGAGGCGGTGCAGTTCCTGCAGGAGATGAACGCCACCGTGCACAAGATCGCGCCCGGCATCGTCACCATCGCCGAGGAATCGACGTCATGGCCCGGCGTCACCCGCCCGACAAACCTTGGCGGGCTTGGCTTTTCCATGAAGTGGAACATGGGCTGGATGAACGACACCCTCGACTACATCAGCCATGACCCGGTGCATCGCAGCTACCACCACCACGAGATGACGTTCTCGATGCTCTACGCGTTCAGCGAGAACTATGTGCTGCCGATCAGCCACGACGAAGTCGTGCACGGCAAGGGCACGTTATGGGGCCGGATGCCCGGCAACGACCACGTCAAGGCGGCCGGGGTGCGAGGCCTGATCGCCTACCAGTGGGCCCATCCGGGGAAGCAATTGCTGTTCATGGGGCAGGAATTCGGGCAGCGCGCCGAGTGGTCCGAGGAACGCGGCGTGGATTGGTACCAGCTTGACGAGAACACCTTCTCCGACGGCATCCTGCGGATGGTGTCCGACATCAACGGCATCTACCAGACCCGGCGCGCGCTGTGGTCCCGCGACACCAGCCCGGAGGGCTACTCCTGGATCGACGCCAACGACTCGGCCAACAACGTGTTGAGCTTCCTGCGGTTCGGCGACGACGGCTCGATCCTGGCGTGCGTGTTCAACTTCTCCGGTTCCGAACACACCCGCTATCGGCTGGGGTTGCCCCATGCGGGCAGCTGGCGCGAGGTGCTCAACACCGACGCGACGATCTACAACGGCACCGGGGTGGGCAATTACGGCGCGGTGGAAGCCACCGACGAGCCGTGCCACGGACGCACCGCCTCCGCGGTGATGGTGCTCCCGCCACTGGCCGCGCTGTGGTTCGAGCCGGCCTAGGACGCTGCTGATTTAAGTGGTCTGGTGTCGGCGTGCCTGCACCGGGTTGGCGCGGGTGTGCCGTGAGGATCGGTGTGTGGCTTTGGGGCATGAGAATCGGCAGGGCCGGTTCGATGATGTGATGCTGCTGGTGGGCGATCAACTGGTCGAGGGCAGTATCTATCGGCTGCTGGCCGAGCACGGTGGCGCGTTGTTCGGGGACGAGTACTTCGCGGATTTGTTCAAGCGTTCGGAGCTGGGACGCCCGACGGTGCCGGCGCGGGTGGTGGCCACGGTGATGTTGCTGCAGGCCTATGAGGGATTGTCGGATCGGGAGGCCTGTGACCGGTTGGCGTTTGACCTGCGGTGGAAGGCCGCTGCCGGTTTGACGGTGGGCGCGGGATCGTTTCACCCCACGGAGCTGGTCGGGATGCGCAACCGGCTGCGCGCCTCTGATCTGCCGCGACGGTTGTTCGACGATGTCAACACCACCGCGGCCGCGGCGCGGTTGTTGCGGGGGCGGCGCCGGGTCATCGATTCCACCCCGCTGTTTGACGCGGTGGCCACCCAGGACACGGTGATTCAGCTGCGCGCAGCGATCCGCAAAGTGCTGGCGGGCGCCGATCGGGTCGACCCGTAGCTGGCCGCCGAGGTCCGCACGGCACTCACGCGTGACGATGATTACGCCACCCTGGGGAAACCGCCGTGCGACTGGGATGACCCGAAAGCCCGTGAAGCGCTGGTGGATGCGTTGGTGCGCGACGCCCAAGCAGCTTTGGCCACGCTGGATGGTCACGAGGTTCACGGGCCGCTGGCTGAGGCCGCCGAGCTGCTGGGTTGGTGGCCGGCCAAGACGTCGAAGCCGGCGAGGACGGGGTGTTTCGCATCGCCCGCACGGTGGCCCGGGATCGGCTGATCTCCACCGTCGACGTCGAGGCCCGCCACGGGCACAAGTCACGGGCGCGGACCTTCGATGGCTACAAGAGTCACTTCAGTGTGGATCCCGACGACGAGTTGATCACCAACGTGGCGGTGACCGCCGCCAACACCGCCGACCGTGAGGTCATCGACGAGCTGCTGGACGAACCGGCCACCGGCGCACCTGCCGCCGCCACCGAACCGGCTACCGCCGAGGACAACGATAGCGACTCGCAGGGCGGCTCGGAGTCGAAAGACTTTGAGGTGTACGGGGATTCGGCCTACGCCGGCGGGGCCACCCTGGATGAGCAGACCCAACGGGGCCACGACATGCGCACCAAAGTGCCCCCGGTGCGCAACGCCAACGGCTATTCCAAAGACACGTTCAGCATCGACCTGGCCGCCGGCACCGTCACCTGCCCGGCCGATCACAGCGTGTCCATCCGCGAAGGTCGCCGTCACCGCTCCGCCCGATTCGGTGCACTGTGTCGGTCCTGCCCGCTACGGGCGGCCTGCACGACAGCCCGTGACGGTCGGGTGATCAGCATCCACCCCCATGAAGGCGCTCTGCAGCACGCCAAAGCCCGCCAGAAAGACCCGGCCTGGCAGCAGGATTACCGGGCGAATCGGCCCGTGGTGGAACGCAAGATCGGCCACTTCACCCGCCGCCCCTGGGGCGGCCGAAAAGCCCGCTGCCGCGGACGAACCCGCATCCTGACCGACATCCTGACCCGAGCCAGCGCCATCAACCTCGCCCGCCTGGCCGCCCTGGGCCTACACCAGGACGCCAACGGCTGGGCAATCGCCTGACGCGGACCCGATCGTCAGCGAATACAACCACCGATAAAACAACGCCGTCCACCAAACACCACTTCGGCCACACCGGACCCACCGGCACGCCAACCCACAAAGGGCACTACATCAGCGGGCTCCTCGCGTTTCCTGGGTGAACAGTTTCCGGGCGAGCAGACGAAAAAGATGAGATGCGTTGAGGACGTCCAGGTCGAACAACATTGCCGGTGGCCCCGCCGAGGTGGTCACGAGACGAGGCGCATTAGCGCGTCATTGCGAGGACCGAGGCCAGCAGCATCATGCGTCCGCTGGCTTGGCGGTCGATGCGGCGACCTCCTGGTACAGCTTGGCGGTCTGCAAGGCGATGCTGGTCCAGTCGAAGTCGGAGATGGCGCGTTGCCGGCCGGCCTCGCCCATCGCGTTAGCCCGCTCCGGATCGCGGGCCAGCGTTGTTGAGCGCATCGGCCAGCGCGTTCGGCTCGTCCGGCGGCACCAGCAGGCCGGTCTGGCCGTCTGCAACCACCTCCGGGATGCCGCCCACATTGAGGCGACGACCGGTCCCGCAGGCCATCGCCTCCAGGTTGACGATGCCGAGCGGCTCGTACAGCGACGGGCAGACGAACGCGGTGGCGTGGCTGAGCAGCTGGATCACCTCGTGCCGGTTCAGCATGCCCTCGATCCAGATCACCCCGGATCGGGTGGCGCGCAAGGTGTTGACGAGGTCGGTCACCTCCTGTGCGAGTTCGGGCGTGTCCGGTTGCCCGGCGCACAGCACGAGCTGCACCTCGGGGTCGAGCTGGGCAGCCGCGCGCAGCAGCACCGGTACGCCCTTCTGCCGGGTGATACGTCCCACGAAGACCACGCTGGGTCGATTGGGGTCGACGCCGTACTGCTCGAGCACGTCGATGTCGGGGTCTGGGGCGTACTGCTGGGCATCGATCCCGTTGTGGATCACCCGCACCTTCTCCGGGTCCACCGAGGGATCACCCGCACCTTCTCCGGGTCCACCGAGGGGTAGGTGGACAGCACGTCGGCCTTCATTCCGTTGGACACCGCGATGACCGCCGCGGCGCTCTCCACGGCGTCGCGCTCGCACCAGGACGACAGCGCGTAGCCGCCGCCGAGCTGTTCGACCTTCCACGGTCGAAGCGGCTCAAGCGAGTGCATGGTCAACACGTGCGGGATGCCGTAGACCAGCGATGTCAGGTGTGCGGCCATGTTGGCGTACCAGGTGTGGGAGTGCACCAGGTCGACGTTGCCCATGGCGGCCACCATCGACAGTCCCGTGGAGATCGTCTGCAGCGCAGGGTTGGCGTTCTTCAGGTGGTCCCATGGCCGGTGTGCCACCGCGGTCGGCCGGTCGGCGCCCTGGCAGTGCACGGTCAGGTCCACGTGCTTGGACAGCTCCTTGGCCAGGTACTCCACGTGCACGCCGGCGCCGCCGTAAACCTCAGGCGGGTACTCCCTCGTGCACAGTGCGACCTTGAGTCGGTCACCTGTCTGGTCGGGCCGGCTCACTTGGTGACCTCCTGGCTCTTGCCGACGACGGTCACGCCGCCGTCGGAGACAACGAATCCGCGCTCCCGGTCGTGGTCTTTGTCCACCCCCACCTGCGCCCCTTCGGGTACCACCACGTCCTTGTCGATGATCGCGTTCTGTACCACGGCGTTGGCGCCGATGACCGTGTTGTCCATGATCACTGAGCGTTCCACGATGGCGTAGTCCTCTATCCGCACGCCGGGGGACAGCACTGACTCGCGCACCAGCGCCCCAGAGACGATGACGCCGTTGGAGACCACGCTGTTGACCGCATGGCCGACCCGCTCGCCGTCCTCGTGCACGAACTTCGCCGGTGGGTGCGGCGGGATGTGGGTGAGGATCGGCCACTGACTGTTGTACAGGTTGAATACCGGGACGACAGCGCACAGGTCCATGTGCGCGTCGTAGTAGGAGTCCAACGTTCCAACGTCCCGCCAGTAGCCGGCGTCGGCGGGGTCGGCACCGGGCACCTCGTTGCGCTGGAAGTCGTAAACCTGCGCCATGCCCCGGTCCACCATCATCGGCATGATGTTGCCGCCCATGTCGTGCTTGCTGGACTCTTCGGCGGCGTCCTTGCGCAGTGCCTCGACCAGCACGTCGGCGGAGAAGAGGTAGTTCCCCATCGACACGAACGTCTCGTCGGGCCGACCTGGTAAGCCCGGCGGGTCGAGCGGCTTCTCCAGGAACGCCTCCACCTGCAGCCCGTCGGAGGCGGTCTTGATCACGCCGAAGGCGCTGGCCTCCTTGCGGGGCACCGGAATGCCGGCCACCGTGGCGCCCGCGCCACTGTCGAGGTGCTGCGCGATCATCTGCCTCGGGTCCATGCGGTAGACGTGGTCGGCGCCGAACACGATGACCAGATCCGGCTTGTCGTCGTGGATCAGGTTCAGCGACTGGTAGATCGCATCGGCGGAGCCGGTGTACCACTGCGGGCCGAGGCGTTGTTGGGCGGGCACCGGGGTCACGTAGTTGGCGAGCAGGCTGCTCATCCGCCAGGTCGTGGTGATGTGGCGGTCCAAGCTGTGGCTCTTGTACTGGGTGAGCACCGCGATCCGTAGCACCCCGGCGTTGACCAGGTTGGACAACGCGAAGTCGATCATTCGATACAGTCCGCCGAAGGGGACGGCTGGCTTGGCCCGGTCGAGGGTCAGCGGTGAGAGGCGCTTGCCCTCACCGCCGGCGAGCACGATGCCGAGCACCCGTGGATCGGCCATCTGACGTCTCCTTCAGTTAGACGCTTCAGTTTGGATGCGTTGGGTGCGCTATCGCCGATCTTGCGGGCCTCCTGCTGGATCCGGGCCAGGTGGTCCGGACCGGCGAACGACTCGGTGGGCACCGAAGGCTCGAGTCTGCTCGAAGCAGCGCTGCGCGGAAATCCACGTCACGAACTTACAGCGGTTCGCGCCCTGCCAGCGAGATCGGGAGAGGCGACGATCTCCGCAGCACCCTGGTATCGCGTCGACTGCCGGTTCCGGCATTCGATGGCGGCGTCGGGATCCTCCGGCGGCTTACCGTTTCGGGTCGGAGATGATCTGCGCCGCCGCCGGTTCCCGCGGCCGGCGTGACGGAAGAGTTGCTGGAGCGTCCAGTCCGGGCACGTCGGCACGGGAGCGGACGGGTCGCCCGCGGGTGGTTCCGGGTCGGGCGGCTCGCACTCGGATGACCATCGGTTACGCCTGAATGCGTATGGGCAGATCATGCTGAAACACGCGCGCCGGAGCATTTCTGAGATCAATTCCGCCACCGAACGCATCGCCGCGCTGCGCGATCCCGATAGCGGTACGGTGCGGTTGGCGTTCCTGCATTCGCTTGCCAGTTGGCTTGTTCCCGATCTCCTGCGCAGATTTCGGAGTGCAGCGCCGCAGGTCCAGTTCACCCTCAGTCAGGCCGCGGCGTACGAGATGGTGGAGTTCCTGGCGCGCGGGCACGTTGATCTGGCAATCACCACACCCGGCCTGACGGAGCCGGGTTTGGATGGCACCAGCTGCCGATCGAGCGCCTGTGCCTCGTGGTTCCGCGCGATCACCGCTTTGCCAAGCGCGCCAGATTGCGCCTCGCCGAAGCCGCCGACGAACCGTTCATCGCATCGGGCGAGAAATTTGCAATGCGTGCAGGTATCCACGCTCAAAGCGCTCGAGGGTGACCCGAACTGGGTGGCCAGCGTCGAGGAGCTGATCGACTACGATCGAACCGAACACGTGCCGACACGGACCGGGGCGCGCCCGGACGGGTCAGACACAGAGCAGCTGGAAGTATGTCACCCGGTGTCCGAAGCAAGCCCAGCATCCTGGTGATGGGCGAAGCGCTGGTGGACGTTGTGACCCGCGGCGACGATGTCGACGAGCACGTGGGAGGCAGCCCGGCGAACGTCGCATTCGGTCTGGGGCGCCTCGGGCACGACGTTGCTCTGGCCACCTGGATCGGCGCCGACCGCCGGGGCAAGCGGATCGCCAGGGCGTGTCGGCGCGCCGATGTCGAGCTCGTTCCTGGCAGCGACAAGGCGCCGCGGACCTCGGTGGCCAACGCCGAGATCGACGGAGAGGGACACGCCACCTATAACTTCGACCTCACCTGGGTGCTACCGACCCTGCCCCATATCAGCGAGGTCGACCACGTGCACACGGGAAGCATCGCGGCGACCCTTGAACCGGGCGGCGCGCAGGTGGTCGGTGCGCTCAAGGCCACTCACGGGGATGCCACCATCTCCTATGACCCCAATGCGCGGCCCACCCTGATGGGCGATCCCCAGGATGCCCGAAACCGCGTGGAGGAGATCGTCGTTCTGTCCGATGTCGTCAAGGTCAGCGACCAGGACGTCGAGTGGTTCTACCCGGATCGCGCCATCGACGACGTCGTGCAGGACTGGCTGGCCATGGGGCCGTCCTTGGTGGTGGTCACCCGCGGGGGCAAGGGCGCGACGTTCGCTGTGCGCGGTGCCGACCCGGTCCTGGCCGCCAGTGCCGACGTACAGATGGTGGACACGGTGGGGGCCGGAGACTCGTTCATGGCGGGCCTGCTCTCGGGCCTGCTGGATGCGGGCCTTCTGGGCGGCGAAGGTGCCCGTGTCAAGCTCGGGCAGGCCGCACCCGGCGATGTGCTCCCGGCTGTGCAGCGGGCCATCGCAACGTCCGGCGTGACCGTCAGCCGCGCCGGCGCCTACGCCCCTACCCGCAAAGAACTCGAAACCGTCCACTGATCCGCGAACATTCGGGATGTTCGCCTGAGTCCGGGCTGATTCCACAACGACTACCATTCTTTGCCGGCCTCTGCGGCTTCCAAGATGTGGTGCGCTTCGCGAATGTCCTTGTAGGAGAGGACGCGCGACGGCTTGGCTTCGAGTCGACCGTCGGCGACCTGCGCCGCGATGTCGTGCCGCGGCACGTCTGACCGGTTGCGTTCACTCTCGACGGAGTGACCTACGAGATCGACCTTTCGACAAAGAATGCCAACAAACTCCGCACGGCGTTCGAGCCCTGGATCGAAGCCGGACGGTGACAAAGTTGAGGAAATCGACATTGATGCGTATGCCCAGACACTGATCAGATCTGCGAAGGAGCAGGTGCTGGCGCAGCAGGCAGCGTCACGTCGAACCATACATCACCTACCACCTTGCGCCCGAGTCCGCTAAAACGATGCAGGGGTTATGACGAACGAGTGGGCCGAACTGACCGGGGGGCATGGCAGGCTCCGACGCGGCCTAGGTTGGTCGACTGTGTGTATCCCGCATCGTCACGCCGCGTTTGATCAGCTGCCGGTGAACTGTGGTGTGGTCGACGCCGAGATGCGCGCCGATTTGGGCTAGGGATTTCCCGGAGGTGTAGAGCTGCGCAGCCTCAGCGATTTGGTCATCGGTAAGTCCTTGGTTGCGGATGGGGATATCCGCGTTACGGAGGAGCCGGATGAACACTGCCCTTGCTGATGTTGAAGGTGGTAGCTATGGCGGTTGAGGGTTCGCCTGCTTTGTAGCGTTCGATAATCTGGGTGATGGCGGCTGGCGACGCTGCTCAGCAGAGCAAGCGCTACGCAGATCCAGAGCTAATTGTTCCGGGGTTGCAGTTCAATGACAACAGCACCACGTTGTTCTGCTTGATCTGATACTGCTTGGTACCAAAGGGCACGGTGTCCGAGTTCTGTTGGCGGACAACGAGGCAATCGCTTTGCGGCAGCTTGTCACCGACGGTTGTGGACACCACCGGCGTAAGGCCGGCTGCCTTCAGCGCCGCTTGCACCACGGAGAATGCCTTTCCCGACATATCGGGGGAGGGACTGGCACTGGCCACACCGGTGCTGACCAGGGCTAGCGATGCCGCGATCGCCGCCAAGGCGCCTGCGGCAAGGGTCTTCCTCATGGCCTGCGGCTGTTCTTTCGGGTACATGATGCTCCATCTGTGTGGGTATTGCTGCGTTTCGATGTGGGTATATGTGATTTTACGCCTGTTTGTGTTGTTTTGTCTACGGTTTGTTGTGATCTGGTTGACATGACTGCCTCATCTCCGCCTACATCACGTCAGTCCAGCCGCCGCCGACGGGCCGGCCCCGGCACCGCCCTCGCTGGTGTGCCAGTGGTCGCCCGGTGATCCGGCCCGGCCGGCTGCTGGTGCTGGACGGCA
>Ga0210405_10005757_pt1 | contig 11216 bp, 9 predicted proteins | sample IncBWH11MmetaG_FD_155492 | JGI IMG/M metagenome (GOLD analysis project Ga0210405, IMG submission 155492) | Forest soil microbial communities from Barre Woods Harvard Forest LTER site, Petersham, Massachusetts, United States - Inc-BW-H-11-M | ecosystem: Environmental > Terrestrial > Soil >... | reverse complement strand
CGGCGGATTGGTGACTTGCGCGAAATTCTGCTTGAAGTAGGTGAACAGCGGCTTCGGCTTGTCCGACAGCGCCGAGATCGGCGTGTCGTTGCCCATCGAGCCGTTGGCTTCTTCGCCCGTGGACGCCATCGGCGTCATCAGGATGTTGATGTCTTCCTGGCTGTAACCGAACGCCTGCTGCCGATCCAGCAGCGGCAGGTTCGAGCGCATGCCCTTGGTCGGCGCGTCCGGCAATTCCTCCAGCACGATCTGGGTGCGGTCGAGCCATTCGCGATAGGGATGGCTGGCCGCCAATTGCGCCTTGATCTCGTCGTCGGGAATGAGCCGGCCCTGTTCAAGGTCGACCAGCAGCATCTTGCCCGGCTGCAGCCGCCACTTGGTGATGATCTGGTCCTCAGGGATTTTCAGCACGCCCATTTCGGAGGCCATGACGATGCGGTCGTCGCTGGTCACGAGATAGCGCGCCGGGCGCAAGCCATTGCGGTCGAGCGTGGCGCCGATCTGGCGGCCGTCGGTGAAGGCGATCGCGGCCGGGCCGTCCCACGGCTCCATGATCGCGGCGTGATATTCGTAGAAGGCGCGGCGCTGCTCATCCATCAGCGGATTGCCGGCCCAGGCTTCCGGAATCATCATCATCACGGCGTGCGGCAGCGAGTAGCCGCCCTGCACCAGGAATTCGAGGCCGTTGTCGAAACAGGCGGTGTCGCTTTGTCCTTCATAGGAGATCGGCCACAGCCGGCTGATGTCCTTGCCGTAAAGTTCCGAATGCACCGAGGCCTGCCGCGCCGCCATCCAGTTGGTGTTGCCGCGCAGCGTATTGATCTCGCCGTTGTGCGCGATCATCCGGTAGGGATGCGCCAGCGACCAGGTCGGGAAGGTGTTGGTCGAGAAGCGCTGATGCACCAGCGCCAGCGCGCTCGCGAAATCGGGCTCATGCAGGTCCGGATAATAGCTGGCGAGCTGGTCGGCGAGGAACATGCCCTTGTAGATCACGGTGCGGCACGACATCGACACCGGATAATAGCCGGCGAGGCCACGGTCGCGGCGCTGATAGATCGCCTGCGAGATCGACTTGCGCAAAATGTAGAGCCGGCGTTCGAACTCGTCTTCGTTCTTGAAGTGGGCACCACGGCCGATGAACACCTGCATGTTGGCGGGCTCTGTCGGCTTGACGGTTTCGCCGAGCGAGGAATTGTCGGTCGGCACCTCGCGCCAGCCCAGCACCGTCAGTTGCTCGGCCTTGATCTGGTCGGTGATGATGCTCTGGATGACTTTGCGCCAGGCCTTTTCCCTCGGCATGAACAGCGCGCCGACGGCGTATTTGCCGGGTTCCGGCAGCGTGAAGCCGAGCTCCTTTGCCTTGCGCGCGAAGAAAGCGTGAGGAATCTGCACCAGAATGCCGGCGCCGTCGCCCGCGCGCGGATCGGCGCCGACCGCGCCGCGATGTTCGAGATTGCAGAGAATGCTGATCGCGTCGGAGACGATCCGATGCGACTTCTTGCCCTTGATGTTGGCGATGAAGCCGACGCCGCAGGAATCCTTCTCGAGGCTGGGATCGTACATGCCCTCCGCAGCCGGCCGCCAGGTGTGCTCACGCGGATGGCGCGAAGCGTCAGCCGGTTCGGAGACCGAGGCCGCCGACAGCGCATCCGTCACGATGTTTTCGCGCTCGAACTCCGACCCGCTCATCTCAAGTCCTCTCAATAAGGCCAGGGGCCTCACCGTCGTCGTTGGCGCACCTTGGGCGTTGCGGTACCCACCGGGTCACCGCTCGTCCTTTGCGAGCCGCGATTTCCTAAATTCAGGCCCGGGCGTTCAGCGTCCCCGACGAACGGCCTTGCCTTTAATCTTTGGCGCCTCGACGCCACCTCGCGCTGCAATCCCCGTGCCGGGTTCGCGGCCGAAATTGAGACAGTGATACTGTCCTAACTCCCACCATGCCAAATTTTTTTCTATCACACAAGCGCGTGAAAGTCGCCGGGCGCCCGCTGCCGGGCCCTCCGAACCGGACAATGCAACGGGTGTGTCGCGGATTTGAGGCAAGCGCGCCGCGATCCGGCCCAAGGTCCGCCGAAATCAGGCATGAAAATTCCGGCCAGCGAGAGAGCATATAAGCTCTCGGCGCGGGGGCGCCACAGGAGCGACGGACAATGAAGCTGTTCACAGGGTGGGTGGTGTCGGCCGGGCTGGTTCTCATGGCTGTGCCTGCGAACGCGCAAGGGGCGGCGCCTCAGGACGCCGGCGGCGCTCGATCCGTCGCGGTGTCCGATTTCAGCGCGCCCTACGCGGCCATGCCGCCCGATGCGCCCGCGCCAGGTAACGCTCCCTTGCCGGGTTACGGCCCAAGGTTGCTGCCCCCGCAGGAAGTCTACACCGTCCTTCGCGAGAGCGGATACTCGCCGCTCGGGATGCCGCGGTTGCGCGGTCCGTTCTACACGATCGCGGTGATCGATCGCCGCGGCAACGACGGCCGTCTGGTTATCGATGCGCGCAGCGGGCAGATCGTGCGCTTCGTGCCGGCGTACCGGATCGGCGAAAATTTCAGTTTGAGCGGCCCGCCACGGCCGCCGGCTTCCGTGCCCAGGGTGGCAAGCCGCACGCCGCCGACGATACCGATGCCCAAGGCCGCTCCCTCGCGCCCGGACGCCGATAAGCCGGTGGTCGAGAAGCCAGCGCCCCAGCCCTCGCAGCAATCGGCCGCCGTGCAGGTCAAGCCGGCCGATACGCCGGCGGCCGCGCCCCCCGCCGTCGAGGCGAAGCCGGCCGCGCCGCCAATTCAGCCGACCCAGGAGATGCCCAAGGTGCAGGGGCTGGAGTAGCTTTTAAGGTCCTCGCGTCTGCGAGGACGACCACTGAACAAAAACGCCCCGGTTTCCCGGGGCGTTTTCGCAGGCAGCATCTGGCGCGAAGCAAGCGCGTTACGCGGCAGCCTTCTCGGCCGAGCCCTCGATCACCGGCGCGGCTTGCGCGCTGGTGGAGATCGGAATGTTGCGGGGCTTCTTGGCCTCGGGAATCTCGCGAACGAGATCGACGTGGAGCAGGCCGTTCTCAAGCGAGGCGTCTTTCACCACCACGAAATCGGCAAGCTGGAAGGCGCGTTCGAACGCGCGCGCCGCGATGCCGCGATACAGCACCTCGGACTTTTCCTTGCCGTTCTCATTGGCGGATTTCTCGCCCTTGATCGTCAGCGTGTTTTCCTTGGCGACGATCGAAAGCTCGCCTTGCGAGAAGCCGGAAACCGCAACACTGATGCGGTAGGTGTTCTCGCCGGTGCGTTCGATATTGTAGGGCGGATAACCGGGACTGCCGTCGGAGGCGGCCTGGTCGAGCAGCGAGAAGAACCGGTCGAAGCCGACGGTGGAGCGATAAAACGGAGCGAGATCGTAGGTACGCATAGGATAGTCCTCCATTGAGCGACTGTTGAATTTACCCGCCCGCCATCGGGCCGGGCTTTCGTGCTTGTGCAGCCTTGTGCTTTCGGTTTCCCGAAACACTGGTAGCGGCCTGCACGAAGGTGATATGGGAGGGGTATGAACGCGTTCAAGAGACGGCAAGCCTGCCGTTTTTTGCCGCTCCCGCCCCTTGATTTTCAGCACTTTTCACCTAGCCGGTCCGCAGCCCATGACGCTCGTCTCGACCCCCGCCAATCCCGCGCCGGAGAACGTCGTCTCCGGCACCATCAAGACGCCGGATGGCGCGGAATTGCGGTTCGCGCGCTGGGCGCCGCCGGCGGGCCGCAAGGGGACGGTTTGCGTCTTCACCGGCCGCAGCGAGCAGATCGAGAAATACTTTGAGACGGTGCGCGATTTGCGCGATCGCGGCTTCGCGGTCGCCATGATCGACTGGCGCGGGCAGGGCCATTCGTCGCGCCGCCTGCGCGATCCGCGCAAAGGCTATGTGCGCCATTTCTCCGACTATGAAGTGGACGTCGAAACCTTCGTGCAGCAGGTGGTGCTGCCGGATTGCCCGCCGCCGTATTTTGCGCTGGCGCACTCGATGGGGGGCGCGGTGATGCTGCGGGTCGCGCATGCCGGCAAGCGCTGGTTCGACCGCATGGTGCTGTCGGCGCCGATGATCGATCTTCCCGGACACCGAACGGCGTTCCCCGCGCGCGCGCTGTTGCGCGTCCTGCGGTTCGCGGGCCTCGGCGGCAATTACATCCCCGGCGGCGGTGACGCGCTGACCGGCTCGGAGTCGTTCGTCAACAATCCCCTGACCAGCGATCCCGTGCGCTACGCCCGCAACGCCGCGATTATCGAGGAAGATCCGACGCTGGGCCTTGGGTCGCCGACGGTGGCCTGGGCTGATACCGCTTTCTCCGCGATGCACGGCTTTCGCGCCTCGAACTATCCCGTGGAGATTCGTCAACCGATCCTGATGCTCGCTGCCTCCAACGACACCATCGTCTCGACACCGGCGATCGAGGAGTTCGCCTATCACCTGCGGGCCGGCTCGCACCTGGTCATCGCCGGCTCCAAGCACGAGATCCTGCAGGAGCAGGACCGCTATCGCGCGCAATTCTGGGCGGCGTTCGACGCCTTCGTGCCGGGCACCCCGCTGTTCGGGTGAATGAGGAAGAGTGCGCTGCCAACTGCCGCAGTAAGTCGTCATGCCCCGCGAAAGCGGGGCATCCAGTACGCCGCGGCCTCTCGATGGGATCACTGACGCCGGTGTCTACTGGGTCACCCGCCTTCGCGGGTGACGACACCTTTGGCGTGTCGGAAGCCTCCTCTCAAGACACCAAGGCTTTAAAAACCGCGCTCCCCGCCAGATAGATCCCGAGAAAAATCATCGAAATCAGAAACCAGCGGCGGAAAGTCTCCGGCTGCATCCGCAAGCGCACCGCCTGTCCGATCACCATGCCGGTGAATGAGCACGCCAATGCTATGACGCCGGGCAATGCAGTCGATTCATCGAGTAATCCCGCAGTTGAGAGGTTGAAGGCCAATGCCAGGGTCGCGACGGTGAAGAACACGCCGAGCGCTTGCACCAGTTCGTCCTTTTCCATGCCGATCGCCTGAAAGAACGGCATCGACGGAATGACCTGCACGCCGGTTGCGGCGGAAATGACGCCGGTGATCAGGCCCACGATGCCGCCCATCCATTTTTCATTCCGACGGGCGACACGGAGCCTGGCTTTCCGCAGTCCGATAATCGCATAAATCACCAGCAACAAGCCGAGAACGATGGTGCTGTAGCGCGCATATGGGCCGGTCATCGCTCCCGCGTTCAACCAGATGCCCGCCGCCGTACCGAGCAACAGCGGCCACAGCCGCCGCATGATGTCGCGCAGGTACGGACCGCCGAAGGTCTGCCAGATGTTGGTGAGAATGGCAGGCATGATGACGATGGCGAGCGCATGCACCGGCGGCATCGCGACCGCGAGCAGGCCCATCGACACCGTCGGCAGGCCAAGCCCGATCACGCCCTTGACGAAGCCCGCCAGAAGGAACGCCGCGGCGATGAAAAGCAGGAAGGGGTCGAACATGACGTCACATTGACCGATCGTCCGGATCGGCACAATCTGGAGCTTGTTGAATTAGCCTTCGGCCATGACGAAGGCAGAGGGTTGGACGATCCGCCATGCGTTTCGATCTGGTTGATCTTCAGCTGTTTATCGCGGTTGCGGACTCGGGCAGCATCACGCATGGCGCGCTGCGCGCCCATCTTGCTCTCGCATCCGCCAGCGCCCGGATCAAGGGCCTCGAAGCCGCCCTTGGGGTTGCGCTCGTGAAGCGGCGCCGCCGCGGCATCGAGCTGACGGCTGCGGGCGAAAGCCTCCGCGATCATGCCCGGCTGATCATGCATGACGTCGAGAACATGCGCGGCGATCTTGCCGCTTTCGCCAGCGGCGTCAGGGCCAGCGTGCATCTGCTCGCCAACACCTCCGGGCTTTCGGAGCATCTGCCGAAGGCGCTCGCGGCATTCCTGCGCGAACATCCCGACATCAGCCTCGATGTCGAGGAACGCGAAAGCACCGATATCGTCACGGCGATTGCCAGCGGCGCGGCCGATATCGGCTTTGCCGCCGAGCACGCTTTGCCGGAAAATTTTGAGCGGTTTCCGTTCAGCGAGGACCGGTTGATGCTGGTGGCGCCGCGGCGCGGCGATTTCGCCAACCGCCGCGGAATCGATTTTCTGGAGGTGACGGATCGTGACTTCGTCGGACTGACCAATTCGACCCCACTTCAGCTTCATGTCGCAAGGCATGCCGCGCGGCTCGGCGTGCGGTTGCGTTTTCGGGCGCGATTGAGGGATTTCGATGCGATCTGCCAGATGGTGGCCGCTGGCGTCGGCATTGCGGTAATGCCGGAGGCCGCCGCCAGGCGCTGCGCGCGATCGATGCCGATCGCGATACTTTCCATCCGTGACGCCTGGGCCAACCGGAAGCTCGCAATCTGCGCCCGCAGCTTCAAGACGTTGCCAAGACCGGCAAAGCTGCTGGTGGAGCATCTGCGCAAGACGGCAAGATAGGTCTCACTGTAACCAGCTCGTCATGCCCGGCCTTGTGCCGGGCATCCACGTCTTAACGGTGTCAACAAGATAAAGACGTGGATGGCCGGGACGAGCCCGGCCATGACGGAGGTGAGGTGTACGTCGCGAGTTTCACTTCTCCGTGGTGACGCCGGCGTCCTTGATCACCTTGGCCCACTTCTCGATCTCGGTTCCGATAAAGCCGTGAAAATGCTCCGGGCTGTCGCCGATCAGCGTGGCGCCCTGGCTGGCGAGTTTTTCCTTGACGGTGGGATCTCGCATCGCTTCGGTCGCGATCCGGTTCAGCGCCGCGACGACGGCCGCGGGCGTACCGCCGGGCGCGACCATGCCGTACCAGTTTTCGGCCAGCAGATCGGGCATCCCGACTTCGGCCGTGGTCGGCACGTCCATCGCCGTCGGCGCACGCTCGGGCGCTCCGATCGCAATCGCCCGCAACGCGCCAGCCTTGATTTGCGGCAATATCACCGGCAGATCGAGAAACACCATCTGCACCTGATGTCCCAACAGATCGTTGACGGCAGGCGCCGCACCTCGATAGGGCACGTGCACGATGTCGATCTTCGCCGTCAGCTTGAGCAGTTCGCCCGCCAGATGCGGCAGGCTGCCGGGGCCGGACGATGCGAAATTGAGTTTTCCGGGCTGCGCCCTGGCCAGCGCGACGAGTTCGCCCATGTTCCTGGCGGGGACGTTGCTCGCCACCACCAGCATTTCCGGCACCTTTGCGACCAGCGTGATCGCTTGCAGGTCATTCAACGGATCGTAGGCGACCTTTTCCATACTGGGGCTGATGGCGAGCGCACCGGCGCTCGCAATCGCGATGGTGTAGCCATCGGGTTTCGCCTTCGCCACCACATCGGTTCCGAGCACGCCGCCCTGGCCGCCGCGGTTGTCGATCACCACCGGCTGCCTGGTCAGCTCCGACATGCGCTGGCCGATCACCCGCGCGATCAGGTCGTTGGGCCCGCCCGCCGGAAACGGCACGATCAGCCGAATCGGCCGGTCGGGAAAATCCGCCGCCGCAACCGATGCCGGCAGCAGCAGGGAAAGTCCGGCTGCCAGCGCACGAAATACTCTCATGCAAGCCCCTCAAACTGTCTGCCCCTCATGGTGAGGAGCGCATCTTCGCGCGTCTCCGGACGATGCGGAGCCTGTCATCGGGCGCGCGTTCGCGCGACCCGTTGGCATCGCCTTGAGAACCATGAGGGCCGCGCTGTTTCGCCATCCTTCGAGACGCCGCGCGAGAGCGCGGCTCCTCGGGATGAGGACGCGGGTGGTTCAACCATTCAACAGCTTCACGGCCGCCTCATGCACGCGCGGATCGCCGGCTGCGACGATGCGGCCGCCGCTTTGGGCGGGCTTGCCGTCCCAGGTGCTGACGACGCCGCCGGCGCCGGTGATGATCGGAATCAGCGCCGCGATGTCGTAAGGCTTCAGTTCGGTTTCGATCACGAGATCGAGATGCCCGGCGGCGAGCATGCAATAGGAATAGCAATCGCCGCCATAGCGCGTCAGCCGCACCGCCTGTTCGACGCGGCCGAAAGCGGCGCGGTCGGCGGGGTTCATCAACAGCGGACTGGTCGTGAACATGGTGGCATCGCCCAGCGAAGCGCAGCGCCGCACCGAAAGTCGCCGCTCGCCGGCGGAGCCGGAATAATGCGCCGAGCCGCTGTCGCCGGAAAAACGTTCGCCGATAAAGGGCTGGTGCATCATGCCGAACACCGGCGTTCCCTTGTGCAGCAGCGCGATCAGCGTGCCCCAGATCGGAAAGCCCGAGATGAAGGACTTGGTGCCGTCGATCGGGTCCAGCACCCAGACATATTCGGCGTCTTCGCGCTCGCTGCCGAATTCCTCGCCGATGATGCCGTGCTGGGGGAAGTTGGCCTTGATCATGCGACGCATCACTGCTTCCGCTGCGCGGTCGGCCTCCGTCACCGGATCGAAATCATGGGCAGCGCCGCTCTTGTTGTCGATGCTCAGCGACGTCCTGAAGAACGGCAGAATGGTTTCACCGGAGGCGGTCGCAAGGCGGCCAATGAAGGCTGTAAAATCAATGACCGTCACGGCGGTTCCTTGAGGTATGGCAGGAGGTCAGCTGTCGAGGCTCCTGCGTAGCGCAATCCTGCAAATCGCGCACGGCTAACGCACGCTCGTATCGGGCCTTGTCTGTGTATTTCGTTCGCGAATCGCTCAGCGAAGCGGTGTATTTTCTGATGACACGCCTGATCACGAATTCGAGAGCGACTGGATAGCGGCCCGGCAAGGGGCGGTTCGGCGCGACGTCCTACCCGCTAACTAATTGAAAAAATGTAAAAAATTTTCAAACCGATGCTTCGAGCCCGCATCCGTCATGGGCCAAATTATGCACCGAAAATGATTTAAAAGCCCTTGCACTTTGTGCAGCGCGGTCGCATATTGTTGCGGTGCGGTAGCGCTTTGCGTTATCGCTGCCCTCCTTGGGCGTTTCCTCCCTAGACTTGGGCCGCTTGTTCATTCAAGCGGCCCTTTTTTCTTGATCCCGTCCTGTTGTTCTCAGCTGCTATTCCGGTTCGCTCGTTCCGGAAATGACGGCGAACATTCCTATTCCGCCGCCGCCTGGAATGGTCCGAGATCGTCGAGCGGAACCGCGGCCAGCGCGTCGGCCAGGATGGCGAAATCGCCCGCCACCTGCGCGAAGCGCGCGCTGCGTTCGCGGCGCCGCTCGTCCATGTAGATTGCGCGGTTGAGTTCGAGCTGGATGGTATGCAGCCCGGATGCCGGATTGCCGTAATGCTCGGTGATGAAACCGCCGGCATAGGGTTTGTTGCGTCCGATCGAATAGCCGAGCCGGCTCATAGTTTCCTCGACCATGTCGGCAAGCAGGGGCGCGCAACTGGTTCCATAGCGGTCGCCAATCACCACGTCCGGCCGCCGCGGTTCATCCCGCGACACGCCGATCGAAGGCATCGAGTGGCAATCCACCACGACCACCGTCCCGAACGCCTGGTGCGCCTTGTTGATCAGCCGCCGCAACGCGCGGTGATAGGGCTTGTAGAGCGCCTCGATCCTGGCAAGGGCGTCGTCGACCGACAACCGTTCGCGATAGATCTCCTGCCCGTCACCGACCACGCGCGGGATGGTGCCGAGCCCACCGGCCACCCGCATCGATCGGGTATTGGCAAAACTCGGCAGTCTCCCTGCGAACATGCGCGGATCGAGTTCGTAGGGCTCCCGGTTCACATCGACGTAGGAGCGGGGAAACTTGACCGTGACGGTCGGAAAGCCGCGATCGCTCAAGCCGCCGATCAGCTCGTCCATGAATGAATCTTCGGAGCGGCGCAGCCCGGGAAGATCGATCCGCGACGCGCTCAGGAATTCGTCCGGATAGACCGATCCGGAATGCGGAGAGTTGAAGATGATCGGCGCCCGCCAGACGGCCGGCTCCACGATCGCGAAGGGGGGCGAAAGGTCTCCGTCAAACAGGGTCATTGTCGGGCGTCATCCGCTTGAATCCGCCGTTCTGGAGGAGGCCGCTGCCGCCAGAAAACCGCGATTTTATGTGAGAACTCATTGTCGGTAATCACGGCCCTTCTGCCAAGTAAAAAAACAGCCAGCCGGGCTGGAACGCCTCTTGCGGGCGGAAAATACCCGGCTTCATTGATTCGCGATCCATTCCGGTCCAGAAATGACGCCGAGAACCGCCGGACGAACGCTGTTCCCCTTCACCCGAAATTTACCCTCTGTCGGGCTTAGTGAGGGGATTGATCCTCCAATCGGGATTCGACGACCAACCGCCATGCACAAAATCCTCCTCGCCGAAGACGATAACGACATGCGACGCTTCCTGGTCAAGGCGCTGGAAAACGCCGGTTTTCAGGTGTCCCCCCACGACAACGGCATGTCTGCCTATCAAAGGCTGCGCGAGGAGCCGTTCGAGATGCTGCTCACCGATATCGTCATGCCCGAGATGGACGGCATTGAGCTCGCGCGCCGCGCCTCGGAACTCGACCCCGACATCAAGATCATGTTCATCACCGGCTTTGCCGCGGTGGCGCTCAACTCGGACTCCGAGGCGCCAAAAAATGCAAAGGTGCTGTCGAAGCCCGTTCACCTTCGCGAACTGGTCAGCGAAGTGAACAAGATGCTGGCGGCCTGATTGGGCCCGATTATCGTGGCCAGGCATCCTTGCCTGCCTGCCCTGGAGCCGATATACGGACCCCACCCGATTGCGATAGGGCACGTAGCTCAGCGGGAGAGCACTACCTTGACATGGTAGGGGTCACAGGTTCGATCCCTGTCGTGCCCACCATCCAGTCCCCCCGAACTGCAGATTTCCAGGCCGGCTCAAAACGGGCCGTTTCTGTGGGGATTTTCGCCGGTATCGTTCCGCTCTTTCGGTCTCCGGTGACGCTTGCGGTCTCTCAGGCCGATTTTAGCCTCCCGTCTCTGTATCCAAAAATTCCGTTCCCCGCGGCAGGGTTTTGACGGCCAATGCCGGTCGGCTGCCGGAAATTTTGTGAGTCTTGGAGGCCAAAAGCGGGTCGTTTCGAGCCCGGCCCGTAGTTATCGCGGATTTAATCCGAGCGCTTCGAACTGCTGGCTCCATTCTGCGGAAGCATCGCGCAACCGTTCGACTCCGATGCCACGTGGCAAACGACCTTCGACCGCGGCCCGCACGAGGTCTGGTGCGAGGAACGCGAGCGATATCGTCATGTTGACCTGACGCACGCTGCACTTTTGACGTG
>Ga0210405_10005756_pt1 | contig 11218 bp, 10 predicted proteins | sample IncBWH11MmetaG_FD_155492 | JGI IMG/M metagenome (GOLD analysis project Ga0210405, IMG submission 155492) | Forest soil microbial communities from Barre Woods Harvard Forest LTER site, Petersham, Massachusetts, United States - Inc-BW-H-11-M | ecosystem: Environmental > Terrestrial > Soil >... | reverse complement strand
GTTTCTGGAATCCCCCGAGCGGATCAGGATGCGAGTAATCAGGAAGCCGGAAAGAACGAAAAAAAGGTCTACGCCACGGCTTCCGTGGCTTGCCAGCGAAACCACGCGATGATCAAGGCGCGAGGCTCCGTTCTCGAAGACGCAACTGAAATGAAAGGCCATGACGGAAAGGATGGCGATTCCACGCATTCCATCCAGCGCAAGAATCTGCTCCGGCTTGCGAGATAGCATGGCTGGGCTCATGAAGGGCGTCAAAAAAGGAAGTGCGACGTCGACCACGATTCTGGTCCACGACTTCCTCATTTGTGGCTAACAGTATAGCCACGATCGAAGAGGCGAAATGTTAACAGCAGGTGAATCGATCAGCAGAATAAGTCAAATTTCGTCCCTGCAACTTCCAGGCAAGCCCTGACCTTAATCCTCGTTAATCACGATGGGTTGACCGACGCGAGGTCAGATTACCTAGCGAATACCGGCGATCTCTCTGTTCACGGCGTCGACGTTCGCTCCGATGTCGGTGCCATTCATCGGCTGCGTTTTTCCCCGGCGAGTTCGAGGCGAAATGGTAATCACCCATCGCTCCGCTGTTGAAAGTGTCTAAGAATCCAAGTAACACGGCCTGACTTTAACGACGTTCAGAGTCGCCCGTGGTAAAGCCGTGGACATTAACTCGGTTGTTACTGCCGTGGTGAACCCAATTGATTCCCTGACCTTGGTCAAAGGCTCCGCCAGGGACTTCGTCCCTGGGACCGGTCTTGAGGAAAATCGGACACCATTGTGAAAATCATGGTTCGAAATGAACATCGCGAGATTGAACGCCGTTGTTGTCATCTAATTTTAACAATTCCTTTTCAGTTTTATATTGACAAAGAGTGCGTTGCGAATCAGAGTGTTGTCACACAAATTTGCACCTCCGGTGCATGCGTTGGTTGAGCCGTGACCTGTACTCAGCCCCGAGGACAGAGAATAGAATTCCCCACTGCGTTCTTGGAGGCGGCATGAAAATAAGCAAGTTAATTCTTTTCGTGTTGGCTATTGGGTGCTTTTCGTCGTCGGCTTTTGCTGACTCGAATTGGAACGATACAGACGGCATACTGACCTCCCGTGCGGGGATGACGGGTTACTACCTCAGCAACGCGGGGGCAGCTTCTCATCTGACTAGCGTGACGGGCGCCGGTTCTTACGACTGTAACCCCTGTAGCGGAAGCGATAAGGTAAGTTACACGACGGGTATGACCAGCGGCCTTAACCCTAGCCTGATTAACGTTCTGGTCCCACACGATCCCACGAGTTTGGGTAATGGCACCCTTACGATAACTATGCCTGGCGTGGGCACAGGGCCAAATGGCACGGTGTTTTCGGGATCCTTTTCTAATATTACTTGGACCTATATTGGAACGTGCGTCGCGGGTGTGTGTGCGAAAGGCCAATACAACCAGTGGGAGGTTCAGGGTACCATCAGTGGAACTTACTATCTGCCAGGCGGAGGAACACAGCATCAGATGGGTTTCAATGTGCAACTGAGTACACAGAAATACTTTGGAATTGATCCGTTCGCTTCTGGAACGGGCAGCATAACGGGGGGCCCCGGCGGACTGACCCTCGGGGCGGTACCGGAGTCTGGAACCCTGATTCTATTTGGCACGGGACTGGTTGGCATTGCCCTGTTTGCAAAGCGGAGACATGCTTCGAGTTTGTAAGCCCAGCCGAGTTCAAGATTAAGCGACTGATTTTCAGGGGACCTTCTGGTCCCCTGCTTCGTTTGTGCATCTCGCGTGTTGGGTGCCAGGATCGAAAGTTCGATCGGCCAATTCTTTCGGCTCGCGGCGTGGATCAGCGGTGATTGTTTTATGACGCCAACTGAGCTAACTGCTTCTTCACGTCAGCGGCATCGCTGTAGTTCGGATTGATCTTCAGCACGCGTTGCAAATGCTGCCGGGCAAGCTTAGGCTGATCTGTCTTCTCGTAGGCCAACCCCAAGTGGTAATGCACGGTTGCGTCCTCGGGAGCTTTGTTTTTCTCACCGAGTTTCAGCGCTTCCTGGAATAGATCAATCGCAGACTTGTAAGCGCCCTTCTGATAAAAAATCCAGCCCAGGGTGTCGGCAGCGTTGGGCGAATCGGGCATACCGCGACGGGCAGTCTGCGCCAGCGAGAGCGCCACGTCCACATTGCCGCCGGTTCGCAGGATCACATACGCAAGATCATTGGACGCAAGCGGATTCTCGGGACTGATCTCCAGAGCCTTCTGGTACATCTGCTTGGCGTGATCCCAGTCGTGCTGGGACTCATATAATCCACCTGTCAATATGTACAAGTCAGGTTGTCGCGGGTTGATCTTGAGCGAATTTTGGTAGGTAGCGATCGCCTCATCGACGGATCCACTGGCTGCCTGTGCCTGACCTAGCTTGCTCAGGGCGTCCGCGTTGTTTGTGTCCAGTGCAAGCGATTTCTTGAGCGCCACCAGGGCACCGTTAGTGTCGCGCTTGTTATTGAACAGAACAGTTCCAAGCAGATCATAAAACGGGCTACTATTTGGCGCTTTGGAGATCTGTGCGTTGGCTGCAGCTACGGCCTTGTCGGGTTGCTTCTGGGCCAGGTAGGTATTCATCAACCCGGCCAGCGCATCCGGCGAACTGGGGTCGCGGTCGAGCGCCTCTTGAAAGGACCGCTCCGCATCTCCGAATTGCTGCTGGGCCAACTTCAAATTGCCCATTTGGATGTAGCCAACAGCGTTTTGGGGAGCGACCTCCAGGGTTTTGCGAACATCCTGCTCAGCCCGCACAAACTGCTGGCGGTGGATGTAGGACACGGCGCGTAGAGCGTACCCATCCGGAGAGAACGCCTGAAGGGCAATGATTTTGGTCGCGTACTGTTGCAGAGCAGTCAGGTCACCCTCTCGCAGAGCAGCGTCCGCCAAAGCACGCTGAGCCTCGATGAGGTCGGGATTGAGCCGGGCAGCATTCTGCCATTCACCCTGGGCACGTTGCAGATTCCCCAACGCATTGAGGGCCAGACCCAAGTGATAATGGGCAACGGCATTGTCCGGGTCACGGTTGATGACTGTCTGCAGGGTCTCCGCAGCATCACTGGAATGGCCCTCGCGATTCTGGATCTGACCTCGACAAATCAGTGCGTCCTCGTCATTGGGAGCAGTCTTAAGAATTTCTTCGTTGAGCTTACGAGCCGTGTCGAGACGATTGCTCAAAATAAGGAGCTGAACATAGTTCTTCTTGACCCGAATGTCTTTTGGGTGGGCCTGGTACAACAAGGCATATTCCGCCAACGCTTTTTCCTGGTCTCCGGTGGCGAAGTAAAAATCTCCAAGCATACGGTAACCGACGGAGTTGTCGGGAAAGTCTTGCTTAACTTGCTTCAGAAAGTCTTCGGCCGGGCTCTTCTTGCCCTCGGCCATATACAGCTGCACTAGCGCGGAGCGAGGATCGGGATTCTTCGGATCGGCCTCGATCGCCTGGTGGACTTGCTGCTCCGCCTCAGGGAAGCGTCCGCGGAATTGATAGTAGTTACCAAGCGCCAATCGCGCCGCGATTGACTTTGGATTGAGCTCGACGGCCTTTTCGAAATTAGTCTCGGCAAGGTCCGATTGATTCGCATTCATCTGCAGCCGTGCCATTGCCAGGTACGACTCCCAGCGCTGCGGGCCCCAATCAATTGCCTTTTGCGCCTCTTGCAGTGCGCCTGGGATGTTGCCTTGAACTGCCAGCAGGTTGGCGGCGGCGGCGTGAACTTCCGGATTATTCTGCTGTTTCTCAAGCAGCAAATTGATGTGTTCTTGAGCTGGCTGCAGTTCATGCCCAGCGATCAGCAGATTGGCTAGATCCAGATGGGCCGCATAATTCTGGGGCTGCAGTTCGACCGTTCGGTTGAACTCTTCGTAGGCTTGTCTCCATTGCTGCAGCTTCAGGTAGACCTTAGCTAGTTGATAATGCGCATCGACGAAGTTCGAATCGACCTGAAGGGCATTACTGAACTGGATGGCCGCCTCGCGGTACTTCTCCTTTTCTAAGTAACGCTCACCACTCTCGAAGTACTTTTGCTTGCGCACATTAGGGTCACGGGAGCAGCTCACCATCACGACTGAAGCGGCAGTGAGAAATACAATTGAACGGAAAATAGAACCATGCGTCATCGGGGATCTCCCATGCTTATCCGCCCTTGCGCCAAAACATCGCAATTTCGAGCGGCCATATACTCAATCACAATGTTAGCTACCAAGCTCGCGCCGAACACTAGCGCGGAATGTACCGGTCTAGCGTCGGCGAAACAACATTGAGCACTGACACTAGCCTGGGTTCGGCATCGGCGGCAGTCTCGCGGTGTCTCAACTCCGTGGCAACCCGGATCAATGAACCATCACTCCGGTTCAGCCGGATGGAGTCGTCGATGAGGTAGAACTTTGCCCAGTACTCATTCGCGACGGCCCGGTTGTGCGCCCAATACCAATAAACCACGAGCGCGCGCTGGGTACCCTTCGCAATCACGAAACGATTTGCCAGAAACGGACTTTTTCCCGGGAGCGAGAGGGTAACCTTGTCCGACTCCACAGGCAGCCAGCCTGAACCGGGGAGACAGTGTTTCGGCGAATGAATAGTATCCCCAGTTCGCTGACTGGGAAAATAGGCCAGGAACAGCTCGACCGAAGGATTCTCGGCAGACGATGTCTGATAGCTACGCAGAAGGAAATCGCCCGGGCCGAGCACTGCGAGAACATCCTGCGGAATGTTCGAATCCACTCCTGCCCATTCTCCCAACTGACGGGGAAATGAGCTGAATGTTTCCCTCGTTGGGATCACTTCATTGTGATTCCAGGAGCGCAGAAACACTGCAACTCCTCCCAGCAGGATTACGACCAGAGCAAACCGAAGACTAGCACCCACGGTTGCTTCCCCGATTTGCACATGCAATAAGCAAAGGCGACCTTTGTGGCAACTTGCTCATGCGGAGAACTCAGCGGAGTAGCGATTCACGACCCGGCACATCAACTGTTCCGGTGTACACCTGGCGCGTGATGCCCTGGCGAAGTCATTCGCAAACTTGACACAGAAGACAGCTCATTATCACTACGTCAGGCCCACCCATTCTGCAATAGTTGCCGGGCGATTGGAACAAGTTTGCACTTTTATTCATCGAAAATTAACAGAGTCAAACGAGAAACTTTGCCCTTTTGTGGTATCAAGGTATGTCATTTTTCGGGATAGAAATTCCCCGTTCTTACCCGGTCCTATCTTCACTCATCGTCGAGAAGAAGCTTGTCATTTGAATCTTTGCGGTACGTGGAGCTTTTCCAAGGAAGGAGCTGCAACCAGCACGGTCGATGCGTGTGAATTCCAGTTCGCGTAGTTCCTCTGTGATTCAGGTCGAGGGCGGTCCATTGGTGCCAACGCCCTGCTCTGTGAAAAGCGAGCCCCAGGGCCGAGGCGGAAATTCGGAAGCGTTTCTCAAGGGAACAAGCGCCGGAATGCGCGCCGTGGAAGAGGTGATTCAGGATCTTTCACAGAGTGATGTTCCAGTCTTGCTATTGGCGGAAACTGGTGCAGGGAAGCAAACCGTTGCACGCCGGATTCACGAAGCTTCGCGCAGAAGGAGTAGCGAATTTCGGCTCATCGACTGCGGGGATCTGGGTCCTGAGAACTTTGACGGCGATGGAAACGTCTTGGCTTGCCCGGGTACGATTTACCTCGATGAAATCGCCGGGCTGAGTCCCTCCGCCCAGCTCAAGTTGAACGAGGTTCTTATCCGGATGGAAGAAGCCGAAAGCAAGAAGTTACATGGGCGCTTGATCTGTGGCAGCGCACGCAATTTGGACGCGGAAGCTCGTTCGGGTGAATTCCATGAAGACCTTTACTACCGGATCAGTGGATTGTGCTTGCGACTTCCGCCGCTGCGGTACCGCAAGCAGGACCTTCCGTTATTTATGGATTTTTTCCTTTTGAAATTCGCAGAGGAATTCGGCCGCCCTACTCCGCTTTTGAGTGAACCGACCCGTCAACTATTCACAGACTACGACTGGCCCGGAAACGTCCGGGAGCTGGCGGACGCAGCCAAAGCCATTGTGCTGCTTGGAAATGAATCTTTGGCGATGGATGGTCTACGGGCAATGCTTCTGAAGTCAGACCGTGACCACCACGGACAAGAGGTTTCCTTGAGAGACGCAACCCGCGCGGCTGCGCAGGAGGCGGAAAAGGAGATCATCTTGAACGCGCTCACGCGCACACGATGGAACCGACGTCGCGCCGCACAAGAGCTAAAGATCAGTTACAAGGCGCTCTTGTACAAACTCAAGCGGATTGGGTACACGCAATCCGAGGCGTCGTAACCACATGAGGAGAGTGAATGAAGGCTAGGTTGACATTCGCGATGCTGCTGCTGGCCGGGACCTGGCCGCTGCACCATTCGAAGGCTAAGACCGATACCGCAACCCCTGCGAACGATGCCGGCACCCCGGCTCAGGCCAGCGATGCCAATGTGTCACATATGCCAGGGCCGAGCTACCTGATCGGCCCCGAGGACACGCTGCACGTCTCGGTGTGGAAAGAGCCGGAGCTCACGGCGACCTTGCCGGTCCGTTCCGATGGCAAGATTTCTCTTCCACTGCTGAATGACGTGCAAGCGGCTGGCCTGACTCCGATGCAACTGGCCGCGTCTCTCCAGGAAAAGCTGAAGAAATATCTCGACGATCCACGGGTTTCGGTTGTCGTGTCGCAGATGAACAGCCAGCGGTTCTTCGCCACTGGGGAGGTGCAACACAGCGGAGCACTGCCATTGTTGCCAAACATGACGGTGTTGCAAGGCCTAGCTACCTCGGGCCTGACCCAGTTTGCCAACACCAAGAAAATCTATGTACTACGGTCGGTGAATGGAGTTCAGCAGAAGCTGCCAGTGAATTACAAGCAGTTGATCAAGGGTGAGGCGATGACTCAGAACATCGTGCTCAAACCGGGAGACACGATTGTTGTTCCGTAAGACAAATCGTGCAGGCGCCATTGCGATAGCCATGTTTCTCTTGGTTGTCGTAGGCGTCGGCTGGGCACAAGCGGACAGCGGATCGTCAGCGCAAGACGGATTGCCGCCGGCTGAGACTGGTCAGCAGCCGAATCCCGCCCCTCCGTCGGATCAGATCAATCAGCCTTCGGCTCATGAGCTTAATCCTCCAATCGTGGGCATAGATGTGCCGGCCCTTCAACCACCAGGTGCCGAAACTCGTAGTTTCTTGATTCCCGGTGCGCAGATAAGCCAAAGCGTAGAGGCGAACGAGGGGAACCCAGGGAGCGGGTCATCTATCAACGGAGTAAGTCGCGGATGGGGCACCCTTAGTCTGGAAAAGCTCTGGCGCCGTTATCAGCTTGCTCTAGACTATCTGGGGGGTGCCGCGTACTACAGCAATCGGCCGGTCGGGCTGTCGTCGCTGCAATTGCTTGATGTCGACCAACACATCTTGTGGAGCCGGGGACAATTTGCTATTCGCGACTCGTTTAGTTACTTACCCGAGGGAAACTTCGGCGCCGGATCGTTTGGGGGAAGCGGAGCCTTGGGTTCGATTGGGGGGCTAGCGGGCGGACTGGCGGGCTTGGGTATTCTGGGTCCCGGGCAATTTGCCTCATTTGGCGAGCAACCGCGCATTACCAACGTTACGATCGCCGACGTGACTCAGTATCTCACGCCACGAAGCTCGATCTCAGGTGTCGGCTCGTATGGCTTTGTCCACTTTACTGGTGATAACAATAATATCGGGCTCATTAACAGCCATCAGATCGTCGGACAAGTCGCCTACGACTACCTACTCAGCCGAAAAGATCAGATCGCCATTCTCTACGCCTACCAGGCGTTTCGGTATCCGAGTCTGACAGGAAACACCGTTCCTCCCGCGAATTTCATCGGAAGCAGCTTCAGCACCAACCTGGTGAACGTGTTATTCGGTCGCCGCATTAGCGGACGCATGGAGTTTGTTGCTGGCGGAGGCCCACAGTTTATACACATTGATAGTTCCGAACTGGGGTCCGAAAACCGGGTTACTTTCTCCGGACGCGCGTCGCTGAGGTATCAGATCAAGAAGTCGCAACTTGCATTGACGTTTTTTCGTTACAACACAAACGGATCAGGTATCTTTGCCGGCGCCACCACGAATGTGGTGCGCTTTGTTGTCAGCCACCCGTTGAGCCAACGGTGGGTCGCAAACGTGGACGTTGGCTACTCCCACAACAGTCGGATCCTGACTCTTCCCGGCCAGACCGCGCAGTCCTTTGGCTACGTCTATGCCGGGGGGAGTCTGTATCGTCAACTGGGCCGGCAACTCAGCGGATTTATCAGCTTTCAGTTCAGCAACGTAAATCCGAACGGATCACTCTGTATGACCGGCTTTTCGTGCAGTTACACGTCGCAGCGGGAAGTGGGATTGATTGGTTTGGATTGGCATCCTCACCCTATTCGGATCGATTAAATTTTGTGCCATCCTCGCGGTGGCGGAATGGGAACTCAGGAATGATCGAAAATCGCGAACTTGGCATCAGTGATTACTTGGCAGTATTGCGCCGGCGCCGCAAGGTGATTTTGATCCCGATCCTCTTGGCGCCGCTCGCGGGATTCCTCGTTTCCTACGCGTTCTCGCCAAAGTATACGTCGCAAGCCTTGGTGCTCGTCGAGGTCCAGAGTGTTCCGGAAGGCTATGTGAAGCCCGTCGTTACAGAAGACCTCACTCAGCGCATAGCAACCATGCGGCAGCAGGTGCTTAGCCGGAACCGCCTGCAACCGATGGTGGAGCGGCTCGGACTGGTCAAGAACGGGAAGAGTTTGGATGATGTTATTGGAACTATCCAGACCAATATTGACGTCGAGCCCGTCCAGCCAGGAGTTTCCAGTTCATCGAGTTCTGGTTCGAGTTCCACGAAGAAAAGGCCGGGACCGAGCAGCAGCAGCAACATTGTCGGATTCAACGTGAACTTCACCGCCGACAACTCTCGCGACGCACAATTGATATGCAACGAACTCACTTCGATGTTTCTCGAAGAGAACCTGAAAGCGCGCGAGCAAGTCGCGCAGAACACTACCGATTTTCTATCGCGACAGGTTGAAGAAGCCAAGCGCGATCTCGATGGCCAGGACAGCAAACTCGCCACCTTCAAGAAACAATACCTGGGTCAATTGCCTGGGGATGAAGATACGAACCTCAAGATCCTCATGGGATTGAATTCTCAGTTGGACTCCAACACCCAGACGTTGAATCGGGCGCAACAGGACAAGACCTACTCGGAATCACTTCTGGCACAGGATGTGGCAATGTGGAAGGCGTCGCAGTCTGCGGACAACCCACAAAGCATCGAGCAGCAGTTGACCAAGCTTCAAACTCTGCTAGTCGAGCTGCAAGCCCGGTATACGGATGATTATCCGGACGTTGCCAAGACCAAGCGAGACATTGCACAACTCCGTAAGAAGTTGAAAGAGATTAACTCCGCCGCGGTTCAAAATGGCGATGCCACGGAAAAAGCAAATGCCAACGAACCGCCGGAAATTCGCCAGTTACGAGTCCAGATCCATCAGTACACGAACATCATCACGCAGGCGACGCGTGAACAGAAGCGGTTGCAGGACGCGATCAATCTCTATCAGGGTCGTGTGGCCCTGAGTCCCGCCGTTGAAGAGCAGTTCAAGGTGCTCACCCGCGACTACGAAACCGCGCGGAAATCATACGATGACTTGCTGGCAAAAAAGGGGCAATCGGAGGTTCAGGCCGATATGGAGCGGCATCAACAAGGCGAACAGATGAGATTGCTCAATACCGCTGGCGCCGCCGATTCACCAAGCTTTCCTGTCCGATGGATGTTTGCGGCGGGTGGCCTCGGCATGGGACTCGTGGCCGGCCTGGGGTTAGCGTTTTTGCTGGAATTCCAGGATAAGTCCATCCGCGACGAAAAGGACGTGCTGGCCGCGCTGGCATTGCCCATGCTAGTGGCCGTCCCCTGGGTAGAAGCGGACGAAGACGGTGGTGGGAGCGGAACTTTGCTAGGTCGAATCAGAAGATCGCACGAGCAAGAAACGATAGGGGCTTAGGACAGATGTACAAGAATTTCTTTGGTTTGAGTGCCAATCCGTTTAACGTGAGTCCCGACCCACGTTACTTGTGTCCAACCCCGCACACTGAGGAGGCGATCGCCTGCCTTACCTTTGGTATCCAGAGCCGCAAGGGTTTCGTGTTGCTGACGGGCGAAGTAGGTACCGGGAAAACTACGCTGCTGAATAAGCTGATGGAGTGGTTACGACTACAACGAGTCAACACCGCGTTCATCTTCAACTCGCGGATGAACGTGCCCGAGTTTCTTGATTACATGATGGCCGACTTCGGCATCCCGTGCGAGTCTCCGTCGAAAAGCCAAATACTGCTGCGCTTGAATCATTGGCTCCTGGAGCAGTACAGGCTGGGAGAAACCGCGGTGCTGATTGTGGACGAAGCACATAACTTGTCCGACGAGCTTCTCGAGGAGATTCGCCTCCTTTCGAATTTGGAAACCGTGAGCGAGAAGTTGCTGCAAATTGTGCTTGTGGGACAACCAGAACTGGAACAGAAGTTAAGGCAGCCGCACTTACGTCAACTCCGACAGCGAATCATATTAAGGGCAAAGACCCAACCCCTTTCGCTGGCGGAGACCGAGTCCTATATTGCGCAACGCTTGGCGATAGCGGGATCGGCTCGGCAGGATGTGTTCGATCAGGGAGCTCTGATGCTGATCCACCGTTACTCAGGGGGGATCCCACGTATCGTCAACCTGATGTGCGAGCACTGCCTTGTCAACGCTTTTGTCGCGGGAGAGAAAACAGTCAAGGCCGAAATGGTGGAGGCGATTTCGATAGACCTCGACCTACGCCACGGTCTGTACGATTCACCTGCTCCGCTGGCAGAACCGCAATCTGTGCCCGCTGGCAAGTTCGAGTTGCTCGAAGCTATCAAGGCGCTGGCCGAACAGGTGCGGCATTTGGAACAGGGTCTCGCCCAGGAAAGGAAAGCATGAGTCGAATTCACGACGCGTTGAAAAAAGCGGAACTGGAGAAATCCGCCTATGTTGGTGACGGGGTCGAATCCTCCGCTCCACGGTCTGCCAGTGCCGTAAAAGTCGAGCCGTCCCCCAGCCCCAGCCCTTCTGTAGCCACTATGCCATCATTCACCGCCCCTTTCACCTTCGAAGCCCTGGTGGAACGCTGTGCCGTGA
>Ga0210405_10005755_pt1 | contig 11221 bp, 8 predicted proteins | sample IncBWH11MmetaG_FD_155492 | JGI IMG/M metagenome (GOLD analysis project Ga0210405, IMG submission 155492) | Forest soil microbial communities from Barre Woods Harvard Forest LTER site, Petersham, Massachusetts, United States - Inc-BW-H-11-M | ecosystem: Environmental > Terrestrial > Soil >... | reverse complement strand
AGGGCCCCGGCTCGGCCGGGGCTTCGATCGAGCTGAGCTTCAGAATCGAGGAGGCGTCCATGTTGCACGAAATCGATACGGTTATCGTCGGTGGTGGTCAGGCTGGTCTAGCCATCAGCTATTACCTCAAGCAGGAAGGGCGCGAACACCTGGTCCTCGAGCGAGCGCCTGCCATTGCCAATGCCTGGCGCAATCAGCGTTGGGATTCATTCACACTGGTGACTCCGAACTTCCAGGTGCGGATGCCCGGAGCCGAATACGACGGAAACGATCCTTACGGTTTCATGTCGTTGCGCGAGGTCGTGAAATACTTCGACGACTATGTCCAACGATATCGCCTGCCTGTCCGTTGCGGTGTCGAAGTGCAGGGCGTCGAGAAGCGCGAATCGGTTTTCCAAGTTCGAACAACCGATCGCGACTACGAAGCGAAGAATGTCGTAATAGCGACCGGGCTGTATCAGTCTCCAAAGATCCCGGCCTTTGCGGCAGCTATTCCCGCGGACATTCTTCAGTTGCATTCCATGCAATACCGCAATCCTTCTGTTCTGCCCCACGGCGCGGTTCTAGTGATTGGGACGGGGCAGTCGGGAGCGCAGATTGCCGAGGAACTTTATCAGTCGGGAAGGAAGGTCTATCTCTCGATCGGCAGCGCAGGCCGCGTGCCCCGTCGATATCGCGGAAAGGACATCAGTGACTGGTTCACGCGCATGGGAATGTTTGACACCCAGGTACAGACCCTGAAATCCCCAGCGGAAAAGTTCCATCCAAATCCACAAATCTCCGGGAAGAACGGAGGCGAGAGTCTGAACTTGCATCAATTTTCCCGCGACGGTGTCGTGTTGCTTGGGCACGTCCGAGACGCTCGCGAGGGGCGTCTCATAATCGCGCAGGACGTGAAGGATACTCTCGCCAAGGTTGACCAGTTCGAGGTCGACGCGCTCAAGAGGGTCGATGACTACGTTGCTCGGACGGGCTTGAGTGTACCGAGCGAGACCATACTGCAACTGCGTTACGGCTACGACCAGGATGTCATCACTGAACTCGACCTCAAGGGCTCAGGAATCTCGACAGTGCTCTGGGCGACGGGCTACAACTTCGACTTCAGTTTGGTGAAGCTGCCAATTGTCGACGCGGATGGGTATCCCATCCAGAAGCGGGGAGTCACGGACTACCAAGGGCTGTACTTTCTCGGAATGCCTTGGCTTCACAGCCGACGGTCGGGAATCCTGTTCGGTGTCGGAGACGATGCCGCTTATCTGGCAGCCCATATTGCGGCGCGTGACCGAGAGAGTTCTGCGGTAGTCGCCGGCTACCCTTCCTGCCTATGATTACTTTGGGCAAATCCTCGATTCTGCGGCCTGACAAGGCGCTGCAGCTGCCGAGCGCTAGCTTTGGCTTCATGGGGCACCTCCGCCTGACTTCGCTCCGCTCGCTGGGCGGCTCTGCCTTCAAAGTGCCCATTCCGTTAGGGAGCGCATCGCGGAGTTTCGATTATTCTGATCGAGTCACGGGCTACCCGGAAACTAACCCGCAACCCGATTCATTCATGGCATGTCTATCCGCGCTTCCACTGTTTTGGCAATGTCCTCTTCCGTTGTGCGCGGATTCGTCGTGCAGAGGCGTAGCACGGTTCACCCTGGGAGTTCTGTAGTCAGAACCAGTGCAAAACCTCGTCCCCGCGTCCGTGCCACAAGGCGCGTCTCCTGATTCCCACGCGCTTTCTTCTGAAAGCTCCAGCGATGCATCAAATTTTTCATACAGGCCATTTTAGCAGTAGAGCCCACGGGATTTCGTGTTGACGCCATCGCGCCCAATTCGTAAATTGATTGCACCACTGGGGGCACATGAACTCTTTCGATTCCGCACGCCGCGATTTTCTGCAACTCCTCGGAGGCACCGCAAGCGCAGCCTGGCTCACGGCAAACTGGCCCGCGCTCGTTTCCGCCGCTGAACACGCGCATCAAGCCGCAAAGTCCGATCATCCCGCGCTCGAAGTCTTCACCGCGGATCAGGCGCGCGAGGTCGAAGCCCTCGCTGCGTGCATCATCCCCACCACCGATACGCCCGGCGCGCGCGAAGCCGGCGTCGTCTACTTCATCGACCGCGCCCTGAAAACCTTTTTCAGCGAGACGCTGCCTGTTTATCAAAAAGGCCTCGAAGCCGTGCAGAAAACCACCGCCGAACTTTTTCCGGGTGTTCCCCGCTTCTCCGCCGCCACGGAAGAACAAAAACTGAAAATCTTCACGCATATCACGGGGGAGTCCGAGCGGCCGGAAGGCGCCACTCGCCGCCTCGCTCCCGGCGACTCTCCGGATTTCTTCCAGACCCTGCGCGTCCACACCATCTTTGGATTTCTCGTCGACCCCGAGGGCGGCGGCAACCGCGATTACGCGGGATGGAAAGCCATCGGCCGCGACCCGTCCCACAGCTTTTCGCCGCCATTTGGGTTTTACGACAAGGATTACCCCGGCTGGCAACCCGTGCCCGGCGAAACGGAGAAAAAATGAGCCGGCCCATGGTCACTTACAAGCCTTCCGACGAAGTGGATTTCGTCATCATCGGTTCCGGCGCGGCCGGCGGCGTCCTTGCGAAAGAACTCTCCACCAACGGCTTCCGCGTGGTCGTTCTGGAGCAGGGCGAATATCTTCGCGAAAAAGACTTCACTCACGACGAAACCAAGGTCTTCCTGCAGAGCCAGCTCACCAACAAGGTCAACGTTCATCCCGTCACGTTTCGCAAGACGCCCCAGGACGCGGCCAAAAAACAGCAGGCCGTCCTCTACGGCAGTTGCGTCGGCGGCAGCAGCGTTCACTTCACCGCCAATTTCTGGCGCTTTCACGAAATTGATTTCAAGGAACACAGCAAAACTGGCGACATTCCCGGCGCCAACTTCGCCGACTGGCCGATCACCTACTCAGACCTCGAGCCTTACTACACGAAAGTGGAATGGGAAATCGGCGTCTCCGGCCTGGCAGGATCCAGCCCGTTCGATCCGCCGCGCTCCAAGCCCTATCCCATGCCGCCGCTCCCGGTGAAGGGAAACGGCGTTGTCTTCGAACGCGGATGCCGCAAGCTCGGCTACCATCCCTTTCCCGCGCCCATGGCGATTCTCTCGCAGCCGCGCGCCGGCCGCGCCGCGTGCATGAATTGCGGATTCTGCCTCGGCTTCGGCTGCGAAGTCGGCGCAAAGTCCTCGTCGCTCTCCAGCGTCATTCCGATGGCGGAAAAAACCGGCCGCTGCGAAATTCGCCCCAATTGCTATGTCCATCGCATCGAGACCGACAAAAACGGCCGTGCGATCGGCGCCGTCTATTTCGACGCGCAGCGCAACACGCACTTGCAAAAAGCCAAAGCCGTCATTCTTTCTGCCAACGGCGCCGAAACTCCACGCCTCCTGCTGCTCTCCGCGTCGAATCAATTTCCCGGGGGCCTCGCCAATTCCAGCGGCTACGTCGGCAAGAATCTGATGCCCAATAGCAACGCCCTCGCCTTCGGCGTTTTCGATGAGCCGCTCAACGACTACAAGGGCCCCGCTGTCAGCCGCATCATGCACGATTTCTACGAACTCGATCCGAAACTCGGCCTTTACGGCGGCGGGGGTTTGGATGCCCGCTTCGATTTCACGCCCGTCAGCTTCGCGTTAAACGGCCTGCCTTCGGATGCGCCAAAATGGGGCGCGGGTTTCAAGCAAGTGCTCGCGCACAATTTCCCTCGCACGCTCGAAATTTTCTGCCATGGTACTTCGCTCCCCGCCGAATCCAACAGCTTTTCTCTCGATCCCGACGTGAAGGATGCCTGGGGCCTCCCCGCGTTGCGCATGACGTTCCGCGATCACCCGAACGACCTGAAAATGATGGAGTGGATGAAGGACCGCGCCCTGGAAATTCTCGACGCGGCCGGCGCCAAAACCAAGTGGAACGCCCCGATTCAGGAGCAGCAGTTCGCCGTGCACCTGCTCGGCACCTGCCGCATGGGCAACGACCCGAAAACGTCCGTGATCAACGCCGACCACCGCACCCACGACGTCAAGAATCTTTTCCTCTGCGATGGCAGCAGCCTCGTCACCTCCGGCCGGGGCCAGCCGACCATGACCATCCAGGCGCTGGCCTATCGAGCCGCCGACCGCATCACCACCCTCGCCAAGCGCGGCGAAATCTCCGCCTAACTCCCGGGAATGCCGATCGGCCATTTTGAGTGCGACAGCGAAGCTGCCGCCTTTGACGTGTAAACCGCCGCCGCTCAATTTCAATTCATCTCCGCCCGTGTGCCGTAAAAGCTGGAGCCCCGCTCCCGCACTCAAAACTTGGGCAAACCGCCTTGCGCATTCCCCAAATTCCGGCACAATCAATCCCTGCACAATTCACAGGAGAGCCAAGGATGAATCCCATTTCCCCGCGCCGATTCGGCAAAACAGCTTTATTTTTCGCCCTCAACTTTCTCGCTGGCTTGATTTTCCGCACCTACGCCCAGGAACAACCGGCGCCTAAAACGGCCGCGCAGCAATTCAAAAATATTCAAGCCCTGAAAGACATCCCCGCCGACCAGCTCATCCCCACCATGCAATTCATCTCCGGCGCTCTCGGCGTCGACTGCGAGTTTTGCCACGTCAAAGACGCCAGGGACAAGGACGACAAAAAAGAAAAACAGACCGCGCGAAAAATGATCGAAATGGAACTCGCCATCAACAAGGCCCACTTCAAAAACGAAATCGAAGTCACCTGCTACACCTGCCACCGCGGATCACTCCATCCCGTCGGCGTTCCCATTCTCACAGTTAGCACCGGCAAAATCCCCGAACACGAGCACCACGAAATCAGCGCGCAGGAAAGCCTGCCCTCCGCGGATCAGATTCTCGACAAGTATCTCGCTGCGGTCGGCGGCGCCGGCGCCCTCCACAAAATCAAAACACGCATTCAGAAGGGAACTGTCGACACCGGCGGTGAACAATATCCGATCGAGATCTATTCCGAGGCGCCCGAGAAACGCCTCTCGATTTCGCATCCGTCCTTCGGCGAAAGCGTCACCGCCTTCAACGGCCAGGCCGGCTGGCTCACCACGCCCCGCGGCGTCCACCCGATGAACTCAAGCGAGCAGCAGTCCGCCCGCATTGACGCGCAAATATATCTCCCTGTCCAGATCCGCGAACTCTATCAGGAGTTCAAGGTCCTCCCCGGCGAAACTATTGATGGCCACGCCACATTTCTAGTCACCGCAAAAGGCGCTTCCACTCCTCCCCTGCGCATGTTCTTTGACCAGCAAACCGGCCTGCTACTCCGGCTTATCCGCTACATCGAGACGCCGCTTGGCCGCAATCCGCTCGAGGTCGACTACGCCGACTATCGCGATGCCAACGGGGTCAAAATCCCCTACCAGTGGACGCTAACGCGCACCAACGGCAGCTTCACCATCCGCGTCAGCTCCATCCAGCAAAACGTCCCCATCGACGAAAAACTGTTCGTCATTCCCGCAATCTCCGAAACTCCACATCCGTAAAATTCCTTCGCGAAAGAAAAGGGCCGGGATCTCTCCCGGCCCTTTTCATTTCCAAACTTCAATTTACTAAAACCGGAAAACCAATCCACCCACAAAATTTCCCCGGTTCAGGAAATTCGCTACCTTCGTGTTGTAACAAAACCCGAACGGATCGCAGAACAATCCATACGAAGAACTCCCGTATGTCGGCAGGTACCGGATATCCCCCCGCAAGCCGAAATGCCGGCTCAAATAATATTTTGCGCCGCCGCCCAGACTGTAACTGAACTCCGTGCGGTTCGGATTTCCGCCGCCATTCGAATCGTGCGTGAAGCCCACGCTCGCCGCGACGTAGGGCCGCAATCTGTGGCTGCTGTCGCGGAACGTATACTGAAATCCAAACTGGTACTGGTCAATGTCGGAGTTGTAGGCCTTGATGTAAGTTCCATCGATCACCTGCCGCGCGCTGTAGGAAGTGTTGTTACGGTCCCACAGGAACTCCGCTTGAAAATTCTCCGTCAGGTTGTAGTTGAGAAAAGTCCCGTAAGAAGTGGCCTGGTTCACGCGCAACCTGTCGATTGGATTTGTGATGATGACGTTGGAGTTGGAAGTTAGAGGATACGATCCGCTTGTCTCGAAACCCACAAACGGGGAAACCTCAAACCGCCCCTGCCCGCGGGTCGAAACGCTCGCCAGAACGAAAAACGCCATCAGCCCAAAGCAAATTGCCCGGTAGTTCATGGTCGTGCCGCTCCTTCAATGGATTGTGCCGGACCTCGCAAGCCGCAAATACAAAAAGGTCCAGCCGGTTTTCAGTTCGCGTGGGACCGCTCGCGCGGTAGTTCGAAACCTTTGCTGTCGCCGCGTCAAGCTGAAAACACTGCGCCTAGGCGGATCCGCGATCCCCCGGCTCTAACCCGAAGCCGCGCAAGAAGTTTCGCGCGCACCCGGGACATTTCTTCCACCCCCTGTTTATTGGATAGATTGCCTTACATTGGAGTTGCGTGATGTTGGACACGTCAGCCCGAACTGTGGTTGATAAATTGAAAAATGTGATTTTGGGAGAATGGTGGGCCTGGGTGGACTTGAACCACCGACCTCGCCCTTATCAGGGTAGCACGACTAGGTTTTACAACAACTTACAAGACCGCGGGGACTGCCAAAATACGCGGAAGTCGTACAAGTCATTGTATGTTGTGGGTTGGATTGTGGGTTGGAAAACGTCCATGAATTCTGTGGCAATCCACATTTTCATTTCTTGGAAATTCGTTCATCCATAAGGTTCATCCCGCGGCGGCGGTTTGGAAAACCGCCTCGGTTACTGTACATCAGATTTGAGGTCAATCTGTCTCCGACATCGCCGCGTTTGTGAGAATTTCCGCTTTGGGGTGTCACCCGAAAATTGGACAGATAACTCAATGCGAGCGCGTTTGTCGGCACTAATACGACGGGACGGGAATACTACGAGGAACAACGACGTAAAACCTCTTACCGCCTGTTAGCTGCAAAGCCACTCTGAGCCTACCCACAGTTGAGCCAGATCTCTGAGGTTGCGTTTGTATGTGCGAGTTACCAAGTATTCCTTCCCGCCTTTTACACGCAGCCTGGACTCCCCCGTCGGTAAAGGATGGATCTCCTCCACGGCCGAAATATTCACGATGACCGAGCGGTGGATGCGAATAAAACCGTAGGGTTTGAGCTTCTCTGCGATGGACGAGAGGGACTCATGCACCAAATAGGGATTACGTTGGTGTCGCAACGAAACGTAATTACCTTCGGCTTGCACTGCCAAGATGTCGGCTAAATCCAAGAGTAGGATTTTACCCTTTGCCTTAAATGCGATTCGTGGTGCGTGACGTTTTGCTGTTACCTCCAACTGGCGCAAGACTCGCATGAGGTTGGCAGCAGCAACTCCGATTACCGGAAGCAATGATGTATCTGCAGCTTCGCAGAATTCGTCTGTTATCGACTCAAGAGTGTAATCGCGTCTGGAGCAAATCGTAGCTCCCCGCAGTGGGTCAGCCACTACGTCCGAATTAGCATGAGCAACTTGTTGCACGAACATCTCACGTGCAATGGCCTTCTGATCCTGAATCTCGCGGGTGCTCATGATGGAACCCCTTGTCCTCTCGTTTCCACTTCCTGCTACCGGAAGTGAGATTGACGAGTGCACTGCTTCTAAAGAAATGCTCCTACATAAACGGAGCAGCGGTTACTTCTGCCCAGTGCTCACTGCTGAAGGAAAGCTGGATTGCGCGCCGAAATAACACTCAATGGATTCCAACTGTCCGTTCTTGATTCGGAGAAACTCCACGTTCCGGAACGATCTACCGTTCGTGGTGTGGCAAAGATATTTCACAAAAGCATCGTCCGGGCCAGTGGTGATCCGCTCCAGGTCAAAATGTTTAATGAAATTAATCTGTGTGTCCCAGCATTGCGTTTTGAATGTGCTCTTGCTGATGTGATCGTCGCCGGCCGCGCTCGAAAATGTGAAGTTGTCGGCGAGCAGGATATTGAACGTGCCCAAATCCTTCTTTTCCCACGCCGCGTACCACTTACGGATGATCTCCTCGTTCGTTAAGCCAGGCCCTCCCAATGCGCTGGCCCTCGCCAGTCCGGGTAGGGTCACCGCACCGACCAGCGCGCAGGCTCCCGTTGCGAGCAGATTCCTGCGCGGCATTGTGATCCTTGTCATTGTTCGGTCTCCTTTTCATGATGTAGTTTGAAACGCTTAGCCCGATCGCGATGCGGTCAGCCCCGCTTGTACTTTTCCGGCGGCCGAAGAGACCTCAGCCATCCGACGATATTTCTGATTCCCGCTTTCCACACCTTCGGATCTTGGGCATTCTTTGCTAACGTGGCGTAGCCCTCGACAGCCGCGATCAAAAAGCTGGCAGCCTCGTCTGGATTCACGTCGCGGCGAACTGTTCCTTGGGACTTCCCCTTCCGTAAAAGCGTTCCAATACCTTCCTGCCAGTCCAGGAATATCCTTTCCAGTCGCTTGCGGAATTGCTCGTCCAGCGGAGACATCTCCTGTGCCAAAAGGAGCAGCGGACAACCGGCGCGAACGTCTTGGGGCCCAGCTGGTATCCGCCGGACAACGCCGATCAAAATGTCGATAGCTTCCCCCTCGCTCCGCATAGGACGCAACCACCTGTCGCGCGTAAGTTTTGCGATTTTCTCTTCGACAACGGCATAGCCCAAGGCCTCCTTGCTCTCGAAGTGGTAATAGAGTGCTCCCTTGGTGACGTTGGTGGTGGCGAGGATTGTATCGATGCCCGCGCTCTGAAAGCCTGATCTGTGGATTTCTCGAAAGGCGGCTTGCAGCAAGCGTTCCCGTGTGCGCTCCGGATCACGGGCCTTTCGTTTCTTCTCGTGAGCAACTAACATACAGACTAGTATGTATGTTAGACCATTTGAAAATCAATCGAAAATTCCCAACTTCTGGCGACTCGACGTTCTCGAATTTAATAACCTCTCGCCTGTTTGTGTATGGAAAGTTGGAGAAACGGCTGGTCGGGTGGTTTGGGCGCCGTCCCAGGAGATTGTTAGTCCGCCACTCGCCTTCACACTCTGAAACGCCGCGCCCGTTGTGTCGCGTAATCGCGATAAACGTGGAACACCACATGCTTCCTCAGTTGTCACTCAGCAGGAATATGTTTGAGTTGTCAGCCAATTCTAATCTGAAGTGCAAGCGCGCCAAGTGGTACGTGACATCGCCAGTCATCTCGGCACGGCGGCTTTCACCGCAAGAAAAAAGAGGAGATATGAACACACTAAGACGGTTGCGGAATCTCTGGATACCTTGCGTTACGACGATTGTTCTGGGTTGCTTCAGCGATGCGGTCGCCCAAGTCAGGTATCACGTTGAAGATTTGGGTACTCTGCACGATGGGTTTTTCGGATGTACGATGGGCGTCAATAATCATGGGTGGACCGAGACCCAGTACGGGCTCTTGGACGCGTCCGGGAAGCTTGAAAAAGGGCGCGTGGCGATAAACGTCGACGGATTCACGTTCCCCCTCCCCACTCTCGGAGGACCAAACAATTGGGACAACCCCTTTGGCGGTGAGATCAACGATCGTGGGGAGGCAGTCGGTTACTCCGAAACATCTGTTCTAGATCCGGACGGCGAAGACGTTTGCGGCTTCGGCACACATCTTACGTGTAGTGCGTTTCTTTGGCGAAACGGCCAGATGAGCGCTCTCCCGACCCTGGGCGGAAATAACGGCCAGGCCAGTGCCATGAATAACCGCGGACAAATCACAGGGTTTGCGGAAAACGGTATCGTGGACTCCTCCTGCCCGTCTAACACAACCAATAATCGGATTGCACTGCCGGTGTTGTGGGAAGACGGCAAAGCGCGAGCTCTTCCTACGGTGGGAAGCGATCCAGACGGAGAAGCGAACGCCATCAACGATCAAGGCCAAACCGTAGGCTACTCGGGAACCTGCACCACCGCGCTTCACCCCGTGCTGTGGGAAAAGAATGGCACTGCCTTCCCCCTTCCTGACCTCGGAACTGGTGGTTTCGCCTTCGGCATTAACAATCAGGGCCAGATTGTTGGGGATGTCGCTAGTACTGACGGCACAACCTTCTATGCCGCTCTCTGGCAGAACGGAGCACTCAAGAACCTCAAAACTCTGCCGGAAGATTTTGCCGCCATAGCCAGCGGCATCAACGACAAGGGCCAGGTGGTGGGAAGTACCTTGGACGCCAGCTTCAACTGGTCCAATGCCTTTATCTGGCAGGATGGCGTGATGACCAGCCTCAAAACGCTGTTTCCTGCCAGTTCCAACCTGTACCCAACCATGGCTAACCAGATCAACGAGCGCGGACAAATCGTGGGAATGGCGACGGTGCTCAGCGGGCCGCATACGGGCGAGACCCACGCCTTTCTGGCAACTCCGGTCGACGAAAGAATGGACAAGTCGGTTGCAGACGTCGCGACCACGCAACCGAAACTGCCCGCAAATGTTGGCAGACAGGTCTTGAGGAAACTCGGACGCGGCCGATTCGAGCAATAGCATTCGCCCCACCGGGGTATGTGCCTGATCTCTGGCTCGGTTTGATTCCCCAGACGCGACCTGCACGATCAGGAACACGAACCCGTGAGGCGTATTAAACGGCACGACTCACGGGTTCTTTTTCGATACGAAAAATTAAATGGATACCAAGTTCGATATACGCGTCGCGTCTGCGCTTTTTTCAACAGTGATGAAGAGGAGTACTGTGTACTGATTCCGTTCATGAAGGACGGGTTCAATGCAAATCCCGGCGAGTCCGGCCCCAGCGAGCTATTGTGAATCCGAATCGATTCGAGGCAAGCCTAACGAGTTCTTATGCCGTTGAGGGGGCGCTAACGAATGGACTGCCGCCCTCGAAAAAACGCAGCGGTCGGCCAACTTCATGCGAGATGCCGATGCGTACAGTTTTCCTAATGTACGCAGTCTCTCGGACCGCACTTGGTGCACTTTAGTCTGCAAATGAGGTAATTCGGTGCAACTGAGAGCTTCGTAAGTCGTTCTATACAAATGAAAGGGTGTGAGTACAAACAGGGCAGGATGAATTAGCAAACCGCTGCAACTGAGAAGACCGATTTGTACCGGAACCACCCTCCGGCGCAGGCATAGCGTCGCGATAGGCGAGGAGTCCCCCATTTAAGAGCTCGAACAACCAGACGTCTCGAAGATGCGGTCGGATGACCAAAAGCGATAAACTCGTTGCAGGAGAATCCATGACAAACGAC